>Ga0209189_1002974_pt1 | contig 11576 bp, 10 predicted proteins | sample C_130820_EF_Meta_FD_187308 | JGI IMG/M metagenome (GOLD analysis project Ga0209189, IMG submission 187308) | Freshwater microbial communities from Lake Croche, Canada to study carbon cycling - C_130820_EF_MetaG (SPAdes) (version 3) | ecosystem: Environmental > Aquatic > Freshwater > Lake...
GTGTACGTTGAAGTGCTGGGCTCCAGCAAGGTTGCGGGCGTCAAGTAAGTCGCCCTCAAACACGGTCACGGGCCCCGCCGGTTCGTGACCGTGGCCTGACTACCGGCCCCGCGGCCGGTTTTTCTTTTTAAAAGGACTTGGGTTGCCCTACGTATTGATGCTGCTCTCGGGCGCCGTGTCGCTGGCCTGGCAAATGCTCTGGGCCGCGCAACTGGCGACCGCGTTAGGCCACGAAATCATCGCGGTGTTAGCGGTGCTTGCGGCGTTCTTCGGCGGGCTCGCAATAGGTTCATACACCACGGGGCGGCGCATCGCGGTATCCCTGGCTCCGGGGCGTTGGTATGCCGTCCTTGAGTTGGTCATCGCCCTTTGGGGACTTGCGCTGACCGCCTTGTTACCCCGGTTCAATGACGCAATCCACTTACTGATTGGCGCGCAGCCGACCACGATTTGGCACTGGTCTCTCGCCTTTGCCCTCCCCATGCTGATGCTGCTTCCGGCCACTGCAGCGATGGGCATCACACTGCCTGCGGTCGAGCGGCAATTGTCGGGCGCCTCGAGCCGACTCGGTGGCCTTTACGCGGCGAATACCCTCGGTGCTGTGGTTGGCGTGTTGTCCGTGGTCTTTTTCGCGATCCCTCAATTCGGACTCCAGTCCACGGCCTGGATTTGTAGTGGAATCAATCTGGCCTGTGCTGCACTGGCCTGGTGGCTTTGGCGTGGGCCACTCGAGGCCACGCCTGCCGTCGCGCGCCCGGAAAACACCAACAGTCCTTCGGTTGGCAGGCTCCTGTTGTTTACCGGCTTATTGGGCATCGGCTACGAGGTCCTGGCTGTCCGGGTCCTGAGCCAAGTTACCGAGAACACGGTTTACAGCTACGCGCTGTTACTGGCTGTTTACCTTCTGGGCACAGCGCTTGGCGCCATGATCCTTCAGGCCCGAAAGCCCGACCACTCGGAAGGCACCCGTGCCGCGCTGATCCAAGGTCTGGCAGTCACCATTTTGTTGAGTGGAGCGACCCTGTGGTGGGCTGATGTCATTCGCGCAGCGCCGAGTAATGTCCTGGGCCCTGGTGCCCTCAGCGCTCTGAGTGGTGAAGCCTTGGCGGCGGCGGCGGCGATGCTGGCGCCGACGATGATGATGGGCGCTCTGTTCACCCACTTGTGCCAGCAGGCCCAGGCACGGTCTTGGCCGCTCGGGCGGGCGCTCGCGATCAATACAACCGGCGCCGCCTGCGCCCCGATCCTCTTTGGAATCGGCCTGATCCCCTTGCTTGGATCCCAATGGGTTCTGAGCCTGTTGATCGGGGCGTATCTGGCTCTGCAAACTCGACTCAACTGGCTCCGGCCCCAGACCTGGCTTGTGGCCCTGGCGGCCCTGGTGCTGGGGTTCTGGGCGCCCCCGCTGCGCTTCATTGATTTGTCCGAGGACGCGAAGCTCGTGAGTTTTCGCGAAGGCGCAATGGCAGCTGTCAGTGTGGTCGAGGACTCAAATGGCATCTCCCGCCTTCGGATCAACAATCGTGCACAGGAGGGCAGCAGTGCGCGCAGCCCGGTAGAAACCCGATTGGCTGAACTGCCGATCCTCCTGCACCCAGCACCTCGAAGCGCTCTCTTTTTGGGGCTGGGGACAGGACACACGGCGTACACGGCCGCTTTGAATCCGGATCTACAAGTCACCGCAGTGGAGCTTCTACCAGAAGTCATTGAGGCGGCCAAGCTCTTTGAGCCAAAGCCCGAGGCTGGCCAGGATGGCTTCCCCATCAAAATCCTGGCGGCTGACGCCCGACGCTACGTCAAAGCCTCACCGATCCAATATGACGTGATCGTTTCGGACCTCTTTCACCCAGCCCGCAGCGGCGCTGGTTCGCTCTACACCGTTGAACATTTTGCGGCGACTCGCAAGCAACTGGCACCCGGCGGCCTATTTTGTCAGTGGCTCGCAGTACATCAGATGGATCTCAAGGCCGTCCGCAGTATCGCAGCGGCGTTTTTGCAGGTTTACCCCGATGCAGTCGCGGTGCTGGCCAGCAATAGCCTGGATACGCCGGTCCTGGGTTTGCTCTCGCGCCCCGATCAACCACGCTGGAATCCAGACGCGGTCCGGGCTCGCCTTCTCAAGACGGCCCCGCCCTTGCGACCTCCGCTGATTCAGGCCCGGGTAATCGACGAATACGCGATTCTTGGCAGTATTCTTTCAGGCGCGTCAGGCCTGCGGGCTTTCGTGGGCGAGGCCCGTGCCAACACCGATGATCGGCCAATCGTGGTTCATGAGGCCCCCTGGGAAACCTACGCCCCCACCGAAACACCACGCACGCGTTTGTTCAACCTGGTCAATCAATTGCACGCCAAACCACAGGAGATTTTGCGCGACGCTTCTGACGATTCACTGCATCGGTTCGATGCGTACTGGTCGGCCCGGGCGCGTTATATCGAAGTGGGTTTATCGATACAGCCCGACCCCGATCCCTTGACGATGCTCACGCGGTTGCGCGAACCGCTCCTTGAGATCCTTGAGCAGAGCCCTGACTTCATGCCCGCCTTTGATCCCTTGTTGAGCCTCTCGCGGTCACTCATCAAGACCGCCCCCGGGGTCGCCGGCGAGGTCCTGAATGCGCTGTCAATGATCCGTCCAAACCCCTCTCCCACTACTCGTTGAACTCCTCCCAATCGCATGGACCCACAAACTTCTTCAAAGCCGATGCAGACCGAGCAACCTCAAGCACAACCACCGTCGCAACCACCGTCGCAACCAATGACGCAAGCACAGGCACCCTCGCCGTCTGCCGGTGAATCAAGTGTTGTATCTCGCCTTTTGCGCGAGCCGCTGCTGCATTTTCTGGTGCTCGGGGCGTTGGTGTTCGGCGTTGATTATTCGCTCAACCTCAACAAAGAAGATCCTCAAACAATCACGATCTCCAAATCGGTCAAGACCGAGGCCCATGACATCTTCGCGGCCGGATTAAAGCGCGAGCCCAGTGATGCCGAGATGAAGACCCTCCTGGACCGGTGGGTCGACAATGAAGTGCTGTACCGCGAAGGCATCGCGCTAGGTCTGGACCGCGGCGACAGCTCGATTCGCGACCGCATCATCTTCAAGGCCCTGAGCGTGACCCAATCGGGAATCACCCTTCCGAAGATTGACGAAGCCGGGGTGCGCAAATGGTTCGAATCCAAACGCGAGCGATACGACACCCCAGTACGATTTGATTTCCTCGAAGCAGTCGTCAGCAGCGACCGATCCGCTGAGACCCTGCAAGGTTTTGTGGACGCGCTGAACGGCAAGGGCAAGAGCGATGCTGAAAGCAGCCTGCGCGTTTTCAAAGATCGTCCGCGACCAAATTTGCTGCAAAGCTATGGCGCCGATTTCACCGCCGCCATTGAGAAATCGAGCCCCGGCGTTTGGCAACTCATTAGCAGCAGCGAAGGCCTGCGAGTGGTTCGGCTGGAAGAAATCAAACCCGGAATACCAGCCGACTTCGATCAGAACAAGGATGCGATTTACCAGGATTGGCGCGATGACACCATGGCCCAACTCACGACGAATGCAGTGCGCGAAATGGGCAAGAAATATAAGGTCCGCGAAGAAGAGGTGAAGCCTTGAAAGGGCTCCTGATCCGAATCATGTTCTGTTTTACCCTGGCGGGATTGCTCGGGCCGATCGTTCATGCTCATGAGATGACCATGGCTGAAATGACTCTGCGTGAAGTGGCGCCGGGTCAATTCGTGTGGTCTTGGGGCGCACCCGGCAAAGGCCGGCCGATCGCGGACGACCTCACCCCAATCTGGCCCGATGGATGCCAGGCCGACACACAGACCATTCAATGTGGTTCCAAGGGACTTTCTGGCCAGTTCTCGATCTTGGGTGTGGGCAAAGCCTACTCAGCCGCAATTGTCCGGATTTACTGGCGCGGTGGCGACCGCCAGGTCATCACCCTCACGAGCGCTCAACCGAAAGTTCAGCTCTTTGGCAGCGCCAAGGACGAGAGGGCGGGCGGCGAGGTCGCGACCGCATATTTCTCACTCGGTATCGAACATATCCTGACTGGTTTTGACCACCTGTTGTTCGTGATCAGCCTCTTGTTTCTGGTCGGATTTCGCAAACGGCTGATCGCCACGATCACTGCATTCACATTGGCCCACAGCGTGACGCTCGCTGCCAGCGCTCTGGGACTTTTAGTATTGCGCTCGCCGCCGGTTGAAGCGTCGATCGCGCTTTCAATCGTGCTGGTCAGCGCTGAGGCTCTCAATCAACGGGATACCTGGACGCGACGCTGGCCCGCTCTGGTTGCCTTTGTCTTTGGACTCGTGCACGGCCTCGGATTCGCAGGCGCCCTTAAAGAAATTGGTCTGCCGGAACAGCACGTTTCGATCGCGCTGCTCACTTTCAATCTGGGGGTCGAAGCGGGTCAATTACTCGTAGTCGGGTTGGCGTGGGCCCTGACACTCCTCATCGTGCGCACTCCGGTGGCGAGTCGCCTTAAGGCGCCTGCACTCTATGGGATCGGCGCCATCGCCGCCTTCTGGTCGCTCGAGCGAATTGCGCTGATCGTTGGCTGGCCGAACTGAAGCAACATGTTGACCGAGCTCATTCCGCTGTTTCCAACCCCCTTTTTGAGGGTGTCGAAAGCCATCGCGCTCGATCAGGTGGGCGCCCTACGGTCACGCTTCGCTCCAGAAGCCGCTCAGGTGAATCCGCGCTCCGGCGAACTGACCCACACCACCATCCTGCAGCCCCGTGGCGACCCGTTGCTGGAGACGCTCGCAGGTGCGATTCACCCGTTACTGGTGGAGTTTGGTGTTCACCTGTTTGGCGAGGCCCTGACCTGGCACGTCAAGGAACTATGGGTCAACGTACTTCGCCATGGGGGGCGCCAATCGGTTCACAACCATGCGAATTGCTTCATCTCAGGCGTGCTCTATCTGAGCGAATGCCATCCCTCGGCGAATACCCTCTTTATTCGCAGTCTCGGCGGACGTGACTTCGTTTTTAGCAACATGCACGCACAAACCCAACTGGGTCCTTTCAACGCCGAAAAATGGATGGGCCCGTTGCCCTCACCAGGCGACCTGGTGCTGTTTCCGAGCTCGTTGCTCCACGAAGTCCCCACCAACCAGGGCGACACACGAGTGACCCTTGCCTTCAATGCGATTCCGCACCGCCTCGATTCGTGGGGCTATTCGATTCAATTGTCGGGATAAAAGACATGCTGCAGAAAATTGAAATAATACGGAGCGTTGCCAAGTGGATGCTCGCTTTCATCGCGATATCGACTTCAGTGCCCTCGCACGCCCATGAGTACTACGCGGACGGTTTCACCGTCGTACACCCGTGGGGAGAAGCCTCGGATCCGGCTGTACGGGATGCGCCGATCTTCATGACGATCGAGTCCATTTCCAAGAATGACCGCCTGCTCTCGGCCTACACCAGCTTGGCGGATCGAGTGGAACTTCGCGCTGGCGCCGACACAGGTGCGCCTCCCCTGGCTTCAATCGCGATCACTGCGGGCCAGGATATGGCATTCAAGGCCGACCAGGCGCATCTGCTTCTGAAGGGGCTCAAAGCCCCTTTGGAATGGGGGCGCAGCTACTCGATGGGCCTAAAATTTGAGCGCGCTGGGGTGGTCAACGTAATGGTATCGGTCGGGGCGCATTAACCTGACTGTTTTGGTTCGGCTCCAGTTCAGATTGAATCGCGCCCCGGATAACGAACTCAAACCGGTTTGCGATGGTTTCCCAGTCGAGCTGTAATGCAGTCGCACGAGCAGAGACGCCCATGTGGCGGCACGCTGCAGCGTTCAGCGCCAGACGGGTAGCTTCGCTGACATAGCCTGCATCATCCGCAAGATCTACGCTCGCGCCGTTTTCGTCGGTACGGACTAATTCAAGAGCGGCACCATCCGCAAACGCGACCACCGGTAAGCCGCTTGCCATGGCCTCGACAGTCACGTTGCCAAAGGTCTCGGTCTTACTGGGAAACAGAAACAAATCAGCGCTGGCGTAACAGCGCGCAAGGTCGTGACCCATCTGCTGTCCGCAGAACAATGCCTTAGGCAATCGCGTCTCGAGTGCGGCTCGCATCGGGCCGTCCCCCACCAGAATCAGACGCGCCCGAGGGTTCGCACGCTCGATCGCTTCGAAAGCGACTGCAAGCCCGTCGAGGTTTTTCTCGGCGGCGAGACGACCGACGTACAACACTGCGAAATCACCCTCAGCGAGGCCCCATTGCGCCCTTAGTGCTTCGCAACGATGGCGGGGATGAAAGCGCTCCGCGTCAATCCCGCGGGCAACCACCGAAAGTCGCTCGAACCCGCTCGCGGCCAACTGGGCCTGCAGGGTCTTGGTGGGAACGGTGGTGCAATGTGCGAGGTTATGGAAGGTGCGGAGATAGCCCATGATGGGCTTGTAGAGCCAGCGCAGTCCGTAATGCCCGCTATACGCATGAAAATTAGTCCTGAAATCTGTACTGACCGGCAGCGTCAGGCGGCGTGCTGCCTGCAAAGCCGACCAACCCAAGGGACCTTCAGTCGCAATGTGAACGACGTCGGGCCGCTGCGAAGTCCACTGCTGGATCAAAAATCGCTTCGCAGGCAGCCCCATTCTCAACTGGCTGTACCGTGGGATCTGTACGCCATGCACCAGAAATTCTTCGATCGGCAACCGGCCATTCACCTGGCTGGTCTGATTGGCTGAAGGCGACGTTTGACCAACCCGTTCATGACCCTGACGGGGCCGGATCAAGGTGATCTGGTGTTGGCGCGCCTGCAAGCGTCGAACAAGCTCGGCCAGTGTCATCGCCACACCGTTCACTTCGGGCGGGTAGGTCTCGGTGACAAATGCGATCCGCAGCGGCCGCTCAGGTAGGGTGTCGAGTTCGGCGCGCACGCGGTCAGGTTCTTCCAGCATGCTTGAAATTCTGCGTTCGGACTGAGACAATATGATGACAGCCCCGGGTCAGCAGGGGACACTGCCCAACCCATTCGGATCGACAGAACTTTGACATCAATTCGTCATTTTTCTGTCACTAAGACGTCACAAACCAAAGCCAAGATTGCGCGGTCACCTTTTTTTATAGGTCTCACGTGAAAGAGTTTTTCAAGTCGCTCGAAGTCCTGCGCTGGGACGATCATCGCTACTACCACCACTGCCGGATCAACCAAAGCTTGCACCTTCTGAGCGCCCTGTGCTTTGTTACTGCCTACGGGTTGCTGTTCGTTGATCCCGCCTATGCGGCCTTGCTGGCCTGGGGTGTATCCATGACCAGCCGGCAAGCGGGACATTTTTTCTTCGAGCCCAAAGGCTACGACGAAGTCAACCAGGCCACCCACGAACACAAAGAAGAGATCAAGGTTGGCTACAACCTGATGCGCAAGGTCGTGCTGATGGGACTCTGGGCCGCGAGCCCTCTGGTGGTGTGGTTCGAACGCGATCTGTTTGGTACCCTCCCCGCCTGGTCCACAATGGCCGAGTACTGGCACTCGGTTGGACTGGTCTGGTTCGCGATCGGCGTCGGCGGCCTGCTGTTCCGTGTGGCCCAACTACTGATCATTCGTGATGCGATGACCGCGATCGCTTGGGCCTTCAAAATCATTACGGATCCATTTCACGATATCAAGATGTATCACGCAGCCCCCCTCTTCCTGCTGCGGGGCCAGCGGATTGATCCGATGGATCACGTCACCGATCCCGAAGGTCGGCACGCTTGATCAGGTTCCAAAAAGTAAAAAAAAGGCGGAACCAGGTTCCGCCTTTTTTTTGACCGCGAAGTGAACCTAGCCCTTCAACCGCGGCGTCTCGCCCACATTTCGCGGAAGATGCCTCGGCGGATTTCCTTGTTGCTCAGCTGCGATCCGTCCCACCACCAGCCGTCGCGGCGCATGGCCTGCGCCGCCCGACAAAACCGGTCAGTCACTTCCTCAAAATCGTTCGCGCTGTAGTTCAGACTGAAAATCATTCGGCCACTACCGACCCAGCTTAATAGCAAGCCCTCGGCACGCAGATAGAACTGGAACATCCAGTTGTAGCGAGAAGGCGTGTCATATAAGACCGTCCAAACCGTCGACATATTGGTGACCCGAACCGGCACACCGGCCTGTTGCAGTCGCTTATTCATCAACTCGGCCCGGTCGTTCCAGGTTTTGTCCAGATCGGTATAGATGGCCTGAACTTGCGGCGTCTCAAGGCGTTCGAGAAACGACAGCATCGCCCCCGCAACCTGCGGTAACGCGTTGAAAGTCCCGCGCGCGAAACAGAGATCGGCCGGACGCTTTTCATCAAAGCGCTGCATCCACTCGCGCTTGCCACAGACCACCCCGACGGGCAATCCGCCGCCCAGGGTCTTGCCGTAGGTCACCAGATCGGCCTGGACGCCGAAGTATTCCTGAGCACCTCCCGGGGCCAAACGGAACCCAAGGAACACCTCATCAAAGATCAACGCGATGCCGCGCTCAGTACAGATCCGGCGCAATTTTTGTAACCAGGCGGTGTACGCCGCGCGATCGAAACCGGCCCGACGCGAGCTGTCGACCAGGGTGGAGTCGCCCGGCGCGCTCATATTCGGGTGCAAGGCCTGCAGCGGGTTGATCAATACACATGCAATGTCGCGTCGCGTTTCAAGGACGCGCAGAGACCGCTCCGAAAGATCTTGCAGCGTGTACGTTTGCCGCGGCGGCAATGGATTGCCCGGACCCGGCTGAACGTCCTCCCACCAGCCATGATAGGCACCACAAAACCGGACCAAATGGGTACGCTTGGAGTGATATCGGGCGACACGAACGGCCTGCATCACCGCCTCGGTACCCGACATGTGAAAACTCACCTCGTCGAGGCCAGAGATGACCCGCAAACGCTTGATCACTTCAAGCACCACTGGGTGATACGTACCGAGCACTGGCCCCAGCTCAGCGACCCGCGCGATGCCCTCGGCAATCGTTTCTTTATAGAAGTCGTAACCAAAAACATTGACGCCGTAGGAGCCCGTCAAGTCCATAAAGCGCTGGCCATCCAGATCTTCAAGGGTGACCCCCGACGAGCTCTGAACAAAACTCCCCAGCTTGAGATGGCTACGCAAATACGGGCTGAACTGAAAAGGCACCCGATAGCGACCGGTAAACTGCATGTCCGGTAGATAATCGCGGGCTTGATCACTCATTGCGATGGTCTTGGCGTGGCGCTCGCCCAACAACTGGCAGAGGTCCGCAAAGCCCGACCGCCGGTGTGCCACGATTTCGGCAGGGGCATCGTCGGCCGCGAAGAAGTTGGCCTCGTCGTAGCTGTAACCCGGAATCAGCGAAGCCACGCGCTTGGCCATTCTGGAATGTCCAGCAAGCGACCGATGTTTGGCCCGCGAGAGCGCAATGCGTTGGGCGGCGGCAGGCCAGGCCGCAGCCATCGTACCGAGTGCCAATGCCGACATGGCTAATGTTTCCATTCTGCTCAATTCCCCCGCAAAGTTGTCACTGTTTTATAACACTCGGATTTGACGAAACGATGAACCCCCCCAGACTGCGCGACCGACTCTTTCTCCAGGAAGATCTGAACTTTCTGCTGACCAACCGAATTCCGAGGATTCTGCTCACGCGGCTGATGGGACGCTACAGCGCAATCAAGAGTCCGCTGCTGACCCGATTCTCGATTGCGGTCTGGCGCATGTTTACCGATCTCGATCTGTCGGAAGCCCGCCAGCAAAAGTTCGAGAGTTTGCGCGAATGCTTTATTCGCGAACTCAAGCCAGGGGCCAGAACCGTCGACCTGGATTCACAATTGTTGACAAGCCCTTGCGACGCGATCGTGGGCGCGTGCGGGACTGTTGAGGGCGTCGACGTTTTCCAGGCCAAGGGCTATCCATACTCGATTCGTGAACTGTTTGGTCCATCGCAGGACATCACTCCTTTCACCGATGGCACCTATGTCACCCTGCGTTTGACTTCCGCGATGTATCACCGGTTTCACGCGCCCTATGACGGGCAACTCGATCACGTGACCTACATTAGTGGGGACGTTTGGAACGTCAACCCGATCGCCCTCAAACGCGTCGAACGTTTGTTCTGTAAGAACGAGCGCGCGGTGCTTCGGACCCGCGTCGGCGTGGCCCAATATCCATTAGCGCTCGTTCCGGTGGCGGCGGTTCTGGTCGCCAGCATCCGCCTTCACGCCATGAATGTCCTGATGCACCTCGGTTGGTCAGGCCCCCATGAGATTCCCAGCGCACAGTCCTTTAAAAAAGGGGAAGAACTCGGCTGGTTCGAGCATGGTTCGACCATCATCGTGTTCGCGCCCAAGGGGTTTCAACTCGCTGCAGGCATCACCTCAGGCCAACGGATTCGAATGGGACAGCCACTGATGCATCTCCCGGATTGATGGGGTGAAAAAACGATGCGAAAAGTCGACAAATTTCTCGACGAAATCTTTTTGTCATGATGCCGTCAAAGGGGATCCGTTTAATAGTGCAAACGAACACCGGGAGCCGGTATGAATGCACCTCTCGCTCAGCCTCTGTTCAAGGATTTGATGGCTCACGAGTTCGTGTCTGCGCAATTGGCGCAAGGCATTCTCGCAACGCCCCCCGCTGACGAACAATCTTCGCTATCTGACCGTGACGGCTCGCCGCCTCCAAAGAAACTACGGGCGGCCTTTCTCTCAGACATACACCTCGGAACGGCGGGTTGTCAGGCCGAAGCGCTCCTTTTGTTCTTGCGTGACTACGAAGCCGAAACCATTTATCTGGTGGGCGACATCGTCGATGCCTGGGCCCTGAAACGGCGCTGGTTCTGGCCACAGGCCCACAACGATGTGATCCAAAAGCTGTTGCGCAAAGCGCGTAAAGGCACTCGGGTCGTCTACGTCCCGGGTAACCATGACGAATCGGCCCGACAATTTGGTGGACTCGCCTTCGGTGGGATTGAAGTCCTCACTGAGACGGTCCACGTGACAGCCGACGGCCGACGCTTGTGGGTCGTGCATGGCGACGAATTTGACGGTGTCATGCGCCATGCGCGCTGGCTTGCGCATCTCGGAGATCGTGCCTACACCTTCTCGCTGTGGCTCAACCGGCACTACAACCGCCTGCGCAGCTACCTGGGTCAACCCTACTGGTCGCTATCGCAGTACCTCAAGCACAAGGTCAAGAACGCGGTCTCGTTCATTTCTGACTTTGAGCAGGCCTTAGCGGGCGAGGCTCGTCGTCGCGGATTTGACGGCGTGGTTTGTGGACACATCCATCGCTCAGCGATTCACGACCTGGACGGTATCCTTTACTGCAATGATGGTGACTGGGTCGAGAGCCTGACGGCCTTGGTTGAGACACATGAGGGTGAGCTGCAGATCCTGCATTGCAAGCCCGGCGGTCAAGCGGGCGAGGAATTCGAGATCCTCGACCGCAGGATGCTGGCCCCGGCCTGATCGATCGGGGTCAATCAATGACGGCGCCGACTGATCAGGGCGCCGACTGATCAGGGCGCCGACTGATCAGAGCGTCGATCGACGTCAAGCGCCGGCGGCAATCAGTCGATTCAGATCCAGGAACGAGGTCCCAGCGCAGGCCAGACGTAACGCAAGCCGACCTGGCCATCGTTGAG
>Ga0209189_1002975_pt1 | contig 11574 bp, 23 predicted proteins | sample C_130820_EF_Meta_FD_187308 | JGI IMG/M metagenome (GOLD analysis project Ga0209189, IMG submission 187308) | Freshwater microbial communities from Lake Croche, Canada to study carbon cycling - C_130820_EF_MetaG (SPAdes) (version 3) | ecosystem: Environmental > Aquatic > Freshwater > Lake...
CTTTTGATCGTTATTTTCTTCTTCTTGTTGTTCGGCATCTAGTAGTTCTGCTAGGGTTTTTGTTTGTATACAATTGAAATCTGCTGACACGTCCATAATGCTACCAACTGCTTTAACCTCCAAAATGGAGTCTGTTATTTTAATTTTAGGATTATTCATCTTTTCTCCTTGCATAAAACTTGTCAATCTATAATATAGTAGAGTATTCTAGTCTGTAGTCAATATTACACCAAAAGGAACATTTTTTATGGCTAATTACAAGAAGTGGACAGAGGCTGAATTGAAGTTTATTAATGAAAATCAAAAGTTGTTGAGTGATGATGAGTTAGCCGCTAAGCTTAGCCAAATGACAACACAAAACATTACAACAAGTATGATTCGTAGACAACGACGAAAGCTAGGAATTAAGAAGGCTAAGGGAAGAAGGCCAAAGATCAGGATTGTAGAAAGCCCTGAGGAAAATAATACACAGAGCGTTTGACTTACTAATAATAGTGACCGAATAATAAATTGGGGATAGCCTGAAATTGGCTGTCCCTTTTTTATTCAACTATTATTAATATACAAGAATGGTTGACTACTATTAATCATAGACTCTCCTTATGAGAAGTTGTATCTTATTAAGATATACCCCAAAAAATAAATTTTAAGATGGTAATGAAATTTCAGTAATTAGAGTATTTGATGAAGTTCCATCGCTCTCGTATAGTATTATTCCATAACTTGCAACTTGTGCTCCTCCGACAGGATCTGGTCTCACCAAAATTGGCCCAAATACTACTCCTGATGCTGCTTTGAGTATTTCTTTTAAAGCTTTCAGGGCCCCAATTGCTGCTGAAGGTACTGGTCCAATAGGATTGATCGTTGGTGGAGGTCCTGGGGGAGGAGCTCCAGGAGTAGTAAAATATCTATATACTGCCGTAGCTACTCCTGCCGAAATAATAGTTAATGGAATACCATAGTTCCACGGAGGTGATGTATCTGCTGTTGTGGGAAAGGTCTCATTAATGTTGGTATTTTCTACGGTTATTGGAGCATATTGATGGACTCTATTTAAACAAAGAGTTAGTTCGGGGTGAAGAGCAGAAAAAGCTGTGCATGAGTCTTGTAAATCTTTCATAGAGTCATAGTGTACTGGAATAGCACCAGGAGGATCAGAGTCACTAATATTACAAGCATTTACTCTTACCATTCCTCCTCCTGCTCCAATTAGAGTTATCATGGGTTTTATAACTCTTATAGGAATTCCTCCTCTTGATCTATTAGCATAATAAGCATTACAATCGGCTGCATGTAAAACTTGTCCACAAGGTCCAACAGTAGATTCTGGAGCGCCCTCTCCAACAGATGAGGTTCCTCCTGTACTATCACATTGTTGTTTAGTTACCCAATTAACAGTATTCCAACCGCCAACTATACCATTACAACTTATGCATTGCATTGGACTAACAATAACGCCAGGAGGTAATGGTTCTCTCATAATTATAGTTTCTCCTACTTTATAGTAAATAATAGCTAATAGAAATATACACTATAATATAAGATTTTAAGATCAGATTGGAGTAACAGAAAATACAGTAGACTCTGATTCATTAGAATTTATTCCGATTGCTATATAGTGCTTGTCTTCATTACTAGTTGATGGAAAAAAAATAATTTTATGAAAATTGTTTTGTCCTACTATATTTATAGTATTTACAATATCTGAATTAATGTTTGGTAATGGACTATTTGGCTGTAACGACTTTAATTGTGCTAAAGTTGAATTATCATCAATTAGTATTTCTACGGGAGATTTATTGTTAGCGTTTAGCGTAGAAAGATTATTAACAGATCCTGAACTCATAGAGTTTAAAGATTTTATAGATACAGATTTGGTCTTTGGTGGATTATTTCCTTTGGCCGAGGGACAAGGAGGACTTTGGTAATTAAGGGTGAAAGTCTTACCTATTTCAGATTTTAACCCGTTCATTGACTTGCAATTGTTTTGAATTTTTTTAAAGGTGCTGAGATCTCGCCCCCATATACTTTGACCAATACCTATGCGCAAAGTATCACAAGGATCAAACATAACTCCCTTGTTATTATTATAATTTATTCTTTCTTTTATATCGACACGCATACCACCAGGTAAAGTAAAAGTAATATTCGAATTATCACACCCCACGGCTGCTGGACCAAAACAACTACCTTTACCATCGGCAGGACTATTAGGAATATAGGATAATCCACATTTTTCGCAATCTTGTAAAGTATAATCGCTACCTATAGAGAGAACATTATGAGTATCGCAATCTATACATTGGCATTTATAACAATCAAGACAAGATACTGGTTTGCAAATATCTTCACAACATGTTCCTAGAAAACCAGCTGGTTGAACCCATCCTGAATTGTTAGGAGGCATAGGACAATAACGACTAGTGAGAAAAGGCCCAGTGCTAAATAAATCATAAAATTTAAAGTTATCTCCTGGATATAAAACATCTATCTCTGCTTGAGATAGTGCGGAAAATGGACCTAGAAATTTACGACAAGTATAGTCTGTGTAACCAGGAGTAGGAGGAAGAACCATCATGGTGCCATCGGGGCAATCTGAGGGACTTTTAGCGTCAGGCAACCCTAAGATATAAAAATTATAGTCATAAGCACAATAGTAGCATTCTTCTCTTTTTTCACAAGGAGTACCGTTGGGTGGGGGAGTTAGTGCCATAGTGTTTTTTCTTAAAAATATTGTATAATAATACTATGCAAAATAAGACTAAATAAAAATACACCGTTTGACTTGTGGTTCGGACTCTGTACAATAAAGGTGTTCAACATCACCAGTCCTGGAGAAAATCATGAAAAATTTACTATGTTCTTTAATGTTATTGTTTATGCTGGCTAACTTAGCTTCTGCTCAATATCCAGTGGTTACCCAAGGTTGGGTTCCTATGGTGGTTAATAATACACAGTATGTTCCTTACAATTACTCTGTAACTAATTATTATACTACTATGGTTCCCTTTAATGTTCCGACGGTTCAGTATTATCAAGCTCCGTTATATCAACCAGTATCAGTGGTAAATCCTTATGTTCAAGTTTATCGGCCATTTTGTAACTGGCAACGACCAGTTTACTACAACTATCAACAGTATCCTTATCGATACTAAAAAATTATGTGCGGTATAGTAGCTTACAAAGGCAAGCAGAAATGCTTGTCTTTTTTGCTTGATGGACTTCAATCTCTGGAATATAGAGGTTATGATAGTGCTGGCATCTGCTATTTGGTAGATCAAACTTTAATAAATATCAAACAGACCGGTAGTGTAGAAGATTTAAAAAAGGCCGTTAAAAACCCCCATATCGAAGCCTACAGCGGTATTGGCCATACTCGCTGGGCCACCCACGGAAAGCCCTGTAAAAGAAATTCTCATCCTCACCTGACTAGTGATAATAAATTGGCCATAATCCACAATGGCATAATTGAAAATTACCAAGAGTTAAAGGACAATCTAGAGAAAAAGTATAAGTTCAAAAGCGACACTGATTCTGAGGTGCTGCTGTATCAAATATATGAATTTGTGCAGGAAGGAGAGGATATTTTAACGAGCGTCAAGTGCGCTCTTAGAAAGAGCGTCGGGGCCTTTGGGTTAGTGGTATTGGGGGAAAACGGTCAAATGATAGTGGCTAGAAAGGGAAGTCCTTTGGTTGTGGGATTGGGGGATAATGAGATAATGGTGGGGAGTGATAGTGGGGCTTTTGGTGATAGAGCAAGTTTGGGGCTTGTTTATTTAAAAGATAATGTTGTGGGGGAAATTACGGACAAATTGGCCGTATATGATCTGCATAATGATATAGAGATTGATTATGAGATTGAGCAGGTATATAATCATAATTTGAGGGTGGAAAAGGGAAGTTATGATAGTTTTATGCTTAAGGAGATTTTTGAGCAACCAAAGGTGATTGATGATTGCTTGAAGGGGCGACTTGATGGATACCGGATTAAATTGGGGGGATTGATTGGTTATGAGAATTTATTTAAAAAGGCAAAGCATATAACCATAGTAAGTTGTGGGTCAAGTTGGCATTCATCTTTGATTGCAAAATATTATATTGAAGAATTTTGTAAGATTAAAGTGAGTGTGGAATATGCTAGCGAATTTCGATATCGAAAGCCATGTATTGAGCAGGGGGATATTGTTATTGGGGTTAGTCAAAGTGGGGAAACTGCAGATACTATTAGTGCTTTAGAAATAGCAAAGATATATGGGGCGATTATTGTGGGGATTTGTAATGTTCCTAATTCTACCATATCAAGAATGACTGATTGTGGGATTTATTTGCGGGCCGGTGTGGAAGTGGGGGTTGCTAGTACTAAAGCTTTTACTAATCAGGTGGTGGTTTTATTAATGCTGAGTTTGTGGATTGAGCAGAACTTGGGGCTTATGGGTTTGGATCATAGAAAAAGAATAATGGATGATTTGAGGGACTTGCCAGATTTAACTAATGAATGTTTGAAGTGTTATGAGAATGTAGAATTTTTAGCAGAGCAGATGGTGAGTATGACTAATTGCTTATTTCTGGGGCGTGGATATAATTTTCCAATAGCTCTTGAGGGGGCTCTTAAGTTAAAAGAGATAAGCTATGTTCATGCCGAAGGATATCCGGCGGCGGAAATGAAACATGGGCCTATTGCTTTGATAGATAAAAATATGCCGGTGATTGTCTTGGCTAATAATGTGGGGCAGTATGGGAAGATAGTGAATAATGTTAGTGAGATAATGGCGCGAGATGGTAAGGTGATAAGCATATTCTCTGAGAATGCTGGATTGGGGGATTATAAGATAAGGGTGCCAATGGTGACTGATGCTTTGAGTCCGTTGATGGGAATAGTTCCTTTGCAACTGTTTTCTTACTATTCGGCAGTTTTGAGGGGCAAAAATGTTGATAAACCACGGAATTTAGCCAAAAGCGTAACTGTAGAATAATATAAAGTGGCTATTAAACCGGCCAATTGTTATATGGGGTCCTTATTGTTTATGCACCACCCCCGGATTGTCTCACAATTTTCTGGGGTCCTTTTGAAAACAGAAAAACCCCCCAAGTATATGGTAGATAAGGACTTATGTCTCATTTTGCGGGCCGCGTTTGATGTAAGTCTTTTGGTCCCAAGGGTTTAGAACGAAAACCGCGAACCTTACGGAAATGCAAGGAAAGAATTCTCTTGCAATTAAAGTTTGGGTTGGTATAATGTCGATATAAGAGTAAGAGAAAGAAAAGGGTATAAAAATGGAAAATCTGAATTACGATCTGGTTTCTGATTGCTGTGGTGCTGGTTGTGCTTTTGAGACCGGTGAGGGTAGTGACCGAATCGGGATTTGCACCGATTGCAAGGAATGGTGTGGTGTGGTGGAAGACGTTCCGGAAGATGAGGCCGACTACATTCCGGGCCTTGACGATGGAGAGGGTTGGGACCCCATTATGGGGGATGCTGAGGATCATATTGAAACGGATGATCAGTGGCTCGACGATTATTGTGGCGAAGAGGATTTTGCCTGAACCTTACGGAATTGTAAGGAAACTTTTCGCTTGCAAACTACAGAATACTCTGTATAATGTCGATATAAGAACAAGAGGACAAGAAAATGATCACCATCAGCAGTCGCAACGAACTCGAAAACTTTCTCTATGGTGCTGATTCGACCAGTCCCGAAACCTTGGTTGGAATTGCTCGTATCGGCGGCGAGTTGCTCGCTGAGGCTTTCCACTATTACGAACTGAGCGACGGTACTGCTTCCATCGGAGATTTCTTTCCCTGCGGTGACGAGGGTGAGGGAATCAATGTTGACCGTGACGGAAACATTCTTAGCGATTTTCTTTACTACTAAGGTATTGACAACAGAATAGCCGATACTGTATAATAGCACCAACACAAGAAAGAAAAGGAAAAACATGTTTGCAACAGCCTATAAGCCGGTAACGAATAACCTTGACAAGATTTTCTCTGCTATGAGGAATGGTAAGTATCACTGCGTGCTCGACCCAAAGGGCAACGCTCATGTGGGACTCGTCAACGGGATCATGAGGGAAGATGGAAGCGGGAAAAATTGGATCGTGACCATCAATAGCCAACTCAGAAACGAACAAGTGTTCATTCACGCCTCTTGACGCAAAGCCTTGCCCTATAAGGACTTAGGGCGAGCGCGGCGGGCCGACCTTGACGTAAGTGTTTATCCCATATAGGTTTAGAGAAAGCTTACGGTATTGTAAGGAAGTTTTTCTTGCTGCTAGGGCTTGACGCTGGACGATAATAGATGTAGAATGATAGCACAAGAAAGAGAGACCATAATGATTACGAATATCGAATATTTTCAGCTGTTTGCTTTGATTTGCGGTGCTGGCTTCATATCCTACACTGTACATGAAGTGAGTGGTGCTATACAGTCCATGTTGCATGATGATTGATTAAACGCTAAGGAAAATAAAATGATTGATTTTTTGAACGCTGTTGCTTTTCTGATTGGCTATATCGGTTTCTTCTATTGCACAATTGCACTCTACGAAAAAGGTTAAATATGACACACGCTGAAGCAGTGAAGATGGTTCGTGGTAAGACTAATAAGGATACTCGTAAGGTGGGTAACAATACCTATGCGGAAATTCTTCCCGATGGTAGTGTAGGGATCATGCTGCATAGTACGTATGTGGTGAAGATTCATCCTGACAATAGTGCTACCCTCAATAGTGGGGGTTGGCATACGAGTACCACTAAGGATAGAATCAACCAGTATTCGCCAGTGCGTGTATATCAACGCAAGGGAGAATGGTACCTGGACGATGGTACACCATATGAGGATGGGGTAATGGTAGCCGATATGAATCTGGTATACTAACCGTAAGTCCTTGTCCCTAAACGACTTAGGGCAAGGCGGGCGGGCCGGGCGCGACGTAAGTGCTTATGTGCCAATGACTTACAACGACTTAGCAAATATTATACCAATCGTATAGAAAATATAGAAAAGTTTTGTCAAAATCTCTTGACATAAAAATATCTGGATTTCTCTTGAACCTTTCCCTACTCATAGCGTATAATAGATAGAGAAAGAAAGAACAGGAGAAAGAAAAATGTTTGAAATTGGTGATAAGGTTTTGGTGAATGGATCGGTTGGAAAGATTGTTTCCTATCACTATGATGAGGGAAACGTGTGGACGGTTAGGATGCTCGGTGGGCAGCACTGGGATTTTTGCGAAAGCGAAATGTCTCCTGCTTGACAGGAGTTAAGAAAATCGCTACAATGCACTCACAAGAAAGAGAGAAAGAAATGAAAGAAAAGTTCCCTATCATCGAAAATGCCAAGCGTCAAGCCCGTATGATCTTCAAGGGTATCGCCGTGCCGATGCTCGTGGAAATCCCCGACGATAAGATTGTGGATGATGTCGATTACGTCTACGGTGTGAATGACCAAAAGCGATACGTCGTAAGCGAAAAGGTTCTCAAGTTCAATCGTACTGCCTTGAAGAATCTGGGCAAAGTTCGTAAGGAAAAGGCTGATCCCCGCTATGTGGGGGGTGACGATACCATGATCGTTCCGGTTGGTAAGCCGGGTAGCCGTGAACGTGTCGAGGAACTGACCAAGCAGTATGGGGCGGTTACTCATCTGGAAATCAGCCCGTTCAGCTTCAAGGGTGAGGAATGAACGACTGTACACTAGTATACGACGTTACGCTAGAGACTGAGCGTTATGTAAAGAGCAAGTATGTACAGCTGTACCCTAAGCTTTACCTACCCGTTTGGGTGGGTACTGAACGAATATACAGGCGAAGAAAAACTTGACATAAACCCTTGCTGCTAAAAGACTTAGGGCAAGGCTGGCCGGCCCCGCTTGACGTAAGTGCTTATCTGATATAGACTTAGAGAAAGCTTACGATATTGCAAGGAAACTTTTCCTGCTCTACCCTATTGACAAATGACGATAATAGATATATAATGGTAAGAGAAAGAAAGAGAGAGTTGAAGATGCAGAAGTCTACTAGCGTGAATGATTTTATAGGTTCCCTTCCCAAGATTCGGAAGCGGAAGATTTGGAATGTGACGATTGATGGAAAGGTTGTTCAGGGTGTGAGTGCCGATGACAATCGCGAGGAAACTGCAAGAGCGTATATCGCTAGCAAGTATCCTGGTCAAGATTTCACACTCAAGTTTGTCGAGTGGAGAATCTGAACCTTACGCTATTGTAAGGTGTTGCAGGCTAAAGGTTGATGTGATAGAATGTCGATAATAGGTATAGGGAAGATGACCAGTAACCAAGAGGAAAAGATGAGTAATATTGTGTTGCCCCAGCGGTATGATTGGGTGGAGTTTGACTATAAGGGTGAGAACTTCCGTGGTGAGGTTCGTAGGGTTGAGGATAAGCCCAAGGGTAAATTGATGATTGTGAAGATCGGACATACTGAGTATCGGTCGTGCTACCTTGACCAGTGTGAGAATCTGACCACCATCCCTGCTGAAACGGAGGCTTGAACATGAGAATGATCGAATATCCTTTTGTGTGGGTTATGGGGGCTTTCCTTAAAGTTATGGAAACTCTCTGTGAGGTGTGGCAGAGGATAAATGAATATGAGAGAATGAAATCTAGGGGTTTTACTCTTATGAAAGATGATAAGGGTGATGATTTTTGGGTAGGATATGGGGATTGACCACTTAAACCAAAATGGAGATACAGGGATGTATCAATTTGATTTTATTAGTGTGGCTTTTGGGTATATTGTTGGTATTATTCTGTATGCTAGTATGTCAAATATCATGTATATGGAGGAAAATGATGAAAATTAGTGATTATATTCTATTAGGAGTGTGCTTTATCCTTGGCTGCACCATGACGTATCTCCTTCACCAGTAAGGACTTACGTCGAGCGCCGCCCGCCCCGCGAAGCGTAAGTGCTTATGCTGCAACACTTTACAACAACCTTACGAGATTGTAAGGAAACTTTTCTATTGAGGGGCATTGACAATTGACGATAATAGATGTATAATTTTAGCATCTCAACCCCAACCAAGGAATGTCTAATGTCAAATACTTTCTACTGTCTGGAATGCGATGCTGATTGTGGCCAGTACCAGTATTGTTCCGCCTGCGAGGATAATCCAGAGATGGAGAATCGTGAGCATCCCGGTTTCACCTCTAGTGCAGAAATCCAGCAGGAAATCGACGCAGAAGATTTCTGGGATGAGTACGATCAGCGTTGACAGAGTTGATTAGACTTGGTAGAATAAGCCCATAACCCTTACCTTTGGAGAGTTTATCTATGAACGAAGATTCCTTTCTCGACTCCTACATGGAATCCTATATCGGTGGTTGGACGGGCGATGAGGATCGCTATTACGCCGAAGACGAGGCGGAGGATGGTTATAATGACCATGAGAACTACGACGATTGGGATGACGAGACTCCCGGCGATGATGATAGCGACTACCCCGACGAGGTGGTTCAGCCCGATGATTGGATCATGGATGATGGTGACTTTTGACGTAAACCCCGACCCTATAAGAACTTAGGGCAAACCGGGGCGGCCCCGCGTAGCGTAAGTCTTTATCCGTCAAGAGTTTACAACAACCTTACGAAATTGCAAGGAAAAACTTTTACGCTAGGGCTTGCAATGGGTCGATAATAAGTGTAGAATACCAGCATCACGAACGGAAACCCAAGGAAACAGAATCATGCTGAACTTCGACGAGATCAACGATATTCTGAACGATATGGCCGAAGCGGGTATTGTCGAGCCGATGGTCGAGCCAATTGACGATCCCAGTGTGGAAGTCAACTTTTGGGATTGGGCCGACGTTGTGGGTGCTGTTGACGAATTTGTTCCCGAGGAGTATACTAATGCTTAGTGCAATTGCTTTTGTTGTGGGTTATATCGGTTTGTTTTACATTACTACCATCGTGAGGGATTGATCATGGGCTACGAATATGACGACTTTGAGGAAGATGATACCGTTGGAGAATTTGAGAATGATTCGTTTGATGATAGTATGGATGGTGATGCTGAGTCTGCGTTGGCTTCCGCTGGATGGGGAACCGATGAGGATTACGGTTGCTATGGGGAAGATTTAGATTATCAGGAAGATTTCCATGCCGATGAGGCTGTGGGATTTGTGGATTACAATGAAGATGGCCCATATAACGACTAATTGAAAGGAAACATATAATGCAGTATCGAAAGATTGCGACGGGTATTATTGAGGCTACATACGAAAATTATGTACAATGGCGGGAAGATGGTGTGCTGGATGAAGAACTGAATAAGCACAATCAAGAAATTCCCGTGTGGGATGAAATGAATGAGAGTACCAAGTGTTCTGCAATAGAGTATGTTTATCTTAATAGAGATACTATTGAGTTACATTCTGGGCTTGTAGAATCATGGGTACAAGCTACGGCTTACTTTATGATCTATGATTTTGCTGCTATTCTCGCATATGACGGAAAACCAGAAATCGAAGTATTCTTTGATGATCTGGATTTTATGATCGACCAAGAAATTCTAGACGATGAGGATGTTCAGCAGCAGCTTGGGATTAGTCCAGATTTTGGAGGAAAATTCTAAGCACTACCCCTAAACCCTTTGTGCGACAGCACTTAGGGCAAACGGGGCGGGCCGGGCGAAGCGTAAGTCCTTATGCCTCAATACTTTATGACAACCTTACGATATTGTAAGAAAACTTCCTGCTTGACAACTAAAGTTTCTCTGCTATACTTGTCGATAATAGAGTAGAGAAAGAGAGTGAATGATGAAAAGTGAAGAAGAAAAGCGTATCGAAGAGTATAACCGATTCATGGATGAATGGGAAAAGCGTCCTAAGAATCGCGATTTGTATGGCAATAACTGCTATCGTCCCGATGAGGTAGCATTGACCGATGAAGAGTATGAGATGTTTGGCTAGGAGTATAAAATGGATTTACATTATGAATTTTTGTTGAAGGTAATGTACGAAAAGCCTAAAAAGAAAAAGGCTCAACACGGGTCTGCTAGTCGTAATTATTATGGTGAGTTGAAAAAGTTTAGGGGCTATCGTGGCCCGTTGAAGAAAGAAGAAGAAAAGAAATGAAAACGAAAAAAAGAGAGTTGACAGCACATGAAAGAGCTGTTATACTCATGAATCGTGAGACTAATCGTGCAGTGAATCGTGTGAAGTTGTTGGAAAAGTTGTATCTTGAAACCCTGAAAGCAAAGGAACTTGTTAAATGAAGTGCGTTGTTACACATACTGATACCTATGGTGGTGAAGCTAACTATGGTTGGGTGAATCGTTATGAGTTCATCCCCAAGAAGAATGCTAGCCAGCGTAGCGTTGTCCGGAAAGCTAAGGCTCTGGCCGGTATGACAGCGGTCAAGTCTGAAACCTACGACTATGGCGACGGCTATACCGTTAAGCCTCGCGGTTATGCTCAAATCATCTTTGTTGATTTTGAGTAAAAAATAATGTCTCGTCGTAAACCCTTTGTGTTCAAGCACTTAGGGCCGACGGGGGCGGCCGGGCTTGTTGTAAGTCTTTATATTGCAACACTTTACGAGAATCCTTACAATT
>Ga0209189_1002977_pt1 | contig 11571 bp, 21 predicted proteins | sample C_130820_EF_Meta_FD_187308 | JGI IMG/M metagenome (GOLD analysis project Ga0209189, IMG submission 187308) | Freshwater microbial communities from Lake Croche, Canada to study carbon cycling - C_130820_EF_MetaG (SPAdes) (version 3) | ecosystem: Environmental > Aquatic > Freshwater > Lake...
TTACGCTATCAACATTAGTTACTGCTTGAACGCCTGTAACTTCTACTGCTGCATTTATAATACCTTCAGCTGAAAAAGGTGCTTCTGCAAATGCTGTTGCGCCAAAAAACATATAATAATCCTATAATGGGAAGGGTTGGTGTATAGGTGGAAGACCCCTCCCAATATAGAATTATATCATATTGTTAATGATGCAAAAAGACTTAGATTATTTAAATGGTTTACCAGTTACCCAAGAAACTAATGAATTTCTTTCGCCTTTTGTTACAGGCATAACTTCATGTAATGTATATGAAGGAAATATGATTAATGTACCTTGTGCTTTATCCATTACTTTACCATCTTCATCTGGATACAAATAAAGTTCTCCACCTTCATATTCTGTTGGATCTGTTAATTGAACAGATATAGATAATTTTCTAACAGGTATATTAAAATTACTATCTACGTGTCTTCCATATTTTCCACCAGGAGCTTCATAATTAGTAAATTGGAAACCCTCTAACATTCCAAATAAATCAAATTTAAAAAATCTTTCATTAAGATTAATTACAATATCTGTAACTCTACGAAATGCCCATTCCATATTATCAGTAGGATATAACCAAGTAACTTTACTATCTCTTACTTCTTTATTTGATTTTTTTACTTTAGAATCATTAAAAGTTGTTCCTTTTGATAATCCTTTATCTTTTCCAATATTAACTATTTGTTCACACTCAATTTTTGAAAAAGCATTATTCCAATAAGCATAATTATTAATTGGGTCTAATTCAAAAGACCAAGCTGCGTTTTCTATTTTTTTAGGTTCTTCTTTTTTTATTAAATCTATTATATCTGCCATAAGGCATTTTTATATAGAATAATAGATTATATGTCTAGCTAATTAAATCCCAAGTTTTAGTGGATTCATTCCAAGTATATCTTTGTCCGTCAGTCGGAATTGGTGTAGGAGCTTCCCAATTACAAGTTTGTTCATTTAATATCCAACTATTATATGGTTTTTTAGGAATAAATGCATCTCTATCTTCATCGTAAGTATAACCTATTCCTGCGTGATTTTTTCTAAATGGAGTTCCACCATTATTATGAACTCCACCAACTGTATTGTAAGATGTTTGTTTCCATAATGGATAACCAGTTAATTTTGTTAAGAAATCAATTCCATTAACTTCTTGTTCAACTCCATTACTATCTTTTAATACTTCATTATTAACAGAAAGAACTTCTATTACTTTATTGTTTAATCCTATTTTTGCGAATGATGCCATTATGCTGTGTAACTCCCAGTACCTGTAAATGATAATATTGTATTACTTCCACTTGTTGTAATTGTAGGTGAACCAGTAGTAGTTCCAGAATATTTAGAGGTTAATAAACTTAATATCACAATTCCTTTTCCACCTGCAGCACCATTTGCATAAGCTCTTGATCCACCTCCTCCGCCGCCTGTATTAACTGTTCCTGCTGTAATACCACCTGAACCTCCACCACTTGAACCAGTTCCTCCTCCGCCATTTCCTCCAGTTCCACCTGTTGAGTTTCCACCTCCACCTCCTCCTCCAGAATAATAAACCGCTGAACCTGTTATTGAAGATGCTGTTCCTATTCCACCATTTCCACCAGTATTGCCAGATGAATCATTAGAACCTATACCTCCTGATCCTCCTCCACCGCCTCCATTTGCAGAACTATTTGAATTTCCTCCAGAATTACCTTGACTTGGAGAAGTGCTTGGAGTATTACCTGAACCACCTGTTCCTGCACTTGCTGGATAACCAGCACCACCACCAGAACCTCCTGAAATACCAGTTCCATTACTTTGAGCTCCTCCACCTCCTCCTCCTGCTGAAGTTATGGTTGTTAACCCTGAACCAGATATTGATGAGTTTGAACCAGAGTTTCCTCTAGCATCAGTTGTTCCTTGTGCAGCTCCACCATCTCCAACTGTTACTGTAATTACTGTTCCTGGTGAAACTGATTGAGTTGATGTTCTAAAACCGCCTGCACCTCCGCCTCCAGCACCAGCATTTCCTCCTCCTCCACCACCAGCTACTACTAAAAAATCAACTGAATAAGGTACTGCAAGAGCTGTTGTTCCTTCATTAGCAGCAGAACTTACTAACCAACCACTTGTTGAATCTATATAAGTTAAAGTTAATGCTTCATTATTTGTTTTAACTATAGCATTTGAAGTTTGAGATTGAATTTTTAATCCATTTGGATTTAATGTTAAATTATTTGTTCCAAAAGTACCTGCGTAATCTACTATTTGAACTTGGTCTCCAGTTGAAGCTGAAGCTGGTAAAGTTACTGTAAATGCAGATGAAGTTGTATTACAAGGATATAAATTTCCTTTGACTGCTGTAAAACCTGTTGTTTGAACTGATTGTACAGTAAGACCTACTCCAGAAATTGTGGCTCCAGCTGCTGGTGTAATAGTTTGTCCAGAAGCTCCAATAGTTATAGTTGTACTATTAGTCTGACTAATAAGATTAGTAGTATTTGTATTTTGTAATGCGTCTGCTCTTATAATACTAGCCATTAATCAACTCCCAAGTTTTAGTGTTCTCATTCCAACTATATATATTATTGTCATCAGGTCTAGCAACAGGTGCTTCCCAATTACAAGTTTGTTCATTTAATACCCAAGAATTAAATGGTTTTTTAGAAATAAAAGCATCTCTAGTTTCATCATAAGTATAACCTATTCCTGCATGATTTTTTCTAAATGGAGTTCCGCCATTATTATGTATTCCGCCAACTGTATTGTAAGATGTTTGTTTCCATAAAGGCCATTTGTAAATTTCATTTAAAAATTGAATACCTAGTTCTTCTCTTTCTACTCCGTTTGAATCTTTTAATACTTCATTATTAACAGAAACAACTTCTATTACTTTATTGTTTAATCCTATTTTTGCAAAGCTAGCCATAATATTATACCGTGTAAGTTCCTGAACCTGTAAATTTTAATATAGTATTAGATCCATTAGTTGTTACCGTTGGTGATCCGCTAGATGTAGATGAATAATGTACTGTTGCAACGCTTATAATAACAACTCCTGAACCACCATTTCCACCTAAACCAGACGGTGGAAATCCTCCTCCTCCGCCTCCACTTCCTGTATTAACTGTTCCAGAGGAAGCTGTTGTACTATTATTTGTACCATTTCCTCCACCACCAGTTCCACCAGTTCCAGCAGTACCACCACCATTAGTTCCAGCACCGCCTCCACCTGCATAAGTTACTGAAGAACCTGTTATAGATGAAGCTGTTCCATTTCCACCATTTCCACCTGTTGTACCACTTCCATTACCACCTACTGCACCCGCACCTCCTCCTCCACCTCCTCCGTAATTTGGACCAGTGTTACTTCCAGTTCCACCATTATTTCCTTGACTTGGTGATGTGCTAGGAGTGTTTCCTGCTCCATTTGATCCTCCACTTGATCCTCCACCTCCACCAGAACCACCAGAACCACCTGAATTTGTATATCCACCTGCATATCCTCCACCAGCCGATGTAATTGTTGTTAAACCTGAACCAGATATTGAAGAATTACTTCCTGATGAACCATTACTTCCTGGGGCATCATGAGCTCCAATACTTCCAGCTCCACCACTACCAACTGTTACTGTAATTACTGTTCCTTGTGTTGCTGTTTGAGTAGATGTTCTATAACCTCCAGCTCCACCTCCTCCACCTAAAGTTCCACCTCCACCACCTCCAGCTACTATTAAAAAATCTAGACTATATGAAGAATCTAATGCAGTTGTTCCTTCGTTAGCTGCTAATACTGGAATCCATCCTCTTGTTGTTCCAGAATACATGATGGTTACACCTTCACCACTGTTTCTTATACTTGAAGTACTTGTTGTTCCATCAATTTTTAATCCATTCCCATTTAATATAATTTCATTTATTGCTGCTGTTTCGTTATAATCTACAAATTGAATTTGATCTCCTATTGAAGGAGATGCTGGTAAAGTAACAGTTACTGCGGCTGTGCTTGTATTTACCATATATCCAACACCTACGGATGCTGTAAAATTTGTTGTTTGAACTGTTTGATTCCAAGTAAGTCCAAATCCTGAAGATGTTGCACCACTAGCCAGTGTAACTGTATCACCAGTTGTGCCTACTGTAAGTGTGTTACCACTATAGGATGCAATTTGATTTACTTTAAGTAAAGGCATTATTTAACTAGCTCCCAAGTTTTAGTGGATTCATTCCAATTATATATCTTACCATCAGTAGGATATGCAATAGGGGCTTCCCATCTACAAGTATTTTCATTTAAAATCCATGAGTTAAAAGGCTTAGGTGCTATGAAAGCATCTCTTTGCTGATTATATTGATAACCTATTCCTGCAAAATTTTTTCTAATATTATTATTATAAGAAGTTTGTATTATTGGTAAATGTTTATCTTTATATAAAGTTCTTAAAAATTCTATTCCATCTTGTTCAGTTATAGCAATATCATTAGATACCACGACCACTTGCTCTACTATATTACCTTTTTTTAAAATTGCAAAATGTGCCATATTAACCTGTGTAACTTCCTGTTGATTTAAATATTATAATTGTATTGCTTCCATTAGTTGTAATACTTGGAGAACCTGTTGTAGTTCCTGAATAATTTACAGTTGGTACACTTAATATAACTACACCTGATCCACCATTTTTTCCTCCTACAGTTCCACCAGATCCACCTCCTCCACCACCTGTATTAGCTGTTCCTGCCGTACCAGCACCAGCACCCCCAGTACCTCCTCCTCCTGAACCTCCTGAACTACCTGGACCAAATCCAGGATAATTTCCTCCACCACCTCCTCCTGAAAAATAAACTGAACTTGATACTACTTGACCAATAGAATAAGTTGTTGCCTGAGTAGTTGTAATTAAAGAATTTGTAGAACCTACTCCACCTGCTCCAGGAGTTCCAGGATTTCCACCAATAGCATTTCCTCCTACTGCACCTGATCCACCCCCACCACCTCCTTGTGCATAATTACCAATTCCTCCTGAATTACCTTGACCACTTGTTCCTGATCCTGCAGCATTACCATTATTACCACCTCCTCCACCTGAACCTCCTGATGTAGCATTTACAATATTGTCGCTTCCTAAACCACCACCTATTGCAGATGATAATCCAGTAATTGTAGAATCACTACCTGCAGTTGGGTGAGAACCATTCCAAACACCACCACTACCTCCTGCTCCAATAGTTACTGTATAAATTGTACCTGGTGTAAAAGATGTTGTAGATGAAAGTAAACCACCTGCACCTCCTCCACCACCACCTTGGTTTGCGTCTCCACCACCTCCTCCACCAGCAACTATTAAATAAGAAATTGTGTAAGGAATAGTAATAGCAGATGTTCCTTCGTTAGCAGCAGAACTTACTAACCAACCACTTGTTGAATCTATATATGTTAAAGTTAATGCTTCATTATTTGTTTTAACTATAGCATTTGAAGTTTGAGATTGAATTTTTAATCCATTAGGATTTAGTGTTAAATTATTTGTAGCAAAAGTTCCTGCGTAATCAACAATACTAATCTGATCTCCAACTGAAGCTGAAGCGGGTAAAGTTACTGTAAAAGCTGATGAAGTTGTATTACAAGGATATAAATTTCCTTTGACTGCTGTGAATCCTGTTGTTTGAACTGATTGTGTTGTAAGACCAAATCCTGTAGCTGTTCCGTTATTTGTTAGTGTTGCTCCGCTTGGTATAGTAATTGTTTGTCCAGAAGCACCAATAGTTATAGTTGTAGTATTCGTCTGTGTAATTAAATTAGACGTATTATTATTTTTAATTGAATCTACTTGTAAAATTCCGCCCATATTAAACTACTACTAAAGTTCCAGTTATTGTTTGTGTTCCTGTTATACTAACAGGTCCTGCTAATACTCCAGATTGAATTGTTTGATCTTGAGTAATTGTTGTTGCATGTGTATTAACAAATATCTGCGCACTCATAGCTGGGGAAGGTGCCCATGTTGCTGGTAATGTACAAAATATATCTTTTGTACCTGCTGCAAAACTTACTAAAGTATTTGCACTAGAACTAGAAATTACTGAATCTCTAGTAAAGGTTGTAGCATTCGTTAATGTACCAATACCAACTTCCCACTGATTTGCTAATGAAATAGTGTAATAAGTTGAATTACCAGTTCCGATGCCAGAAGAAAAACTTTGAAAGCCAGTTTGGGCACCGCTTAATGTAACGGTACCCGTGCCGACTGTTGAAGTGGTTTCTTTGACTCTGTCATTAATAACAAACGCCATAAAACCAACCTCTAACTAATTCTTAATATTGCATTCGCTGATGTAAACGCTGGGAACACAATTGTAAATGTTCCTGCTGTTGCTGTTTTATCTCCACCAAAACTTAAAGCACATACAGCTTTATTAGCAGCTGAAGTGTTATAAATTAAAGCGCCCGCTGCTGTTAGCGTAACTCCTGTGAATGATAAATCTGCAAAATCAACAATTGCTACACCTGTATCAAGTGAAGTTAATTGTCCCGTTAAAGTACCCCCACCTGCAGTGTACTGACCAGTGTTTGCTACTTCATTAGTTGAAGTATAAACAGTTGTTGCTGCTGATAAGTTTGCTGCTGATGTATAAAGTGATAATTTAAAAGTGTTTCCACCTGTTGCGAAATTGTGTACGCCTTCTAAAATTTGTTGTTTAAAAGAATTACATACTGCTTGTACTATTGCCATATTTTGTACTCCTTATAGTTTATGGTGATGGTGAATTAATTTTAATTCTTAATGAACCATCAAAATACTCGTCTCTGCGTCTTCTACCTGTTTGTTCTAACGCAAATCCTTGTAGAGCTCCATTATACTTGTCTTCATATAGTTTGTACATATCCATAGGTCCTTTTAGATATGCAAAAGCTTCTACTAAACAAGCATATAATAATAACTGAGGCGCATTTTCACTAATATAAGTAGTAGTATTAGTAGCACTTAAATTATCAGGTGTGTAAACATAGTCTAATGTTACTGGATAAGCTGCATCTGGTGTAGGAGCTACTTGAATAGCTGTCTCTCTATACATTGAATAATATTTAGGAAATCCAGAACTATTGGCAGCATTATATTCTGTAATAAAAGTATCATCTCTTGGTTGTAGTGATACCATAACATTTGAAGTATTAGTTGCAACAACAGATCTAACTATTAAAGCTCTTCTAATAGAAGTTGATCCTTCATCTGTATTATCATTAGGTAAATTTAAATATTTATTACCAGATGTAAAACTAGATGTTGCATATTCTCTAGAATAATCTGCATCTGTTTCTCTAAAAATTCTATACTCAGAAGTTTTAATAAAAGTGTCACAAAGACTATCAGTTAATACTGATGAATCTACTTCTGTATAACTTCTTATATTTGATAATAATTCTGCGTATGTCATGATATGATTATAGTTACATTTCCAACATCTGTATGTGCAGCTCTGTTATAATTAATAATGTCTCCACTAATTCCAGGTTGCATACTTCCTTGATATGTAGTTAAAAACTGACCACCCCAATAATATAAATCTAATTGAACAGTTTCATCTGTACCACGTCTAACGTCTGCTCTAGCGTTTCTTAATCCTTGAGCATCTGCTTTATGGTGTCTTGGATCTAATTGAGGATGTTTAGCTTCATATTCAGTAAAATGAACAAAAGAACCATTCCATTCTGTTCTCATTTCTCTATATGGAAATTGTTGTCCAGATCTATCTGATATTGCTAAAGCTTTTTTACCTGTTGAGAATGGCATTATACACTTCTCCCAAAGTATGTGTATGGAGAAATATAAACAGAAGTTCTTTGAGAATCTTCTTCTAATGCTCTTTGTAATTCATCTTCATACAACATTTTTAATGTTTGAATTCTATCTGGTGCTACTTTTTGTGATAAGTAATAAGCAAGTCCTGAAACCATTGCTGGTAAAAATCTATAAGGAACATTTGCTTGATTATTATATTCACCCGCATCTTGTATTCTAGCTATGTAGTAATATTTTACATACATATAAGTAATGTTATTTGGTGCAAGATATAAAGATACTGTAGGATTAGTTTGTCTATTCACATAATATTGTGAAGGTTGTCCTGTTTGACCTTTGTTTGGTAAAGCCGCATAAGCAGATCTATCAATTTTACTTAATGTTAAATCTTTAGTATTTAATTCTGTAGACTCTGAAGTTGATATATAAGCTTCTAGTACATCACTACAATCTTGTGGCGTATTATAAGTAGCTTGTCCTGAAGTTAATGCTTGTACTTTTAAAACAACTTTCCAAAGGTGTAATCCTCTATTTCCCCATTCTGAAAATAATAGATTTAAACTTCTTCTTGCTGATTTTAAATTCCAACCAGTATTTGTACGAACACCACAACGTTCATAGGCTTCTTCTATGATATCATCAATGTCTAAATCAAATATTGTAGTTCCAGAAGTACTCATTCTTCATGACCTACTTTTTAATTGGCTTATTCGATGCTGCTCTTACTTGTTTAGTCTGTACATTTTCTCCGCCAGCTTGAAAAATTTTCATTTGTTTTTCTGTAGCATATTTAGGAGCAATTGTGGACTTTTGATAATTCTTCATTCCCATTTTAGTATTCTCCGAAGTATTGTTTTTTAACTTGTATTGGATGTTGTCCTTTGACTTCTTTTTTAGGTTGTTGATAATAACCACCAACTCCACCATTAATAACAGTATCTTCTGTTATAATGTTTTCTCTTTCAAGGCCTTCAACTTCAGGCGATGACATTCCACCTTCAACAAAAGTCATATTTGTTTTAGCTTTAATCATTGGTATACCTATTATTATTTATTAGCATAATAATACCTTATTTTTGAGATAATATATATACTTAACTTTTTAAGATAAATATTAACAATTCCACTTTCTAAGTGATTTATTTATCCTTGAATCAGGATCTTTAGCAGTTTTAGCAGAAGTTAATTTTGCCTTCATCCCTTTCATTCTGCTACAGAATGATTTACGTCTATTAGCAGCCTTTGAACCTGGTTTTAATTTTGATGGTTTAGTAGTTACAGCGGTAGATAATTTAGAACCAGGATGCTCTCGTCTATAAGATGCAACTCCTTTTTCATTTAATCCACCCTCTGGATTTTTACCTTCTTTACGTTGCCATGCTGGTGTACCACCAGATGCAAGATATGCTTTTCCCATTCCTCTAGAATACATCATAGCAAATTCTTTGTGTAATCTTTTACACATCTCATTTCATAATTATTTTCTGCTAATCCACCTTCAGATTTTTTATCAGGAAAGCCAGCTTTCATATTTGCGTAAGCTTCTTTAGAAATTGTTGATTTAGATTTAGGACGACTTATTCCTAATTTTTTTCTTCTGTTAATATTTGCCCATAGACCAGGTTTAGACTCTCCGCCTTCTTTATAAGCTTTCATAGCTTTTGAAGGTTTTGCTCCTCTTAACTGTCCTTCTACTTCTTTTTTAATTCCTGATCTTCCGATTGCCATATTTAAACCATTGGTGAATATACAATCTTACCATCTATTTTCTGAGCTTTCAAATACTGTCTTCTATTAGCTCCATAAGCATAACTACAGTGAACCCAGCCTGAATTAGGCTCATTTTCATTCCAAAACTCTAATATACACTGATCCCAGTCTAAACTACCAACAATAAAATCTGCAACTTCTTTATTAGGTATTCCAGATATTTCAAAATCTGCTGCTTGTCCTTTAGTATGCTGACTCTTAGTTGTAGAACCAATAGCCACGCATAATTCAGGAGATCTATATCCTGAACTAATAATTAATGATTTATTATAATAATCTCTTACAGGTTGAATAATATTATTGCATAATAATTGTAAGTTAAATATCTGTTCTTCATTAGGTGTATTATCAATACCTAATCTAGTTGCTTCTTGTGATTTAAGAAATTCTTCTAATGTAAAGTTTTTACTTAGTTGTGCCATATTCGCTCCTTATTCGTTTTATTATTTCTATTACTTTTTTTTCATATTCTTTATTAGTAGAAAAGTTATCTAAAGCACCTGCCATTTTGATAGGATCTTTATTAAATGTCCAATCTCTAACTTTTCTAAATTCAGAATATACCTGTTTTGTATTTAAGATGTCTATATAATTTTTAACAGAATCACATTTATGATTAAATATTCTAACTCTCCATTCAATAGATTCCTGTTGTTTATAAGGTAGCATACCTTCCTTAGACCATATTCTAATACCATATAAATTATTACCTTCTCGTGCAAAACGACTTTGCCCATAGTCTGATTCAACTATAGCTTGAGCTATCATTAATTCTCTATTTATTCTTTGTGTATATGGAAGGTCTAAGTATATGTAATCTATACATTTATTTAAGGAGTGAATGAATTCTTTGTGTGTATGATATTCAAACCTCGGGGGACCAAAACCTAGGTTATTTTTAACCCAGGCGATAATGGCCGACTCCGTTTTCTTCTTCGCTATCGGGTTTGGAAAAAATGTCCCTAGCAAGAATGCCGCTAAGGCTATTATCAAATATTTTATTATTATAATCCTTGTTGTCATAACATTTACAGTGATTTAATAAGCAGCATCCAACTGCCAAATTATTAATACAATTATTTTGTAGTGTTTTTGATTTTGTTAGAAACATTAAGTTTCTCTTCAAGAATAGCTATATGAAGTCTATTCGTGTGTATTTGATCTCTATTTGCTTGAATTTCTTTTTCCAGATCTTGTCTTAGTTTTTCTCTTGCAAGTTCAGCACCTGAATTAGCGGCTTGTTTGTTATCAGAAGTTACAACTAAGCTAATTTTGCTGTTTAAAATAGTTACATCATGACTTAGCGTTGATAACGCATTCATTAAATATACCACACATGTAAATAATATAGGTATAACTGCTAATACTATTTTTTGTCCTAAATCGCCCATTTTTTAAATATTAAATTAAATAAATAATGTAATGAAATTATTACACAAATAAAACAAAATGCAATAGTTAAAAAACTATATAACAATAGTGTTATTAGTGTATTAAAAAAGTAAGATATATAAAAATACAACAATTAAAAAATGTGTTATGTAAGTAATTATTTTTATAGGACTAACATCCCATTTACCTGCTATATGAATAACAACATCATCATGTTTAAATAAAAGGATAGCTAAAAAGTTTGCAAAAACTTCTATTAAACTTACATAAATTATAAATGCTCTGTGAATATAAGAATATATTCCTACAAAAAAGAAACTAATAAGTTTTAATTTTTCTAAAAACATTATTTAGATTCTTCGTCTTGTTTTTTATTTGGATCTTGGTAAGTAAGGGTTGCGCCTTCTTGTTGCGTATATTGATTAGCTTGTGGAAAATGGGATTCAGTATATTGAGCTGCTTCGTATGCCCCTGGTTTACCTTGGTAAACATTTGATTGAATAGCTCCGCCTACTCCAAATTTTACAGCTTTGCCTGTTCCTTTTTTTTGAATTCCTACTCCTGCCATATTAGATTATGGTTGTGGTTGGTATGAAGGTCCTG
>Ga0209189_1002979_pt1 | contig 11569 bp, 9 predicted proteins | sample C_130820_EF_Meta_FD_187308 | JGI IMG/M metagenome (GOLD analysis project Ga0209189, IMG submission 187308) | Freshwater microbial communities from Lake Croche, Canada to study carbon cycling - C_130820_EF_MetaG (SPAdes) (version 3) | ecosystem: Environmental > Aquatic > Freshwater > Lake | place...
TTATTAGAACTTTCAGTCAATGGAACACGACTCCGAAGGAGTCGAATAACTTATGATTGTATCTTAATTTTTATGTTGAATAATTATACTTTGTCTAAAAAACTATGCTAGATTGATTTTTGATATATTCGACTCCTTCGGAGTCGTAATTAATTAAAACAAACGTTCTTTATATATTTGACCACTTCGTGGTCATTTATCAATTTATCTAATGCCCTATTTTAATATGGGAAAATTGAAATAACAATTTTCAATTTTTTCCTCATGCGTAATCTGGGATTATAAGTTTATTTGAACAGCATTTTTTGTAAATTTGCAGCCATTCTTGAAATATAATTATGGCGCAAAAATACACAGAGTATTCTCAACTCAATTTACCCGCATTTGAAAAAGACATTTTAAGCAAATGGGAAGCCGATCAAACTTTTGAAAAATCAGTATCCCTGCGGGAAGGCGCAAAACCTTTCGTGTTTTATGAAGGTCCGCCTAGTGCAAATGGAATGCCGGGTATTCACCATGTTATTTCAAGAACCCTAAAAGATATGGTTTGCCGATACAAAACCATGCAAGGTTTCCAAGTTAAACGTAAAGGGGGTTGGGATACCCACGGATTGCCTATCGAATTGGGCGTTGAAAAAGAATTGGGCATCACCAAAGAAGATATCGGTAAAAAAATATCTGTAGAAGATTACAACCAAAAATGTAGAGAAGTAGTTTTGCGCTATAAAGATAAATGGGACGACCTAACCCGCAAAATGGGCTACTGGGTTGATCTTAATGATCCTTATATCACCTTTAAGAATGAATACATCGAGTCTTTATGGTGGTGCTTGCAACAATTGTATAAAAAGGGATTGCTCTATCAAAGTGTAAGCATCCAGCCTTATTCTCCGGCAGCCGGAACAGGTTTAAGCTCACACGAACTTAACCAACCCGGTACTTATAAAGACGTAAAAGATACCAGCTGCGTAGCAATGTTTAAAGCCATCAACAATGCACAATCTGCTTTTCTTTTTGATGCCGCTCCCAAAGAACTTGAACTGTTTTTCATGGCTTGGACCACCACTCCGTGGACGCTGCCTTCAAACTTAGGTTTAACAGTTGGACCCAATATAGATTACGTGCTCGTTCAAACCTTTAACCCTTACACCTTTTTGCCAGTTGGTGTTGTATTGGCTGAAGCATTGATCCCTAAATATTTTAAACCAGAAGCCCAAGATACAGTACTTGAATCTTACAAAGAAGGCGATAAAGTCATCCCTTGGAAAATCTTATCCCGCTTTAAAGGAAAAAATATCGAAAACTGTAAGTACGAACAATTGCTCCCTTTTGAAGCCAATAGTCTCGATAAAATTCAAGAAATAACCGAAAACGCTGATCCTTTTAAAATAATTCCGGGTGATTTTGTAACCACAGAAGACGGTACGGGTATCGTTCATACCTCTCCAGCTTTTGGTGCAGATGATTATAAAGTAGGTAAGAAATTCAATATTGGTATTTTAACACTCGTAGATAAAGAAGGTAAATTTGTAGACGGATTGGGTGAATTTAGCAACCGCTATGTAAAAAACTATAAAGATCAAAAGGATTATCAAGATGTAAACGTTGATATTTCTATCCAACTGAAAAAAGACAATCGTGCTTTTAAAGTAGAGAAATACGAACACAGTTACCCCCATTGCTGGAGAACCGATAAACCCATTTTATATTATCCATTAGATGCATGGTTTATTAAAACTACAGCACTAAAAGATAGAATGGTAGAACTCAACAAAACCATCAACTGGAAACCAAAATCTACCGGCGAAGGAAGATTTGGCAACTGGTTAGAAAATATGGTGGATTGGAATTTGAGTAGAAGTCGTTTTTGGGGTACGCCTTTACCAATTTGGAGAACAGAAGATGGTGCAGAAGAAAAATGTATTGGATCAATTGCTGAATTGAATGCCGAAATTCGGAAAGCCGCCGAAATATTGGGTGGCGATACCAATACAAAATATTTGCACGATGGTATTTTAGATTTACATAAGCCTTATGTAGACGATATTATTTTAGTAAGTGATAGCGGATTATCCATGAAAAGGGTTCCAGATTTAGTGGATGTATGGTTTGATTCTGGAGCGATGCCTTACGCACAATGGCATTATCCATTTGAGAACAAAGGGATGGTAGATTTGGGTCAGGCTTTTCCGGCAGATTTTATTGCCGAAGGAGTTGACCAAACGCGTGGCTGGTTTTATACGCTTCACGCATTGGGCGTATTGTTGTTTGATTCTGTTGCTTATAAAACTGTGGTTTCCAATGGTTTGGTATTGGATAAGAACGGCAACAAAATGAGCAAACGTCTCGGAAACGTAGTAGATCCCTTTGCAACCATCGAACAATATGGGGCAGATGCTACTAGGTGGTATTTGATTACCAACGCTTCGCCTTGGGATAACCTTAAATTTGATATGGATGGCATCAAAGAAGTACAACGCAAATTCTTTGGTACTTTATATAACACATATCAGTTTTTTGCTTTATACGCTAATGTGGATGGATTTTGTTTTAAAGAAGAATATATCCCATTAGAACAGCGTCCAGAAATTGACCAATGGATACTTTCAACTTTGAATAGCTTGGTTGCCAATGTTACCGATTACATGAACAACTTTGAACCTACATTGGCAGGAAGAGCAATTGAAGAGTTCACAGACAGTCAACTGAGCAACTGGTATGTAAGACTTTGCAGACGCCGGTTCTGGAAAGGTGAATACGAAGAAGATAAAATTAGTGCTTATCAAACTTTGTTTGAGTGTTTAGATACAGTATGCAGATTAACTGCACCCATTTCGCCATTTTTTGCAGATATTGTATTTACCAATTTGAATAAAGTTTCAGGGTTGAATCAAGTAGAATCAGTGCATCATGCCAAATTCCCAACAGTAACAAAAGAGGCAATTAACCAGCCACTTGAAAAGCGGATGCAATTGGCGCAAGACGCTTGTTCTTTGTTGTTGTCTATTCGCAAAAAAGTAAATATCAAAGTAAGACAACCACTTCAAAAAGTTTTAATTCCAGTACTTGATGCTGAAATGAAAAACCAAATGATTTTGGTAGAAGATTTAATTAAAGCTGAAGTCAACGTAAAAGAAATTGAATACCTAAATCCTGACAATGCGTTTATCCAGAAAAAGATAAAGCCAAACTTTGTGGCTTTGGGTAAGAAATTGGGTGGTAAAATGAAACAAGCCGCGGCTATAATTACTACTTTCAATCAAGATCAAATTAGAACAGTTGAATTTTCAGGTGCCATTACAATACAATTAGATGGTGAAGCTGTAGAAATTTATAGGGATGAAGTAGATATCCAAAGTGAGGATGTGCCAGGTTGGATGGTTGCCAATAAAAACAATCTTACTGTAGCATTAGATATTACAATTTCTGAAGAATTGGAGCAAGAAGGAAATGCAAGAGAGTTGGTAAACCGAATTCAAAAAATTAGAAAAGACAATGGTTATGCCTTAACAGACAGAATTGTTGTGCAATTAACAAAACAAGAAAGTTTACAAAACTCTTTCACAAAATATAATACCTATATTTGCGCAGAAATTTTAGCAGATAGACTTGAATTGGTTGATGAACTTAACGAAGGAATTGAAATAGATGTAAATGAAATTCCTTTAAAAGTTAGTGTTGAAAAACTAAATTGATTCTATTTAAAGTGAAACGAAACAATATTTTGAAATAAAAATCAATATTTCGCATCATAAAAATCCTAAAAAAATTTTTGACCAAAACACTTTTCTAATTGATTGTGTTTTGATTCAAAATGCAGAATGTTAAATTAAATTGGAAAATGAAATAAATTTAAGTACTAATATACTTTGAATGATTTATTAACACCTAAAACTAAAAATCAATTGTCTACAATTAATCAATCAGAAGAAATAAATCCAACTGGAAAAGATACAGCAGATCAAAATGTTTCAGCAGCTGCACCTAAGAAAGCACCTGCAAAAAAAACAAAATCTGCTGAAGAAAAAAAAGCGGCTAAACCAGTAGTGATTCCTAAACTTACAACTACAGAAGTGAAGAAATATGAGCCAGATTTTATGAAATCAATTTTGGATACACAAGAACCCGAGGTTTCAGCATTTTCTCAACGCTATAGTGATGCTGATCTTGCAGAATTCAGAGAATTAATTACTACCAAACTTGAATCTGCAAAAAAAGAATTGACCTATTTGCATGGAATGATCACCCGCAAAGGAGATATGAGTGGTGATGAAAGCGATAACCGCTACATGACAATGGAAGACGGTAGCCTCAATATGGAAAGAGAGCAATTGAATCAAATGGCTAGTCGCCAAATTGATTTTATTGACAAATTGGAAAAAGCGATGATTCGTATTGAGAATAAAACCTATGGAATTTGCAGGGTAACCGGTAAGTTAATTGAGAAAGCTCGTTTGCGTGCTGTGCCTCATGCTACATTAAGCATGGAAGCCAAAATGAGTAAAAAATAATAGATTTTTACAAAACTCATTAAAGATTATTATAAAGGATTGTAAAAAGTAAAGGGAAACAATTTGTTTCCCTTTACTTTTTTATTAATTTAAATGGATACTTTTTATTTCACTTCCTGCATTTCTACCAATTTTTTGTAGATACCATCTTGTAAAAGCAAGCTTTCGTGTTTTCCTCTTTCTACAATTCTGCCTTTATTTAAAACCAAAATTTCATCTGCATAGCGAACTGTAGATAACCGATGTGCAATAACTATGCTTGTTCGGTCTTTCATTAAATGATTAAGTGCATCTTGCACCAAACGCTCGCTTTCTGTATCCAAAGATGAAGTTGCTTCGTCTAAAATTAATATCGGTGGATTTTTTAAAATTGCCCTTGCAATGGTTAACCGTTGGCGTTCCCCACCACTCAACTTAGAACCTCTATCGCCAATATTGGTATTGTAACCGTTTTCTTTTCCAATTATGAAATTGTGTGCATTTGCCACTTTAGCGGCATTTTCTATCATTTCTATAGTTGCCGTAGGATTGCCCAATGCAATATTGTTTGCAATTGTATCATTGAATAGGATTGGTTCTTGGGTTACAATTCCCATCAAATTGCGAACATCTTTTATAGTATATTCTTTGATGTTATTGCCATCAATAAGCAATTCTCCACTAAATACATCTTGAAATCTAGGAATCAAATCGGCAAGTGTAGATTTTCCTGAACCTGAAGAACCCACCAAGGCTACAGTTTTTCCTTTTTCAATGTTGATTGAAATATCTGTAAGTACTTCTTTATCTTGATATTTAAATGAAATATTGTTGAAAGAAATGTTGTTTTCAAAGCTTTTTAGGGCAATAGGATTTGTAGTTTCTTTGATGAGCTCTTGCTCTGTAATCAATTCTTGAATGCGCTCAATACTTGCCGCTCCTTTTTGAATATTGTAAGATGCAGTGCTAAAAGATTTCAGCGGGTTGATGATTTGAGTAAAAATGGCAATATATGTTAAAAAATCAGCCGCGGTAAGTGAAAAATTATTTCCTAAAACCAATCTTCCTCCATAATACAAAACACAACAAACGGCAAGAATACCCATTGTTTCAGACATTGGCGAAGCCAAATCGCGTCTTCTATTGGCTTTGTTTTTTGTTGAAAGAAGGGTGTTGTTTTCTGTTGTAAACTTATTGAGTTGCTGTTGTTCGGCATTGAAACCCTTAATCACCCGCATTCCCCCAAGCGTTTCTTCAATAGTGCTTAAAATTCCTCCCAATTGTTCTTGAACCTGTGTTGAAACTTTTTTAAGTGAGCGCCCAATTCTACCAATTACTAATCCTGCCAATGGTAAAAAGATTCCCAAAAAAACAGACAATTCAGGGCTCAATTGAATCATCGCAATGAGGTATAAAGTTATGGTGATAGGCTCTCTAAAAAATGTTTCAAGAAAACTAATGGTAGAAGATTCAACATCTTGGAGGTCGTTGGTGAGGCGGCTCATAATATCCCCTTTGCGTTGTTCAGAAAAATAACCAATGGGAAGTTGGAGGATTTTTTCGAACATATCGTTACGCATATCATTAATTATACGATTTCTGATAGGCGTAAGCACGTAAAGCGAAAAATAAAGAAATAAATTTTTTAGAAGAATTGAAATCACAACAACAGAGCAAAGAATTCCTAGAGCTTGAATCTTTCCTTCGGGAGTTTGTACTAATTTTGTGAGATAGGCATAAAAGTTGGATGTAAAATTTCCTAGGTTGAATCTAGATCCCAGCATTTTTTCTTGCCCACTCATGCCAAAAATCAGCGACAAAAAAGGAGCCAATAAAGTTAGGGAAAGCAAGGAGAAAAACGAAGAAAAAAGGTTCAAAACAAAGTATAACGAAACCAGTTTTGGGTAGCGTTTTATATAAGAATAAATGATTGGGAGACTTTTCATGAAAAACGAGAGATTACTTAGTGAGCAAAAGTAGTTAAATTTACATCCTTATAGTGGAATCTTATGGAAGAAGGAAAAAGACAGAAGCAAGTGGCCGGGGTTATACAGGAAGAAATGAACGATATTTTTCAAAGAATGGGGTTGACGATGTTGCATGGCGGGATGGTTTCGATCTCAAATGTAAAAGTAACACCAGATTTATTGGAAGTACGCATTTACCTGAGTTTATATCAAGTAAAAGATGTAACCAAAGCGATGGATGTATTTGAAAATCGGAAGGGTGAAATTAAGAGAGAACTTACCGCTAGGGTAAAGCGCCAGTTAAGGCGAATGCCGGAATTGAGGTTTTTTCATGATGACACATTAGATCATGTGTTTAGAATTGAAGAGTTGTTTAAACAAATAAATGAGGATAAATTGAAATCTGAAGGCGATAGTGCTGAAGTTTCCTCTTAAAATTTAATTATTTTGTATTTTACATTTGCCTGGCGATATTTTAAAGCAAAAAAATCTACCAATGCCATAAATATTATTGCGTGGGTTAGTGTAACTGCAATTATGGTAGGTACGGCTGCATTAATCATTATTTTAAGTGCCTTTAATGGCTTTGAAACCTTGGTGAAGTCGTTGTACTCCTCATTTTATTCAGATCTTAAGATTCGTCCAAAAGCAGGTAAGACACTTCAGTTGACTAAGTCTCAAATTGAAAAGCTACAAAGGTTGCCTGGGGTTCGGTTGGTTTCATTGGTTGCAGAAGAAAAAGGGTTGTTGCAAAACGGATCTTTACAATCGGTTGTAGTAATTAAAGGGGTAGATAGTTTTTATAAAATCGTTTCGGGGGTTTCTTCAAAAATGGTTAGAGGTAAATTTGAATTAGGAAATAAAGAAGATCCAAGAGCGGTGATGGGCATAGGCATTGAAAATGCAATAGGGATTTTGGCAGATCGGTCTTTGTTTCCCATTACATTATATATGCCCAAGCAAGGGGTAAAAAGTTTTTCAAACCCTTTAGAAGCTTTAAGTCAAGGTGCCATAACTCCTTCAGGGAGTTTTGCAATCCAGCAAGAGTTTGATAATAAGTATCTGTTTACGAATTTAGGGTTTGTAAAACAGTATTTAAATTATGGGGAAGATGAATACTCTGCAATTGAACTTGCTTTGGTAAATCCAGAAGCCACTTCTAAGGTGCAACAGCAAATCTTGAGTTTGGGAATTCCAAATATTGTTGCTGAAAATCGGTTTGAACAAAATCAATCTTTATATTCAACCATTCTTTTGGAGAAATGGGCAATCTATTTCATTTTTTCGTTGATATTGTTGGTGGCTTCTTTCAATATGATTGGTGCCTTATCAATGTTGGTTTTAGAGAAGCAAAAGGATATACAAGTGTTGATGGCAATGGGAGCGAGTAATGGCGTAATTCGCAAGATATTTATGCTTGAGGGTTTGTTGCTTGCATCAATTGGAACATTTGCTGGCGTTTTGATTGCATTAACATTATACTATTTGCAAGTAAACTATCATTTGGTTCCTTTAGAAGGAGAGTCTTTTCTGATAGGTTATTATCCTGTAGAACTACATTTAGCAGATTTTTTATTGGTAATTGTTACTGTATTTCTAATTGGTTTGTTGGCTTCATGGTATCCAGCTATTAGAGCAAGTAAAGAGCCAATACAACTGGGGTAGGGGGATGCTGGATTTGTGTACATTTGGTTAGTATTGTAAATACATTGAAGTTGCTATTTTATTCCTTGTGATGATTGTAAGGTTATCAGTCAAAGCTTTTTCTTTAATATCTAGGTGAGCTAAGGCAATAAATTGGGATAAAAATAGCGTTTGCATTGTTGCAATTACCGATTTCATTGTTTTCTTTAGTAAATTTTTGATTTATTTCTTCAATATTTTTTCTGTGTTACTTTAACTTATTGTTATTCTTTTGATAATTAGGTTATTAAGTTAATTTCGGGAATAAATTTGATTATGGACAGAAATATAGATTCAATAATTACTGAAATTTTTAAATTATACGAACTCCATGGTGGAGACGATTATATTGGTGAACCTGTTTCTCAATTGGAACACATGGTTCAGGCTGGTGATTTGGCTTTTCAAGAAGGATATGATGATGAAGTGGTTTTGGCAGCTTTTTTTCATGATATCGGCCATTTAATAGATGAAGATCAATCTTTGGCTTCAATGGATGGTTATGGCGTAGTAGATCACGAAAGTGTTGGTGCTCAATTTCTTCTAGATCGTGGATTTTCTGAACGCATTGCCATTTTGGTTAAAAGCCATGTGGAAGCAAAGCGTTATCTTACATTTCGTAGACCAGAATATCTTGCTAAATTATCAGAAGCTAGTCAAAAAACATTAATGTTTCAAGGTGGTATGATGAATGAAGAAGAAGCATTAGCATTTGAACAAGATCCTTTTTTTGATTTAAAAGTTAAAATGAGGCTTTGGGATGACGAAGCAAAACTAACGGACATAACACTCCGCGATTTGAATTTTTTTAAAGAACTGGCAAAAAATCATTTGTCCAAACAAAATTAATTATGAACACCAAATTGGTTGTATTTGATATGGCGGGAACTACCGTTGTTGATAAAGGTAGCGTTGCAGATTCCTTTATTTGTGCATTTTTAGAAAATGAATTGGAAGTTCCTTTCGATGCTGTCCAAAATGTAATGGGTTACCGAAAAACAGAAGCTATTCGTATGTTATTGGATAAATTCTATCCTAACCTAGAAAATATTGATGAAAGAATTATAGCAATTCACGAAGTGTTTGAAGAGAAAATGTTGAGCTTCTATATGTCTGTACAAGATTTAAAACCCTTACCTTTTACTGAAGATATTTTCCGTTGGTTACATACTCATAATATATTTGTAGCACTCAATACCGGTTTCACAAGATTGGTTACTGAAGGAATTTTATATCGCTTAGATTGGAAAAATTCTAATTTAATTGATGCGGTAATTTGTAGTGATGAAGTGGAAGAAGGTCGCCCAACTCCTTTTATGATTAACGCATTGATGAAAAAGTTCAATATTGAAGATTCAACTGAGGTGATAAAAGTTGGAGATACCGAAGTTGATGTGTTGGAAGGTAGAAACGCAAAATGTGGTAAAGTCATCTCCGTTACAACAGGTGCTTATTCTAAAACACAATTGGAACAATATGCACCTGATCATATAATAGATAGTTTAGAACATTTAGCACTATATATAAATTGAAAAAATCATTCAACCCCAGACAAATTTTAACAGCCATATACATTGCTGTATTAACTTTTTTCAGTTATGCATCTGTTTATGCTTTTAGAAAACCCTTTACCATAGCTACTTTTGATGACGAAAAGTTGTTTGGAATTTCTTATCAAACCATTTTTATTATAAGCCAAGTAATTGGTTATATGTTAAGTAAGTTTTCTGGAATAAAATTTATTTCAAGTTTAAAACGCAATGGTCGCTGGAAATCCGCTTTATTTTTGATGGGCACTGCTTGGTTGAGTTTATTGGCATTCGCAATTTTGCCGCTTCCTTTTGGTATTCTTTGCTTTTTGGTGAATGGTTATATGCTTGGATTTATGTGGGGTATCGTTTTTGGATATGCAGAAGGTAGACGAAGTTCAGATTTTATTGGTTCAGTTTTGGCTGTAAGTTTCATCTTTGCAGGCGGGTTTACTCGTTCTGTAGCAAAATGGTTGATGCTCACTTGGGACATTACTGAAAAATGGATGCCTTTTATGACGGGATTGTTGTTTGTTGCACCTCTTTTTATTTTGATATTCTTACTTGAACTGGTTGCTCCTCCTGATGAAGCAGATATTCAAGAGCGGGTTGAAAGAATTAGTATGACAAAAGACGATCGCAAGGCTATTTTGCAAAAGTTTGGATTGGGATTGACCATTTTAGTGGTTGTATATACCGCTTTAACAATTATAAGAGACGTAAGAGATAATTTTATGTCAACCATTTGGGCTGAATTGGGCTATGCCAATGATTTTTCTGTATTTACAACGTCTGAAACTAAAATTTCACTTGCAGTTTTATTGGTTATGAGTTTAATCGTATTGATTAGAAAGAATATTTTGGCTTTTCAGATTATTCAAGTTTTGGTGATTTGTGGTTTTTTAGTTTCGGGTATCTCATCTTATTTATTTTTGACGCATCGTTTAGATGGATCATTATGGATGCAAGCAGTTGGTTTGGGATTGTACATGGCATATATTCCTTTCAACGCCATATTTTTTGAAAGGATGATTGCTGCTTTTAGGATAGCAGGAAATGTAGGATTTTTAATTTACATCACTGATGCTTTTGGATATTTGGGAAGTGTAGTTGTGATGCTAACCAAAGAATCATTGAAGATAAAATTGCAATGGTCTGTATTTTATTCTACAGGTGTTGTAGGGTTTTCAATTATTGGCATTTTAGGAACTTTATATTCAGTGTATTATTTCAATAAAAAGTATAAGAGTCAAGCAGAAGTAGCATGAACAATAAAAAAGCGGTAGTAGTTGGTGCAGGAATAGCCGGAATGGCGATGGCAAGAGCCTTATCTTTAAAAGGGTATAAAGTAACCGTAATAGAGCGATCAGATAAAGCGGTTGGTGCTTCGATACGCAATTTTGGAATGGTTTGGCCAGTTGGACAGCCATCGGGTTTATTGTATGAGTCTGCCTTGTTGAGTGCTGAAATATGGAAAACTTCCGCTGCTGAAGCAGGTTTTTTTGCAGATCCTGTTGGGAGCTTCCATTTGGCTTACCATCAAGATGAAGCACAAGTATTACAAGAACTATACGATGTGTATCATGAAGAAAGGAAACTACAATTGATGACGCCTGAGGAGGTATTGCAAAAGTCTCCTGCTACTGTTAAAGAAGGGCTGTTGTGCGGGTTGTATAGTCCAACTGAAGTAATTGTAGATCCTGTTGAAGCAATTGCAGCATTGCCCGCATATTTGAAAAGTAAATTTGATATTGATTTTATTTGGGGTAAAGCGGTTTTAGAAATTAAAGATTTACAAGTAATAACAAGCGATTGTGCATATAGTGCAGATTTAGTAATGGTTTGTTCAGGTGCAGATTTTGAACATTTGTATCCAGATTATTTTAAGCAATTGCCTATA
>Ga0209189_1002981_pt1 | contig 11569 bp, 7 predicted proteins | sample C_130820_EF_Meta_FD_187308 | JGI IMG/M metagenome (GOLD analysis project Ga0209189, IMG submission 187308) | Freshwater microbial communities from Lake Croche, Canada to study carbon cycling - C_130820_EF_MetaG (SPAdes) (version 3) | ecosystem: Environmental > Aquatic > Freshwater > Lake | place...
CAAGCCCATGTAATTTCATTATAAGCATTACAACACTAAAGCCCTCGTGGTGGAATTGGTAGACACAAAGGACTTAAAATCCTTGCCCTTTTTGGGAGTGCCGGTTCAAGTCCGGCCGAGGGCACCACAGTTGTATGAGAATATTACTTATCATTTTATTACTAGCTTCCTGCTCTAAAGATGTAAAAGTTCCATTTGTTAACAAAGAACCTGTAAAGCCAATTAATATTATAATCGAAAATGAATTTGATATTACTTATTCTTTATTAACGGTTAATGAGAATTGTCAGGTCTCGATGCAAATTAAAAATATATCAAAAGAAGAAAAGCGAAATTCATTCACTGCGGAAGCATATTCTTTTGGCGAGAAAAAATTTGAAAGTTTTGTTGTGGAAAGAAGGTCTAAACCTGGTGAAGTTATAAATTCTGAATCTAGGTTTAATAAAATCGAATGCGGTAATATTAAAAAAATAAATTTTTATAAATAAAATTATAAGTCTAAATTTTTAACTTTAGGTGCATTTTCCTCTATAAACTTTAGTCTTAAATCAGCATTTTTTCCCATAATATTCGAAATTAATTTGTTTGTTTTTTTATAATCACTTGTTGGAACAGTTACTCTAATTAAAGATCTAGTTTTGATATCCATGGTAGTCTCTCTTAATTGTTGAGCCATCATTTCGCCCAACCCCTTAAATCTGCTTATTTCAATTTTAGATCCCTTTTTAAGATTTTTTAATAATTTATCTTTTTCAATATCATTTCGAACATAATAAATTTGATTAGATATAGTGAGCTTATAAAGTGGTGGAACAGCAAGATATAAATGTCCATTTTTAATTAGATTTGGCATTTCACAGAAAAAGAAAGTCAAAAGTAAGCTAGCAATGTGATCGCCATCAACATCAGCGTCAGTCATAATAATTACTTTTTCATACCTTAAATCTTTATCCACGTACTTCTCACGTCTTTGACAACCAAGTGCTTGAAGTAAATTTGATATTTCAGTGTTAGCTAATATTTTTGCAGTATTAGAATTTTTAACATTTAATATTTTTCCTCTTAACGGAAGAATTGCCTGAAAATTTCGATCACGAGCTTGCTTTGCTGAGCCTCCAGCAGAATCTCCTTCGACTATAAATAATTCAGTGCCTTCAATTTTTGAACTAGAGCAATCTGCCAGTTTTCCAGGAAGGCGTATTTTTCTTGTCGCGCTTTGTCTTCCAACATCAAGATTTTGATCTAGTAGATTTTTTTCTCTTATTTTTGCTTCAATAAAAGTGAGAATAGAATTTGATGCTTTTGGGTGCTGGTTAAACCAGTCTTCAATTGATTTTGCTATAGAATTATCACAATATTTTTGAATATAAGCAGACGAAAGTCTAGATTTAGTTTGTCCTTCAAATTCTGGGTTGTTAATAAATACAGATAAGATGTAACTAGCATTAGACAATATTTCATCTGTGCTTGCGCTTGCTACTAGTTTGTTATTTTTAAATTTTGCAATTTTTCTTATAGATTTTGCAACGCCAGATCTAAAACCTTGTTCGTGAGTTCCACCATTCGTAGTCAATACGGAGTTACAAAATGAAATTTTAAATTCCGAAATTTCATTATGCCATTGAATTGCAAATTCAAATTTTCCTTTATCATCATCAAAGTTGTTTTTATGATGACATGTTTTGTCATTTACTTTAGTAAAAATTTTAGTTTCGCTATCTAGATATTCAACAATACCATCTGGAAAAAATAGTTTTGCATTATTAGGAGTATCGTCTTTTCTATTTATCAAAGATCTGTCACATTCCCAATGTATTGTGATGCCTTTAACTAAATAAGCCTTACTTTTACAAAGATTATATAATTTATTTGGAACAAAACTTAATTCTTTTCCAAAAATTTCTTTGTCAGGAATAAATGTAACTTGAGTTCCATTTTTAATTTTAGATTTTCCTTTTTTTGTTAATTTATTTAAAGGTTTTCCTTTTGAGTAATTTTGTTCAAAAATAGTAGAGTTTTTAAAGACTTCTATTTTTAATTTTTCAGACAAAGCGTTAACAACTGAAAGACCTACGCCGTGCAATCCAGCTGAAGTTGAGTAGGTTCCTTCTTTAAATTTTCCACCCGAATGTAATGTTGTCATTACTATTTCAAGTGCAGTTTTATTTTTCTTTGGATGTTTATCTAAAGGAATTCCTCTTCCGTCATCTCTTACAGTTAACGATTTATCTTTGTTTAATTTCACATAGATGTTTTTCGCATGACCCGCCGTTACTTCATCCATGGAGTTATCAATGATTTCTGTTGCAAGATGATGGAAAGCGGTTTCGTCAGTTCCACCGATATACATTCCAGGTCTTTTTCTAACAGGTTCTAGACCTTCTAGAATTTCAATATCTTTAGCAGAATAATTATTATTTTTTACCACAAACTAAGCATTAGATTAATTTTAAAAAAAATACACACGTAAATTTTATTTTAGGCAAAAAAAACCCCGTATTTTTAGATACGGGGTTTTTAAATTTTAAAACGCTGTAATTAGCAGCTGTAATACATTTGATACTCAACTGGGTGAGGAGTGTGCTCCATATTGTACACTTCAGTCATTTTTAGCTCAATGTAAGCATCAATTTGATCATCTGTAAATACGCCACCAGCAGTTAAAAAGCTTCTGTCTTTATCTAAATTTTCTAAAGCTTCTCTTAAAGAACCGCAAACCTGAGGAACTCCTTTAAGCTCTTCAGCTGATAAAGAATATAAGTCTTTATCGAATGGTTTTCCTGGATCAATTTTATTTTTTATTCCATCGATACCAGCCATTAACATGCAAGCAAAAGTTAAATATGGATTTCCAGCAGCGTCTGGGAATCTAACTTCAACTCTTTTTCCTTTTGGATTAGAGCTAAAAGGTATTCTGCAGCTAGCAGATCTATTTCTAGCTGAGTAAGCAAGAATAACCGGAGCTTCAAATCCAGGAATTAATCTTTTGTAGCTGTTAGTAGTTGAATTAGTAAAAGCGTTAAGAGCTTTTGCATGCTTAATAATTCCACCTATGTAATAAAGACACTCTTGAGAAAGTCCTGCGTATTTATCACCGGCAAAAAGGGGCTTTCCAGCTTTCCAAATAGATTGGTGACAATGCATACCTGATCCATTATCTCCTTTAATTGGTTTCGCCATAAATGTTGCAGTTTTTCCAAATGAGTGAGCAACCATTTGAACTGCGTACTTGTAAATTTGCATATTGTCCGCATTACGAACCATAGTATCAAACATTGTGCCTAATTCATGTTGAGAAGGAGCGACTTCATGGTGATGCTTTTCAACTTTAACCCCCATATCTTTCATAGCTTTTAATGCTTCAGCTCTTAAATCTTGGCAGCTATCAACCGGAGGCACTGGAAAGTAACCACCTTTAACAACTGGTCTATGACCCATATTGCCATTTGGATATTCCTTATCACCATTGTAAGGACCTTCGTTACTATCAACTTGAAAAGATACTTTTTGCATTGTGTTAGAAATTTTAACATCATCAAAAATAAAAAATTCTGGTTCAGGTCCGAAATAGATAGTATCGCCAATGCCAGTAGTTTTTAAATATGCCTCAGCTTTTTTTGCAATAGATCTAGGGTCTCTTTCATAATAATCTTTTTTGATAGGATCCATAATGTCGCAAAAAATAACCAATGTATTATGCGAAGTAAAAGGATCAACAAAAGTTCTAGATAAATCTGGCTTTAAGATCATGTCGGATTCATTAATTGCTTTCCATCCAGCTATAGACGAACCATCAAAAAATGTTCCATCGTTTAAAAAATCTTCATCAATAGTTGTTAAGTCCTGAGTCATGTGTTGAAGTTTTCCTCTAGGATCAGTAAATCTTAAATCCACAAACTCTATTTCTTTTTCTTTAATTATTTTTAGTATGTCTGTTGCCTGACTCATTAATTTCTCCTTTATTTATTAAACTTGTTTATTTTTTTATTGTAGATGTACTATAACTATAATCAATAAATTCCATTGTATTTTAGTTATGCCAGATATGCATAATAGTAGTATTAAAAATTAAACTATAGATTGATTTTAGAAAAATGATTTTAGACTCATCAGAAATTAGAGATATTGAACAAAAAGAATTTAAATTAAGAAAAAATTCATTTTCTTTAATGCAATCAGCAGGAGAAAAATGTGCAGACTATATAATATCAAACAATATTTCACGAAATAAGGAATTATTTATTGTTTGTGGTCCCGGCAACAATGGTGGCGATGGTTTTGTAATCGGACATTGTCTTATTAATAAAGGCTATAAAGTTAAAATTTTTCTAGTTCTACCAATAAGAAATAAGAAAAATGACAATTATAAAGCCTTTAAACAGCTCAATTGTAAAATTTATAATTTAAAAGATTTAGAAAAAGAACTTAAAAAGAAAACAAGCCCAGTAATTCTAGATTGTGTTTTTGGAATAGGTTTAAATAAAAATATTAACTCAAATATCAAAAATTTAATTAAATTAATTAACAATAAAAAAACTTTTGTTATTTCAGCAGATGTACCAACTGGAATTAGCGCTGATACTGGAAAAGTAAAAGGCGAGGCAATTAAGGCAAATATAACTTTAGCCCTTCATTGTAAAAAAGTAGGTCACATACTGTTTCCTGGAGTTTATTTTTCTGGATTAGTAAAAGTTTTAGATATTGGAATAAGAAAATCGCTTAATAAATTTATAAATAATAAAATTATAGAAAATGACCCAAGACTATGGATTAAAAGATTTCCTTGGAAAAAATATAATTCCCATAAATATTCCAGAGGTAGAGTTTTTATTTATGGATCTTTAAAAAATTACATAGGCGCATCATTATTATCATCAATTGCAGCTATTCGTTGTGGAGCAGGAGCGGTAACTGTTATTGCTAATAAAAATACTATTGATAAATATAATCAACGTTTTTTTTCGTTATTGAAAGTTGAAATTAATTCTCCAAAAGAATTTCTAGATTTTTTAGAGAATTCATTGATCACTTCCTTTCTTATTGGTCCTGGAGCGGGCGTTAATATGGAAACAGCTGAAAATGTTAAATTAATTATAAAGTATATTAACCATGCAGTTATAGATGCGGATGCAATAACTTCATTTAGCAAGAATCCTGAACAGTTATTTTCTATTTTAAACAAAGATAAAATTATCACTCCTCATGAAGGTGAGTTTAATAGAATTTTTCCAAACTTAAAAAATACTAAAAATAAAATTGAAAGAACCGTAATGGCAGCTAAAAAAGCAAATTGCGTTGTAGTTTTCAAAGGTCCAGACACAGTCATTGCAGCACCAGACGGAAAAGTTTGTGTTAATACAATTGCAACTGAAGAGTTGGCTGTTATTGGTTCAGGAGATGTTTTGAGTGGAATAATAACAAGTCTTATTGGTAAAAATAAAATGTCATCTTTTGATGGAGCCTGTGCTGGGGTATGGCTACATTCTTGTGCAGCAAGAAAAGTTAAAAAAGGATTGATAGCGGAAGATATAATTAAGAATTTACCAAAAGTATTAGAACAATTAGATAAAAAATATAATTAAGTCTTTTTTTTATAAAGAACTGTTTTGCAATCCGATTATAATTCAATCGGCTTTTTATATAGGCAAATACTATCCTTTTAAATGCCCTTTTCTTAAATAAATCCTAGAAAGGATTTAATAATGTAGTTATATTCGCCATTTGAATTTTAATTAATATTAGAGCGGGAGTGGTGGAACGGTAGACACGCCAGTCTTAGGAACTGGTATCGAAAGATGTGAAGGTTCAAGTCCTTTCTCCCGCACCATGTTGAATATGAAAGTAACAGTATCAGAATCTAAAGGTCTAAAAGTCAATCTTAATGTTTTAGTTAAAAAACAAGAGATTGATAAAAAGATAGAAGAAAGAACTGTTGAGTTACAGAAGACAGTTAATATAAAAGGCTTTCGAACTGGAAAAGCTCCAATTGATTTATTAAAAAAACAATTCGGACAGGCTTTGTATGGGGAAGTTATTGAAAAAATTTTACAGGACAATACTTTTCAAGCATTAAATGAAAATAAAATAAAACCAGCTAGTCAGCCAAAAATTGAAATTAAATCCTCAGGAGAAGATAAGGATTTGGAATATATAATTTCTGTGGAAAAAACTCCAGATATCAAAAAAATTGATTTAGATAAAATAGCTCTTACAGACTACAAGTTAAAAATAGAAAAAAAAGATTTAGATGACAGAATAAATTTATTAGCAGAGGGTCAAAAAAAATATGTTAATAAAAAAGAAGACGAAACATCTATTAAAGGTGATTTAGTAGTATTTGATTTTGAAGCGACAGTTAACGGCAAAGCTTTTGAAGGAAATAAAGGCGAAAAGGTTCAAATTATTTTAGGAAAAGAACTTTTTATCAAAGGTTTTGATGAACAATTATTAGTTTGCAAAGTTGGTGAGAAGGTAAATGTTAAAATTAATTTACCGGAAAATTATCCAAATAAAGAATTAGCAAATAAAACTGCAATATTTAATTGCAAGATTATAGAGGTAAAAAAATCAGAACCAGTAGCTGTTGACGATCAATTTGCAAAGAATTTAGGAGCAAAAGATTTAAATGATTTAAAAGTTTTATTAGAAAAACAATTATCTAGAGAACAGTCTTCAATTACAGAAACAATCGTTAGAAAAGAAATTTTAGATTATCTTGATAAAAATTATAAATTTGATTTGCCAGAAGATATGGTGAAAAATGAACAGGAAATAGTTAGGCATAGTTTTATTCATGAAAAGGCTCATAAGGACGAACCTCATGATGATCACAAACACGGACACGATCATTCAGATATAAAACTTACTAAAGAAGAGGAAAACGACGTATTAGATATTTCTACACGAAGAGTTAAGCTAGCTTTAGTTTTAAATCAAATAGGAGAAGATTATAAAGTTCAAGTAACAACACAAGAATTGCAACTAGAGTTGCAAAAGCAAATGAGCATGTATCCAGGGCAAGAGAAGCAAATTAAAGATTATTATAAAAAAAACCCTTCAGAAATTACAAGATTACGAGGACCAATATATGAGGATAAAATAGTTGAGTTAGTTAAGTCTAAAGCAAAAATTACTGTTAAAGAAGTTAACAAGAAAGAATTAGAAGAGCTTGTAAAAGATTTATCATCAGACCTTAAGTCTAAATCATTAAAGAGTAGTGACGATAAATCAAAAAAAGATACAAAATCTGAGGATAAATCAAAATCTTCAAAAAAGATTAGTAAAAAATAAGTAATGCTTGTAGAATCTGATTCTCTATGAATGATCAGATTGATATTCAAATGAATACTCTTATTCCAATGGTGGTTGAGCAAACCAGCAGAGGAGAAAGAGCTTATGATATTTATTCAAGATTATTAAAGGAAAGAATTATTTTTTTAGTAGGTCCAGTAAATTCTCATGTAGCAAGTTTAGTTTGCGCTCAATTGCTTTTTTTAGAATCTGAAAATCCAAAGAAAGAAATTTTTTTATATATTAATAGTCCAGGAGGAGTAGTTACGGATGGACTTGGAATTTATGATACGATGCAATACGTTAAATCTCCAGTTTCAACAATTTGTATCGGACAGGCAGCTTCAATGGGATCATTCTTACTTGCTGCAGGAGAAAAGGGTAGTCGTTTTTCTTTGCCTAACGCTCGTATAATGGTTCATCAACCTTCAGCAGGATTTCAGGGGCAGGCAACTGATATTCAAATTCATGCAAATGAAATTTCTTATGTAAAAAAACGTCTTAATGAAATTTATTCTAAGCACACAGGCAAAGATTTTAAAGCTATTCAAGAAGCTTTAGAGAGAGATAAGTTTATGAGCCCTGAAGAAGCCAAAGATTTTGGAATTATTGATAAAGTGGTAGAAAAAAAAGTAGATTAATTAAACTATATCCACAATTTTCAATTAATATACACTTTAGATTCAACTTAGACTTGCTTTTAGAACCAAGTCATTGTTTTATAAAATCTAACTGATTCGATCATTTTAAACATGGCCAAAGATAATAAAAATACCCTTTATTGTTCCTTCTGTGGAAAAAGTCAGCATGAAGTTAGAAAGCTTATAGCTGGCCCTACAGTTTTTATATGTGATGAGTGCGTCGAACTTTGTATGGACATCATCAAAGAAGAAAACAAAAGTAATTTTGTTAAAGATGATGCTGGTGTTCCAACTCCTAAAGAGATTTGTAAAGTTTTAGATGAGTATGTTATTGGCCAAGATAAAGCTAAAAAAGTTTTATCTGTAGCAGTGCATAATCATTACAAAAGATTAAATCAAGACTCTAAGAGCAGCAAAGATGTTGAAATTTCAAAATCCAACGTATTGCTTATTGGCCCAACAGGTTGTGGAAAAACTTTATTAGCTCAAACACTAGCGAAAATTCTGGACGTTCCGTTTACTATGGCTGACGCAACCACTTTAACAGAGGCTGGTTATGTGGGTGAAGATGTTGAAAATATTATTTTAAAATTATTGCAAGCCGCTGATTATAACGTTGAAAAGGCTCAGAGAGGAATTGTTTATATAGATGAAGTTGATAAAATTAGCAGAAAAACAGAAAACCCTTCTATTACTAGAGATGTTTCTGGAGAAGGTGTTCAGCAAGCTCTTTTAAAAATTATGGAAGGAACAGTTGCTAGTGTTCCTCCCCAAGGTGGCAGAAAACATCCTCAACAAGAATTTTTACAAGTTAACACCACTAACATTTTATTCATCTGTGGAGGTGCATTCGGAGGACTTGAGAAGATAGTATCATTAAGAAGCAAAGGCACAGCAATGGGATTTGGAGCTACTATTAGAGAGCATGATAATAAGAGCACAGGTCAAATATTAAGAGATTTAGAGCCGGAAGATTTATTAAAGTTTGGTTTAATACCAGAGTTTATAGGAAGACTTCCAATTGTAGCAACTCTAGATGATTTACATGAAGATGCGTTAATTAAGATATTACAAGAACCAAAAAATGCTCTTCTCAAACAATATGCTAAACTTTTTGAAATTGAAGGAGCCAAACTTACTTTTACAAAAGATTCCCTTTCAGCTATTGCTAAAAAAGCCTTAATTAGAAAAACAGGAGCAAGAGGATTAAGATCAATTTTAGAAGATATTTTACTTGAAACAATGTTTGAACTTCCTTCACAATCTAACATTAGCGAGGTTGTTATTAATAAAGACGTTGTTGATGGAAAAATAAAACCACTACTTACTTACTCAAAGAAAAACAACCAAGCTTCAAGCATTCCTAATAATAAAGAGAGTAAAATCGGCTAGTTATTCACAGTTGAAATAACTTTAAACGTCCCCATATAGAGTTAAGCTTGTTATAAACTTAACTATTGCTATTCATAATTTATGGACACTAAAGACCTAAAAAACGTTAATCAAAGCCAATACCCAATATTGCCTTTGAGAGATATCGTTGTATTTCCAGGAATGGTAGTTCCTCTTTTTGTAGGAAGGGAGAAGTCTATTAATGCCCTGAATAGCGTTATGGATAAATATAAAAAAATTATCCTAGCGGCTCAAAAAAGTCATGACGTTGATGATCCTAAAGATAATGAAATTTATGGTGTTGGATGTTTAGGTGAAATATTGCAGTTATTAAAACTTCCAGACGGTACAGTTAAAATTTTAGTAGAGGGAAAAGAAAGGGTAAAAATTAACCAGTATCATAATGAGGAAAAGAATTTTTTATTAGCGTCTTGCTCAACATTAGTTGATGAGCATGGAAAAGAAGATTTAACATTACTATCAAAAGCAGTTGTAAATAAATTTGATAAATTAATTAAAGTTTCAAAAAAAGTTTCAGAAGAAGGACTTGAAACAATTAAAGATACAAAAGAGCCATCAAAAGTTGCTGATGCAGTGGCTAATCAAATCCAAATAAGTTTAGTTGAGAAACAAAAATTATTAGAAACCTTATCCGTTCAAAATAGATTAGAATCTCTTCTAACTTTTATTGAAAGTGAAATTGAAGTTTTGTCTGTTGAGAGAAAAATAAGAGGCAGAGTTAAAAACCAAATGGAAAAAACTCAAAGAGAATATTATTTAAATGAACAGTTAAAAGCTATTCAGAAAGAATTAGGGGAATCCGAAGATGGAAAAGATGAAACTCAAAATTTAGAAGAGGCTATTAAAAAAGCTAAAATGACAAAAGAAGCCGAGGAAAAGTCTCTTGCTGAATTAAAAAAACTAAAATCAATGAGCCCCATGTCTGCCGAGTCTACTGTTGTTAGAAACTATCTAGACTGGATGGTATCATTGCCTTGGGGAAAAACTTCTAAAGTAAATACAGATATTAATAATGCGAAAAAAGTTCTTGATGAAGATCATTACGGTTTAGAAAAAGTAAAAGATAGAATTTTAGAATTTTTAGCTGTTCAAAGTAGAATTAATAAAATTAAAGGTCCTATTCTTTGCTTGGTAGGAGCACCTGGAGTTGGAAAAACTTCTTTAGGAAAATCAATAGCGAAAGCAACTGGAAGAGAATTCGTTAGAATGTCTTTAGGCGGAATTAGAGATGAAGCAGAGATTAGAGGTCACAGAAGAACTTATATTGGATCATTACCTGGAAAAATAATTCAGATGATGAAAAAATCTGGAAAAAATAATCCTTTAATTTTATTAGATGAGATTGATAAAATTGGAAATGATTATAGAGGAGACCCTTCATCTGCATTGTTAGAAGCATTGGATCCTGAACAAAATACAACGTTCAATGATCATTATCTTGAAGTGGATTATGATCTATCAAATGTAATGTTTGTTACTACAGCAAATACTTTAAATATTCCTGGTCCATTATTAGACAGAATGGAAGTAATTAGAATCTCTGGCTACACAGAAGATGAAAAGATGGAGATAGCTAAAAAATATCTTGTACCAAAACAAGTAAAAGAAAATGGATTAAAATCAGGTGAATGGGCTGTATCTGACGAAGCTTTAAAAGATATTATTAGATTTTACACAAGAGAGTCAGGCGTTAGAAGTTTAGAAAGAGAGATTTCAAAACTTGCAAGAAAAGGGGTGAAAGACATTGTTACCAAAACTAAAGATTCAATTAAGATTGATGAAAAAAATCTTAATGACTATCTTGGAGTTAAAAAATTTAAGTACGGAGAAATTGAAAATAAAGACGGAATGGGAGTAGTAACAGGACTTGCCTGGACGGAAGTTGGTGGTGAATTATTAACTATCGAGTCTGTAATTATGCCAGGAAAAGGCAAAATGGAGATTACAGGAAAATTAGGTGAAGTGATGCAGGAGTCAGTTAAAGCCGCGAAATCTTTTGTTAGATCAAGATGCATAGAGTATGGAATTATTCCTCCAGTATTTGAAAAAAAAGACATTCATATCCATGTACCCGAAGGAGCAACTCCAAAAGATGGACCTTCGGCCGGTATCGCAATGGTAACTTCAATTGTTTCATCTTTAACTGGAATTCCAGTTAAGAGAGATGTTGCAATGACAGGCGAGGTTACTTTAAGAGGAAGAGTTCTTCCAATTGGTGGTTTAAA
>Ga0209189_1002983_pt1 | contig 11555 bp, 9 predicted proteins | sample C_130820_EF_Meta_FD_187308 | JGI IMG/M metagenome (GOLD analysis project Ga0209189, IMG submission 187308) | Freshwater microbial communities from Lake Croche, Canada to study carbon cycling - C_130820_EF_MetaG (SPAdes) (version 3) | ecosystem: Environmental > Aquatic > Freshwater > Lake | place...
CCGCCGCATCACCGCCATAGGTGCGGATGATGGACGAGGGCAATTGAATCGACGCCACAGCCTCTTCGAGCTTGGTCGTGGCATCGCCCAAAGCCGCGCCCGGAGCGATGTTGAAAGACACCGTGACCGCTTGCAATTGGCCGACGTGGTTGATCGAAGTTGGACCCACCGTGCGAGTTACCGTGGTGAAAGCCGACATCGGCACCAAAGAGCCATTATTTGACCGCACATAAATATTGTCGAGTGCAGACTCGTCTTTTTTGGCTTCCGGGTTGACCTCCATGATCACCTGGTAGCTGTCGGTCGCCAGATACATGGTGGAGACCTGGCGCTCTCCAAAGGCACTGAACAAGGCCGTTCGGATTGAATCAACCGATACACCCAGGCTGTTGGCGCGGTCTCGGTTGATTTGAATGTCCGCTTGCAGTCCACGCAGTTGGGCATCGCTGGTGATGTCCCGGAAAATCGGGTCAGCACGCATTTTTTCTTGGAGCTTGCCCGCCCACGAATTGAGCTGATCTGCCTTAACGCTTTGCAATATGTACTGGTAACGGGCCTTGCTTTGACGGCCACCCAGTTGCAAGTTCTGAACCGGCCGCATGAACACGTTGATGCCGGGCACGCCCCGCAGTTTTTTGCGCAAGTCTTCGACCACGACCTTCATAGGTTTGCGTTCGTTTTGCGGTTTGAGCGTGATGAACATCCGGCCTGAATTTTGGCCACCCACGCCACCGTTGAAGGAGCTGACTGCGGCCACATTCGGGTCTTTGCGGAAAATCGCGGCAGCGCGCTCTTGCAACGCAATCATGGCTTCAAAAGAAATGTCTTCGGGGCCTTCGGTCGTTACTTGAATTTGGCCAATGTCTTCTTCAGGAAAGAAGCCTTTGGGGATCACCGTTAACATCCATGCGGTGATACCAAAAGTGGCCACGGCCAAGACCAAAATGAACTTGCTGTGACGCAAGGCCAAATCGAGTGAACGTGTGTAGCCAGCCAGCAAGGCGTTAAAACCTTTTTCGAACATGCGAACCAAAAAGCCTGGGGGCTTTTTGTGGTGCTCATCGGTCAGGTATCGGCTGGCCAACATGGGCACCAATGTCAAAGAAACGAAGGCTGAAACAGCAATCGACAAACCGACCACCACCGCAAATTCGTGGAACAACAAACCGATGACGCCTGGCATGAAAAAGATCGGGATGAACACGGCGACCAAAGAGGTCGAAATGGAGATGATGGTGAAACCGACCTCGCGTGCGCCACGCAATGCGGCTTTGAAAGGTGGCACACCATTTTCGACGTGGCGGATGATGTTTTCTAGCACCACAATCGCATCGTCCACCACCAAGCCGACGGCCAAGGTCAAGCCCAGCAAAGAGATATTGTCCAGGCTGTAATTCAACCCCCAGAGCAGCGCCACCGCACCGACAAGCGAGACGGGCAGTGACAGCGCAGGAATCACGGTCGCTACAAAACGGCGCAAAAACAAGAAGATCACCAACACGACCAGAATGATCGTGCCGATCAAGGTCAGGGTCACATCTTCCAGTGCATGCCGAATGGAAATCGAGCGGTCATTCACCGGTGTCATCACCACCGACTCGGGCATCTGGGATTGCAATTCGGGCAGGGTTTTGGTGACCGCATCAACCACTTTAACGGTGTTGGCGCCGGGCTGACGTTGAATGGCCAGAGTGATGGAGTTTTCACCATTCAAGGTGGCCCAAGACTTGATGACTTCAACACTGTCTTGCACCCGGGCAACATCCCGCAAACGAACAGGAACACCGCCTTTGTTGCTGATGATCAGATCGGCAAACTCGCGGGCTGAGCTCAATTGCTTGTTGGCTTGGAGCACGAGGGTCTGCTGTGGGCCCTCGAAGGTGCCGGCAGGCGTGTTGACGTTGGCCGCCTTGAGTGCGGCGCTCAACTCATCCAGGCCGATGTTGCGCACCGCCAAAGCGGCAGGGTCGACCCGCACGCGCACAGCGAAACGTTTGGCACCATAGATGACGACTTGCGCCACACCATCGATGGTCGACATGGTGGGAGAGATCAAGTGCTCTGCATAGTCCTGCAACTCGGCTTGGGTCAGCGAAGGCGAACGCATGGAAATCAGCAGTACGGGTGCATCGGCTGGGTTGACTTTGCGGTAGGACGGCGGAATCGTCATGTCGACTGGCAAGGTCCGCTGGGCGCGCAGCAAAGCCGCCTGAACGTCGAGCGAGGCGGCGTCGATGTTGCGGCTCTCAATGAATTCTAAAGTGATCGAGGTACTGCCCAAGGTGCTGGTGGAGCTGATGACCTTCAAACCCGGAATGGTCTGGAATTGCTTTTCCAGCGGCAGGGCGACCGAGCTGGCCATGGTTTCAGGGTTGGCACCAGCCAAAGTGGCCGACACGTTGATGACCGGCGTGTCATAGCTCGGCAGCGCCGCCACAGGAATGTTTTTGTAACCGATGACGCCAGCCAGCACGATGGCGGTGTTCAACAACACCGTCATCACCGGCCTGCGTATGAAAAGCTCAGAAAAGTTCATGCGAATCTGCCGGCAAGTTTATTTGGAAGCTGCGGGAGCCTGTGCAGTCGCAGCCGCATTGGCCGAGGGTGCATTGGACGTTGCGGCGGCTTGGGCATCAGGCTTGTTGCCATCCTTGGGAGGCTCTTTGGGGCGTTCAACCACTTTGACGCCGGGGCGCAGGTTTTGTTTGCCGTCCAACACGATCACATCGTTCTCTTGAACGCCCGTGACGGCAGCTTCTGGTCCCGCGGGCTGGACTACTTTGATCGGTTTGCTGACCGCTTTGCCGTCTTCCACCGCATACACGATGGGTCCGCGAACAGTTTGAATGATGGCAGCTTGCGGCACGACCAAGGCGTCTTCAAGTTTCTTGGTGGTCAAGCCCACGTTGACAAATAAACCGGGCCACAGTTTGCTGTCTTTGTTGTCAAAAACCGCCTTGAGTTTGACGGTACCTGAAGCGGTGTCCACGGCGTTATCGACAAATTGCAATTTACCGATCAGGGGTTTTTTCTCTTCCGGCAAAGTCGCGGTGACCTTCACATTGCCTTGTCCGCTGACGGCAGCCAAAAAATCAGCCAAGTCGCGTTGTGGCAAATTGAAAGACACGGCAATGGGGTTGACTTTGACGACGGTGGCCAACACCGTCACGTTGGCTTGCACCACGCTGCCTACGGGGGTGTTGATCACGCCTGCGCGTCCGGCGTGCGGGGATACGATCTTGCCATAGGACAAGGCCACTTGCGCGGCTTGAATCGCCGCGGCGTCTGATGCGACGACGGCCGCTGAGGAGTCGACCAAGGTCTGTGCTGTGTCAACGGCTGCGCCGGAGACAAAATTTTGCGCCACCAATTCGCGACTGCGGGCAAGCTGGCGCTTGGCGTCGGCCAAGGCGGCTTGGTCTTTGGCCAACTGCGCTTTGGCTTTAGCCAAGTTAGCGTCATCAGTGCGTGAATCCAAAGTGAAAAGCAAATCACCTTTGTTGACGAACTGCCCTTCTTTGAAGTGCACTTGGGTGATCGAGGTGGTCACCTGCGGGCGAATGTCCACACTGGCCAGCGATGTGGCTGAACCCACAGCTCGGAGCACCACGGGGAGGTCCCGTTTTTCAACTTTGGTGGTGACCACACTCACCACCGGTGCAGGCGTGCCAGCTGGGGCATTGCCAGCCGGGGCATTGCCTGCAGGGGTTGTGCCAGACGTTGGCGTTGGCGCAGCGGCCGCAGCCGTTGGAGCCCCGTTGTTCGAGACGGATGCAGGCGCAGCAGGTTTGTCGGCTTCGGGCGCCGCGTTGTTAGAACAAGCCACAAGGCCACAAAGGGTGAAAGCACTGCACAGTCTAAGCAAGACAAAATGGACAGGCGAGCGAGCGGCAAAATTCATGTTGAACAAATCCTGAAATGGGGCGGCACAGTGTCGAAGAAGGGAGGGCACATACCCTGTAATGGCGAACTTTACCTTCATTTAACTGAATCTTCAGCGAACGACGCAAAGCCAAGCATCAAGTGATTCAGAAAGCTTGGCGGTATGTTCTTCTCTGTAGGACGAAGAACAGCTTCGCTCTGCTTGAATTGCCGCCAATGTGTTCTCTTTTATATTCAATAAAAATCTAAAAAATACTTGTTTTCTGCGACTTTTTTCACAGGCATATTTTGACTTGCGGATGGAGAGGAATGCCGCAAAATCGAGGTCATCGCGTTGCGCTTGCAATTGAACGCGGCGTCAATGGGGCCTTCATGGCATGATTGCTATCGTTTACAGGACAGGATCACTTCATGTTTCTTTTTTCATTTTCTCGCCGTCAATGGACTTTGGGGGCTGCGGCGGTCTCCCTGTTTTTGTTGGGCGCTGCGGTGCATGCCCAATCGGCATGGCCTCTAAAGCCGGTCAAGATCATCGTGCCTTTTGCACCCGGTGGGACCACCGATATTTTGGCGCGCGCTGTAGCCCCTGAGTTGTCCAAAGCCTTGGGTCAGCAGTTTGTGGTGGAAAACCGAGCCGGTGCGGGCGGCAACGTGGGCGCCGAAGCGGTTGCCAAATCGGCCCCCGATGGTTACACCATTTTGATGGGCACCGTGGGCACGCATGGCATCAACCGCGCTTTGTACCCCAAGTTACCTTATGACCCGTTCAAGGACTTCACGCCCATCACGCTGGTGGCTGCTGTGCCCAATGTGATGATTGTGAATGTCGACAAAGCCAAGGCCATGAACATCAACACAGTGAACGACTTCATCAAGGCCGCCAAGGCCCGCCCGGGTCAGTTCAACATGGCTTCCAGCGGAAATGGCACCTCCATCCATTTGGCCGGTGAGCTGTTCAAAAGCCAAACCGGTATATTTATGGCGCACATTCCTTATCGCGGCTCCAGCCCCGCTTTGTTGGACATGATGGGCGGCAGCATGGATGTGATGTTTGACAACCTGCCTTCGGCTTTGCCCCTCATCAGGTCAGGCAAACTCAAGGCCTTGGCCGTGACCAGTGCACAGCGTTCAGGCGCGATACCCGAATTGCCCACCATCGAAGAAGCCGCCGGACTCAAAGGTTTTGAGGCCAGCAGTTGGTTCGGTTTGATGGCCCCGGCAGGCACACCGGTTGACATCATCAACCGCGTGCAGCAAGAGGTGGCCAAGTCTTTGAACACCCCAGCGATCAAAGAAAAGATGCTGGCACAAGGCGCCATTCCGAGCGGCAACACACCGGCCCAGTTTCTGACGTTCATTGAAAGTGAACACAAGAAATGGGCGCAAGTGGTCAAAGCTTCAGGGGCTAAAGTCGATTGAAGGATGCTGTTTTCGCACTGACGAAGGGAACTTGTTGTGCCCTTTGGATGGACAATAGGTGATGCCAGCGACCGAACTCTTTGTCACCTCCAGCGGAAATATCGGTGGACTTGAACTGTTGACCCCCACGGGTGAGCATGGCCTTGTTTATCCCCATGTGCAGGACTGGATCACAGCCCAGCTCAAGCGCAAAATCCCTGTTAAAGACATCAGTGCTTTTGTACTTGTCAAAGGAATTAAACAGTGGTCGGTGTTTGAGCAAAAGAACGCCGGAAAAATGATTCGCACGGTTTTTAAAATTACCTGACAGTCCACTTTATTTGACAGGTTTGAAGCGTGCCGACCCTCGAATCACATGGCGATGTAAGAGCCTAATGCATCGGCCATGAGCTTGATTGAAATCAAAAAAAGGCAGGTTTGAACTATTTTGAAAAACCAAACATCGGCGATTTTCTTTGTCAAATAAGCCCCGGCGACAGTACCGATCAATGCGGCAGGAATCAGAACGGCGGCGTGCACCAGATCATCGAAAGCGTAGGGGCTCAGCAGTTGGTAGGGCAATATTTTGGCGGCATTGATAGAGGCAAACAGCAAGGTGGCAGTGCCAGCATAAACCATCTTGGGTAAGCGTTGAGGCAGCACATAGACCTGAAAAGGTGGAGCGCCCGCGTGGGAAGTGAAGCTGGTGAATCCGGCCAAGCTGCCCCAAAAAAAGCCCTGAGGCATTGTGGCGGACTGGGTTGGCGCTGCACTTTTGCGAAACCAAATATGAAGGCAAAAAATAAGACCCATGCTGCCAATCAACAGTTTGGTCGCAGTGTCTGAAATATAAGAAGCGGTCAGCCAACCGAGAAAGACCCCAAAGATGCCTGCAGGCACCAGGATCTTCAAATTGAGCGCACTGAAATCTCGCCGGTACAGCCACACACTCACCATGTCAGAGATCACGTAAATCGGTAGCAATAAAACAGCCGCTTTCATGGGGGACATCACCATGGACAAAAGCGGCACGCCCAGCATGCCAATGGCGGGCAAACCTCCTTTGGACAAACCCACAAACAAAGCGGCCATGCTGGCCAGAGCAAACGTGAGATCAAATGCCATGGAGGTTCGTCTGGTGGGGTTGAATCAATGGGTGCCGCAGCATTTCTTGTATTTTTTTCCGCTACCGCAGCTGCAAGGATCGTTGCGGCCAGGCGTTTCTTCGCGGATGACTTGCACCACGCGGGCGCCGATGCTGCGCCAAATTTCACGCAGTTCGTAAACCGCCCACAGGGCTTCGCCATAGGTGTTCAGGCGTGACTCGCTCACGCTGGGCGGGCCAGCTTCACTCAGGGCGGAGAGGGTCGGTTCGTCGGTGTCGTCTTCGGTCAAGGCGACAATGGCCTCAAGGCCATGGTCGTGCAGTTTGGCGGTGTCTTTGTCCTTGGGCGCAACCCATTCGTCTGGCCAGTTTTCTACCGCAAACATGAAGCCCAGCGCCCAAACTTGCGCAAAAGAGGGAATTTCTTCGCCTTCAATGCCGCTGCGCTCTTCTGGAGGCAGGCTGGCAATTGCACCGCGGATGTCCATCACCTCGGGGGCATAGGCGCGGTCATCGTCCAGGGCCTCAATGTCCGCATCGAGTGCCGCTTTGACTTCTTCAAAGCGTTGCGACCACAGCGCTAAAAAACGACCACGCTGCTCAGCATTGGCAAAGCTGCCGCCTTCGTCTATGTCCAGCAACACGCTCAACCATTCGTCTTGCGCCAAGGTCGTGCGGCAGCAGACCAGGGCCGCCAAAAAACCTTCACAAAACTCCCATTGCGGGGTTTCGTCATAGCGTGTGCGCAAATCGTCGAGGATGTCGTCGAGGGCGTCAAAATCTTGCGGCCCCAGGCCGGCATGAGTGGAGGTGGTCATTTCAAAAGATCAAGGTATGAATAATTGCGCGAAAAATTCTTTGCGCTTCGCCACTACGGCAAATCCGGGCGGCGCTGGAATGTGGGGATTCAAAGTCACGCCCTGTCGTTCCAAGCGACGGCGCATGCACAGCACTTGGGCATCTTTGCTGAGCAGCAGGGCGCGGTGCGCGACCGACAGGTCGATGAATTTTTGATCGTCAGGGTCTTTGCAGGTGCAGGGTGCTTTGGGGGCGTCTTCAATCAGCTCGGCGCGAACGTCAAATTCAAGCAGCACCTCGTCGGGGTTGCGATGATCGGTTTGCAGGCGTGCCAGCAAATGAGGATAGCCCAGCACGCGGCGCAGTTCTTCGCGCATCGCCGCTGTGGCGATCCAGCGCAGGCGACTTTGGGTGAGGGCGTTGCGTAAACCTTGTATGTCGGAATCGTTGAACACCCACAAGTCCAGTACGATGTTGGTGTCCAACACCGTGGTCAAGGCTTCAGAGCTTGTCACGCACCGAACCCTTCATCATGTCAAAGCGAAAAAGGCGGCATTCGATCGGACCGTTCCACATCGGCACGCGGCGCGTCTCTTTCAGGCGCATGCGACTGGGCAACTTCAAGTCGGGGGTCAGCATCCATGCGGTCCAGCCGCTGTAACTTTTCTTCCAATGCGCGGCCAGCTGGTTGAAAAAGTCGCCGCCGTCATCGGTGTGTGCGGTTTCGCGGTGGCTCCCTTGTCGCTCTGCAGCCAGCGCGCCGGGTTCAAAGTCATCACGTCCACGGCCGGCGATACCGGCCGCCGCAATCCGCTCGCCGTAAGGCGGGTTGAGCAGCATCAGGCCGGTTGTATCGCAAGGCGGCATGCGTTGCAGGGCATCGCCACCGCGCCATTCAACAGCGTCGGTCACCCCGGCGCGTTGCGCGTTGCGTTCGGCAAAGTCCACCATGCGGTGCGCCACATCGCTGCCAAAAACTGGCGCTGTGGGCGCATGTTCGGCGGCCTGGGCTTGTTCCAGAAGTCCTTGCCAGACATGCGGTTGGTAGGGTAATAATTTTTCAAAACCAAACCTGCGCATGATGCCGGGTGCTATGCCGCAGGCGATTTGCGCAGCTTCAATCGCAATGGTGCCGCTGCCGCAGCAAGGGTCGTACAGCGGGGTTGTTGCGTCCCAGCCACTGGCGGCAATCATGGCCGCAGCCAAAGTTTCTTTCAGCGGCGCATCGCCTTTGTCTTCCCGCCAGCCGCGCTTGAACAGAGGTTCACCGGAGGTGTCGATGTACAGCGTGGCGTGGTCTGTGGTCAGGTGTACATAAATACGCACATCGGGCCATTGTGTATTCACATCGGGGCGCTCGCCGCGCTTGGCACGGAACCGATCGGCCACAGCGTCCTTGATTTTCAAGGCAGCAAAGTTCAGGCTGGTCAGTGGGCTGTGTTGTGAAGTGACTTCGATTTTGAAAGTTTGTTTTGTCGTGAACCAAATTTCCCAGGCGACTGCACTGGCGGCTTCGTAAAGATCTTTTTCATTGCGATACAGAGTTTGAGACAGCTGCACCAGCACCCGCTGCGCCAGGCGGCAGTGCAAATTGAGCAGCATGGCTTCACGCCATGAGGCGCGCACGACCACGCCACCACGCCCCGTCATCAAGTCTTGGCCTGTCAGGCCGGTGATGCCGTGGATCTCGTCGGCCAAAAAGCCCTCGACACCGGCGGCGCAAGGTAAAAAAAGTTGCAGTGCATTCACAGGGTTTTTCGCAAGTTGGCGGGCGCAATCTTGAGCGCCTCGCGGTATTTGGCCACCGTGCGACGCGCGCAGTCGATGCCTTGTTCTTTCAGCATTTCGGACAATTGATTGTCTGACAGCGGTTTGGCCGGACTCTCGGCGGCCACCAATTGGCGAATCAAAGCCCTGACCGCTGTGCTCGAGGCAGCGCTGCCGCTGTCAGTGCCCAAGCCCGAGCCAAAGAAGTACTTCAACTCAAACGTGCCCATGGGTGTGGTCATGTATTTGGCGGTCGTCACGCGGCTGATGGTGGATTCGTGCAGCCCGAGCTCATCGGCGATTTCGCGCAGCACCAGCGGGCGCATGGCCAATTCGCCATGGGTGAAAAAACTCTTTTGCCGTTCGACAATGGCCGTTGACACTCGCAAGATGGTGTCAAACCTTTGCTGAATGTTTTTGATGAACCAGCGCGCTTCCTGCAGTCGCTGTTGCAGGCCCTGATGCGCTTGACTTTTACCGCCGCGCAGGGCGTTCGCGTAAATGTCATGCACCCGCAAGCGGGGCATGACGTCGGGGTTGAGCTGGACTTTGAAGCGCGGCTCGCCGTGAGGCCGGGTATTGATGACCAGCACATCCGGAATGATCACATGCTGTTCTGCGTTGGCAAAGGGCCTGGCAGGTTTGGGCTCGAGGCGGGCAATCAAAGCGATAGCCGCCTTGATGGTGACGTCGTCTTCACCACACAACACCAACAGACGCTTGACATCGCGTTTGGCCAAAAGCTCCAGCGGTTGAGCGCAAATTTTGAGCGCAGCTTGCCAGATGCGGTGTTCAGGGTCTTCTTGGAGTTGTGCTTTGATTTGCAAGCGCAGGCATTCTGCCAAACCACGCGCACCCACGCCCACGGGCTCTAAAGATTGCAAGAGACTCAAGGCGACGGTAAAGCGGTGGACCAGTTCTTCCAGTTGTTCCAAATCGTCTGCGCCCGCCAAGCCTTGCGCCAGTGATTCCAGAGAGTCTTCGAGGTAGCCGTCGTCGTTGAGGGACTCGATCAGGTAACGCAGCGCAGCCCGGTCAACTTCCGACAATCGCAGAGACAAAGCTTGGCGGTGCAGGAAGTCGGTGAATGAGCCCAAGCCACGCGCCAGCTCCACCGCGTCCGGTGCATCGCTGTCGCTGTTGGATGTTTTGCGAGAACCGGCGTCATTACCCCATTCGCTGTCGTCAGGGGCCACGTCCGCGCTGCCATCGCCTTCCCAGCTTTCGGCCACATCTTGAACGGCTTCGTCCGTGGCCACGGTGGCGTTGGTTTCGGCGCTGGCATCGGTTGTGTTGTCGCGCGCTTCAGTGGCGGCTTCGGTCACGCGATCGCCCAAGCTCACGCGGGTATCTGCTTCCGGCAGACCGAATTCTTCCGCCAAGGACTCTTCGGCCGTGCGTTCAAGAAAGGGGTTCTCATCGAGCATTTGCTCGACTTCCTGACTCAGCTCCAAAGTGGACAATTGCAGCAAACGAATGGATTGTTGCAGCTGCGGCGTGAGCGCCAAGTGCTGCGACATGCGCAGGGATAAACTTTGCTTCATGCTGTGCCTTCCCCCGTCATGGCGCAAAGGGTGCGCGCCAGGTGTGTCAGGAGAGCGTGAGCGGCAGCCATTCGATCACATTCGGAAATGTTCGCCCAAATACACTCGGCGCACGTCAGCGTTGTTGACGATTTGCTCTGGTGTACCCTCTGCCAAGACACGGCCTTCACTGATGATGAAGGCGTGGTCGCAAATGCCTAAAGTTTCGCGCACATTGTGGTCGGTGATCAAAACGCCGATACCGCGCTCTTTCAAAAAAGCAATGATGCGCTGAATCTCGATCACGGCAATCGGGTCAATGCCAGCAAAAGGCTCGTCCAGCAAGATGAAGCGGGGCTCGGTTGCCAAAGCGCGGGCAATTTCGACCCGCCGCCGCTCACCACCCGACAGCGCGAGCGACGGTGACGCGTGCAAGTGGTCTACACGCAGGTCTTCCAACAATTCTTGTAAACGCAGGGTGATGGCGGCTTCACTGAAAGGCTGGTGATTTGCGTCGTGCTGCAACTCCAGCACGGCCCGCACGTTTTCGGCCACTGTGAGTTTGCGGAAGATGGACGCTTCTTGCGGCAGGTAGGACAGTCCCATGCGCGAACGGCGATGAATCGGCATGTCGGTCACATCTTGGCCATCAATCATGATCTGTCCCCCGTCTGCATGGACGAGTCCGACGATCATGTAGAACGACGTTGTTTTGCCTGCGCCATTGGGGCCGAGCAAACCGACGACTTCTCCCTTGTTCACTTGGAGTGAAACGTCATGTACCACTTTGCGGCTGCCATAGGCCTTTTTCAGGTGCCTTGCTTCCAGGCTGCTGACCTGCTTGGGCGGCAGATCAGCGGTTGGGACCCGGACTTCTGCGCTCAAGGTTTTTCTCCGGTCAAGCGCGGGCTGCTTTGCAGCGCAGGCACCAAGTGGTTGTCTTTGCGCGCATCTTGAGAGGTGTTGCGTGGCGTCAAGGTGGCTTTGATGCGTTGGCTGCCGGAGGTATGAGCGCCCGTGCTGGCTTTGCCGTCGACAGTGAACACTTCGGTGGTGTTGTCGAAAACTATCAAATGCCCCTG
>Ga0209189_1002984_pt1 | contig 11554 bp, 14 predicted proteins | sample C_130820_EF_Meta_FD_187308 | JGI IMG/M metagenome (GOLD analysis project Ga0209189, IMG submission 187308) | Freshwater microbial communities from Lake Croche, Canada to study carbon cycling - C_130820_EF_MetaG (SPAdes) (version 3) | ecosystem: Environmental > Aquatic > Freshwater > Lake...
TGCCCAGACCGCGCCCGGAGCGTTGGACTTGAGGATATCTTTTGCTTGCATTTTGTTCTCCTAACGGATGGTGATGGATGAAACGGATGGTGCTGGAATAACTGGTGCCTGCCCCGGTCTCGAACCGGGGTGCCAGCGGTCTGGTCAGGCTGGTGGTGCTTAGTATTTTGCACCGTATCCCGGACGCGTGCCGGGGGGCGCGATGCGAATTTTGGTGCCCGGCAACAACGCCTCGAGCGATGCAACGAAGTCGAGGTCGTCCTGTGTGGGCGTGTAGCTCCCGAGAGCCTGCTGTTGCTTGCGATTTGCCTCAACCGCAGTCTGGTCGAGCCCTTGATTTTCTTTCAAGAACTTGATGGTTGCTTTGAGGGTTGAATCGAGTTTGTTATTTTTTGCCATGGTGGTGCCTTTCTGTGTTTGTCGGATGGTGAAGGATGCGAATGCATCCGACAGCGTGCCTGCCCCGGTCTCGAACCGGGGTGCCAGCGGTCTGGTCAGGCTGGGGTTTTAGCGGTGAATGAGTTTGGTGATGATGCGACGGAGCGCAACGCTCCAACGGCGCTCGTAGCCCTCGAGTGACGTGCGCCAGTCGTCGACAGCGGTATCGACGACGCGTGTGTCGGGGTTGTTGCGCTCGATAGCCTCGCGAAGCGCGTCTTCAACAAAGAGCGAGTCCCACTCGTCCTCACCGCCTTCGAAGTGGAAGCGCGGTTCGTCACCGTAGTAGTACACGCTCAGGGTCACGATTTTTTGGTGCAGGATGCCGGTCTGGTTGATGTTGGTTGCATTTTCAAGGGTGTTCACAATGGTGCCTTTCTGTGTTTGTCGGATGGTGACGGATGCGGTTGCGTCCGTCTGAGGGTGGTTCTGCGTGTAGCTGTGGGCTCGTGCTGCAGGTGCGGCTCGCGCCCAACACAAACAATGTGGGTGCCGGGAGAGGACAAAGTACCCCGGCACCCTTGTGCCTGCCCGGGACTCGAACCCGGGAGTGTGCCACTCAGGCTGGTCGCTATCGAGCGACCGAGAGGTTGCGGGCTGTGGCGATACGCACCAGCTCGCGACCGAGAACGAACAGGTCGTCGGTCTTGGTGACCCGTGTGACCAGCTCGGACTCGTGCGCGTCAACGTCGCCGTCAGCGATTGACGTGACGTAGGCGAGCGACGTGAGCACGCCAGCACGGCGTGCCGTGGCGATGAGCTCGTTCGCGCTCTGTGCCTCGTCCCACACGCCGTCGGTGATGTTGAACAGCACCTTGACCGCGCGGTCGGATGAAGCGAGCACGTTGGTGGCGTGCTGGAGAGCGCGAAGCGGTGACGTGCCACCGTCTGCCGGGACGTAGCGAACCTTGTCGGTCGCCTCCTCGTCGGCACGGTAGAGCACGCCGGTCGAGCCAGCGTAGCTGTACGTCACGACCGTGGTCGACGCACCGACCGTGTCGAGCGCACGCTTGAGCGCCCACATGGAAGTGGAAGCCACGCCCATGTTCGAGCTCATGGAGCCGGAGCAGTCGAGCACAATGACGCACTCGATGTCGACAGCGTCGTCACGACCCGACTGCCAGCGGTCGAACGTCTCGTCGATGTCAGCACCGCGAAGGTACCGACCGACGTTGAGACGACCGCTCGCGGTCTCGCGCTCCCAGCCCGGGTCGAACTGCGTCTGCAGGTCTTCGAGCTCGCGAGCCAGCGCGTTGCTCGCAAGGCGAGCGTCAAGCGTGGTCTCGACCTCTCCGAACTTGGAGGCTTTCGGTGCGTCGGCACCGTTGCCTGCGAGCTCAGCACCGCCGAGAATCTCGACGATGGTGTCGTTGATGCTCTCAGCGTTCTCGGACTTGATGTTGTCGAGCACGTCCTTGAGCACGTCGACAATGTCCGACACGTCGGGCTCGTCGCTCGAGTCACCCGAGCCTGCGCCGTTGCCGGTGCTGTTGCCGGACTCGCCGTCGGTGTCGGTGTCGGATGAGTCGGATGCGTCTGCGTCCGTCTTACCGCCGTCGGTGCGACCGCCCTTGCCCGAGCCCTCGCCGTCGGCGTCGCCGTCGTCGTCACCCTCGTCGTCGGAGCTTGCGCCCCAGCCACCGTCGGTGCCGAAGTCTTCGTCGTCGCCTTCGTCGTCAGACTCGTCGGTCGGTTCACCGTTGGTCGACTCGTCGTCGGACTCGTCGTCGAGGTCGTCCGTGAGGTCGTCTTCTTCGTCGTTGCGCTTGTTCGCGCCCTGCTGGTCGCGCTCCTGCTCTTTGGGCTTGAGCGGTCGGTCGCCGGAAGGGAAGCCCTCCGTCTTCGTTCCGCAGTCGCCACCGGGCTCTCCGCCCTCAGCCTCGAGTAGACCGAGCAGGTCGGCGTAACGCGCGATGAGCGCCTTGCCCTTCTCGTCGTCGCGAGGGAACACGAGACGGACGTACTCGTCAATGACGGACGCGAGCTCGAGCACGGTGTCCTGTTTCTTGTACGCCTTGCGAACCGCGACGCGGAGCTCAAGCGGTAAGTAAGTACGACCGTGAATCAGAGGGAACGCGGTGGCGATGTGAGCCGGGTCGTTCAGCAGGTGCTGGGCGACCGTGGCGGTGAGCCATGGCACAACCGCGCGTCCGAACCGACCGACGAGCATGCGTTCAATACGCATGTCTTCGAGCATGTTGAAGTAGCGGTGCAGGCTCTCGTCGCGCACCCACCCGGCAATGTTTGTGCCGGAGCGAGGCGTGTAGAGGATGTGGCAGACCTCGTGACAGGTCAGCCCCTTCATGGACAGCACACCGTCAGCCGTGTGCAGGTTGCCAGCGATGTGGCTCTCCGCGAAGCTGATGCTCGTGCCGGTCGACCATGCCGGTGCCTGAATCTTCGTGTCAGTTACCAGCGTCGCCTTGATGTTCTTGCGCGTGATGATGCTGGCGAAACGCTCAGCCACCTGCACGGCGCGAACGGCGCGGTCGTGGTTTTCGTCGACCGTGCTGAGCTCGGTCTGGGTGATGGTAATCGTCATGAGTTGTCCTCTCGTTGTATGACGGATGGTGACGGACGCGGTTGCGTCCGTCTCCGTGCCAGCCCGGGACTTGCACCCGGGTGTCTGCTGGTCTGGCTGGTCGAGCTACACCGCGACAGCGATGCCAAGCTCGTCCTGAATCCGGCTCGAGTAAATCTCGACCGTGGTGCTCACGCTCTCGCGCTCGACACCGCGAGCGAAGTTGGCGAGCAGGTTGTCGACCGCGTACTGCCAGTCGTCCTCGAGCGCGTCCTGCTGGAACGTCTTGAGGATGCGCGTCGAGAACGGAGCGAGAATCTTTCCGCTCTCGTTCTGGTGACGCACGTCGGTCGCGAGCTCGAGCAGAGCAGGCGACTTGATGAAGTTCGACTCGAGCTCCGGGTCGTACTTGAACTCCCACTTGTCGCGGAAGCGGTCTTCCATCGCCTCGTCCATTTTCGCCGTGCCCCGGTAGCCGGGGTTGCAGTCGGCGACGAAGAGGATGCCGTCGTGAATGACGAGGTCGTCGTTGCTGTACTGGCTGACCAGCAGTCGGCGCTCCTCGAGGATGCGGAGGAAGAAGGCGTTTGCCTTCGCGCTCATGCGGTTCGCTTCGTTGAGCAGGACGACACCGGGACGACCGGAGACGATGAGCTCAGCGAGCGGTGCCCAGCACCATGCCAACTCGTTGCCGTTACCGGTTGCAATCCACGAGCCCTGAATGTTCGACTCGTCGGTCTGTGGGTTGCAGTCAAGCTGGACGAAGGGAAGCCCACGCATAGCGCAGTAATACTCGACCTCGCTGGTCTTGCCGGTACCGGCGTGACCGCTAATCAGCACGTTGCGCTGGTTCTTCATTGCCCGGTCAAACCGCTCGACCGACAGTCGACCGGAGACCTTGCGAGGGAAGTGCCCCGACACGTCTTCGAGCGTCGGCACGCGAAGCTGAGGGTGAATCTCCCGGAGCTCGTCGCGAGGCACCTGCATCGCGTCAACCGGGGCGACGGATGCAACGGATGCAACCGCGACCGGCTGGGCGACCGGAGCCACCGGCTGGGGAGCCGGGACGACCGGGGCACCGCCAAGGAACCGACCCAGCGATGCCGGGTTGCCCTGCGCGTCGGTGACGACCTCGTCGATGGTCGACTGTGCGTCGACCGGGGTGAGGGTGGTCTGGTCGGCGACCCGGCGCACGATGCGCTGGAGGCACGTCTCAGGTTGTTCGCCCTTGGCGAGTTGCTCCCGGTCTTTGTCGCTGAGCAGGACGGCGACCGGAGCGCCAACGAGCTTCTCGCCGGACACGAGAGCAGGCATGCCCTCGATGTACCGACCGGCGATGCCTCGCGAGCCAGCGATGCGGTTGACGACGCGTGCGCCGTCCTCCGTACCGAAGACGACCGTCTGACGGACGGCGGTGGCACTAGGTGCCGACTGGATGATTACTGCATACATGGTTTGTCCTCCGTGGTTGTGTGTGGTGGTTCGGTGTTGCGTGCCTGCCCGGGTCTCGAACCCGGGTGACTGCCAGTCAGGCTGTGGTGCTGTGTTACTGGTTGACGGCGAGCCCAGCGCGGTACGATGCGTCCGCCATGGCGCGTGCCTTGTCGGCGCTCTCAGCGAGCGACCCGATGTACTCGATGTACTTGAGTGCCTCGACTTCGAGTCGGTATTCCCAAGCACGAGCGAGCCACTCGTCGATGTCGCTGACTTCGTGTGCCCCGCGAGCGCTGTTGTTGCAGAAGTCCAGCATCCGCTGTGCACTCGCGATTGCGTGGGTCAGCAGTTGACCGCGTGAGCGCTTCTCTAACTCGTTGGCGTTCTCGTAGTCGAGCGACTGGAGCGCGTCGTACGTCACGCGGTTGACGGTGGCGAGGGTGGAGTCGATGAAGTCGTGGTTGAAGGTGGTCATGAGTTTGTCCTCTCTGTGAACGGCAGGGTGCCGTCGTGCCCGGGTCGGTCGTGAACCGCCGTCGCCTGAAGCGAGCCCGGGCTGGTCGTCGCCCGGAGGCGCGACCGAAGTCTGTAATGGGGAATAGTTAGCGTCGTGGTGACCGCGTCATATTCGAACCGACGTTCTCATCGGCGTAGCGTGCAGGGAACCGTTCCTAGGTCACCGTGACCCGGGGGGACTTCCGCGACCCTCCACCTTCCGGCTTCCGTGGGCGCTTCGCAAGAAAATAGTAACACACATGTCGGACACTCCAACACCACTTTGACCAACTTTTTTTTTCTGCGTGTCGCGCCCCTGCCGTCGGGGGTTCACAAGGGGGCGGAGCCCCCTTGGTCTCTCGAGCATGGAGGTGCTCAGGGATAGGTAAGAGAGAGAGAAGAGAGAGACACCTCGAGGGTGCCGGGCTCCGTGGCTCACGGGCTCTGTGTGGCTCTGTGGCTGGCTGGTGGGCTGGCTGTGGGTCGTGGCTTCCTGAGCCGTCACAGGGGCGCACAGCGCCGGTCGTGGGCTGGTAGCTGGTAGGAGCAGGCTGACCCTGCTGTTGGGCTGGTCACGCCAGCGGTGCCCCCTGCCACGTCGACCGCAGTAGCCGACCCGGTCGCCGTCCGTCTCCATCCGTCACGCCACGGTGGCACACCGTCGCCATCGGGCTCGCCATCGCGGAGCCCGGTCGCCCGACCGTCACCGCGCCAGCGCTGACCGGTGACACGCGTGCCACATGACTCCCAGTCTTGGGGTCAGGTGACGGATGCAACCTCGTCCGTCGCCGTCCGTCACCCGGGCTCGAGCACCCCCCACCTTCAGCCGAGCCGCCGGGCGGAGCCCCCCAAGTGAAATACGCAGCATTTTCCTCGAAAGTTAGGCAGTAGCCCGAACTCGACGGGCTCGAACCCTATCGCGAACCCTATCGCGAGCCCTACGGCAGATGAGGCACACTCGCGTTACTTTTCCGGATGATTTGGGCATCCAATAAGTGTTTTCTTCACTGTATTCGTGCCCCTGTGGACAGTGGGTTATCCTAGCCGCGGCACGTAGTGTGTTTTCATGGCTAGTTACTGGCTCCAAATGCTCGGGGTTTACACACCGTGTCACATTGCAGAGGTGGTCCAGAACCATCCCATCAGGGATAGGTCCAACAAGCAATTCGTAACTCAATCTATGAGCTCGCCAAGGCGACCCGTGGACTGTCACTGCTCCGTATCCACCTCGGTGGACGTAAACCGCACGGGTCCACAGCCAACACCCATTGGCGTCTACCTCATAGCGCTCCGCCAACCAGTCCTCATTTATGTACTTAGGAAATTCCATGACAGTAGTTTACGCGTACATTTCTAGGCAGTAGCCGAAAGCCACATCTGTCAGAATGGTCATATGAGCGCAGTCGAGACCCTGAATTGGAATCAGTTCAAGAGGCATGTGATTCCGGGCGAGTACAACGGCGTTTGGCGCAATGTTCCCAAGCACCGGGACTTCAAGTTTGGTCAGCCAGTTGAGGAGTTGGCGCAGGATGTCGCTCAAAACGGCGTACAGTCACCCCTGCTGGTTTACCGCCCTGAAAACGAGGCTAAAGGCGTTTTGATTGACGGGCATCACCGCGCGGTCGCCGCGGGCATGGTCGGTGCCGACATTCCTTTTACGTATACTGATGACCCCCAATGGGAAGCTCAAGCTCAAGTAGCCAAAGAAGCACACCTGCACAAGCGGCGGTTTACGGCTTAGCCTTAAACCGCCCCCGCTGTTCTGTCACAATGGTTTTATGGCAAATCCAGCTCACGAATTGATTACCAACGCTCGCGCAGCCATCGCTGCCGCACGGCTTGAAGACCACCCCGAAATGTCCGCACGGTCGGGTAGACGCGAAGGACTCGGTGTCGACGTCGCTATGCACCTCAATGACGCAGACAGCCGCCTTCGTGATGCCAGCACAACGCGTGACGCAATGGTTCAGGCATATCAGATGTCTCGAGCTGCCCGAACGCTCGGCAACGCGGTGCGCCTCGGAGAGCCCTTTATGTCAGATGCCCACTACGAAGCCCTGATGAACCATGCCGCTGCCTTGGAGGTACACGGTTTGACCCACGGTTACCGTTAAAACGCCCCTGCTGTTTGGGACACTAGTAATATGGCAAAAGCAATCTTCGAGGGCAAGTCCCGCGGTGGTTTTCCTGAAGGTAAAGACCTCGGAAACGGTCGCCGCATTGTCGAAGGACCTATGCCCGAAGAGACCCGGTGGAAACACGCCCTCTCGTCGTACGGCGAGCCCCGTCGAATCAGCGTGTACGACGACAACGCCCCAGAGTCATTTAGCGGTCCCTACCTCCGGGAAGATAAGTCGGGAGAAAAAGGACTCATTGCCTACGCCGACGTGTACCGCCAGCCTGAAGAATACGACCGCGCCTCGTATTTTGTTCGAGAGGAAAGCGGTCGTCGGAGACTTTACTTTGGCGGCGGCACTACTAACGTCGGGTACATGACCGCAGCCGGTAAGTACCAAGGCGGTGGCGTAGGTCGACAGCTGTTTGACTACGTAATCAACACCACCCCGAGTCACGTAGACCTTGGAACCATCGCACACGACTCGATGCGCCACATGTACAAAAAGCATCGGGACTCGGGCGCATCGCCCTCCATTAGCGGAAAGGCTTTTCTCTCATAATGCCTAAGAGTGCCGTTCAGTTCGGTTCATACGAATACCACGACAAGGTAGAGCGTGGAGTTCACCCACCAGCCATGTTCGCAACAGCCCCGGAGATTATCCGCACCCACAACCTTGATGACGCTGAGGGAGCTGGTCTCTCCAAGGAGGACCTCCTCATCGAAAAGCTCGACGAGGCAGACGCACGCCCCGGCATGACCTACGAAGAGGAGCCGGAAGAGTCACAAGCCATGGCACCGGAAGACCGTCAGTCGGGATGGTACGGGGGACTCACCCAGCGCATCAAAGAAAACGGCTATGACTGGTCTAAGCCGGTCGGGGTACGCGCCCACGGCAGTATACGTCGCGACCAACTCGGCTCAACCCTGTATCAGGGGCACCACCGTCTAGCTGTCATGAATAGGGACCGTCCTGACGAGTTCCTCCCCTTGCAGACCGGTTTTTAGCCTTAGAACGCCCCGGTCGCCTGTCACACTTGTTATATGACCGAGGAGCCACACCGATGAGACGACAAGAGTTTGACTCCGGGCGCGAGCACGAGCAGCGTGAGCGCATTATGGCTGTGGTGGCGGATGTGAAAGCCAATCAAGAGGCAAAAGCTATCACGCAGGCTACCGGCGGTAAGCGGGAGCGTCCGAAAGCCGTCAAAGCCGCTAGATACAAGCGCCGTATGGGTTAGCCCAAAAAACCGTTCGCCGGAATGGGACACTTGATACATGAGTACTTTTCCGGCATTTCGGTTTCATGAGGACCTCGCGAAGATAGCAGAGGCTCAGAACATGGCTGCATCACTGCCTCATCGCGTTTCTCCTGAATCTGGGTTTGTACACGCATCCTTAGGTGTGTTGGCAAATCTAGTGCGTAAGGCACACGCCCTGCATGTGTCTGGAAACATCATGGGGGCTGTAGACCTCATCGACCCCTCAGCAAATCCCGACTGGAAGAATGAACTTACCCAGACGCCGCACGACGATGAGGGGTATCACCCGTACCCGGGCTCAGCATGGCGGCTTGGTCACGGAGATTCCATGAATGGTATTGTCCAGAACATTGACTACGCGTCACAGATTGCTCGTAGCCAAGTTGCTCCTGTATCTCCGGTACACGTCCAGACGCTGGAAACCATTCGAGACACGGTCCGGGGACTCAGTTCCCTCGGTTATCGTGGGACCACCGGGCTGAATCCCTCGGACTGGGAAAACTTTGGGGATGAGGACGACCCACAAGGGCTCCGTACCCCCGGCACGATTACGATTATGCCCAAAACGGAGTCCCCTGAAATTGGGCACACACCACGACAGATTGGTCAATAAGCATGGAGCCATCTCGCCAAGTTCAGCAATACCTACCGGGTCTGGGTAGTAACTACAAGCCACAGATAAAAGAGCCTCACCAGATGACGCCCGATGAGTTTGAATCGCACCCGTATGCGGTGTTCCACGCAGCGCGTACTACTGCTGATGAGATGGCTGAGCGTCCTTTTGTAGGAGCTGCCACCGACTGGTGGGGTAACCGCCACGAACCTGAAGTACAGCCTATGCACGCCGGAACCGAACGGTCTGCCTTGGAACGCTCCTCTGACTACTTTTACGCCCCAGACCTGCAGGGGCGTACTTCCCCATGGAAGATGCACACGTTCTGGGCGGTTCCTAACAAGGAAGAGATTCGACACGGCGCTCGGTATACTGATGACCACCGCCTTCCCCCCACCCAGCTCCGTAATGCCGTGCAGAAAGCAAACACCGTTGGGGATACTTACGACGCACAAAATGAACCCGCGAATAAAGAGGCGTACGGCGATACCCTTGGCTATTACGTAAACGGTGTAGAAGACCTCGGCTCCGTGTCCACCGTTACTCGCCGACCAGACACCCGGTACCAGACTCACGCGGACTTTGTTCGTAAGGCTATTGATTCCGGTAGGGGGGACGAGGTTCACCCGTTGACTATGGCTATGTATAAACAGGGCAAACTAAGTCAGGGGCGTGAAATCACGGAAGACGAAGCCATGCACGCCCGCCGTACTTCCAGCAATTACAGATTGCGGACACCTCTCATGGACCAACATTATGAAGAGTTAGACCGCCAAGAAGGGCGCAGGAGCAACACTACTGGTCAGGCGATGTTTGACTTTACCGAAGGGAAGGGCACAGAGCACCCCGAGTGGAAAAACTGGTATGAGCCTACAACCAACGCCGAGGCTGGGTACTTTACTCATCCAAACGAGGATGTCCCTACCCCACACGGCGGATTCGACCGAGGTGGACAAAACGTCACACTATCTACTGATAATCAAGGTAACCGTCGAGTCATACGAGCCAATACCCTCATGCAGGTAACCCCGGAGCCAGAGATTCCAGAACCCACCCGCGGACCTAACCTCTCTCGTATCCGCAAACAGCGCAAGCTAGACCGGTATAAGAACTACTAAATCTGTCACAATAGTCCTATGGCAAAGTCACCTATCAAATGGAACCAGACCGCTGTGGGCAAGGTCGGCGAGTACGCCGCTGCCGGGGGCGTGGTGGGAATGCTCCCCGGTCTCTCTGACCCGGGCATGGCTGCTGCCAGTATTGGTATCGGTGCGGCTATTGGTGCCGGGGCGGGTGTCGCTGCCGCATTTCGCGCCAAACGCGCCAAGCACCGCGCACTCGGTCGCCAGTTCAAGGACTAACCCATGGGTGTTGAAGATAACGTAAGTCAACAACTCCAACCTCTGTTTGAAGACCCGCCAGAGTGGAAGTTGTCTCAGCAGCAAAAAGATGAAATCTACAAGGCACGCCGAACAGCGGGTAACCTTGTTTCAAAACGAAAGCTGCCAAAAGATTACGAAATCGAAGTAGCGTACCCCAACGCCCACGTCTACAGTTCAGAGGGCAAGGTAATGCCTCTGGAGCAGGAGGTGCGACTAAAGCACCGCGGCGATGTCGTAGGTACTGTCAGATGGCGAGCAGACACAGGGCACGTTGACTGGCTTGGCGTAGATGAACCTCATCGAGTTACTGGTACAGCTCACCTGTGGCATGCAGCACACGAGTGGTCAGCCAAAGAGGGCGGCATCGGACCACGCAAGGCGAACAACATGACCCACTACAGTGCTGCCTTAGCTAAGAAGTACCTTCCCTCGTCTATTCCTGATACTGCAAATCTTCCTATTCGTCTTACGGAAAGCCAAGCAAGAGCAGACAGCATTATCCGTGCTACCATGTGGGCTGGAGGGTACCTCGAGGGTGCCAAGATGTCACTTAAAGCTGCGTATGGAGAGGGCGACATCCCCGCTGCTAAGGTAATCCCTGAGGGGCACCCCGCAGCGAACACTCTGGCTCACTTGAACCGTGCTCAGGTAAGGATTAAACAACTCAATAGCGCGATGCGTGATGTGGGGTCTGCCCACGCTCCTGAGACTACGCGTATGATTCACGAGGAACTTCAGTTTGTTGCAGACCAGCTTGAGGGGCACCCCGACTACACTCCGGATAGCCCACATTACCAAGACGTCACGAACGCAATTGACCACATCAACGAGATTCCACACGTTCGCTAAGCGTAATTTGACTAATTAGCCCAAAAATCCGTGCGTCGGAATGGGACACTTGATATATGGGCAATAATCCTCCTCCTCTATTTGAGCTTTCTTCTCGTTATACAGCTCCCGCACAAGTTACGGATGAGGTGTACGCCGCCAAGAGAAAGGCAAAGCGTAATGCCGACCGCTTTCAAATTCCTAAGGGCTACAGCATTGTTCATACTGGTACGGGAATAACCCGTAACGGGGATATTCAGGACCCGTTGTTTATTTCACTGCTGAAAAGAGACAGTGACGGGTATAACGCTGGGTCAATTCATTGGGATTCTCGTACGGGGCATGTCCGAGGGTTCTATATGGACCCGGATATATCAAACTACGCATCAAACCTTTTAACCGCTGCTCACGACCACGCAGCCAAAGAGGGTGTCGACGGTCCAACTAACTCTAACGAGATGACCG
>Ga0209189_1002986_pt1 | contig 11551 bp, 10 predicted proteins | sample C_130820_EF_Meta_FD_187308 | JGI IMG/M metagenome (GOLD analysis project Ga0209189, IMG submission 187308) | Freshwater microbial communities from Lake Croche, Canada to study carbon cycling - C_130820_EF_MetaG (SPAdes) (version 3) | ecosystem: Environmental > Aquatic > Freshwater > Lake...
TACGAATTGTTTCTGCGTCAATTGTGTAAATGGAGGCGGGCGCATCGAACCTTTTTTGTTCTAGGCGACCGCTTTGAACAACCACATCAGGAACAACATTGCTTAGAGGTTGAGCAAAAGCGTTGATATGGACAATAAGAAAAAGGTGGCATACGCAATATTGAAATATGCTTTTAACGTTTCTATTGCCCATGAGATTCATATTTCGCGAGATGCCTACGTACTTGATACCAATTCACGATAAAGATAGGGTTTGGCTGAGTCCAACAAAAATATTAAGGTGCGATACGGGCGAGGTAATGTGAAATAGCTTGCAAATCTTCGTCTGATATGCCGTATAAGGAGGCAATCATGATGGAGTCACGTCCTACTGCTTGATTAGCTTTCATGGATCTCATAGTGTGAAGTAAATAGTCTTCCCTTTGACCAGCTAAGCGTGGCATTTGCTCGCGCCCAACATAGTTAGGTAAATGACAGATACCGCAACGCATTTCCTTGGCGAGCGTTTCACCTTTGGTATACATATTTATTTGGCGATTAGTCGGGGGCTTAGCCACCGGTAATCCTGCGTAGTAATTAGCTAAGGCAGTTAATTCGGAGTCTGGAACATTCTCCAATACCCCCTTCATTTGCGGAATATCGCGCATTCCTTCTCTAATGAGCACCAACTGGTTTTCAATAAAAATCTTCGGTTGCCCAGCTATGGAGGGCATGTCTTTGAGTTGCGAATTGCCATTGGTTCCATGGCAAGCGTTGCATGCCACAGCACGTGCAGGCATTGATTGAGCCCCACAAAAAAGGGGGGCCATTAAGGCCGCCCCTAGGAAGGCCAAGGCCTTCCATTTGATTAGCAAATGCATTGTTCTATTTGCTATAAGTCACTCGGTAGATGACACCCATTTGTTCATCAGAGACAAGCATCGAGCCGTCGTTCATCTGATGTAGGTAAGCGGGACGTCCCCAAAAGGTTTGATCAGCATCGCTATAGAAGCCCGTCATAAAGGGTTCTACTTTGGCGTTTTTACCATCAGCATCAGCGCGAACCATCACGACATCATGCCCGATTTTCTTGGTGCGATTCCATGAGCCTTTGCGAGCATTAAAAAGCACGTTGCGATACTCTGGAGGGAACATGTTGCCGGTGTAAAACTTCACGCCCATGGTGGCTGCGTGAGGGCCCATCAAAGCAACTGGTTGCTCGATACCATCACAAGGCTTTAAGCGCTTTACATCCGGATCAGCTAAGTTGCCTTGATGGCAGCTTGGAAAACCATAGTGGCCTCCAACTTTCAAGCGGTTCATGGTGTCATTGGGCGTATCGTCACCTAACCAGTCGCGCCCGTGATTACTGAACCAAAGTTCTTTAGTTACAGGGTGCCAGTCAAAGCCAACACTATTGCGAATGCCGCGTGCCAAAACTTCCATGCCAGAGCCATCAGCGTTGTAGCGGCGAATTTGAGCGTATTCGGCGCTAGGCGGTTCGCAAATGTTGCAAGGCGCTCCAAATGGAATGTAGAGTTTGCCATCAGGCCCGAAGGCTATGTATTTCCAATTGTGGTGTTTCTCTGGAGGTAAGTTAAATTTTTCAGTTAAGTCGATAGGCGCGACTGTTGGATTTTTATCTATGTTGTCAAAGCGTAAAACTTTGTCAACTGCCATGACATAAAGTGAGCCATCCCTGAAGGCTACTGTAGGCTGATCAAGCTTATCAATCACAACCCGCGAGGTGCGCGTGGTGCCGTTGTCGGTTATTTCATAAACACGACCCAGAGGACGCGAACCTACATAGTATTTACCGTTATCGCCTTGGGCAATGGCACGGCTACCAGGCACACTGTCAGCCCATACTTCTACTTTGAAGCCTGGCGGTAATTTAATCTTGTTGAGAGGAACATCGGCTGCCTTAGTAGCGGTGAGCTTTCCAGCAAGAGGAGCCAAAGTTGAATTAGCCAAGCTATCTGGCATACCTTGTTTCCAAGCAGGTGGTGGCGCAGCAGGTGCTTGTGCATTGACTGCTAATGCAGACAAAGATAACGAGACAAGCAAGCTTAGTTTTTTAAATGATTGAGTGAAATTTTTAACCACTTATGACTCCTTAATTTTTGTGATGTCCAACTTTAACTAAATAAATGACTTTTTGTCGTTCGTTAAAAAAAATGCAAGCGCTCTTAATTAAAAAAGGGCTTAAATGTCGGGTTTACCCTCAAAATAGCTTGTGAAGTTTGTTAGCGATTACCTAACGTAAAACCTTACTTTGACTGGCTTCATTCACCAATCGATTGGCATCATCCTTCAGTAAAAAACCAGTTCGCAATGCCTTATCTGCAGCTTTTCTGACTGCGTCGACATAACCATCATGTGTTTTATATCGTTCTTCTAATGATGGACGGGGATCTCCATTTGTCTTGCGTTCTTGTGCGTTGCGCGCAAAAGGAATCATGCCGCCAACATAGTTACAAATTTGGCCCTGATGGAAAGGTTTTGATCCGCCAGTCGTGATGTTCCACCCTAAATATGTACCAAGCGGCGCGTCAAGTAGAACAACAGGCACTCCACCTAGTTCATTGCCATCTGCGTCAACTTTAGGTGCATACATGGGCAGTACGCGTTTGATAGGGGGTGGTGCATTACTGATGACGCCGCTTCCATCGTTCGGATTAAAACTTGGACCCCAGTCGTAATCAATGACGGGCATGATGAAATCAACCTCAGGCACAGTAGCTCTTATCTGTGGAAGAGTTGGAAAACCGATCGAAGTTTTATTGGCATAAGCCAAGGTCTTGTTTTTTAATTGCGGCCATTGGCTGTTGGGAGGATTAATTCCTTTCATTACCCAGTTTCGAAAATGCACCCGAATAGCATTTACCGTTTCGGTATGAGGAACTGGGTTTGCCGCTAAGAGGGCATTGCCATAGTTATTACCAGGACAAGTTGGTCCCTCACTTGGTAATCCGGCACCAGGTAGGCTAGTGTTGAACCCACCAGCACCTCCCCCATGGTTGGAGCTGGCAATGTAATAGCGACGAACATTGCTAGGCAAAGGCAAATCGGATTTGCCATCAGTTCCAACCCATTCAGGTGTTAGTTTGAGTGCCCACACTTCGGCAGAACCGAAATGTTCAATGATCTTCGGGCATGTGTTTGTTTTTTTGCAGCGGTCTAGAAGTCCAATGGATGGTAAATCGCGCGTTTTGTCAGGATGGGGTAGCCACCACTGTGGTCCTTCACTGCCTATTTGATAGAGTTCGAGCACGCCATCTGGTTGCGCCCATCTGAAATTCAAAGCAATACGGCGGCCAGCGATGATCGGCCATAAGCCGTCATGGACTTGTTTGCTTGCTTCGTTTTGATTAAATCCCAAATGAAGCCATCCACGTAAAAAATTACCCGATTGGGATACGCCTCGGCCAATGCTGTGTGTGACTAACGTGGCAATAGGATTGGGCGTTCCTTCATCATCAGCTTTAGACGTTTTAAAGAAAGTCCCAACGTCTCGCCAAGCCGCAAAACCAATTCCTAAAGCATAAGCATCTTCTGATGGGTAGACGACTTGGTACAGCTTTGTGGCATCAAATCCATTTTTAAGGCAGATTTGTGTTGGATCTGGAATTCCGGGGAAAGGATTGTTAGCGTCACACTTTGCCCAGGCCCAATCAGAAGAAGAAATTTTCGTTTCTCCAATAACTTCTCCACGAGTTGATTCGCCAACTCTCGATACAAGTTGAGACAGCGCAGTGTCTAGTGTTGACGGTTTGTAAGGTACAGGATTTGATTGAATAATCAGTGGTTGTGATCCGACGCCACTCCTGTTTACGATTCGTCCCAATACCTTTCCAGAAATTGGACTGCCATCAAGATTGCGTGCAATGGGCAACTGCAACCAATGGGGTTTATCTACTGCTGCATTGGTTCTAACGGACGTTGCGCCGGAATTGTCCCCTTGCCATGCGCTAGTTAGGTCTATATCGCCATTTGCTCTTTCTGCAATCACATTGGGACGCTTCAATCCTCTATTGGGAACTTCATGCCACATTAAGCCGCTAGCGTTTTTTGCATCAACTGGCTTGGTAATGACGAACGTTGCTACGTACCGAACTTTGCCGTCTTTATCTTTCACTAGATTTATATCGTTGATGATGGCATTTTGTTTTTGATTGGGGTCAATTTCGCCAAAAGCTCTTCCGGCTATTTGCTCTGTATCAACACCTCCACCGTCGGTGGAAGGCAAGGGTTTTACTTCGTCTATAACAATCTTGACGATACGTGCATCACAGGAAATTGAGTAAGCCAGGACAAGAAAAAAAATAATGTGTATTTTTTTCCAAGCTTGAAATTTGAGAAATATGGGCATGTGTGTCCTTAGATTACTTTAAATAAGGCGCAGACTGAATCAACGCACCTACCTCTTGCTTCCACCATTTAGCTTGCCCTGTTGTGCCATGACCCGCAGTTTGATCAGAAGCGGGAATAAGCAACAGGCGAGCGTTTGGAATTCTTGTTAAAGCTTTTTCCATGACGCGAAGTTCTGGCGGATTGCGCTCATCGTCTGCGGAGTTGATCGCTAGCAAAGTAGCTTTGATTTTGTCGATGTGATCGAGTGGGTTGTAGTCTCTGGATGAATCCCATTGGTAGAGATGGTCGTTTGCATCACCCGTAAAAGGCGCGCTAAATCGCTCGCTCAATAGTTGATCTGTTTTGGCGCGCGTGGGTGCTTGTCGCTGTAGGCCTTGGTTGCCTCCATTAGTTCCAATGGCGTAGAAGAGGGAGGCAAATTGCAAACTACGTGGTTGTTTGACGTAATTGCCGCCCATCCATTCTGGATCGTTTCGAATGGAATCAATGATGAGGCGACGCATCATCCAATTGCGGCCTGACATCTCACTAGGCATAGATGCCATAGGAACCAAGATGTCCATGAATGTTGGGTGCTTGATTCCCCACAACCATGTTTGCATGCCACCCATAGAGTTTCCCAACACCATACGAACGTGTTTTAAATTGAGTTTTTCAGTGAGCAACCGGTATTGGGCGGCGACCATATCGTCGTAGTTGTATTTAGGGAATTGGGCTTTCAACCCGTCAGAGGGTTTGCTTGATTTGCCTGTGCCAATAGAGTCGGGTAGAACAATAAAGTATTTCGCAGCATCTAAGGGTTGACCAGGGCCAAATAATTCGCCACCAAATGCACTACTGAGCATGCCGGCGCCTGTCCCAGTTGTGCCATGCAGAATAACGATGACCTCACCTGCGGGGTTACCGATGGTGGTGTAACCAATATTCAATGTTGGCGCTACCTCACCTGTGTGGAATCGAAAATCTTTAGCTGCCCACACCTCATATTTTTGATTAGGAAAGTTTTGTGCAAAAGCACCAAACGGAAAAACAGACATAAGAATTACTAGGAATAAATTTAAAAAACCGCGCATACCAGAGCCCCTTAATTGTCAAAGATTAATTTAAATTGACAGTAATGGTGACTCGCATTAATCAAAAACTAAAGGGGGCGTACCCTTAAAGGTGCTAGCACCGGCAAGGAAGGGTTTTTACTAGTTTCTTGAGGAATCCTCTATTGCGCAGCAATAGCAAATTAGTTAAGTTCTTTCTGTTAACCATTTAATGCACAGGAGACACACATCATGCGGATTCAAAAAAAATACCTTTTCACCCTAGTTGCTAGCGCTTGTCTTGGAGTTGCATTTGCGCAACCCCTGCCTAAAGCAAGTCCTGAGTCAGTAGGAATGTCAAGCGAGCGCTTAGAAAAAATAACGGCAACTTTCAAGCAAGAAATCGCTGATAAAAAACTGCCTGGTGCTGTCGTGATGGTGGCTAGAAAAGGTAAGTTGGTTTACTCCCAGAATTTTGGGGGACTCAACAACGCGGCTGGTGCCCCCATGCAGACAGACTCTATCTTTCGCTTGTATTCAATGACCAAGCCTTTGGTTTCTACTGCCTTAATGATGTTGGTAGAGGACGGAAAAGTTCAGCTCACAGATCCCGTGAGTAAATTTTTACCTTCTTTCAAAAGCCCAATGGTGAGTACACCAACATTTGATCCCGTATTCAATGGCGTCACTTTCAAATTGCTGCCTGCAAACCGTGAACCCACTATTCAAGATCTACTGCGCCATACCTCTGGCATTGCATACGGAGAGTTGACCAAGAACACTTTGGTGCGAGAGGCATACATCAAAGCAGGTGTATTTAAGCCTGACTTGGACTATGACGCACGTGAACTCAAAGGCCCTGATATGGCGGATGGCATAGGAAAAGCGCCACTGGCGCAACAACCTGGCACTGCTTGGGAGTACAGCCTGTCTGTTGACGTGCAGGGGCGCGTTGTAGAGGCAGTTTCTGGCCAACGATTAAACGACTTTATGGCGCAAAGGATTTTTAAGCCTTTGAAAATGGCTGACACTGGCTTTCATGTTCCGTCAGAAAAGAGTGCCCGACTTGCAGAGCCATTTCCCAAAGATCCAGCAACTGGAGCGGCAAACAAATTATTGGATGTCAGCAAAGTCCCTGGAAATGATTCAGGTGGTGCAGGTGCTGTTGGTACCGCGGGAGATTACTTGCGCTATTGCCAAGCTATGCTCAACGGTGGCCAATTAGAAGGAGCACGGATTCTTTCTAGAACCACGGTCAATCTAATGACATCTGATCACCTTGGTAGCGCAATTAGTAGGACAGTGAATCCTGGTAACTTGTTGCTGGGTTCAGCCGGTTATACGTTTGGTCTTGGGTTCTTGGTGCGCGAAGGTGATGGAATTGCTGGCACCCACGGAACTGCTGGTGAATTTACTTGGGCTGGATATGCCGGAACTTACTTCTGGGCAGAGCCAAAAGAGCAAGTTTGCGCTGTCTATATGACACAAGCACCAAGTCCAATGCGCGCTTATTACAGAAAGTTGATGAAGAGTCTTGTTGCGCAGGCCATTGTTGATTAATTAATTTAGCTAAACATTTTTTAGCCAAGGAGACTTTCATGAAACAAGAAATATTTTCTAGTAATCAATTTTCTAGACGCGATAGCCTCAAACGCATATCTGCAGGAATGATTGGGCTTAGCACTTTAGCGGGTACTGGGTCCATACACGCCTCTTCAGGGTTCTCACCTCAGGGTCTTAAAAGAATTGCACCCTCAATGAAGTTTCAAATTGAGCAAGGCATATTTCCCGGTGCGGTCAGCTTAATCGCACACAAGGGAAAAACTGTGCACTTTGAAGCGCATGGCTTTCAAGATGCGGCCAAAACCCGCCCGATGTCTAAACAAAGCATCTTTCGTCTTGCCTCTATGACTAAGCCAATAGTCACTACAGCTGCCATGATGTTGGTAGAGCAGGGTAAGTTGAGACTCAATGATCAAGTTGTAAAGTGGTTACCTGAGCTAAAGAACTTAAAGGTGGAAACTGCTCAAGGCGATGTAGATCTGGCGCGGCCCTTGTTGGTTCATGACGTCATGCGACATACCGCCGGATTTGTATATGGCGGTAGCACCAAGTCCGAACGTATTCGTAAGTTATACAACGATCTAAATATTGAGGCGCGTGAGGTAGACATCACGGCTTCTGAAATGTTGAAGAACCTGGGCCAGATTCCGTTAGCCCACCAACCAGGTACTTTCTGGGAATATTCGATTGCAGTAGATGTGCTGGGACTATTGATTGAGCGTGTTGAAAATAAGCCACTAGATGAAATTGTGCAAACCCTATTGCTGGGCCCTTTAAATATGAAAGACACAACCTGGTGGGTGCCTCCTGAAAAGATGAGTCGTCTTGCCGAGTGTCTTGACAGCGACCCTCTCAAAGCTGAAATGTTGCCGTCATATAGGCAGACATACAACCCGCGTGGGAAATGTTATTTCAAAGGTGGCGCAGGCCTAGTAGGTACTGCGCAAGATTATTTGCAATATGCGCAAATGATGGTTAACGGAGGTCAACTAAACGGTCGACGCTACCTCTCATCTAAAACTGTTGAATTCATGCTGTCTCAGCACACGGTAGGTATGGGTGGCACCACCATTGGAACAACCGGTCCGGGATATGGATTTGGTATTGGTTTTGGTGTGCGGTTAGATGAAGGAATGGGTTGGACTGCTGGCTCAAAAGGAGATGCTATGTGGGCTGGAGCATGGGGAACAAGTTTTTGGATTGATCCAAAGTTGCAGCTTGTAGGCGTCTTGATGGCACAAGCGCCGTCATATAGGGTTCCTAACCGGATGCTTTATAAAAACTTAGTGTATGGGGCTATGTAAACATTTAATCCTGTGCATAAAGTAGGAACTATGAAGGTTCATTATTCAACAAATGAATACTTATCATCACCTCAAAAAAAATCTCACGGTAAAGGCAACCACTTGATGACACAACGCCGACATTTCCTAGGTTCAGCAGCGGCACTAGCTGCCTCTGCTGGCCTTCCCCTTCTTCATTCACAAACAGCTTTTGCGCAAAACTTTCCTTCGCGCACTATTCGTTACATCTGCCCGTGGACTCCAGGAGGTACTACAGATATTGTGATGCGAGTGTTTGCTGAAAGCGCAACAAAAATTCTCAATCAAACCGTGATTGTGGACAACAAGCCTGGTGCAGGCGGCACGTTGGGGGCTGTAGAGCTCGTAAATGCCAAACCAGATGGGTATACCTTGGCCCAGCTGCCCATCAGCGTGCTTCGCATTCCGCATATGCAAAAGGTGCAGTTTGATGCTTTGAAAGACTTCACTTGGATAGCATGCTTGACGGGCTATACATTTGGCTTGGTGGTGCGCGCAGACTCGCCCATCAAAACGATCAAAGACTTGGTGGAATACGCGAAATTAAATCCTGGGCAATTTAGTTTTGGAACGCCTGGGACAGGAACGAGTCCGCATCTTGTGATGGAAGAATTTGGCTTTAAGGCCGGTATCAAAATGCAACATATTCCTTTTAAAGGGGTTTCTGAAGGCATGCAATCTTTGTTGGGGGGACACATCATGGGCCACAGCGATTCAACCGGTTGGGCGCCCCATGTGGAAGCGGGAAGGTTGAGACTGCTAGCGACGTACGGAAGTAAGCGCACCAAGCGTTGGTCGCATGTGCCAACCTTGGATGAATTAGGTTATCAAACGGTGTCTGATTCTCCTTTTGGCGTGTGCGGACCGAAGGGCATGGATCCAGCGGTTGTTCGGCAGATACAAAATGCTTTTAAAGCTACGCTTGATGACCCAGCGGTCATAGCGTCACTTGAAAAATTCGACCAGCCTGTGATTTATTTAGATACTGCCGCTTACACACAATATGCGCGCGACACCTTCCAAGCAGAGAAGGCAACTATTGAACGCCTTGGGATGAGCAATAAAAGTTGATTCTGTTGGCGTGAAGAAAACTGTCGCTCTTTTTTTACACCACCCTACGTGTTCTACTGACTCGGTCAACGGGGTGATCGCCGCCTTGTCGCCCATGGCGAACATTAAATTATTCACGCGACATAAAGTGAATGAAGGTTTTTTTGACGACGTAGACCTGGTGGTGTTTCCTGGTGGCGATGGCGAGGCCACTGCGTTTAGAAGCATTTTGAAACCCAATCTGCCCGATGTGCAAAGTTTTATGCAACGTGGTGGCAAGTACTTGGGTATTTGTATGGGGGCTTATTGGGCCGATGCCTATTACTTCAATCTGCTCAAAGGTACGCGCGCTGTGCAATACATTAAGCGCCCGGGTGCGGATATTCGTTCTTCCTATGGCACCACCGCACCCGTGACTTGGCGCGGCCAAGAGCACCGCATGTATTTTTATGATGGACCTACGTTTTTAGGCGGCCAGTTTGATACGTTGGCCACGTATGCCAACGACGACCCGATGGCGATTATTCAGGGATCAGTTGGGTTAGTGGGGTGCCATTTGGAGAGCCAAGCGAATTGGTACACAAAAAAATACATGCAACCGCAATGGCATGAACGAAAACACCACCATATGCTGGCGCAGTTTGTGGCGGACTATTTATTACATTCGCGTCAAATGCACCTGTTTTAAATGCAATCACTATGCAATCGCAATGCAGTTGAGATAGAACTAGCTTATTGGAGGCGATGGCTAAATTGACTGGCTATTAAACTGTCGATGGCAGCAGCCAAGTCAAAATCTTTTTGCGTGAGCCCCGAAGCATCGTGGGTTGAAAGTCGGACGCGCATTTTTCTGTAGACCGATAAAAACTCGGGATGGTGGTTTTGATGCTCTGCAATATCTGCCACTTCTTTAATAAATTCCATCGCGGTTTTGAAGCTATCAAACTGCCACTGTTTGTGCATAAAGGCTTCATCGGGCTCTAAGATCCAGCCGCTGGTGGTTTTTAAAGCTTGGGTAATTTCTTCGCTATTGAGTTTTTGTATTTGCATTTTTGTATCCTTCAATATGAGATATGGAGTATTTCGGAAAAGACCCAATGGTCTTTTGTTTTAGATGTGATAGCGTCATTAAACCTAAGTTTCACCATATTCTGATGGAGATAGTTATTTCACACAATATCAAACCCATTGACCCTGCAAGACCTACTTTTATCGGAGAGGTTTCAGGTATTGACCTGACGCATCACCTTAGTGACGTCGAAGTCGCCGCTATCCATGCGGGTATGGACCGTTTTGGGGTGCTGGTATTTCACGACCAGCACTTAAGAGATGAACAGCAGATTGCGTTTAGCCGTCAACTTGGCCCACTCGAAGAAGCCACTGGTGACATCATGTCTGAGAAAGATCGGCGTCTGAGTATGGAGTTAAACGACATCTCTAATTTAGACAAACACGGTGAATTGCTGCCACGTGATGACCGACGGCGCCTATTTGGGCTAGGTAATTTGTTGTGGCACTCTGACAGTTCTTTTAAAGATGTGCCTGCCAAGTATTCGCTGTTGTCCGCTCGCAAAATTCCTAGTACAGGGGGAAATACGGAATTTGCAGATATGCGTGCCGCATATGACGCGTTGGACGATGCAACCAAGGCCGAGGTGCATGATCTCATTTGTGCGCACAGCCAGATTTTTTCTCGCGGTATTTTGGGCTTTGATGATTTCACCGAGGCCGAGCGTGCCAAGTGGGCGCCTGTACGTCAACGACTGGTGCGCCGCCACCCAAACACGGGTCGCCTGTCGCTGTATCTGGCTAGCCATGCTGGTGGCATTGAGGGCTGGCCAATGCCAGAAGCGCGTTCATTTTTACGCGATCTGAACGAACATGCCACCCAGCGTCAGTTTGTGTATGCGCATGTCTGGCGACCATGGGATTTGGTGATATGGGACAACCGCGTCACAATGCACCGCGCACGTCGCTATGACCCGAAAGAGGTGAGAGATATGCGCCGTACAACTTTGAGTAACGAGGTATCGAGTTTGGAGCAATGGGCGAACTGATGGTGGATTACACAGTACCTGTTTGGTTGCTTGACTTAGTTATCTTCATCTTCCTATTGGAGTGGGCGTACCTTAATTTTCGTTTTAAGCGGACTCAACAGGGACCCAATTTTTTAGCACTGAATTTTGCGATGGCACCAGGATTTTTTTTGATCTTGGCTTTTCGATTCACTGC
>Ga0209189_1002987_pt1 | contig 11548 bp, 11 predicted proteins | sample C_130820_EF_Meta_FD_187308 | JGI IMG/M metagenome (GOLD analysis project Ga0209189, IMG submission 187308) | Freshwater microbial communities from Lake Croche, Canada to study carbon cycling - C_130820_EF_MetaG (SPAdes) (version 3) | ecosystem: Environmental > Aquatic > Freshwater > Lake...
TTTTTTGGTCTAAATTTTTTTGGTCTAAATTTTTTGCCATCATCTTACTATATATTATGAATATAATGTATAGTAGTTTTTTCAATTATTATCTAATTATTATTTACGTCTTAATAACTTATATACATCTTAAAACTTTATTTACCATAAAGTTTCATTAAAAATGTATTACTTCCTTGCGGTCCATTTCCTAAACCACGAATTGTTCTTGACGTTGTCAAATTTCCCGCTGCAAAAGCTGCATAATGGTAATTATTTGTTTGTTCAGGTGTTGTAGTTCCATGAGGCAATCTAAAACTATAAGAATTTATAAAAGGGTTCCTAAAATTAAACGTCGTTTTATTGAATCCTGTTAAAGGCATCTTATAATATAAGCAAATATTTTAACAAAATAATGCATATTCCTTCAATATTTCATGTACGTTTTTTATTATTTTTATTTTTTCTAAATTATATGGTCTAATTGAAAGTAAACATTCGTCTATTGTTTTCCACTCCAGTTTGCTAACCTCCGTTTTTTGATAATTTTGTAAATTGTCAATAGTTTCATTCATGTAAGCTAAAAAATATTTGTGTTTATATGACTTATGATTTGACCCTATATAAATTTCTTCAAAAGGAAGAATATTTTCAATAACATTTACGTCTTCTCGCGAGTAACCTGTTTCTTCTTCAAATTCACGAAGAGCGCATTCTAAATCTTTTTCTTGATAATTTCTTCTACCTTTTGGAAATTCCCATTCTGTTTCACACCAGTTTGTGGTACTAGTGTTAATTAAATCGTGCAATGTAACTACTACATTATTGACAATAACACCAGAATTAATTGTTTCAAATTTTTTTAAAGATGTCGATTCTTCATTGCGATATTGCATGCAAGATGTTTCGCCCCACATCATCCTCCATAATTTCTCAAATGGTTCAACTAATAATCTTTCCTTTTCTTGTATAGACATTTCATTTATGCAATTTTTCACCTGATCAATGTTGTAGGGCGAATATTTTCCTCGAATAAAATCTATATATCCAAAACTATCTTTCCTACGTATCATTAAAAATTGTAATCCTTCTCCGCTCGATCTTGCTAATATAATTCCATAACTTGTAATTGGCAATTTACATTGGTGAAATAAATGTCCGTTTTTTCCGCAATTATTGCATAAAATATTATTTTTACTCATTTGTATAGTAAACTATATGTTTAAAAAGACATCCTTTTATATATTTTATATATAAATGACTTATCTAGATCCAAAAGTTTGGGGGCCACATTATTGGTTTTTTTTGCATACAATTTCAATAGTCTACCCACATCATCCAAATGCAATAACTAAAAAAGTCTACTATGATCTAATTCAAAATTTTCACACTTTTTTACCTATAGAAAAAATAGCGCGCGAATTTAGTGACCTCTTGCAACAATACCCTATAACACCATATTTAGATAACCGAGAGTCGTTTGTTCGATGGGTTTGGTTTATTCATAACAAAATAAACGAAAAATTGGAAATGCCAAAGATAAGTCTTGAAAATTTTTATAAAGAATATTATGAAAACTATAGACCTAATGACGTTAAGTATCAAGAGTTTTATAAAATGCGTGCTAAACTTGTTTATTTTTTAATTATTTTATTTATTATTGGTTTAATTTACTATTATTATCATAAATAATTATCATAAATAATTATCATAAATAATTATTCATAAATAATTATTTTTATTATAAAAAAATTACTATTAAGTATGCGAGATAAAACTTTTAATATATAAGTATATTAGGTATGAGAACTTTAAAGAAAATTTCAAAAGACACAATTTCAAAAGAAAAAAACAAATTTGTAAAAACAAAAAAAAATACAACTTCTAAATACGGCGGAAGAGTTGTAGCATCGGGAGGTTATGGTTGCATATTTAGACCCGCGTTAAAATGCAAAAATGTTCCAAGAGAAAAAAATCAAATATCAAAGTTAATGGTTTTAAAAAATATTAATGAGGAATATAATGATATAGTAAAGTTTAAACCTTTTTTGGAAAAAATACCGAACTATCAAAATTATTTTTTTATTGATAATGTCTACACATGCAAACCAGAAAAATTAACAAAAAGCGATTTAAAGGACTATGAAAAAAAATGCAGAGCATTGAAAAAAAGTGGAATTTATAAAAATAATATTAATTCTTCTTTAGATAAACTTGGATTATTAAACATGCCTGATGGAGGACTAGATGTTGGAGACTTTATAGAAACTATTAAAGAAATAAATCAATACATCAAGTTGAACAATTCTTTAATAGATCTTTTATTGAATGGAATTATTCCAATGAATAGTTACAACATTTATCATGGCGACATAAAAGAATCTAATATTTTGGTAAGCACAACAAATAACTTTAAACTAACGAATAACTTAATACGCAATTCGGATTCAAATTTTTCAGGGTCCATTATTGATAAAGAGATAAATACTAGCCATGAAGTGGAGGATTTAAATCTTCATCAGTTTAAAACAAAGTTAATTGATTGGGGTTTATCTTCGATGTTTGACGGAAAAACTATACCAAGAGTTATGATTAATAAACCTTTTCAATATAATTTACCTTTTTCGGTAATATTTTTTAATGACGTTTTTAAAGACACGTATAAAAAAATGTTACAAAATAACGAAAACCCAAGTTATTTCGACATTCGCGCGTTTGTAATAGATTATGTATTTTTATGGAATGATAAAAGAGGCGCAGGACACATTAAATATATGATTAATGTTATGAATTCGCTTTTTGAAAACGATTTAAATAATATAAACATTGAAATACGTAAAGAAATTATTGAAATGGAGTTTTTATATTACTATATTATAGAATATTTAACAAAAGTATTAATAGACTTTACAAAAAATGGAAAATTTATGGAAATGGACTATTTTACAAAAGTTTTTTTAAAAAATGTTGATGTATGGGGATTAGTCATGTCATATTATCCAATTATTAATGTTTTACATATTAATTACAAGAGTTTAAATAAAAGTTCAATTGAACTTTTTAAAAAATTAAAATATATTTTTATTCATTTTTTATTTGAGAATCCAACCGAACCTATAAATCTTGAAAAGTTGGTAAAAAATTTAAAAGAGTTAAATAGTCTTTTTAAAATGACTTCAAACGACAACAACAACAACAACAACGACAACAACAAAAACGACAACAACAACAACAACAAAAATGGAAATCGTAAGAAAAAGGAAAAAAGTATTTTATCACTAACTAAAACAAGCGCTTTTAGAAAAAACACATCTCAAAATAAAACAACAAAAAATAAGCCTAGAACTATTGTTTTTATTGAATCAAATAAATAAAATGTCTACAAATATAAAAGATGAAAATTGAGCTATTAATTTTTGGAGTTACTGCATTTTTAATTTATAATACTTACCACGATGGAAAATATACAAAAGTAATAATGTCTTGGAAAAAATATTTTCAAATGGGTTTTTTTGCATTAATTGGCATAAGTTTTTATTTATTGATGAAACGAAATCCAGCGCAATGCAAAAATATGTTAATGCATGCCAACAATGTTGTAAAATATATGCCAATTGATAGATCAAGTCTTGATATGATAAATCCTATATTAGATTTTACTGCAGGTTCAGGTAACCATGGTTTTATGGAATCAGTTACTGGAGACGATGACGATAATTTAAGAAATAATACTGAAGGTCAAGGCTGGGGAGGATTATTAGGAGGAATGGGAATACCCAATGGAGAGAAACGACTATTGAATTCTGGAAAAAGCACGAAACGATCTGTAAGCGAAACTAAAAAGAAATATGTAGCTTCTCAACAAGATTGGAAGTGTGGACATTGTAAAAATAAATTAAATGCATGGTTTGAAGTTGATCATATTAATAGATTAGAACATGGTGGAACCAATGAAGTTGGTAACTTGGTTGCTCTATGTAGAGATTGTCATGGAAAAAAAACTGCCATGGAAAATATGTAATTATTTTTTGTGTTGTTATATTATATATCAAAATATATAATATGAAAACTAATAATATGAAAAATAATAATATTCTAAATCCGTCTAGCGAAATTTATTCTAGAAGACTAAAATACATTTTCTTTCTTATTATTTTTTTTATTTTAATCGTTACTCTTGCAATATTTAACCCCTTCAAAATATTTTCAAACTATTTATATGTTACTTTGCCAATTATACTTTTTTTTCTGGCATTTATAATTTCAATGCTGTTTTTATATAGTAGAAATCCGTTGGAGTTGACTCCGGTCAGCGAAAATTCTACTAACTGGTTTTTAAAATTTGTTTTTACAATTATTCAGTTTGGAACGTTTGTCGGTTTCATTTATTGGAGTATCGCAGTAATGGGGTTTAATACTTTTGAAGATGTTAAAAAAAATGAGAATGGTAACCAAGTTTCAGCTTATTTCAATATTTCCATCATTATTTTACTATTTATTATATCTAACTTAACTTTTGGATCAACACAAATTTACGCAAAAATTGCGCTAGCCATTCTTTTGTTGTTATTCGCTGTAGTGTATATATGTTTGAAATTATTTAGCTTTACAACTAAAAATATTATTCAATATTTAATTATTTCTTTCTATTGTGGTATTTGTTTAGTATTTGCGTTTTTTGGAAGTAATCCAAAACTTTTTTCAATTAAAACTGCAAATGAAAACGTTATAAATAATTATTTTTTAAAAGCATTAATGTTTGTTTTTGGCTGCGGAGCTTCAGCAGCATTTATTTACTGGATTGTAATCACTATAGGTAAATTAGATAGCAGTTCAAGCATTACATCATTTATATTAAATATTTTGATTGTCGCAACTATACTCGGATTAGCGTATAAAACTTTTATATCTGGTTCAATCATTAAGTCTTCACCATTACTTCGTCTTATTATTAGTCTTATTTTTTATATTCCTTGCATAATTGTTAATATTTTTGAATATTTGGCTATGCCTTTTGGTGGTTTTAAAATGCCTTCCTTTTCTTTAAAAGAAGAATACGCGAATACTAGCAAAGGCTCTCTTTTTATATTAATGTTTGCAATTTTATTGCTTATAATGTATTTTTTAATACCTTATGTTAAAAATAGAAATGTTTTGCAAGGCGGAAGTCAGTTTATAAATGAACCTGTTTTTTCTAATTATCAGCGTAATTTAGCCTCCTATAATAAATTAAATGGTTCCGATGATTTTAACTACCAATACGCTATTTCTTTCTGGTTTTATATTGATTCTGATGCACCAAGTTCAAACGCAAACTATTTAAAGTACACTTCTTTATTAAACTATGGTAACAAACCTAATATAAAATATAAAGCGAGCAATAATACATTAATGATTGTAGAAGATTTAAGTGGCGGCCCTCCAGCGTCTTGTCCAGATTTTAAAATTAATACTGATGGCGTTGATGAAAATGGTATGCGCATAATTTATAAAAAAACTGATGTTCTACTACAAAAATGGAATAATATAATAATTAATTATGTTGGCGGAACTTTAGACGTGTTTTATAATGGCGAATTGGTAAAATCTTCAGTTGGAATTATACCATATATGAAACTAGACGCTTTAACTATTGGCGAAAACAATGGAGTGCGTGGAGGCATATGCAATGTGATATATTTTAATAAAGCTATTAATGCTAATCAAATTTACTATATTTATAATTCTGTGAAAAATAAAACACCGCCTTCTTTGTACGAATCAAATTTAGACGTTTTGAAAGATCAGTTTAATCTTGCAGGCGAAGGGGATAAAATTGTAAATTCAAAAATAGAAATAGAATCTGAAAAAACGAAATCTAGTATACAGAATCAGTTTAAACCAATTCAAACGTCGATTGAATCGGAATTAAAAAATTTACAATCTAACACACAAAGTAATTTAAAGGCTTTTGAAAATAAATTTACGCAACCAAGTCAACTAAGTGGGGGTGAAGGCGGGGTCGGAAGTTATATTCCGACCAATCCCAACATTCCAACTAGTAGAACAAATGTAAACGAATCATCAAACTCAAACGACTATTTGTCGCAAACTATAAATAAATACAAATCGCAAATTCCTTCAGAGTATAAATCGCAAATTCCTTCAGAGTATCAATCGCAAATTCCTTCAGAGTATAAATCGCAAATTCCTTCAGAGTATCAATCATACCCTTCTTCTAGTAAATTTGAATCTTCTTCTAATCAATCAGTGTCTCCTTCTATTCAATCTGGATCTTCTTTTAGCGAATCACAGAATTCTTCTAATTATCAAACTCAAGTTTCTCTAAATTATCACTCTCAAATTCCTGCTAATTATAAAACACAACTTGCTTCAAAATACAAAAAATAAACAACTCTGCGTTTTTATATAGTTAAAACTACCTTTATAAATAAAGAATATTAGGCGATTATTAATAAAACATTACTTTAATAAAAATAATTATATTTTAAGAAAATTTCTAAATGTATATTATATTACATAATGGACGTAAGAGGAATATTATTAATTATTTTTATACTTATTTTACTTTACATTATTATTAAGGTAATTTATTCACAAACAAAGCCTTTGTCGAGTATTCAAGATGGAACAACAATGACCACAATTGATTATAGTAACTTAGCAGGAGGTTCTAATGGAGCGAACACTGGAAACTTTACATATTCTGTATGGTTTTATGTAAATGACTGGAATTATCGTTATGGAGAACCAAAAGTTGTTTTTGGTAGAATGAGTTCAGCTAGTACGGCGAATACAAGTTCAATTCCAGGAGTAAGTGGAATTGACCCATGCCCTTCGGTTGTTTTAGGAGCAATGCAAAATAACCTTTCTATTTCTTTAGCGTGTTATCCGGGAACAGACACTATGCATTCTCCTCTACATTCTTCGGGTTCCACTATACACAGCCCGGCTCCATCGTCTGTTGGTTCAACTTCTTATAACGCGCATGGGGTTACTTCTGGAAAAGGTGTTGCTTCTACTGCTAGTGTTGCTCCAACTGCTGTTACTAACCCCCCTACTTCTAGCGCCGCTCCTAGTTCTAGTATTGCTTCTCTAGCTTCTTCTCCCATGGCTACTTCTATTTTTAAAAATTATTCAAACACTTTACTTTCTAATGTTCCTCGTATAGAGCGTTTTGAAACAATGACATCTAACTCAGTTGTTCACACATGTAACATTGCCAACGTTCCTATACAAAAATGGGTAAATTTATTAATTAGCGTTTATGGTAGAACTCTTGACGTTTACATTGATGGAAAACTAGTTAAAACGTGTTTATTACCTGGAATAGCAAAAATTAATAACAAGGCTCCTGTTTATTTAACTCCTTCAGGCGGATTTTCCGGATGGACTTCTAATTTACAATATTGGCCAAATTCTACAGACCCGCAAACAGCTTGGAATATTTACAACGCTGGATATGGAAGTACTAACACATTTGGACAATATAAAGTGAAAGTATCTGTTTACAAAGGAGTTTCTGAACAAAGCAGTTTAACAATATAAAATTGTTTAGTAACATAAATAAATTTTTATAGAAACAAAAACAAAAACAAAAATAAAAATGCTCTTTGGTTTTTCTTATAATATATATATAAGATGAACAATTCAAATTCTTTATACAATTCATTTTCAATTAAATCAAATGGTTCTTCTGGATTCAAAGAATTCATGGATTCAAATAGTTTAGTATCAAAGGTTGCTTTTTTATTATTAGTTTTATTTGGTTTTATACTTGCGTTACGTTTAGGAATTAGTATTATATCTTACTTTATTTCTCCGAATACTAATCCTCACTTGATTGATGGTATGGTTGATGGAAAGCAACTACTTATTTTTCCTCAAGATCCTAATTTAGGTGGCGCAAAAACTATTTCACGTTCAATAAATGAGAACAATGGAATGGAGTTTACATGGTCTGTATGGGTTTTTATTGATGATCTTCAATACAATTCTGGAAAATACAGACATATTTTTCATAAAGGCAATGATAATCTAGCAAGTAATGGGCTAAACTTTCCCAACAATGCGCCAGGTCTTTACATAGCGCCAAACACAAATGCATTTGTTATTATAATGAATACATATGACACAATTAATGAAGAAATAACTATACCAGACATTCCTATAAATAAATGGGTTAATGTAATTATTAGATGTCAAAATAAAACTCTTGATGTATACATAAATGGAACAATTTCTAGAAGTATTCAACTAATTGGTGTACCCAAACAAAATTATGGCGACGTTTTTATTGGAATGAATGGAGGATTCTCAGGATATGTTTCCAATTTGTGGTATTACAACTATGCATTGGGAACTAGCGCAATTCAAGGAATTACGCAAAACGGACCAAACAGAAGAATGACTGGAAATAATTCTATTACAATGCAGAACCCGAATTACTTATCTATGAGATGGTATTTTTATGGAACGAAAGACCAGTTTAACCCGTAAAATTGTTTAATGTTAAATTCTAATAAAATATAAAAAACCGAATATGTTTTTTAAAAATTAAATGCATTTTTAAAAAATTATATAGTATATAATGTCTTGTTTAGGTCCAGGATATAATCCTAATCCACCTAGAGCGTGGTCTAGGGTTCAAAATAATTGCACTTATATAAATCCAGAACAAAATCAAATTGGCACCACGAGTGTTTACATTCCATTATTAAAGAAATATGTTCCATTAAGCAGAGTTGCATATGAGATTTCTATGATAAATAAAGGTAATGTTCTTCAATACAAATCAAATAGTGCAAATATTACAAAATCGCAAAAATATTCTCTTATTGCTAAAGGCGCATGGAACAGAAAAAAATCATGGGCGACTCAGACGCAAAGTTATACAAATCCTAATACAAATAGTTTTAAAAGAGTAAATTATGAACGTGTTATTAATGTAAAACCAGACACTAATGAGCTATCACCACAACTATGCAGTAATAACTCAATACCTGACGGCGGAAACTTGAACGCGCGCCTTATTGTCAATCAATGCACTGGAAGTGTTATTAAACGTATTTCAAATGTAAATTGTTTTCCTACATCATCGTCTGATGTTCCCGGACCTATTACAAATTTGTGTTATAATGATAATTTACAAACGTGGTACCCTAAACCTCGTTACTACATGGGAAATAGTTCTAACAAATTTCCAGAAGGATACAAGCATTTTGTTTCTGCAAACGCGATACCTAGCGCAACAAATAAAGTTTCTTTATAACTAAACTGAACTAAACTGAACTAAACTGAACTAAACTGAACTAAACTAAACTAAACTCTTAAGTTAGGATTTACACATAAATTTTCTGATGGGAAAATGTTTCCTGACATGCATATGTCTGAATCATTAACTTTTACACAACTTCTAACTCCTCGGTCTTCTCCTATATAACACCACCCATTTTTACTAGAAGTTTTACTTTGTTGAATTTCACTATGAGATTCATCTTCTTTATAGTTTAAGAATGAATTATTTTTATTTTCTTCCGGTTCACTTGAGTTTAATGCTTTAAATAGAGAAGTTTTTGAAGATGAATCTGGTGATGAATCTTGTATTTGATTTAAGGGTTTATTTTGTTGATGTGTTTGATTTTGTTGATGTGTTTGATTTTCTTGATGTGTTTGATTTTGGTTTATGTTAGTATTATTTGAAGATAGTTTAGAATTTAAAGAATTGTTTGAATGTTCGTCTACGGGAAAACCAAAAAGTTGTTTTGTTTCTTTTGAAATGGAAGCGAAAATATTTTCAAAGTAACCACTTCCGTTTTCTAAATACATATATAAATTATACCCTAAAAACGTTATAATAACTACTAAAATTAGCCATGCATACCATGGAATGTTTGCTAAAAATGAATCATTTGACTCTCCTGTTAAACTTTCAATGCCCGATGAATCTAAATTACTTGTTTTAAGAGAATCTAATATAGAAGATGAATTTTCACCAATATAATTCATTATAATAAAAAAGTATATTTAAAATTTTTATTATAAACAAGAGACTCGTGATTTTATTTTATATAGTGCAAGTTTCATTTCATTTATTTGAATGTAAAAAGATAAAGAAATTGATTCAAATCTCCTAAAATTTCATCGCGAATGTTAAAAAGATCAGTATTCGACATCAAATTCATTGCCTTATTTTTATTCAAGCTTACTAAATAAGATTTATATTCTTCAATTGTTTTTTTAAATTCTCCGGGAGTTTTCGTGTCAAGCAATTTTACGCTTTTAGTTCCTGTCAAATTTATTCTATTTTGCGCTTTACCTAATAAAACTTCGACAAATTTGTCAATATTGTCGCCAAGTTTTCCATACAACTCATCGGTCGCTTTATGTGTAGCAAAGCTATAAGTTTTCCAATGATATAATTTTATTGTATTTAACATTTCTAAAAATTTTATTGTGATTTCTTTTTCAAATTTTTGTAACAACATGTTTTTTCCACCGCTTCTATTTTTTCGCGTAGAGCCCTTTTTAAAAATAATATTTGTTTTAAAAGACTTTACCATAATATATAATCAATATATAAAAACTATAGACGCGATATTTAAAATTATAAATACGATACTAAAATTATAAACGCGGAATATAATTTTCACCAAAAGTATTCATCTTTTCCAATTTTTCAATAGTTTTCTCTAAATTCGATTTTTCAACTTTATCAAACAAGTAATCCGTATTTGGCGAATGCTCATTTTGTTTTATTTGTTTGTATATTAAATCTATCTTTTTAGTTATATTTGCAATTTTTTCTTTCGTTTCTGATTTTACTATTACATCTGTTAATATTAACGGCTCAGTTAACAATGCCACTGCAAAATATAATAAAAATCTTCTTTTTTTAAAACATCCACTATTGTATCGTAAAGCAAATAAGTTTAGTGTGCTCTTAATAATTTTTTTAATTAAAGGAGGTTGACAATTTTCAGAAAATGTAATAAATGCATCCCAAAGAATCCAAATAATCTCTTTTTGAAATTTTGAATCTACTGGAATGTTAGATCTTCTTTCACAAAGGAACTTATCTTTTTTAGCTTTACATATATTTTCAAACTCCATTATCCATTCTATCCAATAGCAAGCTTGAAGACTATTTTTCCCTTCTTTTGACAAATTATAAGAAAACTCATTTAACGCAATATATAATTCTTTAGGATCTTCTCCTTTAAAAATAGGTTCGGCAAAACTTACATTTGGCGCTTTAAAACGATCAGTCATCTGTGTCATATCAAAATCCTCTTTTTTAATTTTAACGTCTTCAAAACTATGTTTTCTATTCGTTTCGCACAATATGCATATCACTTCGCAAAAAAGTTTTCTTATTTTATCACTATTTCTCATGCGAAGTTCTTCTTTTAAGAAACCATTATTTAGAATTTCTTTAAAATTACCGATTCTTAACTCTAAATAAATTGCTAGTTTAGGATTTCCTAAATGAATGTGTTTGCTATAAAAAAATAATATTGTTTCCCAAACATCTTTAAAGTGTCCAGCGCAAATTAATTCAGCGCTCCAA
>Ga0209189_1002989_pt1 | contig 11544 bp, 12 predicted proteins | sample C_130820_EF_Meta_FD_187308 | JGI IMG/M metagenome (GOLD analysis project Ga0209189, IMG submission 187308) | Freshwater microbial communities from Lake Croche, Canada to study carbon cycling - C_130820_EF_MetaG (SPAdes) (version 3) | ecosystem: Environmental > Aquatic > Freshwater > Lake...
CGATCAACATATCTTCTATCGTTCGGTAGATCAAGTGGAACCGTGGATTCGTGATGATCAACTGTCAATTTATAGGGCATTCTTAGACTGTCAGCCGATGCCTTATACATAATAGAGTAGTATATACATGTATAGTATAATTGTATACTATTTTTCAGTTAGTTCTTGAAGAATCAAGTGAAAAATAGGTTAAATGGGTTCTACGTACCTGTATTCGTGTTCTTACGAATTCAGTCGCACGTATGTCAGCGCTGCGTTCCTATAGTTGCCTATTCAACTATAGGACACATTACTAGCTAACGAATCTGTTATATTATATCCATGAGGACATCCATAGTTAGGAACAGGAAGTAGGCCTTTCCTAACTATGGGGTTTTATTCTAAAACAGAATAAGAACTATACATTTTTATGGTTATTTTATGTGGTAAACTAAGCAGATTTAGGCAGTGGGCTTTGCCGTTGGCTTAGATGACGCTAGGAGTCTTAGACCGCTGCCTTGGCAGCGGGCTTCAGGTAGTGACGGCCGAGGTAGGTCTGCATGTTGAAGATGGTCAGCTTGACAGAGTCATCGACACTTAGCAGCTTGCGCAGGGCGGCATCAGGAGTGATGTCGTGCTTGGTGCGAAGCTTGCGCTCATTTACGTAGGCATTGATGGCCTTGGTAACCTGGGCGCGGCTCATGGAGTTTGCCTTGCCACCACCGAGGAAGGTGGACAGCTCATCACTGATGGGGACAGGGATCTCGAAGTTGCTGGGCTTGCGAGGCTCACCGTCAGCGGGCTCAGCGCGAGCACGACGACGGTTCTTCTTGGCATCCTTGACCTCCTGAGAGGCACGCTTTGCTACACGCTTCAGGGTGGCAAGGGCAGCAGAGGCGCCATCGCGAAGAGCAACCAGCTGAGTCTGGAGGGCAGCAACCTCGTCGGCAAAGCTACTTGACTCGGCAGCAGTCTCAGTAGCAGATGCCTCAGCAGCTACAGCTACAGAAGCAGACGCAGGAGCTGCTACAGCAGCAGGTGCAGCAACGGCAGAAGGAGTAGCAGACGCAACCTTCTTAGCAGCCTTCTTGGGAGTCTCGGCTACAGCGGGGGCTGCTACAACAGCGGGAGCAGCAACGACAGGGGTAGAAGCAGAAGCAGCGGCCTTCTTGACAACCTTCTTAGTGGAATCAACAACCTTGGCGTTCATCGTACTTTGTACAGAGGTATTTACGGAGGACATTCTTACGCAACTTATGCCTACCAAACCAGGATACGGGGTGGCCAATTTTTTGCCAGATGCGTTCAATTTATCCCCCTTTGCCTAGGCCGTTCTCTTTTTTTTTTGAAATGTGACAGAATCCTCGTCATGGACGTATAAAGTGCAATAAAATAGTTTAGAGAGGTAGAGAGGAATGGCAAAAAAGAGAGCCTCAAGCTCGAAAGGTTCAGAAACGATACGATCTTGTGCAAATATTCGTTCAAAGAAACACCCTGATGTCCGCTGCACATATCCTGCAGCCCATGGAGAATTTTGTGCCCGGCATCATAAGAATCCTACTCGCTTTCAAGAGAAATCGTCTCTTGAACATGTAAAATCTCAAACCCAGATACTGGCAATTCAAGCAATTCAACGTTGGTGGAGACTCTATGTGGGATTTTTACGATTTTCGAAACAAGGCCCAGCAACAAATACTCCAACTGTTTCCGAAAATCAGACCGATATTTACACACTAGAATCGATTCATGCCATTCCTCTTATCTATCGATGGAGTTATCCAGACTCTAAACGCCATATTTGGCTATTTGATGTACGAAGTCTAAGTATGACTCGCGCACAAGATAGTCGAGAACTTCTCTTAAATCCGTATACACGTGAACCAATTTTAGAAAAGCATGAAAGTCATTTCCAGCATAGATGTACATGGCTTCGTGCTAGAAAATACTGTATTGTACATTCGCAAGATGTTGAATTAAGTGCAGAACAATTGTGGCATCAACAGATTCTAGATGTCACAATGAAATATGATATGCTAGGATATCATACATGTATTCACTGGTTTGAGGAGCTGAATACAAGACAACTTATGGCATTTTATATAGAGTTGTGGGAACTCTGGTTTTACAGACTTCATCTGAATTCTGAAATTAAACATCAAGTGATTCCAAACTGGAATAGTCGAACTACCCCTTTATTTAAATGGAGTCCAGGAGAATTACTATATCGAGTAGAACGACGATGGTGGCAGAAGGTACTATTGGATATACTGGATCGATTTGTATCTTCTGCGGTACTCAAAGAACATCGTGTATTAGGAGCCTTATACGGAATGACTGGATTTGCGGTTGTAAGTCAGACAGTTCGTGAACAATATCATTGGCTAGTAGAAATACAAGAAACGATGTAGCTCCAATTCTATGAATCTAAAGGTATAAACATCCTCTCTATAAGATATGAATCCGATTCGTCTACACCTTCCTGGAATTCCTCATACGATTACTCGAATGGAGTATACCCATGATGCATTTACGGGAAAGGTATTACGATTTTCACCAATGATGAGAGCGCGTGGATTTGAAGTCTACCATTATGGGGTTGAAACTTCTGAATCAGGGGCAACAAAGGAGATTCAGCTTATGACGAAGGACGAATGGGAGTCTCTTCGTGTACAAAGTTATATATTTTTACATCCAACTGCTACGGAAGAAGAGGCAAGAAAAATTCTAGACGATCCTACAACATTTTTTGTAACATTGGCAAATTGGGATACCCCACTATACAAGGAATTTAATAAACGACTCTTGGCTGCTCTGAAAGATAATTACAGAAGTACGACAACAGATATATTTTGTATGCCAATTTATAAATATCATGCGATTGATCATATACCAATGATTGTAGTAGAACACGGGATTGGATACCCAAATTCTAGTTCAAATTATCGTATATTCGAAAGTTATACCATGATGCATCATCAAATAGGAAAAGAACAAACGGAAAATGGGAAAAACTATTGGTTTGTTGTCCCAAATTATTACGACACATTGGCATGGCCATTATCCTTGACACCCCATGTAAATACAGTCGGATTTTTAGGAAGAGTGTTTGAAGGAAAAGGATGCCACGAAATTGTGGAAGTTGCGCGTAGAATGCCACATGTGCGATTTATACTCTGTGGGCAAGGAGATCCGAAACCATTTCTTGTAGAGCCAAATATATCCTACAAACCTCCCATTCACGGTTCTGAGCGCGCTGAATATTTAGGATCTTTGGTAGCAGCACTATTTCCATCTAGATTTGTAGAACCATTTTGCGGGGCAGCAGTAGAAGCACAGCTATGTGGTACACCCATTATTACAAAGGATTATGGAGCACAGACTGAAACAGTAGAACAGTTTAAGACTGGTCTACGATGTCATACACTTTCTGATTATGTATATGGTATTGAACTTGCTATTTCTGGATTCTTTGATAGAACGTATATACGTAACCGAGCTGTAAGATTATATGGTCTTGAAACTGTAGGATACGAATACGAATATGCCTTTAAAACAATCATGGATGTACATAATGGATCCAATGGATGGTACAGTCGTGTGACTCATATGCCAGTGTTACAAGAGGTTAATCCTCTGAAGACGCGTCAAGGATAGATTTTATATGAACATCTGGAGAATACCAACCGTTCTTTGTAAGATCATAAATATCTAGGATTGATTTGAAAATATACTCGTACTGGGGAGCAATTTTATACATATCATATAACTTTTCTGCTCGCTCACGCACGTAAGATCTATCAAATGCTCCATCGTGTGCCATTTGTATTCCATGACAAAAGTCAGCCAATGTATGGCACCGTAGACCAGTTTTCAGTTGTTCTACGGTTTCAGTCATTCCTCCCCAATCACTCGAGATGACAGGGGTTCCGCAAAGTTGTGCTTCTACGGGAGAACATCCAAATGGTTCAAAATAAGAAGTCGGACTTAGAAGTGCTATACAGGATCCTAGATAGTCAGAACGTTCTTTTCCATGAATGGGGGGCTTATATACAATATTTGGTTCGACAAGAAATGGTTTAGGATCTCCTGAACCGCATAATACAAATTCAAGTGTAGGAAATCGTTTTGCAAGTTCTACAATAATAGAACACCCCTTTTCACTTCCAATTCGTCCTAAAAACCCTACCCGTTTGGGAGAAGGAGTTAGGGACAATTGAAAATCATCAATACAAAATGAATGAGGAACTACAAACCAGTAATTACTAGGACCACGTTTTTCCATTCCAAGTGTATGTGCCAGCCATGCATGTGATTCAAAAATACGGTAATCTAGATAAGAATCATAATATCCTATACCGAATTCGACAAGTACAAACTCCATACCTTTGACTGCATCATCGTGAATTCTGTTTAGAGGCATACAGACAATATCTGTTTGTTTTTTACGATAGGACTCTTGTAGCTTTATTCGAAGGCGTCTGTTAAATTCTATAGCCAATGGAGCTGACCAGTTTGAAAAATAGACGGGAGGTACTGTAGGATCTTCGTGCTTTTGTTTTGCTTGTTTATAGGTTAAGGTTGGTTCTAAAAAAAGGACAGTCTTGATTCGTAGTTCAATCCATTCTTTTTTTGTCATGAGTTGTATATCTTGTGTGGCACCTGATTCGGATGTTTCGACACCATAATGGTAGACCTCAAAGCCGCGTGATCGCATCATGGGAGAAAAACGTTTTACTTTTCCTGTGTACGCGTCATGACTGTATTCATCACGTGTAATTGTATACGGAATTGCTAGTAAATGGAGTCGTATTGGCATGCTAGTGACTATAGTATAGAATGTTTAGGTTTACTCTTCTATACACCCGCAATGTTCTAAGCGCTAGAAAATGGTATAACCTGGTATCGTTTTGCACCATTGTTGGGAGCAGGGACTTGGTTGCGCCAGCCAGTATATCTTCCAGAAATTGTAGGGCTATTGACTTGATCGCTTTCAACTACAACACCACGATTGTTGGGCAAGACACCAGGATCTGCGCAATAACAGTCTGGTTTGATTAGTATTTCGGTAGGAGGAATTGTAAGATTTGTCCCTTTAACTGGATTGGAAGGCATTGTAAGGATTGTGGAGACTTCTGCGCAGGATTTAATATTTACACCTCCTGCAGTTCCCCAAACAGGGTCGTTACAATTGGCACATCCAGCACGTTGATTGCTTACAATGTCCATGGAATAGTCTGTGCTAAATCCAGAGTTTGGTGTTTGAGAGGGTGGAACATCATAGGTTCCTTCACAGCAGGTCGGGATTGGACCATGATGTACTGTAGAGTTTGGTTTATTACTTATATTGAATCGACGAAGAGTAACTTCACTGGCATCACGTCCTTGCCAGTTACTTTTATAGGTATCTGCGGCCTTTTGCTTTCTTTTAAGATATTCGCTAAAGTTCATGGAGAGTTCCTGCCAGTCTTTCAAAAAAAAGAGTGTGGATTCTAGAGTTTTTAAAGTATCAGGGTTGAGGATGGATAGAATTGGCACCATAAAATTGAACGGCCTTCCTCCTCCAATCCAGAGCATAACGAGCGAAACAAATGTCATCAAACGTCGTACTTTCCACAAACTTTAATACTCAGAAGTGTTCTTTCAGTCAGATCCGTGTGCTTGACAGCGGCGGAAAGCAGGCTTACATGAATTATGATGGTGGTATGTTTGTATTTCAGACTCCCAACTGTAGGCTGCCGTATGGCATGAGCGCCTTTGATAAGGCAGGTCCCGTAAAGTATAGCGCAGAGCTTTCTCTTCAGGGTCATGATGAGGCTGGATCCAAGATGTCTCAGTTCTATGATGCGCTGACTCGTCTAGATGACTTTATGATTGAACAGGGTGTGAAGAATTCCAAGCAGTGGTTCAAGGCGGATCTGAGCCGCGATGTAATCAAGGCATTCTACTCGCCCATGATTCGTATTCCTCTTGACAAGGATGGAAATCGCAAGCCCTATCCTCCTACAATCAAGACTTCTCTGAGGCAGAAGCGTGATTCTCAGGCATTTGATGTAGAGTGCTATGATGATAAGAAGCAGGTGTATCGTGGCATTCCTCTGGAGGAGCTGCTTGTGAAGGGTGCTCAGGTAACTTGTTTGATTCAGTGTACTGGTGTCTGGTTTGCTGGAAGCAAGTATGGATTGAGTTGGAAGCTTGTACAGGCGTTGATTACTTCTCTTCCTCAGAGTGCCCGTGGACTGAGCTTTGTAGATGATGGAGCAGAGACCTCTCCTGCTCCTAGGCGTTCTGCTGCCCCTGTAGCACAGCAGGTTGAGGAGGAGGAAGAAGAAGAGGAGGAAGAGGAGGATGAGGTCTTCCAGGCTCCTGTGTCTGCCGTGAAGCCTGTAGTAAAGGTCGCGGCACCTGTTCCTGCTGAGTCACTAGATGACGCAGCAGATGACGCAGAGCCTGTTCCTATTCCTAGAAAGGTCGTGGCAAAGAAGAAGATTATCTCTAAGACTGTAGCAAAGTAAATTCCTAGACAAAAAAATAAAATCTTGTATAATGTTAACAAAAATAAAAAACTGAAAGAAAGAATATAAAGAAACATACTAATACTATTGTAGAGGTAGTGTGGCCGAGTGGTTAAGGCGGGAGGCTTAAGATCTCTTAGAGCAATCTGCATGGGTTCGAACCCCATCGCTACCAAACTTTTTCAGTGTATATAGCTCCTTAGCTCAGTGGATAGAGTGTCCGTCTTCGAAACGGAAAGTCGCGGGTTCAATCCCCGTAGGAGTTATTTTTTGGTCTTTTAGTTCACCGCAAGGTTTGCTAAAAGGCCAACCCTTTGGTCCTTTAGCTCAGTTGGTTAGAGCGTCGTGCTTATAATATTGTATTATACATGTGGCACGCGAAAGTCGCGGGTTCAATTCCCGCAAGGACCAATTGCTCGCAAGAGCACATTGTCTCTTTGGCACAGTTGGTAGCGCATCTCTCTTGTAAAGAGAAGGTCCTGGGTTCGATTCCCAGAGGAGACACGCATTGGTCGCATCGTCCAGTGGTTAGGACGTAGGACTTTGAATCCTGCAACCGGAGTTCGAATCTCCGTGTGATCATTTTTCCATTCTAGAGTACTAGAATGGAAGAATAGAATCTAAAGAAAAAATAGTCTCAATAATTAGAAACATGTTAAGCTATTGTATTATATTTCTTCAACGACTCTTTGGAAGGAAGAAGTCTAGTCCAATAATTACATCTGCCACTCCAACAACAAATCCTCTTGTGGAACCTCTTGTGGAACCTCTTGTGGAACCTCTTGTGGAACCTCTTGTGGCACCTGTTGTAGTACCAGAGTCTGTGTTAGAGCCATTTCCTGAAGGGCGACCTGAAGCATGTCCTGAGCCAAGTCCTGAAGTGTCTCCTGATGCTGTAGAAATTCGTCCTATAAATCCCAAGGACGATCCTCTCTATTACGTTGATCCTACTATAAAATCTATACCTATTGAATCTGTTTTAGAAGAAGTTCCTATTTTATCTATTACACCAATCGATGAACCTTTAAAAGATTTTTCCCTCAAAATTGAGGAGATGGATTGAATCATACCTAAGTAGGTAAGACTATTCTACAGTAATGGATACAGAAGCACGTTTTACAGAGATTTATAGTACATGTGCATGGGGTTCAAAAGAAACTGTATCAGGATCTTCTTCAACACTTGTAAAAACTATTGATTTACGTAATTGTCTGCGCCCCTTTTTCACAAAATATAATATTCAGTCTATTTTTGATTGTGGTTGTGGTGATTTTCACTGGTTTCAACACGTATCCCTAGACGCTATTACATATATAGGAGCAGATATTGTGGAGCAATTGATTAAAGAAAATCAACGAGACTATACAGTATCTACGATTCATTTTCAAAAAATGGATATTCTTGTTGATCCACCTGAAACAGCCGATCTATGGATTGTAAGAGACTTTTGTGGATTATATCCCTTTGAATCTATACGACAGCTTCTTCTAAAATTTCTAGAATCGAATTCAAACTATTTGGCGATTACATCATTTTCCATGGAAGAGCCCAATGTAGAGGGTGCAATTGGAATTTTACGCCCACTTGATTTTATGCAAGCACCATTTTTGTTTCCAGACCCAGTCGAAGAATTAGAAGATGGCCAGCAGTGGTTTCGTAAAAAATCCCTTAGTATTTATACAAGAGAACAACTGTTAGAATTGCCCTTTTTAAATGCCACTACTCCTTCCACATCTGCAGTTGATCCTTGGAACACGGTTTACGGCACACAGGGCATGCGTGGGACTCTACTATCCAACGTTCCGCTGCGGCAACAGACATTGCATGTCCACAAGGAGTAACACAGGTTGTTTCACGCACAAGGGGTTCCATTATAAGAGGACAGTCTTCGTGTTTTGTAATTAAATTTTCAATATATCCATTGAGTATATATTGAGGAATAGGATTCGAAGATGAACTGGATTGTACTACAACAGGTGGTTTGGATTGTTCAAAGAGAGCAAGAGCGGCCATTTCAGCTTGGCGGAATGCTTCAGTGCGCTGCTGTAGAATATGTGTAGGAATTGGGGGAAATACAAGCGGCTGTGCGATCTTCATGATAAATCGAAAGGATGTATTATAATCTTCTCGAAGTTTTAGGAAACGACCCGCTAGTACCATACACTTTTGTGACAATGTAAGAACTGGAATCTTACTGGAATTTCGTTCGAGTTGAATATAATGATTGGCGTATTGTACATCGGTAAGATAGAGTTTATTATGCTCTGTGGCATGAAAACTGGGGCGCTGTATAAGAATTTTATGTTCATTTCCTTCGAGCCATAGGTCACATGCATCTTTAATACATTCACCTCGTCCTAGAAAAGATTCTACAGAAGGAACCAGATCTGTTGTATAAATGGGAGGTCGTACGGAAATGCGACGTAGTTTTACAATCGCAGCAGAATAGTCGCAGGCTCCAGGAATACACCAATGATCTGCATGATTATCGCGCCATATGGCAAATGTGTCTGGAAGTTCGTAGTTACTGAATCCTACAGTCTTTTTTATACTTTCATTATGTCTATGTACTTCAGGGTGAAGCATTGTATATAAATTGGTACAGTTCCTACTACCAGGAATATAGTTCAATTTTTTATTCTTATAAATAAGAGGGCTTATTTATAAGAATAGTTTGATTCTATATACTATACAAGTACTTAGAGCTCACCGCGCTTGCGACGACGGCTGGCTTCACGCATGGCATCGCCAAGCTTGGCGTTACGATCCTTGCGCTTGAGTTCCTCGTAGACGCGCTTGACGCTTTGAGCCCAGTCGGATGCCTTTCGGGATCCTTTGCGAGTTCCAGCCTTACGATCCTTGCGATCCTTGCGGTTCTTACGAGTTCCAGCCTTACGATTTTTGCGTGTGTTTGCCATTTGTTTCTATTAGAGGCAGTGTTTAAAAAATGCGTGATACAGTCTATGTAAGAACATGTCAGTTGTACAATCGATTCCAGACACAACAGATACAACCTATTATGGAAGACGTACCGGATTAATAGACCAGCCAGATTTATCGATGCATACTAATTTACGCACGGTCTATTTTCAGCAAAATGACTTGTTTCAAGTATTTACTGAATTATTTCCTCCACAGTTACAACATTTAAATATATCATCGAATCGACTTACTACAGGACTTCCTCTTATTTGGCAGGATTCGATTCAAACATTGAATTTAGATCATAATTCTATACCACATACAGAGTTTGTGGAACATTGGCCGTCGGGTCTACGTGAATTATCGATGGATGACACGTCGATCAAAGTATCTCCAGAGAATTTACCAATTACAATGGAAACTCTTTCCTTGAGTGGATGCAATATACATACACTTGGATATTTACCGCTATTTTTACGAAAGCTGAAAGCAAATTATAATTTTATAAGGAAACTAAAAAAACTTCCACATACACTTTTCTATATTCAATTGGGTCAGAATCAATTGCGATCTTCTGCTATATTTAAATACAGTCTTCCACCAAATCTTCGTGTATTACAGTTGGATTGCAATGAACTTACATGGATCCCTTCTTCTTGGCCAGATACACTGGAAACGCTAAATTTATCAAATAACCATATAACAACATTCAGATCGAAACTTCCAGCAAGTCTGAAAATGCTATTGCTGAATAATAATCGAATTACCGAATTTCAGCCAGGTTGGCCAACAACACGATTACAGCAATGTAGTTTGTATATTCGAAATAACTGTATTACGGAGAATTTACTGGAATACGTACGCCAAGGAACCCTAATGTCGGTCTATCAAGATGCCAATTGGAATAAAATGACACATCATGTATATGCTAAGATGATTCAATATACATTTTTGAAATATACATTGAGACGGGGTATACGAACATGGGCTCGTATAAATAAGATTTACCAAGAACTCCTAGAAGTATCCATGCATCCAACCCGTATTGGACAATTTGAACCACTTCCTGACTGGTGTGCTAAATAGTGTATTAACCAACATTCTTTGTATTGCCACCACCCGTATTGGGTGCTGTGGCAGCATCACAAGGGCATGATGCTGTAGGATTCGTGTTGGCGGAGACTTCGAAGCGCTGGGCAAGAACTTCTTGGAGCTGTGTATCGGGTTGTTCACGACGAATAGATGTTCCAGCATTTACAGCAGCACTATTTAGACGATTGAATGTAAAAAGAGCATAGTTGCGACGACGTTTTGTCAAGATACTGGCATCATGGTTTGCAGTAGGCATCTGTATTCTAGTAGAGGAGTAGAATAAAGTTTAATTTTTATATTCTGGTAGAAAGAATCACAGACCCATATATAGTTAAGAAGCAAGTGTAGTTACTCTTAAGGAATTCGATTGACCTCTATATCCAGAGGCATAGATAGGTATAAGTGTAAATGTATACGTTACACCTGGTTGTAAATCTCCAATGGTAAAGTTAATATAATTGGGATAATTCATGCGAAGATTTGCAGGATTTGTTCCTGTTAGTGTAAATCTCACCGCACCAGGGGCACTATAATCGCATACTATAGAATTTGCTGTAATAGTTGGAGTCGTTAAAATTGAAAGATAAATGTAGGATTGCAATGGATTGTAGATAGTTACAGGTATATTTCCAGTATATGTAGCAGCGCCGAACGTATTCGAATAGGATATGAAGGATGCTGATTTGAGTCGTTGTGCATACGTATTTCCAGTTGCATTAAATAAATGCTGTAATGTTACATAATATTGAACATAATCATTTACCGCAAGTACACCAAATGTTCCTACACCGTCAAAGTTGTATCCTAGTTGTGTATCGTTAAAGGGAGGGATTGCTAGATAGTATTGAGCTAAATCACCATTAGGGGCTCCTGGAGAATATATACAACGAAGACCTTGTGGACTATATCCAGTTATCGATGTGCTTAATATATAGGATGTTGTTAAGGAAAAACTATTTGATAGTGTTTCTCCATTCGCGTTGATGGCAATTAATTGTATAGTTGATGCACTGTACATAAATCCACCATATTGATTTGT
>Ga0209189_1002990_pt1 | contig 11541 bp, 12 predicted proteins | sample C_130820_EF_Meta_FD_187308 | JGI IMG/M metagenome (GOLD analysis project Ga0209189, IMG submission 187308) | Freshwater microbial communities from Lake Croche, Canada to study carbon cycling - C_130820_EF_MetaG (SPAdes) (version 3) | ecosystem: Environmental > Aquatic > Freshwater > Lake...
AGTTAAGAAAAAGGAGGATTTCAAAGAGTTTAGGAATAATGATAAATCTGCCTATAAAACTTTCAAAATACCTTTGAAAACGATTTTACTTAATCGTGATACAACACAACCAGTTATAGATCATTTGGTTTTTGAAATGAATGATTTGGTTATTCATACATACCAATTTATTCGGTTATATGTTTTGCATCAATACACACAAAAACTTGATTTGCCAATCATAGATGATTCATTCATTTTGTATTGTATCAAAACATTAGGTTCAAGAGATAATAGAGGTAAAAAAGGAAAAGATACATCACTTTTAGAAACATTAGAGCAATTCTACACAACCGAATATCAACCTTTATTGAACCATGTAAAAACCAATTTGAAAAATACAACTTTTTTACTTCCTTATTTAGCAACACAAATACATACTTCTTTATCCAATAATACACAGGAGCATTTTATCCAACACTTTTTACGATTTATAAATAAAACCACAAATGAAATTACAGAAGATAAAGCAACCTTATTTCAATTCAAAAAACAATTAATGGAATTAAGTGAAACTGATATTATGTTTACAGAATGGAAAAATACACACTTACACCATATCATTCCGCAAAATATCAAAAAGTCAATTCATTATGATGTAAAAGTTAGACCATTTGAGTATTTGAAAGGAATGTTGTATATGAACTCTGTATTAGAAAAACAAGAAAGTAAATTATTCCAACCCTTACCACTACGAAACAATATCATTCCAAAACACATTATTATTGATACAGCAAGTTTAATAAACCTATTTTGTCCAGAAAAAGACAAAGAGGGTAATAAAGTAAAAAAGGGAGAATTATTAAGTAATGTAAAAGACAATCAAAATGAAGTATGGTGCAACTTTTTGGATTTGAAAAATAAAATATTCAAAAATAAACATTATCAGTTTCATAACCAAATACAAACTGACGGCGTTTCGTGTTGCTTATTATTTATTAGAAAAGATTTGAAAGATAAAAAATGGGGTGCAAGAGTTCCAGTTTTACAAGAACAAGATTTCTACAATATTGAGGATTTATCAAAAGAACAATTAGACACTTTGAAGGAAAGAAATATTGTAGGTTGTGATCCAGGAAAACGCAGTTTGGTTTATATGATGGATAAAAATGGGAACAAACTACAATACACAGCACCGCAAAGGAAACGAGAAAGTAAAGCAAAGTGTAATCAGCGTATTCTATTATTGGAAAGAAAGCGAAACGGAATTATTGAAAAAGAAACTATACTATCACTACAAAATAGTAAATCAGTTGATTATGAAAAGTTTAAATTGTATTTGGTTGAAAAAGATAAATTAAATAAAGAAACAACAGAGTTTTACAAACGAGATACATGGAGAAAAATGAAGTTTCGGCAATATAGTTATTGTAAGAAAAGCATAGATACATTTTTGAATAAAATTAAGGAAACTTTTGGAGAAAATATCCTAGTCGGTTATGGTAATTGGAGTAGGTCAACACAAATGAAACATTTTATGCCTACGATGAATAAAGGATTAAGGAAATTAATTCATAAGAAATATGATACAATAACGATAAATGAATGTAATACAAGCAAAAAATGTTGTGATTGTAATAAGGATTTGGAATATTACAAGGATAAAGAAGGAAAGAAAGTGTTTCGTCTGTTAATCTGTTCTAACTGCGTGAGTTGCGAAAACAAAAAAATCGTATTTAGAACAAGAGATGCAAACTCTTCAATAAACATAATGAAATTAACGAATTGTTGGATAGAAAAACAACAACGACCATTATGTTTCCACATTTCGTCTTTCACCTCTTCAATAACCAAAAAAGAAGAGGAAAACGTAAGACCATCGTAGGTGAAATTCCTACTATTGATTTTACATTTTTTATTATTTTTAGCGTCTATAATGGGCGTTTTAAATGAGAAAAGGTGTAAAGTCTTATATTGAACCAACCAAATTTTGTATATTGATTCAAGATATAAACAAACCGGTGACGCTAGGTGATTTTTTTAGACAATTCAACTCAAATCCCAAGTGGGGTCTTCATTTGTTTTTTATTTTACTACAAATATACTTACCTCTTGGAAAATTGATGGATAATTTTACACATAATGACTTACATAATGGAAATATTCTATTATATGAACTACCAACCAATGAGTATGTAGAAATGGAATATGATCTAGAAGATGGTAGTATTATCAAATTTTCGACACAATATATCGTTAAAATTATCGACTATGGAAGATGTTATTTCAAACGAGATAATAGCTGTTCATCTCAAGTATTTTTTGATGCTCTACAGAATGCGGTTCAAACCAAACTTATAAAAAATAAAGATAAAGTGGTTCAGTTACAGAATAGAGGATATACTTGGTTTGATAGTTTAAATAAAAGTACATATTATATAAGTTCATACTATGGTAACAACGCACGAGATTTGACAACACTAACTAAAATATGGTTATTAAGAAATGAGATAAAGTCTTTGTTAAATGAAAATTATATATATGATTTGATAGAATCAGTTGAAAAATTAATAAGAAAAACAATAAGAGACCCAGAAGGTGGTGTGTTAAATGAAACTATCGTTTTCAAGCCATCTGCATCCATAAATGTAAGAACCTTTTCAAATAGTCTTATAGGTATTTTTGAATCCAATCGCATAGATATCGAAAACTTGATAGATACAAATTTTACTGGAAAAAACGAGGAAACATGAAAATATATATGGATATGAAGAAACCAATGGATGTATCTTTTGAAGTTAGTCTTGGTAATCCCATAAGAAAAACACTAAAAGAAGTAGAAAGAATAGAGTTAAGCGTCGATAAAAATAAGCATTATGTTAGTCCGGATTTAAGTAGTACAAATGAGTACGAGGATATATTCAAGAATGTTTCATCATTAAGCAGCAAAGGAAGTAAGAAAGGAAGTAAGAAAGGAAGTAAGAAAGGAAGCAACAAAGAGGGAAGCAACAAAGAGGGAAGCAACAAAGAGGGAAGCAACAAAGAGGGAAGCAACAAGGGAAGCAACAAGGAGGGAAGCAACAAGGGAAGCAACAAGGGAAGCAACAAGGGAAGCAACAAGGGAAGCAAGAAAGGAGGAAAAGGTAAAAGAACCAAGAAAAGAAAACTAAATAAAAGGAGATAATAATAAGTATGAGTTTTTATGTATATTTATTATTATCGACGGATGATTGTACGTATGTGGGTGCGACAGTAGACTTAGATAAGCGCCTGAGACAGCATAACAAAGAAATCAAAGGTGGTGCCCATGCGACGAGTATGAAAGTAATGAAAGGAGAAACGTGGGTAAGAGTGGTACATATAGAAGGGTTCCCGGATTGGAAGGCGGCGCTCCAACTGGAATGGAAGTGGAAGCAACTAACAAGACAAATCAAGCGAACCAAGGATAAAAAACCGATAGAAAATAGGTTAACCGCGTTAAAAAGGTTACTAGCATTAGAGAGACCCACGTCCAAGTCGGTGGCATTTAGTGAATGGGCGGAGATGCCTCGTGTAGTATTCGAAGACCCGGACATAGAAGCTATATATAACGCCGCCGAATAAATAGATATAAAAAAGGACTTAAAGACATCAAACAATGTACAAAAGGTTTTGGAGTTTACCTGCGTTTATATGTTTTTTTCGAACGTTTGTAAGTAGTAGTCGAATGAGAATTCTTCAAAGTATTTTTAGAACGCGCGAGTTTCTTTCGTACAAAGGCTTCAATCCCCTTCCTATTCGCTAAGATAAGGTCGATGATTTTTTTATAAAAGGACCGGAATTGGTTCCGTTTTTTCTGGATATCGGCAAAGGAGAACCATTGTATTTCGGTTTTTTCGAATATTTTGGTATCGCGTATGATTTTAGGGTCGAGTTGTTTTTGGATAAACCGTTGGTTATTATTATAATAAAAGGGTAACAAGGCATCATATTTCATGGGGAATATATGGCACCGATATCCGGGATATCCTTTTGTTTTATAATCGATGGGATACGTACCATATTTTTTTAACAGTCGATGAATATCGGTTTTAGAGCCTAGAAAACCGGTTAACTCTTCGCTCCCCTCTCGCGTCGCGGTATTCATCAAGGTCTCTCCTTTGTCTGAGCCCCCACCAAAGTCGCTCCAACCGGGGTTTTCATCTATATCTCTTTCTTTTCCAAACAAAAAACAAACGGTATTGTTATGTATGGTTACGGGTAAAATACTTCCACCCATGTATATTATATATTATATATGTATATAAAATATAGCATAAAATATAAAATCAAGTAAATACATAAAAAACATTCTTTAAGTTACTTTTTTTAAATATATAAATATATAATTCAACTTAAAGCCCTTCTTCATTCAAGTCTTCCAGTTCTCTGGTCAAGTACCAGTCTTTGAACTCATATTCTGTAATCACGCCATTCGCTAATTTAGACCGCATATCATCTTCTTCTTTATCTCTTGCTTTCCATGTTTTACTTACTTGTGCCAGTGTTTCCCGCTGTTCTCTGCATTCGTCCGCGTATTCTTTATCTCGTAAGCATACCAAGTAGTAACAGTCATCGTCGGTGTCTTCACATAAGGATAGCCAGTTGACTCCGTAGGTTTCATACAAGTGTTGTCTAAAAGATAGGACTTGGTTGGGAGTTTCGCGTAGTTTCTTGGCGCAAGGTTGGTCCAAGTTGAGAAACCGTTCCACGTGGAACATCCAAAAGGTACCAAAACGTTTCTCCATTCGTTGGATATAGTTTTTTTCCCAATGAACACGTTTCTCTTCCTTTCTTATTCTTTCTCTTTCTTTCTTTTCTTTTTCTTGTTTCTTTATTTTTATTTCTTGTTCCAAATCCTCTTTGGCTATCGTCGCAGCGATATCCAGAGGGATATTTTTGGCTACGATACTGGCCCAAGAGTTGGTGTTAACAGTAACATGAGTAGGACCAGGATAAGAGTCGTCCATTCTTTTTTTAAAGTTACTTGCTAGTTGGCCCTTTGGGCACCGGGAGTTGGTATGTCCCAGTTCTTTACAGTAAGTACATAAGTGTTTGGCCAACACGGTACATATGGTTACCGAATGGGTAAAGGGAAGGTTACGAGAGCGACAGAAAGCACAGGTGGACATATTATTAAAACTGGTGGGTTTATGATACGATTTATTTATTGTATAAAAAAAATTCAATTTTTTATAAAATATTCGCAATAATAACAATATATGTCTTTAAGTCCTTTTTTATATGTTTAACAGCCCCCGGGTCTTTAAATCCTTTTTATATATATTATAAAAAGTGTTTAATATCCCCAAGGAGAATGTGAGAGTCGCAGCCGTATTTTTTGAGACGTGTATAGATCGCATCCAACAGCCGAACCACGTGGTATCTATTGACTAACTGGTTAGGGTTGGAATTAGATACAAATTTTAAGCAATCCACTTGTTTTTTAACGTCTTCCAACAAGTTTTTAGTGAGCATATTACAAATAATAGTGGCCTTCAAGATACGGCTTTCAAACAAGTATAAGAGCCGGTTCAAATCGATATCCGCAATAGGTTCTAGATATGCTTCTTTCCAGAAGATATGTTGAACAAACGTATAGCCGAATGGCGGCGAAGAGTAAGTCTTTTTGGTCGCCAGGTTCCATGCGTTGATATCCTCGTGGTGAATACAGTCGAGAGGTTGTTCGATATAAATATCCTTTGCATGAGGTGTTTGAAAGTGTATGGTGATACCTTTTTTATACCCATCTTTTGCAATAGTAATATTCCAAAAAGGGAAACCATATGTATCGGTGAATTCTTGGTCGCTTATATCAATGATGTACGCAAATACATCATTGTATATATGTTTATTGGGACTAGTCGAACAATTGGTCATGGTGGAATGAATATTTATATTCATTCTTTAGTCAATAATTTAAATTCATTTTTTTCAATAACCATGGTATTAATAATTAACTTTTGTTGGTTGAAAATGAATAACTATGATACAAAAGTTGAATGATTAATTAATTAAACAGAATCCACTAATTTAAAAATCACCAAAATGTTTAAAGGGGTGGTAGGGGCATTAGAACTAACACTACTTTTTACACCTCCTACGGAAGGATAGTTATCAACCTGAAGTGGAAGTGTAACTTTAAAAAGGACTTTGATAGTGTCGCCAGCAATAAGTGGTAAAGAAAACGGTCCAGAACTGGTTGAATAATCTGCAAACAGGGGTTCCATTCGGACAACATCTAGTGAAAAAATTTGATCCAACAATGCTGTACCGACATTTTCAAAGTCAGTTCCAAGTTTAGTATTAAAGTCGCCAGATAATGTTGACTGAATATGACTTTCTAAAACCGGGTAATTTGTAAATAATTCATACAAATATGGGTCTTTAAATATATATTTTGCCATTGATCCAATAATAGTGCCACTTACTTTTTTCAAATGACTGTTCGTCGCACTAGGAAATTGTCCTCCTGGTGAGTTGCCTGCAGTGTAGTCCACAATAGCATTCGCCGGATTAGAATCCGCAGGTAAATTACCTAGACCTGTTTTTGACCAAGTCAAGGTATTCGAAGACAAGGGTTGATTTGAATTTTGCCAGTCACTTGGAGTAAACTTGATGGCTTGAAAAAAAGTAGTCGGCAAATCTATTTTTCCAGTTACGTCAATAGAATCAGCATAACTATAATTTTTACCAACCGTTTCAGCGTGGGTTGTTAACTCGGATTCCACAACGAAATCTGAAAGAGAAAATACAACAGCAGCAGGAGGAGCCATGTTATATTATACTAAAATATTATATTTTTTACCAAAAAAATGAATCTAATCACATGATGTGTGATATAAAATATATCTATGAATTTATTTCATGAGTTCATTTAATTTTATAGGGTCAAATACTCGGTTGGTTGGAATACCATATAATTCGATATATCTCAAGTAAACTGGATTTATCTGTGGTAAAACTGTTAACTGGGTTTCTGTAGTAAACAATAGTTTTTGTTTGTTTTGCTCGTCTAAATATTTCTTCAGTAAAGTTGAATTATGTAATATATTAGCTGCTTCTTGGTTGACTTCTGCCTTTGCCAACGCATTTAAATAAGAGGTATTGGAATTCAATGCACCTTGGATAGTTGCCAATACTTTTACATAAGAGTTTTTGAGCTCTTCTAAACAAGGATAAGATGTAGTATCAATCGATAAAATATCGTTAGTAATATCTGGAAGTGTTTTTACATTGATAACATTATTTAACTCAGTATAGTTACCGTCGATATAGTGTTGTAAGTACATATTGACCAACTCGACGGATGAGTTTAACATAAAATCATTAAATATGTCGCAAAACGAATAACGTATTTCTTCTTCTTTTCCTTGGCTATAAATAAGATATTTAGATATTGTACTAAAGTAATAGTAATCTACATTGGTATGTACTACGGGGTGTTCGTGGTGATATATTATCTTTGTCAACCCTGGGGTAACGCAACTGTTACACGAGCGAAATTTCATAGAGTGTTTATACATTGACTCATTCAAACACGGATTAATAAGTGTGGTATTGTTTTTTAGCATATTCATATATTTGGTGTTTTGACTAGCCACAACGGACATATATATATAACCATAGTTAATATGTCTTTTTAGAAAAAAATAATATAAACATAATTTATTTATGTTAAAGTTAGAGTCGACCCTAGATTATTTCGTGCTTTTTATTATTTTTATCAAAGTATGTTTCATTGTTTCTTCTATTTTATATTTGTTCTCGAGTAAAGTTTCTAAAAATGCAAACATCAAAACAAAAGTGAGTCCTAAGCTTTTATATTGGAAGGAAAGAACCGAGTTCATATTTATTGCATGTATGGCGGTATTATTAATATATCACTTTAGGCCTTCTAAAACCCAACCAATTAGCCGCGAAACCTCTCTTTTATTCTTTTTATTTGGTTGGATATTATTATTCACTGCTAAATGGAACCTGTTTTTTACCGAGTCTCCTTGGTATAAACAATTCGTCAATGACTTATCTTAAATATTATTATATTTTTTATTTATTTAGTACTGATACAAATTCTCGGAAATAAGTGTAACACACCAGTCCCCGCCATGTAAGTCTACCATATTACCCTTATCGTCTAATAATCTTATCCGTATCCGACTTATATTCACTGGGCCGAAATAGATACGCTTATTATCTTGAGCTTGGCCACTGATTTCGGTATATAGCTGCCCAGTGGTCATACTTCCATACTTGATGGGTAAAATAGCAAATGTATCAGTGGTGGTGGGGGCTTTTGCGCGAAAGGAAATAGTTTTGCTACGATTTTTGATAATTTCATTGATGGTATATAGTTGCGCCTGCGTCAACGTTCTGGGTGCAGAAGGTACTAGTTGTGGTATATTCCCTAAGCCGATGTCCACTTTATCCTGTAAACTATTAAACAAGTTACTAACATTGATTCCTAAAGCAACCGCGGTTTCTGGGTTGATATTAGAAAGGTTACCAATGGTATTGGTATCTAATAAACTAGCGGGAACCGTAGTATCTGTACAAACATACGGTAGACTGGTATTATAGTAACTAGGTAAAGGTAGGGTCTTGGATGTTTCAGTGATGGTAACCAATCCGTTATTAATATGGTTTTGATTGAGGTCATCTAGTACTAATATGAAATACTTGGTACCGTATAGATTTATAACGCTAACTGGTGTATTACCTTCGATAAAAATGGGTTGAATGGGGGTACGAAAGCCCATGAGCCAGCCTAGAGTACTATTGAATAAGTGTCCACCCGAGCCAGACGAACAAGAGTAAGTACCGTTTTCATAACAATTTTTGGTACCGGTTATATCAAAAAAGGTATAGTATGGGTCCATCGTTTCGTCAAAGGTGGACTGATATTGTTGGATACCATTGACTTGGTTTCCAGAGGGGTCTGTCCAGCCGTTTAGAAATAAGGATACTTTACCGTTATTTGAGTTATATTGAATAGTACTGGTACTGGAGGTACTAGTAGAATCAAAGCCACTATTTGTGAATGCATTATTTATTGCATTACAGAATTCGGCGGGGGTATAGTTACCGGGGTCAATAGATATTTTGAAGGTGTTACCCTTATTCGTAACCCAGAAACAGGTATTTCCATAGTTATAGTCGATTGTATACCATGTATAAGGAACTTGATAAGAATACAAACGCAAACTCACAACGTTGGTAAGAGGGTCGGAGAGGTCCAGTGTAAAATCGGTAGACATGGATTCATTTCCGCCGGATGCTTGTCTATACTGACTATCTATATTGATGAATCGAGTGGTAATATTTTGTAAGTTGGGATTCAATGTATCTTGTGCTACAGGGAGTTGATAGTTGTTACTAACACCCAACTGATTTCTATCCATAGGCATGTGTTGGTTATCGTATACATCAATTTTTTGGATACGGTCGGTAATTTTATCTTTTTGAACTGAGTTATCCTCTTGGGGTAGTACTTCATAGTTATACCAGTTATCCGTTTGTTTGACGTTGGGGGAGTATTCTATATCCTCTCCTTTTTTCAAATCTTGAATATAGCGTAATAGTTTGGTTTGAACATCTTGAAAAAAAGATGCCATTTCTGGCTGTGGTTCTTTTTCGTTGGTAAATGTATCAATATATGTATCTGTTTTATCTATGATTTGTTGCGAGTCGGGGTCATCCAGTTCCAAAATAGCCAGTAAGTCGCTTATAGTATAGTTATTTACGTTATAATCCATCCCTTATGGTTATAATATAATATAACAAGACCATATGTTTATATCTTATATTGAGAGAAAGAGAAAGAGAAAAAAATGTATTTATCCAAATTCGCATCCAAAGTGTCGCATAAATATATGTTTTACATCAGCTTTTAATTGATGAAAATCATACTTGTTAGAGCAAGGTATAGCATCCGGAGTATCTTTGGAATAAATGGTTTTCCAGCGTATAAAGAGTTTGTCGCTCAAGACGGAAATGCCGATACGGCATTTCATATGTGTTTTTTTTTTAAACAACACGTTATCAAGCACTGCGCAAATATCGGGGTCGTATCTGTCCAACTCGGCTCGACTGAGCCAATACTTACCTTTATATATATAACTGTTGTATTCCTGGTTTTTATATATGTTACGTTTTTCGTCAAAGACCAGTCGGTTTTTAATCAAACCAATCCCCTCTATTCGATTGGTTTGATTATTCATTTCGGCCACAAAAATAAGACACTCATATGGGTATGTAGCGCGTATTTTCAAAGAAGACCCGTAAATAACAGGTACCTGATATTTTTGCCGGTAAGCCATGTTATCCGCGTAAGTTTCGTTGGTAAACCGGGTACATCCAATATGTAACATAATGAGGGGCGTTTAGATTAATAAAGGAAACGCAAAAGAAATTCAATTTTCTTCCCCCCCCCCATCCCATCCCAAAACAATTGTTTAAAAAAGAACTTAAAGAAAAAGTTATTTTGTATGGTAAAACGGCGGTTTAAATTCTTTCACTAGTTGTTCCTCCTTTTCCGTAAACTGTTTGGCCTTTAAAAATTTTGTATATATTTGAGACTTATCTTTTGATATATTAGTTAAATAATACGAAGATGCGTATAATAGTTTGTTATCATATATGCACTCAATATACCCCAGTTTATATAACTTTATTTTTTTAATAAAAGCCAGTAAGTGGTCAAAGTCATCTTCAATAAAATATATGATGATAACTAGATGACAACGTGGTATTTTTCGGGTTCCATCCTCTTCGGTAACTTTAGATATACTTTGACAATTATGTTCAACAGCTATATCCTCTATGTTATTTGTTAGTTCTGTCACTTTTGTTTCCTTCAATAGATTTACCGAAATTTCCACGTTGTATCCCATTACTATGTCTAAATATATTTGCTTTGGTCCCTTTTTTTATTTATGTAGGTAAAAATATCCTACATAAACTTTGTATGGTCCATACCATTTATTTTATTTGTATCAGTTGTATAACTTGTAGTTGTAAAAAATACGGTTATAATATAACTATTATTATTATGTCAAGTTTTAGGAAGTATGGTGGAACCAGTCACTCTGCAAATAACAATTATATACGAAATGTTATATCCAACTCTGAACAGTCCAATATAAACAATTATTCTGGTCAACTGAACTCTAAGGAAACTTTTGCCAGTCATATAGACTTAAGTGGAAACTACTTGTTACACGTTGGTGGAATATACTTTCAAGACGGAACTCTTCAGACCACAGCATATATTGGTACAACTGGTACAACGGGTACAACGGGTACAACGGGTACAACTGGTACAACTGGCGCCACTGGTGCTACTGGCGCTACTGGTGCTACTGGCGCTACTGGTGCTACTGGCGCTACTGGTGCTACTGGTGCTACTGGTGCTACGGGAGACACTGGTGCTACTGGCGCTACTGGTGCTACTGGTGCTACTGGTGCCACGGGAGACACTGGTGTCACGGGAGACACTGGTGCTACTGGTGCCACTGGTGCTACTGGTGCTACTGGTACAACTGG
>Ga0209189_1002993_pt1 | contig 11535 bp, 9 predicted proteins | sample C_130820_EF_Meta_FD_187308 | JGI IMG/M metagenome (GOLD analysis project Ga0209189, IMG submission 187308) | Freshwater microbial communities from Lake Croche, Canada to study carbon cycling - C_130820_EF_MetaG (SPAdes) (version 3) | ecosystem: Environmental > Aquatic > Freshwater > Lake | place...
AAGACCCTAATATTGTTATTCTACTAATCATAGCGGATGTTGGAGAATACTAAATCCACCTTTAAGAAAGGTGGAGCCAAATTAAAAAGTAAAAATAAAATATCTTGTGACTATATAGTATGTATATTCACAAACTACAAAAGTCGGCTTCTGGGCGTTCAAGTGTAGGAAGCAGTAGTAAGAATGTTGTAGCCAGACATCATAAAAGAACTATGGGAGGTGCCTTGAAACCAGAGGTTTTTGAGGATGGTAAAGTTCATAGGGCGACAGAAACTTTAAGGAATTTAAAAGTATCCAAGCCAAGAATTCCAAAACAATATATCAACTTTGATGTATAGACCAATTCCGCTTGGGGTCGGTTTTAAATAAGGGGGGTTTTACTGGGGGCTAAGCCCCCAATAGTTTAGACAATTTATTAGAACAATCCAAATTATTTTTCTAATGAATATGTATAATGGATAATCTCGTCTTTGAGGAAAGCATCAACACAGAACTCTCATCCAGCGAATTCGTTGATAAGCAGTGGTTGTATGTGAATGATAATAACAACACTTCTTACTCGGGTCAGGTCGTCATAGATACGACAAGTCTTTCCAATTGCGGGTCCTATATCAACTGGAGCGAAGCGTTCCTTGCCTTCCCGATGGTTCTACAGGCAGCAATTCCAACTGCTAATGGTTTTGCTGCGGGGACTGCCCTTGATTGGTTTATGGGTCTTAAGAACGGATACTGGCAGATACTTCACTCTCTTATCGTTGAGTTCAACAACGGCTCTGTCGTTCAGCAAACTCCTTTTTTGAATGTCTTTAGCACTTTTAAAAATCTTACCTCTTGGTCGCAGAATGATTTAACCAACTGGGGTGCTCTTACTGGTTTCTACCCAGATACTTCTACTTCGTGGCTTTACAATAACGGCACACAAAACAATAATAACGGACAACTTAATCTTCTACAAACCTCAGGTATTGGTCTTTCCAATAACCGCACCGCACCCTTTATTAGCACTACTACATATATTTCGTTATTTACACAAAACGCTGTTCCTTCCGCTACTACCGCTGCTGTGGTGAATTCTATTTCTACAAACGCTGTAAGTGGCTCTGTGCCTTCAAACGCCGTCAGGTCAAAATACAACGCTGGTCTATCAAAGCGTATGTCTTTTATTAACCAAGACCCCGCTGTATCAAGTTTTGGTCTTGGTGCCGCAGGTCAGTATAATAACCAGACTGCTCTTATGAATGGCTCTTCTGTAGCGGTTGGTGGGGTTCAATATAATGCGAATGTTGCTGGTTATGCTGCTATTTTTCAGGCTTATACGCAAACTTTTAGCACTAACGCTAATGCTAATATTGATAAGGTGATTATTTTTGATGCTATTATTAGGCTAAAGGATGTTTGCGATTTCTTCTGTAAGTGTCCTTTACTTAAGGGTTCAACGATGCGTCTTTATATGAATACCAACCAGACTTATTTCACTATGTCTGTTACTGGTGGTCTTATTGTAAATACGGCACCAACCAACGCCCTCCCTTCACAATACGGAACGGAAGGAGCCTACGCTCAACAAACTCTTATTTCTACTCCTGTTGTCTTGGGTGGTGGTGGAACTTGCCCTATTATGGTTGCTTCAAGTGATGTAGGACAGGGTGCTTATCCTATTGCTCCGCTTACTGTAGCGGCTGCTGTGGCGAATATTGGTGCCGCAACTACTGTTAGTGTTGGTCTTTCTATTGTTAAAACTCAGTTTTCTCAACTAAATAGTTATTCCGCTCCTATTACCTCCGTTCGTCTGTATGCTCCTGCTTATACGATGTCCCCTATTAGCGAACAGAGATACTTGTCCCTTGCTCCAACCAAGAAAATTGTCTATAACGATATTTTCTACTATACCTTCCAGAGTATTGCTGCTAATTCAACTTTTTCGTTTTTAGTAACTAATGGTATTCCAAATTTGCGTGGTTGCCTAGTCTGTCCTGTAATTAATAAGGCAAGTAACGGAACTGCTCCAACCGCAAACGGTCCTGGTGCGGTTATTGCTGGAGTTCAAGTTCCAACTATTTTGTCCCCTTTTTCTTCTACAGGTGGCGCTCCAGACCCTATTTCTATTACCAACTTCAACATACAGGTAAGCGGTAAGAACCTCTTTATCAATAATTTATTGTATGATTATGAGACTTTTACGGAACAGATTGTTAGTTCTAACCAATTGAACGGCGGTTTGACGACTTCTTTGTCTTCTGGTCTTATTGGTCTTGAGGACTTTGAGGGTCTATACAGATACTACTATGGTAATGTGTCTCGTTCTATTCCAAGTGAGGATGGTGTTGCTAAAGCCGTCCAGATTTTGGGTCAAAACAACTCACCTGTAATAGTAGATATGCTCGTGTTTTTGGAATTTGAGCGTTCCGTAACAATTGATGTCCGCACGGGTGCGAGAATTGCTTAAAGGCTTTTTAAAAGTTTTTAATATTTCTTTTTTGATTTTTTTGCTTGGAAGTCCCTGATAATACAATCACTAAATTTATTTCCTTTAGTAATAGTATAGAATGCCGAAAATTAGCAAAGCAGACCAGGCGAAAAAACTGGACGATTTTTTGGGAACGGAAAAAGTTGGTGGGGCGGTTAGGCTTAAAAAGCGAGGTGGTGATGTTACTACTGATATTTTGAAAGCAGTTGCTCCTATAGCAATTGACGCTGGAACGAGTGCCTTGAAAAGGCATATTGGTTTAGGAGTTAAGAAAAGACATCACAAGAAAAAGGGAGGTGATTTACTTGATAGTATAGGCAGAGTTGCCGAACCTATTATTGCTAATGTAGGTAGTAAGATGTTGGAGAAATATTTAGCAGGTGACGGAGTTAAACATCACGGCAAACATACGATGTTGTCCGTACACCTTACGAAGCCTATGATAAAAAAACTAATGAAAGGCGGAGCAGTTGATATGAGTGTTAAGAACTTGAAAGAACAAGGCAAACACCTTTTAAAACTTGCCCCTGAAAAGGCAGAAGAGTTACTTAAAAGTTTAGCAGAGCATCCTAAGGTTAAGATGGCTTTAGGTCACGGAGAAGAACTTATCCATAAACTTACAGGCGGAGCACAGGTTGCCGACCCGATGGATTTAGTAAATAAGTATGCTCCCAAAATTGCCGAAAGTGCTATAGGACACCTTTTAACGGGTATTGGTATGAAAAGCAAGAAAAAGGCGGTTAGGGGTCGTGGAGGCAGTCCTTATGTTTCCGCACCATACAAGAATGCGATGGTCTCTATGGATACTTACGGGGGTGATTTGTTAGATAGTATTGCGAGGGGTTTTCAATCCGTAGGCAAACCCTATGAGGCTATGGTTGGTGTTAATCCTGTTTCTCTTGGTATGGATATTGGTGAAAACTATTTGGGTCCCGCACTAATGAACGCAGGTGTTGGTAGAGGTTTAAAGCATCACTACGCAGAGCACGGCATAGATGGTATTAGGCAGTCTATGGATACGATGTCTATGCCTATTCAACTTGGAAGCCCATACCAGCACATAGGCAGTCCCGCTATGAGACCTTTTCAAGCACATTCCCCACAAACTCCTAATCTCATTCCACACACGATGGGCGGTTCTATTAGCCCTGCTGGTGGCGGGGATATTTTTGATGATGCTTATCACGGAGCAAGAAGTCTGCTTGGTGTTGGTATGAGAAGGAAGCATAAGAGAGGTGGAGATATTGGTGATGATATTTATCACGGAATTAGATACGCTGCCCCTTTAGCAGGATTATTTCTATAATTTTTAATTAATTATTTAATATATATTTGAAAAAAAAGTATTTAAATAAATCTAATATTTAATATATATAATGAACCCGAAAATTAAGGAAGAAGTCAAGACGTTCGTTCTTATGGGAGACATCAACGAGAAGAAGATTGATGAGTTTGTGAAGACCACTTATGGTAAGGGAATTAAAAGAACAGGCACGATAAGAGATAAAACACACTGGAAGACTATAGATTGGGAGGGTGAGGACGCTTGCGTTGAAGCAAAGTCAAGAAGTTGTAGATATGATACTTTTGATACAACTCTAATAGGAACTAATAAAATAGAAGAATACAAGCAGAAAGTTCAACAGGGTAAGCGTTGTTATTTTTTATTTGTGTTTGATGAGGACGGAACTTATGAGTGGGAATATACGCCAGAGAACCTCGAAAAAGTTGAAAGTTATACCAGACCAGATTTTAAACCTAAAGAATTTACTACCTTTAATGGAAAAAAGATGAACTCATACATACCAATAACCGATTTGAAAAGGGTGTCTGATATTAGTAGTTATGTTCCTGAAGGTGTGAAAAAGTATTATGGTAAAAGTTTATTGACGGCTGGGGTTTGCTATATAAAATTAAAAAACTAATATCTATATATTGTATGTTAAGCAATATACAGATTGAAAAGTTTGAGAACGATTTAGATATGCCTCTTGTTGGAATATTTAGTAAAGACCAGTTGCCCCAAGAGCGTAAGGTTGGTGATTACTATATTAATATGGAAGACCACGACAAGGGGGACGGAACCCACTGGGTATTTGCGAAAATATTCCCCAATAGAAAAGCGATTTATTGCGATAGTTTTGGTGTTTATGCTCCAGAGCAGGTGCGAGAGTTTCTTAAACCATTCTCACCTTTTGCGTATAATACCAGACAGTTACAGGATATAAAAACCGATACTTGCGGTCACTATTGCGAGGCACTATCTTATTTTATGAACTATGATGCCGACCCTAAAAAATCTGTTGATGAAAACTTTTATGATTACCTTAATATGTTTAGTGATAATACAAAAGCCAATAATAAAATATTAAAGGAGTATCTTACTCAAAATAGTAGTAGTTGTGGTTGTAAAGAAGTATCTGGTGGCTCTATTGCTTCTCAAACTGAAGAGGACTACATAATACTCGTAATAACCTATAATAGAGTTGAGCGATGCTATAAAAAAACACTATCTATGTTAAAGGAAAATAATATACCAAGTAGTCTTATTAATTTAGTAGTTCATAATGAGGAGCAATCCACTCTATATCGACAAGGTATTCCCAAGGAGTATTACAACAAAATAATTGTTACTAACGAAAACAAGGGAGCAACTGGACAGATGAATTGGATTTATAGACACTATAAGAAGGGTCAAAAATTGCTTAAGTTAGACGACGACATAAGTGCTATTTATAAAGTTCAAGGGGATAAGCTTGTGAAAACCAATACTTTAAAGTCTATTATTGATGAAGGGTTTAAATTATGTGATGAGAATGGGTTTAAATTATGGGGTCTGTATCCTGTGCCTAATGCCTATTTTATGAAAAGTAAGAAAGAGTATTCTACTGATTTAAGATTTATTGTTGGTGCGTTGATGGGTATTATTAACGAAAAAATACAACTTGACTCGGATATTAAAATTAAAAACGATTACGAATATTCTATAAAATCATACTTGAATAATGGAGGTCTAATAAGATTTAATAGATTGTCTTTCAAGTATGATATTAGCAAGAATGAAGGTGAGCGAATTAAAACTATGAATAGAGATGCTGATATATTAACTCGTAGATATCCATCGCTTGTTAAGAGGAACTCAAGAAGAGATACTCATACGCCGATGGGTGAAATTTTGTTGAGAAGGGGTGAAGGCGTTGATAGTGATAGTGAAAGTGAAGTTGATGGTGGAAAACTTATTAATCAAGAGTTGGATAGAGATAATCCAGACAATACACAAGTATTCGTAGATAAAATTGTTCTTACACCTAAAATAAAAAATTTACAGCAACTTCTTGTTAAATTAATTGAGGAAGCAAATATCCCGCCTGTATCAACAGGGTTCTATCATTCTGGCTCTAAAAAGCGTGGTGAAATTGTTGGAACAAAGGGTTACACTTTTAATTTAGGAGGAGGACGACGGAGATTTTTACCAGTTGGTGAATTTTCTCAAAATAAGAAAAACCCTGAACTATTCAAAACGATTGTATCTTATGCTAATGAAATATTGCCTTCTGGATTTGAGTATTCTGTAATTACCTTGAATAAAAACCTAAAGGCAAAGAAGCACAAGGACGGAGGTAATGATGGTTTAGGATGTATTACTTTCTTGGGTGACTATACTGGTGGAGGATTATATATATACGACGACAAGGATAAGCCTACTCTTTATGATAGTCATAATGTAGTTATTGCTTTTAATGGAGCAAAATTAGCACACAAGACACAGGATTTCAAAGGTAATCGCTATGCTATGATTTTCTACCAACAGAAAAATAAATTCAAAATTCCTGGAGTAAGAATGGTTGGGAAGGGAGAAGTCGATGACGATAGTGACTTAAAGGTATATTAAGTTGTTTTAAAAGGATTTAAATATTTTAATATTATATATATATCAAAGATGGAGGAAGTTAAAATATCTTACTATACCCCTTCCGTTAAGAAGGCAATTATGAACTATCGTGAAAAGAATGTGGATAAGTATAATGAGTTTCAACGCAACTATTATCATACTAAGAAAACTGACGAAGAATGGAATGAAAGGTTTAAGGAGCGTTGTCGTGAGGCAAACAAGCGTTACAGAGAGAAGAAGCGTGAAAACCAACCTCCACGAAAGCGTGGGAGACCGAGAAAAATTATTGTCGATAAAATTATTGTCGAGGATTTAGGAGATTTTATTTTATAAAAAATTGAAATAGATTTTTATAAAAAATTGAAATAGATAATTGGATATTTAATATATATAATTTTCGTAAAAAAGACTTAAAAAGAAAATATTTAATATATATATAATATATGGCGAACAGAATTAATACGAAGACGGAATTATTCTTCTACGGATTTAGGGGAAATCAAATTACGAGACCCCGATGGAATGCTATATCTAATCAACTTGGCGTTAGACCTACAGCCCAGAGATACGCTAATATTACTGATGCGAGCAACAAGCAGAGCAAAGTGTATAAGGACTTCGTAAGGGCAGTTAAAGTGAATATCCAACAAAAATATGCGTTTGATAATCAAGTTGTAATTCAACCCTTTAGTTTTAACTATAGAATTAGATTTAAGGAAGATAGGGGTCGTTGGGGTCGTTGGGTTCCAAGAACTGCTAATCTACAGGTTCAAGGTAGAAGGGTTGGATTGTTTGAAAGCATACAGCAATCACAACAAGACGAAATAAACAGATTAGAGGAGAGTAATGCGGAGATTGATAATATTACTGAACCTATCTTGGCTGACCCTGTTATTGTGCCTATTGCTGGTGGGAAACTGGTGGCGAAAGGTGTAAGGGTTACGAGAATGAAAAAGGCAGGTGCTTTCCGCCTTGACGCCGATTTTATTGGCGATGTCTCTTGGGATAGAAACGAGGACACCTGTGTCTTTGATTATCTGTTCTATAAATACGCTGGTAAAGATGGGTTCAAAAAATATCTACCAATTGAAGATAGAGATAGGTCATACGACAACCTCGATAATCTGTTTAGTTGTGAAATCTATCCTAACGCTTTGGAGAATGGAGTTAATACGGAGCAACTATTAAGGTTCTGTGAAAAGTTTGATGTTAGTATGTATGCCTTTGATAAGAACGAAAAACTTATCCACTACTATCGTTCCAAAAACTCTAAACGGCTTGCCTTGATATATATTGTAAGCAACGAACACTTCTATCCTATTGAGGTAGAGGAAAAAAGAAAATCTATCTGTGCTAAAAATAGAGAGGCAGATAAACCCGATGATGAAAAGAAAGTTTGGAAAAGCGATGACTTTGCCTTTGAGAATATCGCTGGTAAGGAAGACGCTGATTACAAGGTTGTTTATCCTACAGACGATGAGCCAACTGGAAACGAATTTGCTTTAAAAATTATTTTAGAAAAAAATACCTTGCCTAATCCAAAGTCATTACGCGTCGATGAGAATACGATTATTAGTTTTAAAATTGCTGATACTCTATATCTTACAGAGCATCCCGAAAAGGAGGTTCTAAAATATTGCGGTGATAATTTTAAGGGGCAAACTGTTAATTCGTTATTGATGGATACTTGGCGAGAAGTCGATGAGTATGATGAGAAAGATGAAACGCCTATGGTTGAAATAGCATCAAGGGTTAATCCTTTGGTTCATAAAACCCTCACGGCACAGAATGTTAAATACAGAACTCATTACGGGGCAACACGAGATTTAAAATTAACCGAGTTGTTTGATACTCTACCGCCTATGAGTATTAATATGAAGTATATGGTTACAGAAAAGACAACTTATAAAAATATATTTACTGGCGAACCAATTACAGAAACAAGGGAGGTTATGAAAACTCATCGAGTAGTGTTTCCACCAAAAAGGAGATACGCTCAACAACTTATTGATGGCGAACTTATTGCGTTGGATATTAATAAGTGCTATGCCTCCTGTTTGAGTAATCCATACGATGACTGGATTAAGTTTGACTTGGAGGATACTTGGGAGGATTATGATGGCGAGTTGAAAACGGGGTTATACTTTGTGGAAACTCAAGACTTGACTTTGCTACACAAGACCAATATTTATTCTAATAAGATTTTGGAAAAGGCAGTTGCGGAAAATATACCTATTACTATAAAAAAGCAACTCATACATAAACCGAAAAGTATTACAGAAAAACCTATACCAAGAAATCACTTTGACGCTCTTATCGAGGCGTGTAAGGAAAAGGCACGAGGAACTGGATTGGGAAAGTTATTGATTAATATGATTACTGGTTATTTGGGTAAGACGGATAAGTATGACCGAACAGCAGAGTTAGATACTGATGCCGAGCAGGTGTGGAGACACTATCTTGCCTGTGAGCGTCCCGATAATGAGGCAGACTTTGAGCGATACTTCTTTCACCAAGAGTTTATAGAGAATAATTATACGAGGTTTCATAAGGATAATATTATCCTTAAAACTTTGGAGGCGGGTGAAAGAAAATTATTCCTGTATGGTTATGAAAGTAAAACCTGCTTGAATGAATATACCTTGCCTATGTATTTACAGATATTGGATTGGAGTAATATTAGGCTATATGAACTTGGTAAAAAAATTGGCGGTGAAATTATTTATAGGCATACTGATTTAGTTATATCGTTAGGTGGAAAAATACCTATACGGGATATGACTAACAATTGGGGTGATTATTCTGTAGAGGTAAAGAAGTTCAACTTTGAAAGCGTTATGCGGGAAGAGCGACAGGTGGAACTAAAGGAGTTTGCGGAGGAATGGAAACACAATCCTCAATTCAAAAATAGTAGTGACTGGGTTGATATTATTAAGTATGCGATTGATAATGGTGGATTGCTTATCGAGGGACGGGCTGGGACAGGAAAAAGTTTCATTCCAAAATCTGCCTTTCAAAGCAAGGTATTAAAACTTGACGATAATGTATTTGTCGATGAGTATGGAAAGCAAACTAAATCCTATGCCGATACGAAAACGATGAGTTTCACAAACAAGGCTTCCAGAGGAATTATGGGAACAACTATTCATAAAACTTTCCATATTACAAGTGCTGGAACTATTCCAAGAAAAACTATGAATGGATTGAAGAAGTATAAATACTTTGTTATTGACGAGATTGGTATGATTAGCAACGAGTTATGGAAATACCTGATGCTACTTAAAAAATCAAACCCAAGAGCAATATTTATATTACTTGGTGATTGGAGGCAACTACCTCCTATTGACGAAGGTAGAACTACCGAGAGTGATATATTTAATCACCCTGTCGTAAAGTTCCTTTGTAATAATAATAAAATTGAACTTACAGAAAAGCAACGATACGACCAAAAACTTTGGGACTTTCTTGAGCGTGGTTGCGAGGAAGGGGTGTGGGAAGGATTGGCGGAGGAAGTAGTTTCCTGTGACGATATTTATAATAGCAAGTCAATCTGCTTCTTAAATAAAACAAGAGTGGATATTAATAAGTGTTGTATGGATTACTTCAAAAGTAAAACTGACGAGTTTATGTTCCTTGATTATACACCTAAATTAATTGAGCGTAAGATTGGAGATATAACCTTCTTGACTGAAGACCCGAAGGATAGAAGGCAACCTGTGTATCTATATGTTGGTTTGCCTGTTATGTGTTGGAAGAACACAACTGAACTTGGGATTGTAAATAGCGAGGAGTTTATGGTAAGTTGCTTTGATGAGGAAAAAATAGTTTTGAGTAGAGACGAAGGTGGTGAGGATGTTGAGATTGATACAACTGATTTTCACAATTACTTTCTTTCAAACTATGCCTCAACGGCTCATAAAAGTCAAGGGGCAACTTATAAGGGTAAAGTTATACTTTGGGATTTTAAAAGAATGGCTACTGATAAAAAACTTTGCTATACCGCTTGTAGTAGAGCAACATCGTTAGAAAATATTGTAGTCGCTACTGGTATGAAGTAAAAAAAAACTATATACAATAAGTTAAATAATTTTTTATGATTTTATGTTTATACATACAATTATAAGTTAATTCGCCGACTATTCTTGCGGTTGCTGTTGCTGTTCCCTTCCCCATACACAAATCCTATCATCATTATTGTATCCATATACTTTCCATATTTCAACTTTTCTTTCACCTCTACTGATAATTAAATCATATTCAACTTTTGCTTCATCAAGGGTGTCGTAATATACAGTATCATCATCATCTCTATCTTCATATTCAATAAAGAACCCCTCGTCGAATTCTTCGTCGCTTTCTTCTGGCTCAGGCACAACTGGCTCAGGCACAACTGGCTCGGCGGAGGAGTTCATAATAATAATATCTGTCGGCTTTTGCGTTTCAATTTTCTGTAGAAAGATTTTTCAATTTTCTGTAGAATTTAATTCGCTGACTATTCCTGTTGCTGTTGCTGTTCCAATTTTCTGTAGAAAGATGTTTCAATTTTTTTTTAATACAATTATATTTTTTCCATCTGCGGTAGTAGGATTGCTATTGCTACTTTACTATCCATTAAGTCCAGTAGGTGTAATTTATCTTTTGGTATTCCAAAGTCTTCTCCCTTGAACCTACCTGCTGTCCCAATTCCAATTTCTGTTTCGCCAATCTCATACATCCTATACCAATCTTCCTTTTTCATAATTAAGTTCCTACCTTGAGACCAGTCATAAACAAGCCCCTTGGCTTCAACCCAGCAGTGCTCGATGTGGGAAGGTAATCCTCCCTCCTCGATTTGACCTACGACAAACTTGCTCGATATTCCTCCACGAACTCGTATAGCACCTATGCCGCTGAGTTTGAACTTGAGCTTGAGTGACGCTTCATAGCAATCTCCATTAGGGTTTGATATGGAGCTCTCCTCTATATTTTTATTTCTCACTACATCACACACTACGAACTTGTGGTGGAGGATGGGTGGAATAACATAGTCATCAGGCACATCTGCCTCTCTCTTGATAATTGGTTTTGGCTCGGTAGAGGCGTTCATAATAATAATATCTGTCGGCTTTTGCGTATTCATTCTGTTTGCTATTTTACGTTTCAATTTTTTGTAGAAAGATGTTTCAATTTTTTTTTT
>Ga0209189_1002994_pt1 | contig 11534 bp, 9 predicted proteins | sample C_130820_EF_Meta_FD_187308 | JGI IMG/M metagenome (GOLD analysis project Ga0209189, IMG submission 187308) | Freshwater microbial communities from Lake Croche, Canada to study carbon cycling - C_130820_EF_MetaG (SPAdes) (version 3) | ecosystem: Environmental > Aquatic > Freshwater > Lake | place...
GATGAAAACCAATCAACGGCTGACACCAGACAAAGCCGATTGGCTGGCCCAGCACTGGGCCGCGCCGGATGCAGCGGGTCAATGGCGGATTCTGGGCGATGCGGCGCACAAAGTGATCAACCCCTACTTAGGGCGGGTCGAAGAAATCATCGAAATCTATAAAAACATCACCGCGCCGACTTTGTTCATTGAAGCCTCAGACGACTCATTGAGCGGTTGGTGGAAAGGCCGGTTCACCCTGGCCGAATTTCATGAGCGCCTTCAGGCCGTGCCCCACTTGACAAAAGCCACGGTGCCCGATGCGGGGCATATGCTGCACCACGATCAACCCGCCGTGTTGGCCGGGTTGATGGCTTCGTTTTTGCAAAACTAACGCCAAGTCAACTGAACTGTCTAGAATGCAAGCCATTTCCAATGGACTTTGAATTCCCATGAACTTGATGCAGCGCGTTGCGACGTTCCTGATTTTCGGCTTGACCTGCGGCTTGCACAGCGCCTGGGCGCAAAATCCAACCGCCCCCAGCTGGCAAGACAGCCAGCCGTGCCCCTCTTGGCTGGCCAAAGAAGATGGCCCAGCACCGCTGAACGACAAGCGTTGGGATTTGACGCTCTCGCCATACACTTTGCATTGGGGCGGCGAAACCCCCGAGCACAAACCGGTCGTTCTTGGCTCGCTAGACCGCTCAATGGAAGGCAACCGTTTGTGCGGCATGAGCCTGTTCAGCAATTCCTTTGGCCAGCCCACGGTGTACGTTTACCTGGGCCAGCGCTGGGACCCTTTGTTTGACGACTCCAAATGGTTCGTCAAAGTCACGGCTGGCATTTTTTATGGCTATGTAGGCAAGTACAAAGACAAAGTTCCGTTCAACTACAACGGCTTCTCGCCTGGCATTATTCCGTCCTTTGGCTATGCATTCAGTCCCACCAATTCAGCCCAGGTGCTGGTTTTGGGCAATGCGGGACTGATGTTCGCCTACGGCCACCGCTTCTGAACTTCAGCCCTTACAAACCAATCAAACCGCCGTCCAGGCGGGTGATGACAATGGTGGCCGAACGCGGACGGCCCTTGGCACCGTAGCCTTGATTACCGGGCCACATGCTTTGAGGGGCTTCACCAGTCGACAAAGGCTTGGACAACTCGCCCGGGTGCTGGATATTCACAAACAAAGTGCGGCCATCGACGGTTTCGGTGATGCCGGTGACCTCTGCGCCCTTGGGAGAGACCAAAAAGCGACGCAGTTTGGCTTCTCCGAGTGCCGCGCCGACAAAGGTCTCTTGGGTGCCGGTTTGCTCTTTGCCGTCGACCATCATTTTGTTTTTAACAGTCGTTTTACCACCGTCACCCACTTGGCCAGGAATGGCAGCCAACAGCATGCAATTGGTTTCGTCGGTCATGGCGTTGTCGTCGGTCTGAATCCAGCAAATGCCTGTCGCCTTGCTGAACCACAAACCATCAGGCGAGGAAAACGCGTTTTTGGCTGTCAGCCCGGACACATTGGCGTCGCCCGCATCTTCTTCGGCACCGAACAAGAAAATGTCCCAAGCAAAGCCCTTGGCAGTGGATTTGCTGTCGGTCTCTTTGAATCGGATGATGTGGCCATTGGGATTGCCCATGCCTTTGATGCCATCCAAATCCATGTAAGCGCGGGGGTTGGCCGCATCCACTTTGCTGGGCGTGCGGTTGACGGCGCTGTTGTTGGTCAATGAGAAATAGATCTCGCCATTGCGGTGGTTGACAGCGCCCCACTCGGGTCGGTCCATTTTGGTGGCGCCCACCGCATCCGCAGCCAGACGTGCGTTGACCAACACATCGCCCTGGTTGGCAAATTTGTAGGCTGCGTTGTTGGCGATGCGCGGGTCAGCGATGCTCAACGCCAACCATTCACCCTGTCCGGTGGCATCAAAACGGGCCGCGTAAAGCTGACCTTCGCTCAGGTATTTGTCACCTGCAGCCATGCCTGCGCCGACATCACGAGGATCCCACAGGGCTTTGGTCACAAATTTGTAGATGTACTCGTTGCGCGAGTCACAGCCCATGTAAAACGCCAAAGGCTCGCCCGCCTTGGGCACGCCGCAGACGGCAGCTTCATGGGCAAAACGGCCCATACCGACTCGCTTGGCCGGCGTGGAGTCGGGTGCCAAGGGGTCAACTTCAAGGATGAAGCCAAAGGTGTTGGCTTCGTTGCGAAAGTCTTTGTCGGCAGCAGCGCCCACAGCTGCCAAGTTCCAGCGGGCAAAACGGTCATCCGTTGCCGAGACGGTGTGCCAGCCTTGGCTCACGGCCTTGGTCACCCCCGCGGCAGGCGCAGCCGAGGCCAGACCGTAGCGTTTTCGTGAAGTCACTTCTTTGGCCGACAACCCGTTGCCCGTGCCGGTGGCCTGAAAGTAAAACGCCCAATTTTCTTCGCAACCCAAATAAGTGCCCCAAGGGGTTTTGCCGTGGCCGCAATTGTTCAAAGTGCCGCGCGACATGGCACCCGCCGTATCCCACCGAGTCACCATGAGGCTGCGAATGTCTTCGATGTGCGCACGCGGGCCGCTGATGCGAGCGGGCGTTTGAGGATTGAATCGGCGGTTCAAAGGCGAGTCTTGCTGGACGCGCCAGCCCTGAGGGGTTTTGACGATTTCCGTCACCGAAATGCCGTGGTGGTTGATTTCTTTGAGCACTTCCGACTGGGGACGCGAGCCCAGATCCCAAGATCCAAATTGGTCAAATTTTTTGCCACTCACGCCATTGGACGTTTGACCGTTGGGGTGCATGAAGTGCGCATCTGCCGAACTTTCATGGTTCACACACAGCACGGCGCGGCCGGTTTCTTTCTCGGTGTAGCGGCCATTGGCATCGATGTAATAGATGTCCATGCCGTCATGGTGATCGCCGATGCGGCGCGACCAGTCATCGGATTCGGTACCTTGGTTGGAGTAAGCGGCCAAGCCTGAATCCAGGGCATCGCCCGTGGCGTGCAACACCGTGTATTGGTAGCCGGGTGGCAACATCACATTGTCCAAAAGGCTCTTGTCCAGTGAAGCAAAACCCAGCGCAGCAGGCGCTGCAGCCATACCCGAAACCAGGCTGGCGCAGCCGGGCAGCATGGCCAAACCGGCCAAGCCCAAGCCGCCACGCAACAAACCACGTCGAGCGGGGTTTTGCAGAGATTGGGCCAAAACGTCTTGGAAATGGGGGTTGTTTGACGTGTTGAAGTGGGTATCGAGGTCGTGGTGTGACATGGGTTTCTCCTTGTATGCGCCGATTGAAAGGTCAAATGATGACTTTTTGATGTCAAAACCCTGAAACCCATGCGTCACAATTCCAATTTTTTTGATCTGAGCCTGCGTGTTGATGCCCTTGCAGGCATTCTGGGTCATGCAAGACGGATGTTTGCTTCGGGCCATCGGTTTTGAAGCCTCAAGCATGAGAAAATCGGTCTTTTACAGATTCGGATACTTTGACACCATGGACGCAGAACACATCAACCTCATCGGCACCACTTTGACAGATCTGTCCGCTCGGACAGACGAGTTACGGGGGTATCTTTGACTACGATGCAAAGTCAGAACGGCTGAGAACCGTCAACGCATCCCTCGAAGATCCCTCGGTTTGGAACGACCCGAAAAAAGCCCAGGAATTGGGCAAAGAAAAAAAAGCACTCGACGGTGTGGTGGTCACCATCTCCACCCTCACCAATGAGTTGGCCGACAACTTGGAGTTGTTTGAAATGAGCAAAGAAGATGGCGACGACACCGGCTTGCTCACCATCGAAGTAGAAACCGCCAAATTGGCCAAACTGGTGGAAGACCTTGAGTTTCGACGGATGTTCCGTTATGAGGCCGATCCGCTCAACTGCTTCGTTGACATCCAAGCAGGTGCCGGCGGCACCGAAGCCTGCGACTGGGCCAGCATGCTGCTGCGCCAGTACCTCAAATATGCCGAGCGCAAGGGATTTAAAACCACGGTAGTAGAAGAAACCCCAGGGGACACGGCCGGCATCAAAAGCGCGACCATCAAAGTCGAGGGCGAATATGCCTACGGCTTGCTGCGCACCGAAACCGGCGTGCACCGACTGGTGCGCAAGAGCCCGTTTGACTCTTCAGGCGGGCGACACACGTCTTTCGCCTCGCTTTTTGTGTACCCGGAAATTGACGACTCGATCCAGATCGACATCAACCCCGCCGATGTGCGCACCGACACCTACCGCGCCAGCGGTGCAGGCGGTCAGCACATCAACAAGACCGATTCTGCGGTGCGCTTGACCCACCTACCGACTGGCATTGTGGTCCAGTGCCAGGACGGCCGCAGCCAGCACGGCAACCGCGACATCGCTTGGCAGCGTTTGCGCTCGCGTTTGTACGATTTTGAAATGCGCAAACGCCAAGAAGAGCAACAAAAACTGGAAGACACCAAGACCGATGTAGGCTGGGGACACCAGATCCGCAGCTACGTGCTGGACAACAGCCGCATCAAAGACCTGCGCACCAACGTTGAAATTTCAGCCACCCAAAAAGTGCTGGACGGCGACCTGGATGCGTTCATCGAAGCTTCACTGAAACAAGGCATCTGATCATGCGTGAGGAACACACCAAAACGATTCATCGCCAGGACTACGCGGCCCCTGCGTTTTGGATCGATAACGTCGATTTGACCTTTGATCTGGACCCGGCCAAAACCCGGGTGCTGAACAAAATGCGCTTGCGCCGCAATGCCGACCTGCCCGCCCAAGCGCTCAGGCTGGATGGCGAAGCGTTGAACCTCGCCCGCGTGCTGGTCAATGGGGCAGGCACGTCGTTCAAAATGGACGGTGGACAACTGGTTCTGGAAAACCTGCCCGAAGGCCCTGAGCCTATCGAGTTGGAAATTTTCACAACCTGCAACCCGGCCAAGAACACCAGCTTGACGGGCTTGTATGTCAGCAACGACTCGTTCTTCACACAATGCGAAGCCGAAGGCTTTCGCCGCATCACCTATTTTTTGGACCGCCCCGATGTGATGGCCAGCTTCACCGTGACGTTGCGCGCCGACAAGCGCAAGTACCCGGTGCTTTTGTCCAACGGTAATTTGGTCGAAAGTGGTGACTTGACCGGTGAGGGCAATGAAGGCCGCCACTTTGCCAAATGGGTCGACCCGCACAAAAAGCCCTGCTATTTGTTCGCTTTGGTGGCGGGGCAGTTGGTGGCGCGCGAGCAGCGGATTTTGAGCCGCTCGGGCACCGAGCACTTGCTGCAGGTGTTTGTGCGTCCGGGCGATCTGGACAAAACAGAACACGCCATGAATTCGCTGATGGCCAGCGTGGCCTGGGACGAAACCCGATTTGGTTTGCCGCTCGATCTGGAGCGCTTCATGATCGTAGCCACCAGCGACTTCAACATGGGCGCCATGGAAAACAAGGGCTTGAATATTTTCAATACCAAGTTGGTCCTGGCCAACCCGGCCACGGCGACCGATCTGGACTTTGGCAACATCGAGTCGGTGGTTGGACACGAGTATTTCCACAATTGGACGGGCAACCGCGTCACCTGCCGGGATTGGTTTCAGCTCTCGCTCAAAGAAGGCTTGACGGTTTTTCGCGACCAGGAGTTCAGCCAGGACATGGCCGGCAGTGACAGTGCACGCGCCGTCAAACGCATTGAAGATGTGCGTCTCTTGCGCACCGTGCAGTTTGCCGAAGACGCCGGCCCGATGGCCCATCCGGTCAGGCCTGACAGCTATGTGGAAATCAATAACTTTTATTCCGTCACGATTTACGAAAAGGGCTCCGAGGTCGTGCGCATGATGCAAACCTTGGTAGGCGCCGAGGGCGTATCTGGGCGCGATGGTTTTGCCCGTGGCATGAAGCTGTACTTTGCACGCCACGATGGCCAGGCCGTCACCTGCGATGATTTTGCCCAAGCCATTGCCGATGCCAATCCACAGTCGGAATTGGCGCGTGTATTGCCGCAGTTCAAACTCTGGTATTCGCAAGCCGGAACGCCGCGTTTGATGACCCATGGCGAATACAACGCCGAAGCACAAACCTATACCTTGACACTGGCACAAAGCTGCTCTCCCACGCCGGGCCAACCCGACAAAGCGCCCTTTGTGATACCGGTCAACATGGGTTTGCTGAACGCTCAAGGTGACGCCCTGCCCTTGCAGTTGCAAGGAGAAGCGCAACCGACGGGTCACAACCGCATTTTGGTGTTGACCCAAACCAGCGAAAGCTTTGTTTTTGTGAATGTGACGAGTGTTCCCGTGCCGTCGCTGTTGCGCGACTTCAGCGCCCCGGTGTTGCTTGAAGCCAATCTGAGTGATGCAGAACTGCTGACCCTGTTGGCGCACGACAGCGATGCGTTCAATCGCTGGGAGGCCGGTCAGCGTCTGGCCCTGAACCGCGCCTTGACCTGCATTCGTGCAGGCACTGATCCTGCGCAAAGTGCGGTACTGGATGATGCCTTCATCAACGCGATGCGGGAAGTCCTGCGCCACCCGGATTTGGATGCGGCCTTTAAAGAATTGGCATTGACCCTGCCTTCTGAAGGTTACATCGCCGAACAACTTCAAGTGGTCGACCCTCAACAAGTGCATGCGGTCCGCGAAGCCATGCGTGACCAACTGGCACTGGCCTTGCAAGCCGATTGGGCATGGGCCTACGAGCAGCATCTTGTCCTTGGGGCCTACAGCCCTGATGCCGTCTCTGCGGGCCGACGCGCCTTGAGCGGCATGGCCTTGGCCATGCTGTGCATTGCCGCGCGCGCGTCCGGTGATGGTATTTGGCCTGGCAAGGCCTACCACGCCTTCAAGCTTGCGAACAACATGACCGACCGGTTCAACGCTTTGAGTGCCTTGGTGGTCAGTGGACATGCTTTGGCCAAAGAGGCTCTGGCCAAATTCCACGCTTTGTTCAAAGACGAGGCTTTGGTCATAGACAAGTGGTTTGCATTGCAAGCCGCTGCGCCCGACCACGGCGGGCAGGTTTTGCCTTCGGTGCGCTTGTTGATGCAGCACCCCGACTTCACATTGCGTAACCCCAACCGTGCGCGCAGCCTGATTTTCAGCTACTGCAGTGCCAATCCTGCGGCCTTTCACCGCTTGGATGCCGCAGGCTATGTGTTCTGGAGCGAGCGCGTCATCGAACTGGATGCCATCAATCCGCAAGTGGCTGCCCGCTTGGCACGTGCCATGGACCGCTGGCGCAAGCTGGCACCCGCTTACCGAAGCGCTGCCCAGATGGCGCTCGAACGGGTCGCGGCCAAAGCCGACTTGTCCAACGATGTGCGCGAAGTGATCACCCGCGCTTTGGCGGCATAAAGCTGCACAGGCAACCTCAGGAATTCACATGACCCAACCCGTTTCCCTGTCGCGCTACCTGGTCGAAGAACAACGCCAGCGCGGCCATATTCCCGCCCCACTGCGCTTGCTTTTGGAGGTGGTTGCAAGCGCCTGCATAGGCATCAGCCACGCCGTCAACAAAGGGGCCTTGGGCGACGCCATGGGCACCGCAAGCAGCGAGAACGTGCAAGGCGAAGTTCAAAAAAAACTCGACATCATTGCCAACGAGGTGCTGATTGAGGCCAACGAATGGGGCGGCCATTTGGCGGCCATGGCATCCGAGGAAATGGAGGGCATTTATGCGGTGCCCAACCGCTATCCACAAGGCGACTATTTGTTGTTGTTTGATCCGTTGGATGGCTCCAGCAACATCGATGTCAACGTCAGCATCGGCACCATTTTCAGTGTGCTGAAAAAAGCTGACAACCCCACAGTCAGTGAGCAAGACTTTTTGCAATCGGGCGCCAACCAAGTCGCAGCAGGCTACTGCGTGTACGGCCCACAAACCATGCTGGTGCTGACGGTGGGTGACGGTGTGGTCATGTTCACCCTGGACCGCGAACAGGGCTCATTTGTGCTCACCCATGAACAAGTTCAGATCCCGCAAGACACGCAAGAATTTGCCATCAACATGAGCAATATGCGCCACTGGGCTGCGCCCGTGAAACGTTATGTAGACGAATGCCTGCAGGGGCAGGAAGGCGTGCGCGGCAAAAATTTCAACATGCGCTGGATCGCCAGCATGGTGGCCGATGTGCACCGCATTTTGATGCGCGGCGGTATTTTCATGTACCCCTGGGACCAGCGCGAACCGAACAAGCCGGGCAAGCTGCGGCTGATGTACGAAGCCAACCCGATGAGCTGGTTGGTTGAACAGGCAGGCGGTGCTGCCACCAACGGGCATCAGCGCATACTGGATATTCATCCCACCCAACTGCACGAGCGGGTCAGTGTGGTGCTCGGCTCCAAAAACGAAGTGGACCGGGTGACCGCCTACCACGCCCAAGGATAAGCAGCCCTGAACGCCAACGCAGTGGCGTCCTGCACACTGGCGCTCACCCCACGATGCCCTTGTCTTTGAGCGCCTGAATTTGGGTTGGCGTCAAGCCCACTTCGCGCAGCACGGCATCGGTGTCTTGACCCAGCAGGGGCGCGTTGCGCCGGTGATTGCCGGGTGTCCTTGAAAGCTTGGGCACAATGCCCGGCACCAGCATATCGCTGCCATCGTCCATTTGCACCTTGGCGAGCATGCCGCGCGCCTGGTAATGAAGGTCAGCGGCGATGTCAGCCACGGTGTAAATGCGGCCCGCCGGCACGGCTGCGTCGTCGAGCGCTTTGAGCACCTCGCTCACGCTCATTTGCGCTGTCCATTGCCCGATGGCTTCGTCAATTTCAGTAATGCGTTTCACACGTCCCGCGTTGTCAAACAAGGCAGGGTCTGCGCCCAAATCGTTGCGGTCCATGCAGGCCATCAAGCGCTTGAAGATGCTGTCACCATTGCCTGCAATCAAGGCGTAACCGCCGTCTGCGCAGCGGTAGGCGTTGCTCGGCGCAATGCCGGGCAAGGCGCTGCCTGCAGCTTCGCGCACCACGCCAAATGCACTGTATTCAGGCAACAAACTTTCCATGCAATTGAACACGGCTTCATACAGCGCTACATCGATCACTTGGCCTTGACCGCTTTTTTGGCGTTCATGCAGCGCCATCAAGATCCCGATCACGCCATGCAAAGAGGCCAGCGTGTCACCCATGCTCACACCCACCCGCACGGGCACGCGGCCCGGCTCGGCCGTCAGGTGGCGCAAGCCGCTCATCGCCTCGGCGACCACACCAAATCCGGGCTTGTCTCGGTAGGGGCCAGTTTGGCCATAACCACTGATCCGCAGCATGATCAACTGAGGGTTGATCGCTTGCAGTTCATCGGGCCCCAGGCCCCAGCCTTCCATGGCACCCGGTCTGAAGTTTTCAATCAGCACATCCGCCTGCGTTGCCAATTGGCGCACGATGTCTTGGGCTTGCGGCTCTTTGAGGTCGAGCACCAAGGATCGTTTGTTGCGCGATTGCACTTGCCACCACACCGAGGTGCCATCTTTCAGCAAGCGCCATTGCCGCAAAGGGTCGCCCGTGCGGGGAGGCTCAATTTTGATGACATCGGCTCCAAAATCACCCAAGGTTTTGGCAGCAAAGGGGCCCGCAATCAGCTGACCCAACTCGACAACCTTCAAGCCCGCCAAAGGGCCAGTGGACGGTGTAAATTCATTCGACGTCAGGGTCATGGTGTGATCAACAGAACATGAAAGCCAGTATGGCCACATCATCGCCCCAGTTGAGCAATGTGTAGGCTGAGAAACGATAAGCCACGTAGGTCAGGTGCTCCAGCCCATCCTGCCAGTTGACGGGAACTGGGTTCATGGCTTGAGGCAGCTTGTAACGGGCATTGTGCCCACAGGTGCGGAACGGTAAAGCGACCAACCTTCGCCCGCCTTGACCAAGGTCCAGTCTTGCAGGTCGGTTGCTGGCGCGTATAGGCGCGGCGCCACCAACCAGTTACCGGCTTGCTGGCTCGCAGGGCCAAGCACCTCAGAGGTTTGCAAGGCCTGCCCGGCCACGGCATCAAATTCGGCGCCTTCAAACAATTCGCGCCGCCAATTGTCACCCGCCGTTTGTCGCACTTCGGGCCAGTCTTGCACCACGATCATTTGCTTGTCAGCCTGAATCAAAAAGGGCAAGTCATAAGGATAGCCGCCCACCACATAAATGGTGTCATGGGCTTGCTTCAAACAGCTGAGCGTAGGGGCGATATCAATCGTGTAGCGATCACGGGTAGCGTCTTCGACCTTGTCGTTGATGATCACCGCGCCCGCCAAGGACAAAGCCACCAAAACACGCCAAATGAGCTGGGCATGCTTGATGCGGGCCATGGCGCGCTCCCACCCCCAAGCCGCCAACAAGGCCAAAGGCGGCATGACAGGCAAGATGTAACCGACCAATTTGGAACTCGGGATGGAGAAAAACACCCCAATGGCCAGCACCCAGATCCACATCAAAGAAAACACCCGCGGGTCCACAGCAGGGTTGACCTTGCGTGCTGTTCCGACCTCAGGCAAAACGAAAAACAACCACGGACCCAGCAGCAGCAGGGCAGCCAAGCCATAAAACCACCAGGCTTGCACGTTGTTGAAGGTTGAGCCGGTATAACGGTTGAATTGCTGCGCACCAAACAAATAATCGACCATGCCCGGAAACTGCAGCTGGGCCAACACAAACCAAGGCGACGCGATCACAGCAAAAATCAACAGGCCACTGACCCAAGGAAAGCGCTTCATTTTGCGGGCTTGGCCCGTCCAGAGCAACCACACAAAAATCACCAAACCGGGCAAGACCAAGCCAATTAACCCCTTCGACAAAACGCCCAAGGCGCAAGCCACAAAACCCCAGCGGGCGAATGCGGGGTGTGCTTGCTCGCCATGCAAAAACGACAAAGCAAACAACCAGATGGCCACACCGATCCAGGTGGCCACCAACATGTCGTGATTGACGTATTGCCCGCCCGCCAAAAATGTCAGGCTGCTTCCAAGCATGACCATGGCGCGACGGGCAGTCGCCTCGCCACTGAATTGCTGCGCACACCAGCACAGCGCCGCCATCATCAAACCGGCACTCAAGGCCGGTACCAAGCGAGCGGCCCAAGTATGTTGCCCAAAAACAGCCATGGCCGATGCTTGCAACCAATGCAGCAAAGGCGGTTTGTGGAAAAAAGGAATGCCATTCAAACGCGGCACCAGCCAGTCGCCGGATTGCAGCATCCAGCGCCCCACTTCCGCGTAGCGACCTTCATCAGGTATGGCCAAGGGGCGCACCAAGGCCATGCAAAAAAGCAGCATCCATAACGCGGCCAAAATCAGCCAGGATTTTCGGGAAACAGAAGAATTAAATGGGGTCACAGAGCCGTAGTTTAAACGGGCGTTTTGAAAAACATGCGTCGGCGCCTTTTCAAATCACGTGCATCAGCGCAGGGCCTTTTTGCAGTTGGCCAATCACTGCGGCCTCTTCAAAGTGTTGCGCTTTCAAAATGGCCAGCACCGCATCGACCGCTTGACTGTCGCAAGTGATCAGCAAGCCACCACTGGTTTGGGGGTCAGTCAGCATATTGCGCTTCCAGTCTGCAAAACCAGCGGGCAGCGCCACTTCGTCTCCATAACCGGACCAATTGCGGGGGGATGCGCCGGTG
>Ga0209189_1003002_pt1 | contig 11516 bp, 34 predicted proteins | sample C_130820_EF_Meta_FD_187308 | JGI IMG/M metagenome (GOLD analysis project Ga0209189, IMG submission 187308) | Freshwater microbial communities from Lake Croche, Canada to study carbon cycling - C_130820_EF_MetaG (SPAdes) (version 3) | ecosystem: Environmental > Aquatic > Freshwater > Lake...
GAACATCCTCACGGATGCCGCGCTCCACCGCGAGGCTCCACAGTGCGGCGTTGAGATCGGTTTGAACCTCGAAGGACATGTTGCCCCGCTGGCATTCCGTCGCGACGAGGTCGATGAGGGCTGCGATCTGGTGGGCTTTCATGGTCTTACTATACCCTTTCCGGTCCGAACTTTGCACTCAGTCACCGATGGAATGCTTGCCGGTCTTGACGTACACCGTGATGCGAGTGTTGCGGTCGGTCTCGTCGGCACGGACCACCTTGAAGTCCTTGTTGCCGCAGATGGAAGCGAACCGGCTCTGGGTCTGGAGGCTCGCCTCGAGCATCTTCGTCATGTGGCTGTACATGGGGTGGAGGCGGTACGTCACGAACCAACCGGTCTCGTCCGTCCAATCGAGCTGGACAAGGGTGGTGCCGAACTCCTCCAGGATGAGCACGTCCGCACCGAGGCCGGTGGCGAGAGAGAGCTCCCGGAAGAGGGTGACCACCTCGTTGAACTTGGCGTGGAGGTGAGAGTTGCTCAGGTCCTTGATCGTGATGGCGTTCTTGATCATGGTTCTACCTTATCCTGTTCAGGAGGGACTTTGCACTCAGTCGAGAGAGGCCTTCAGATTCGCGATGGCGATCTCGAACGCCCGGATGTCGAGAGGATCCGTGGCGGTACGCAGGGACTCCGTCATGCTGTCGAGCAGCGTTCGACGGTATTCCACCGGCAGATTGGTGAGGTCGAGCTTCTTAACTTCGGATCGGTTGGCTTCCATGGTTCTACTCTATCAGGTTGAGGTTGAACTTTGCACCCGCTCCACCATCATTCGGTCGCCACGCTGGAGGAAGACCTGGTTGCGGATGTTCCTCCGCGCCTCCCACTTGTCCTTGCCCAGCACAACGCTGTAACCGGATCTGACCTGTGCCTCGCCACGCTTCACGTTCCAAGTCACGATGTAGCTCTTCATGGTCTTAGTATACCCTTTCCTGGAGGAACTTTTCACTACCGAATGCGACAGATGCAGGAGGCTCCGCAGCAATCTTCACCGCAACCTGTATCTTCGTCCTCGAGCAGTTCGTTGACCCGAGCCATGTCCGCCACGTCGGCCTCCGACATGTAGGAGAGGCATGCCTCGGCGAGAACCCGGGATCCAAGACTCCTTCGTCCATGAGCTCCAGGATCGCGACCGTTGCCTTGCGTACGTTTGTCATGGTTCTACCTTACCTCTTTCAGGAGGGACTTTGCACTCGTTTCAGATTTCGCCGGCGCGCCGGTGATTTGCGATGAACTCGTTGACGTGACAACGAGCCACGGACTCGGAGTTCATCGGCCGAAATGAAATCCACGCACCGCGGGGACTGACGGACACGACGACGACTGCCGAACCGGCGGCGGCGTGACCCTCGGCACGGGGGTACCACACGGAACCCGGGGAGGCGAGGTGAGACCGAGAGGAGTAGGGGCGTCGTGCCATGAATACAACTCTATCAAGACGAGTGTCGGCTTTGCACTGCCGCGGCGAAAATTTTTAGGGCCCTAAAACACCGGTCGGCGTTGACTTCTCTGGTGTCCCGTGGCATCGTATCACGCCGTGTCACGACTTTGCACTGGCCCGCTCGTTCTCCTCCGCCCAGAAATCGGCCTCGGACCAGCCGGCCGCGGCGAGGAAGGCCTCGAACCGGTTTCCGAACTCCTCGACCGACAAGTCATTGAGACCCGAGTACAGGGCGTCCATCTTCTCGGAGAGAGACTCATAGGGGAGCTTCTTCATGCACTCAGTATATCACGGACGGCGGCAACTTTGCACACAGTGGCGCATAATTTGAGCGAGTCCGACCGCCGACGTCTACTTCGTCGCGTCAGGCTCGCCGGACGGTGACCATGGAATCTGACGCTGGGCAGCGGAGACAGCGAGGATTGCTGCGAGCAGCCTCTGCGAGTACGGATCGTGCTCGTCTTGCTTCGACGCCCGCAGCGCAACGCCGTACAGCTCGGTGAGGATCCTGTCCACACCCTCGAGCTTGTTGTAGTGAAAGATGGCGGTGTCGTTCTTCAAGTTCATCGTTGTGTTCTTCTGTTTATTCTTTCGAAATGTCCTGATGGTTTCACGGTACCGAATTCTCGATTATTTGACCGAGAGAGGCGACGACAGACCCCCGTGGAGCTCTATGACGGCGGCGACGAGGGCAAAGGGCACGAAGGGATAGACAGAATCCAGCCAGGCCTGAGATTGCGAGCCGATCTCCACGTAGGGCCACAGGAGAGGCTCGATTCGATTCGGGTAAGCGACCTCCAGCGAAGTCCACGGGCCCAAGTCGTTCCGAGGCTCGCAGTAGTGACCAGCAGAGGCCTGGACTGACAGGGAGAATCCGTCACGGCACTCGAGACGCGGGATGGTGGAGGGCCAACGGTTCTTCGCTCGCCGTCGTGGCGACAAGACATCGGTAAGTTCTTGCTCCGAAGGTGTCACACGATGCCTCCCGTCAACATCTCGGCAGGAAAGACGCGCCCACGCGTGCCGGGCCCAGACTCGACGTGTCCCAGCGATGGGAATCTCACGGTGTAGGTGCCTCGTGTAGGATCGAGAGAGACCACGGTTCCGCAAAGCCTCCCGTGCCGGGGAACGTCGACCTCCACGTCGGTCCCGACGGGAAGCGCGAGTGTGACTTGCGCATCGATCACCCAGGCCTCGAGGGCAGCATTCAAGGCATCGGCCACGACGATCCAGGCCCCGCGCATGATGCCCATGAGGTCCTCGTCGACGTCCCAGCCATCGTCCTCGAGAGACCGGCATATCTTCCAGGCGTCGTCGTCCTCGAGTGCCCGGCGCAGCGACTCGAGCCACTCTTCCCGATAGCGACCGGGATCCTCCCATTCTCGTGTGATCTTGTCCATGAGCACGGTCGCCACCTCCTCGAGGACGTCGTCCCGCACGGGACGAGGACGATATGACTTGGTGAAGGGTCGAAGGTGAGGAAGCATCAGCTGCCCCGCGGGATACGTCTCCATGGTTTACACCATAGGGCGTCTCGGGTCGACTTTACACTGTGCGATATCAGCGATGATGTGTCGATTTCTCGTGGCGGGTGACCGTGCCCAGTGCCTTGAGGACTTCCTCCCGGCGGACGACGGGAACGGCGTCGATGAGGGCCTCGATCACGTATATCATCCCGGGCGGAACTTTGCACAAAAGTAAACCTAGAGTTACCTTTTGTGTTAGGGTTCACCTAGGTAGAGGATCCGAAAGTATTCCTCCGCGGCCGGGGAAGGTGTTGGAGATCATGGATCAATAAACATTTTCGTTTCGATCGAATCGAAATCCACCAGCTGTTAGAGCCGCTTGTAATTCTTCGGATGTTCCATCTAGAGATTTAGATTTTCCTCGAGCCAGAAGTTCCCAACCAGCGTATTTTCCGTTGAGAAATTCGATTGAGATTTGGTGGCCAGCTTTATTCCTGTAAATATTGCCTAACTTGAGCACGGGTTCAAGATTGGATCTTGTGAGATTCTCCACCTCTTCACGGATGATCTTACGGAGTTGTGATACTGTGATCTTCATATCCTCTAATTATACAGATTAGTTGAAATTATTTACCGATCCTATCGGTAACCCTAGAAAACCCACCGGTACCCCACATCCAGGCCGAATGTGGAGCATCACTTGGATCTTCTTCATCCAGAACCTGGCATCTCCTCATCACCTCATCTATAACACAGTTGTGGGAATAAACTTCTTTAGGATCTCCATCACAATCCACCAGGAGAATGAAACCAGAATTCGGAGGGGAAATACTTTTCATCACCCCCACCTCAACCAGAACTCCTCCAACAACTTTAACCTCTCCCCTTCCTCCGCATACTGCATGTTACCTTTCAATTCGTTTGAAGGAGAAAGAATTCCGGATTTAGGTTTGAACTTCTTCTTCATGGTTCTTCTCCCTCAATCGTAATCATTTTGGAACTCAAGTTCCATTAACCCATCATACATCCGAACCTCGAACCTCCCGAATGGGATGATCCCCTTTAGGAAGGTTTCGGTATCATTGGGGATATCGTGAACCGAACCAATCTCACCAAACTTTTCCTGGAGATCTGTGTTCCACCACCTGGCTTTGATCTTGGCCTTCATGATTCCATCCTACCATCACCCGTTGGAACTTTTCACCGGATCAACATCACTCATGAAAAGGTAGAATTCCTTAACACCTTCGTAATCCCACACACCAACTCGAATTCCAAACTGTTGAACCGCACCGATCCAGGAACCGTGAGTAGATCTTGAGCTCTGCGGGGAATCGTATGTGAATCCCCCGGCCGAGATCCATTTTCCACCCTTCTCCACCCCACGAAATCCTCTATTCTTACCGGATTTTATTGGTGGTTGAGATGAAATATTTCCGTGTGGATCACAGCCAAGAACCTCAAGGTTCATCCTTCCAACTTCCTCATGTTCCATATCTTTTCCGGGTTGTATTCCACGGAGTAACGAATCGATCCACCTTCGCTCTTCTCGGGGATCTGTGATTCAATCTCTTCAATGAGCTGGGAATGATATTCCGGTTCCAGTTCAATCTCCCAAGGTTGCCCCTCGGAATCCTTAACAACCACCTTCACCCCAACCTTCGGTGGTGTTTCAGAATATTCTTCCTCATCATCATCAGGTTCAACACCAATGAATTTAATGAATTTTTGGAACCATTCCAGAATCTCAGAATCGTTACCTACGGATAACCAACTAGAATCCCATTCATTCGAGCGGTGGAGCCAGAAATCGATTGCCTCAGATTCACTGATGGTAACCCCTAGTTCCCTTTTGAGAACATCTTGGATCCGGTGAACATCCTTTAGATTATGGTACATCCCAGCATTTTGAAGCCTAACATTGAACGTTCGTGTTACCAGGGATTGATCAATCTTCACTTTTTACCCTTTTTCTTCAATAAATCCACGAATTGTTCCGGTGTTACATTTGGATTTTCCTGAATGATATTTCGAACGGTTCTAGATGTTTCTTGGATTTCCTCTGGCCACTTCATTTCATCATCATCATAAAAACTGATTAAACCACCGAGGCGGGTTTTGCAATCACCACTAGAATTTTTATGAAGTTCACCAAGAAAACCCAATATTTGGGGTGGAATTTTCTCATTCCTCTCTTCAAATGAACCAAGCGTGCTTGTAACAAATTTTAGAACTGTTCTTTCAAATTCACTGATCTTCATGAATCCCACTCTCCCTCATCTCCACATCTCCAACAAATCCATGAACCATCCACCCTATTCTCCCTACCATCGGAATAACCACATCCTGGGCATATATTGGATGGTACCTTTGGGGAACAATTTTTACACTTACATACCTCCCTAAATCCACATGTGAAACAAGGTGAACAACAGGCATGATCATGTATGATTATTTTATGTGGTTCATGGCACACACAGGAACACTGTTCACCCTGATGATTACAACTCATTTTCATCATCCTGTGTGGGAGGAAATAAACTACGATCCAATTTCCAAACCGAATCCTTGATGAAGGATATGTTCTTGAAACATTTCCTCAGAATTTCCTTTCCTTCAGCTGTTAGATGAGGTTCTAGCGAGCAAAGATCCTCCCTTAAATCAGTTAGATCAAAGTTGATATCGGCAACAAGAAAATAATTTTCTTCCGGCCTCTCATTATTCTGATAACCCATTTAAAATTACTTTCTTCTCAATGCTCACGGGAACTCCATTTCCTTCCCATCAATGAATCCCAAGGATCCAAGTTAACCCTTTCAGGTTTTCCATTTTCATTTTGAATATGTTGGGATAGTGATGCCCCAATTCTCATGTTCAATTCATGGCATTCTTCCAGGCATTCCTGAAGAGTTCCTTCAAATTGTTCCCAGGTTTGAAATCCAGGGGCTTGTAGAACAACACGATACCATTCTTCCATTTCACCATTGGAATTCTTAAATTCACCCGCTGGAATCACGGTGAAAGGTTCCCAATTATTCAACATGTTTCTTTATCCTTTTTGGGTGAATACTTGATCTCGTAACAAACTCGTTTGGAACATCCGCGAACCATGATGTTCGATATGGTTCCACATCCAATCCTTCAACATCCACCTGAAGAATCATCCAATTTTCAGGGGAATAGGTTGAACCAAGTTGTTGGATTGGAACCTTGGTATCATCGGTTAGAAACACGAATTCCTGTTTCTTGCGAGAAAGAATGGTTATTCCTCTCCTCGAAAATCCTGGGATCAAACCGTGTTGCATTATGGAAGGAAGGTGTTCGATGCGCGTTAGGTGGAACAACACGGTTACGCGTTTTCCCATCCTCCAACCGGCCGATATCCGGAAGGATACTGGCAAACATAACCACGCCAACCATCGGCCTCGCATCCTTCCAAGGCATCCGAAAGTTTGTTCCAGGTGGTTGGATTCCACGAGGTTATTTTGCCCGTTGGAGAACCATCATCAGTGTATGCAATTCCGTACAACATTCACCTATCCAATTCCTTGGTGTGCCTAACCCATTCCTGAAGTGCCCCGATTAGATTCTCGGCCTCTTTCCAACCTTCCGGTGTGGGAGGGAGTGAAAATGGGCCATACTCATCGTTCTTCAATGATTTGATGAAAAGGTATCCGGTAACCTTCATCTCCAGGAATAGATCACCGTACTTTTCGGAATCAATCTCACTGGTGTACAGATCTGCACTCATGTCACCCTCCTCAGGTTTTTGTGCATCAGGACCATTGTTCCCTTGTAACTCATGATCCTACCACTTTGCATCAGAAAAGAATAAATGGAAAGCCCGTTGTGTTCTGAGTTCTTCATGAGGAACATACCGAACTCACCATCCAGTTGCACTGGAGTGCCCGGTTGAAGTGACTGGATCTCTGGTGTTTCAAGGGTGTGATAGGTGGTGCTCATGTCCCGTTCTCCTTGATGATATCCAGGATCTTCTTCACCGATTCACCATCCACCTTCAGTGGTTCCCCATCGAGAATCGTTTGGATCTTATCCTTCACCTCGGAGAATCGAACCAGAATGTGTTGTGCCCTTCCCATATCCATGTTTGGAACATCAGGAAGTTCACCTTCATCAATCATGTTTCTCCATGATGATGGCACTCCATCAATGCCAGGTGAATCACCCGAAAATCATCCTTGAATAACTGAACCTCTGTGATGTTGTTCATGTTTCTCCCTCAATTCCTTCATGCTTTCCACCAGGATCTTCTGTAGGTTTTCCATCTCCTCCGGGCTCAAGGAATCCAACTTTTGGATTAGAAGAGGATCCGTGATTGGAAAGGATTTGGTTCCGGAATCACTCTTATCATTACCGCTCATTGTTCTTCTCCGCTTTCTGGTAATCCGAAACGATATCATCCAGGTGTTTCTGGAGCAATGGTGTTAGAAACTCGCCAACCCAACCGGGATGGGCATTTTTGATCTCAGATAAAGGAGGTGTGAGAGAATCACCTAGAGGTGAATCCTTGAGGTGCAGGTGTTCATCCTCATCAATCCCGCGGCGGATCAACTCGGAGAACAGGGATGCCAACCATTTTTCGGTATCAACTTCTTTGCTCATTGTTAACTTCATCCTATCCCAGGAACATCGTGCTTTACAAGGATCGTTTCGTTCATCATCCTTCACCAAGATCATCCACCTTGATTAGAGCATCCGGTTTGAAGTAAACGCGTTGCCCATCGGATAGAAGGGTGAGGTAGGATTGAATCCCATAGGAATTACTTCTCACCTCCAGGATTATCCCCGCTCGGCGAGGTTCACCAAAAAAGCTTGTGAAGCAAAGATCACCGATCTTCACTGATCACCTTAAAGTTACCAACGTAACTCCAGCCAACAACATCACCACAAATCACCTTAACATCGGAACGATGCACATCAACAACCACACCGATTCCCGATAGGTGCCCAAGGTACTTCCTTTGGCCCGGATAAGCAGCTTCCTCGATCGGCAACGAGAATAGTTTGGCGGAACTTCCTGGGGAATTGTTGGTAACAAGATCACCGGGTTTCATTCCACCAACTCCAGGTGGAAGTTATGGATCCACCCCATCGCCCCGCGGGGAGTTAAAACCTTGAAGTGGGCGTATTTCCCATTTCCTTGGATCTCCAGAACCAATCCTACATCATCCCAGTAGAACCTCTCACCGTTCTCTATTCGGTTAAGATCATCTTCCTCATACATGTTAACGTAACTCTTGGGATATGAGCGGAGTTTAACAATATCCCCGGGTTTCACTGTAGAACCTCTACGAACAACCTCCAGTTCACCCAACCAACTCTTCCATCACACAGAACCTTGATCCAGGTTCCGTTAGGTGGAGAGAGAACCGTGCAGATCGAATCCTTTGGAATTCCATCATCCGGGATTCTGTGGTTAACGCTATCCGCGGTGGGATAAAGATCCAGAAAACAAAGGTTTTTGATCAGATCACCGGGCTTGGCGCTATAACCACAGAGCATAGGAACATCCTAACATCCTCGGGTGGAACTTTGCACCTCAACAAGATCCTCAATGATCGTTCTTATGTTTCCCGTACCGATTCCCAGGGTTCCAACCTCACCAACAGGAATATGATCCACGTTCCATAGAACCTTGAGCTCGTAGTATGGTTCCGAACATATGGTATCCTTGTAACAATATTTCATTAAATCCCGGGATATAACAACCCCGGAATATTGAGGATTTTCTTTGAGGCAAACGAGATCACCTGGTTTCATTCATCACCTCAAAATCATCATCATGATACAGATCCGCTTGCCGTACTCTACCATCCACCAACAAACGAGCGGAGATCCAACGTGAGTTGTTATCCTTCATCACCTTTGCGAAAGGGTTAACGAAGCTGGTTAGAACGAGGCCAAGAAGCTCCTCACCACTGCTTCCTTTACCATCGAAATAGATGTGAACCAGATCCCCTGGTTTCATCGATCAATACCCCACAAGGTGCCGATCGTGGCGAAACTCGGTGATAACTTCCCAAAGAAGCTGGTGAAGGGTATCGTGGATGTGAAGGTATCCTGGAACACCATCGTAGGAACAACACCAGGATGTTCCAGGTGAAACTACACCGGGTGATACCTTCCAGATTCGGAAGGAACGAAAGAACTCAATCATCCCCACCCTCAACCCTCTTCATTTCGTTTAGGAACGAATCCTCTCCGTGATCACCGGAGTACAGGTAATCGATCGCCTTCATGATCCTCGCGATTCGATTGATCTGTGGTACCTGTTCACGAAGCGCGGTGATAACATCCTCACGGTATTCTGGGTAGTACCCGTACTCATCGGGCACCGTGTTGTTATCGATCAGGTTCTGTAGTTCATCCGCGAACTGTTGAACCTTGTAGTACACGTACCCGTTATCGTTGAACTTTCCTCCGCTCATCCTAAAATCTCCTCCACGAAAAGTTCAGGTTCATCCCTTCGTTCCGTTGCTCTCCACGGTAACGATCCACGTTCTTCCCGGCGAAGTTGATCCACCGATCTTAGTTCTTCGATGCGATACAACTCGGATCCACAGTTACGAACCTCGGATTCTAGGTTTCTATCCCCAATCCTTTCGGCCTCGCGTTCATCACGGGCTTCGATGAGCATATCTGTTTGGAATGTTATTCGGTACAACGGCATGATTTTACTCCACGCTTATACTAACATCCGGAGGTGGAACTTTTCACCGGGGCGGGTAAAAGTAAGAATCGTTCCCGAAGTAACCATCCGTGGATTCTATGAGATGATGGTATCGAAACGGTAACGTTGTTCCGTTGAAGGTAAGAACCTTGTAGTAGGTACAGTTATGAGGCCAGATCGTATTGGAATCATCTAATTCCACCACGCATCCAATGGATCCATGGAGTGGTGTGCCGGATGAATAGATTCGAACAAGGGATCCGGGTTTCATTCTATTGTGAACTTAGATCCTCTTAGATCGGCCATGTACAGATCCAATCGTTCCTGAAGTAATCATCCGTGGATTCTATGAGGTTTGCACAGTGGAAGCTTGAGTGTGTTCCGTGTGAGGTGAGAACGTAGTAGGATGTGTGCCAAGAATAGCTGTTCGGGTTGTTGGCTTTATCGATGCCCGTAACGAGCCCGATGGAACCATGGAGGGCATTTCCTGGTGAATAGATTCGAACAAGGGATCCGGGTTTCATTCGATAATTTCTAAGAAATGTACCTCTATCCAACCAATTCCAGATTGAGAAAGAACTTGAGCATAATCAATGGGATTTTGATCTGGAAACCAGGTTTTTACACCGAGCTGTAACCGTAGTATCAGCATGGTTTGATTCTTGATCCTGCTGATCAATTTTCCCCCACCTCCAGGAAGCGATCTGATCTTTGCGTGGTAACCTATGCCTTCCTTAGAACGAACAAGATCACCCACCCTCATATTCATCCATCGTTAAAAGCGCTTCACTTTGGAACCACGCCTTCCTTCCATCTGGTAACAAAACGAGGCAAGGATCCACTCCGTATGGTAGAGGATCTTTTCTTTCAAGAAGCAAACAGATCGTATGTTGTTCACCAAAGAAGTTTGTGAACACTATATCGCCGGGTTTCATTCGATAACCTGGAAGCTCCAAACGAGGTTGTTTCCAAGATCAACATCGATAACGTTTCCAGAATAGGTTAGGAAACGCCCAAGGTGCCGTAGTTTTTGAGGATCGAATCTTCGGGTTGGGCCGAGGTAGGTTCCGGTGAAACGAAGCTCACCGAACTTGGATACGTGAACCATATCACCGGGCTTCATCGATCACCTCCAGCCAGAAATCGGGCAACACGAGGATCCTCCCGTCGACGAGGACCTCGACGAAGAGCACCCCACCCGGCTTCGACACGTCGGGAGGCCCCAGCACGAGCCCCAGCGACCCCCAGCTCCGCACGAGGACCCGCACGGTGTCACCCACCTTCACAGACGTCCTCGTACTGCGGGACGCCCTGCCACACGACGAGGAGCTCAGGAACCACCCGGCCCTCCACGAGGACGAGGTCGAGGGGACCCCGCGATCCGTAGCGGATGAGGTCGCCCCGCCTCATCCCCGCCTCCGGCGGGGCCGCCCACCCCTCTCCCGCCGGAGGCGGGACTCGCGGGCGATCAGCATGAGGCCGAGGAAGCGGCGGAGGGCGGGGAGGCTCCCCAGCGCGGCGTCCACCTCCCCGAGCGCCTCGGCGGCGGCGGCCTCCAGGGCGGCAGCGTCGCCCGAGTTCTCGTAGGCGAACCGCCCCGTGGACCTCAGCTCCCCGAGGGCGGCGGTGAGGCCCGCGAAGGTGGGGGCGGCGCGCCACGTCGTACGGGGATCCACGGCTGCGGCGTCGAGCATCGAGTGTCTCTTCGGTTCCATGGCCTCATCATACATCGGGGCGGGGTCTCTTTGCACGGGGGGATCGGAAAGCCTCCCAGGGATGCGCGGTGGATCCCGGGAGGAAAAAAGTTCCCGGAAATTTTCCCGGAAATTTTTGTGGGGCCTTAGCCCGCGGCGCGCCGCGCAAGTTCCACACAGTTTGC
>Ga0209189_1003003_pt1 | contig 11511 bp, 9 predicted proteins | sample C_130820_EF_Meta_FD_187308 | JGI IMG/M metagenome (GOLD analysis project Ga0209189, IMG submission 187308) | Freshwater microbial communities from Lake Croche, Canada to study carbon cycling - C_130820_EF_MetaG (SPAdes) (version 3) | ecosystem: Environmental > Aquatic > Freshwater > Lake | place...
TGGCGGCCTATGCCCGTCATGCTGCGGCGGCGATGCAGGGGGCGCTGGCGGAGCCTTGGATACGCTCGGCGCGGGCGCGCGGGGCTTCTCAGATGCGGGTGGCGTTTGGCCATGCCCTGCCCAATGCCGCCGTGCCTTTGCTGGTGCTGCTGGGGCTGGATGCCGGGGCGCTGGTTTCGGGCGCTGTGATCACCGAGACCCTCTTTGCCCGGCCCGGCATGGGCAAGCTGATCTTCGATGCCATCATGGGCAATGACTATAATCTGGCCCTGCTGGCGCTGCTGGTGGTGGCGGTGGTGACCATGCTGGGCTCGCTGGCGGCGGATTTGGCCCAGCGGGCCCTGGACCCGAGGCTGCGATGAAGCTCTATGCCGGGCTGGCCATTTTGGGCTGTATGGCGGCGCTGGCTTTGCTGGCGCCGGGGCTGGTGGGGCATGATCCTTTCCTGCCGGACCTTTTTAACCGCTATGCGGCCCCCTCGGCCACGCATTGGCTGGGCACGGATGATCTGGGGCGGGATGTTTTGCTGCGGCTGCTGCATGGGGCGCGGGTTTCGCTGGCGGTGGGGCTGGGGGCGGCGCTGATGGCCATGCTGCTGGGCAGCCTGGCCGGGGTGCTGGCGGCCTGGGCCGGGGGGGTGACGGATGCGGTGATCATGCGCCTCGCCGATGCCTTGCTGGCGTTGCCGGCGCTGCCTTTGCTTGTTGTGCTCTCAGCGCTGGACCCCGCAATGATCGGGCTGCCGCGGGGCGAGGCGGGGGCGGATATTCTGCGCATTGCCACCATCCTGGCGGCTTTTGGCTGGGTGGGGGTGGCCAGGCTGGCGCGCTCGGCCGCGCTGTCGGTGCTGGCCACGGATTTTTGCCGGGCGGCGCGGGCCTTGGGGGTGTCGGAATTCAGGCTGTTGTGGCGGCATGTGCTGCCGCAGCTGGTGACGCCCTTGGCGGTGGCGACGGCGCTGGCGGTGGGCGGCGCCATTCTGGCCGAGAGCGCGCTGAGCTTTCTGGGGCTGGGCATTGCGCCGCCGGCGGCGAGCTGGGGCAATATGCTGGCCAATGCGCAGGAGGCGGTGTTTGTCGCCCCCCTGGTGGCGCTCTGGCCGGGGCTGGCGATTTTGCTGGCGGTGGCCGGGTGTTCGCTGGTGGCGGATGGGTTGCGGCGGTGACTGGTCTGGCCACTGAAAACATTAGCGTATCCTGACAAAGCCACCTCTGCCCATAACGCTTTTCAGAATGCTGACGACCCGCTCGGCGGTCTGTTTGCGCTTGGCCCTCAGCGGGAAATTTTGGGCGCGGTTTGCGCCGGCAATCTGGAACAATTTGTGCACTATTTTCATGCGTAAGAAGGCGACGAGACTCGCTCATCGTAAACTCCATCAACCCGACATTTGTCGCCAAATTTTAGAGGTGGCCCGATCAGTTTGATCCGATCGCAGCCCAAGCGACACATTAATCGCAGCATGCCCAAGGCTCGGGCGGCATTGGCCGCCCGGTATCGGTAACACGACAGGGTCACAATTAAAATATTGAACTAAAGTGATTTTAAATTATTATTAGTCGAATTTGCGAAGGTTTGTGCCGCCAATTGGCCAGTCCCGCTGGTGGATCACGCGCCCTGTCCAGGCGTAAAAAATCGCCAAAACACCCAAAACATGACAAATTATTAATTTTTAATTGTCGATCAAGGGATTGTGATTTGTCTCTAAAATCGACAAAAATGACCACAAGGTTGCTTTTCGTAATTTGAAGGCGACATTTGCGTGGGGCGGATCGTCCGGACGTAAGGCAGTCACAAAAAAGGAAGGATTCCTAATGTCAATAGAAAGCATCGGCATCAAGGGCGGTGTAAACTTGGTCGGGGGTGTCCCGACCACAATGGGCGATCCTGGGACAAGCTTTGGCCAGTACACAATCGGGGCGGGCGGGACCCTCACCGCTACCCTATACGAAGACTGGACGGCCACCGCCGCAACCAGCAATAACGGCACTGCTAAGCTGGTTGCGAATGGCCACACTGTGGACCTGACTCTCGCTCAAGGCAGTCACGGCTGGACTGTCAGCAATCAGGGTAATCGTTCCGACGTCACCATCACCGGCTCGGCCCAGAATGACACGCTGATTGGCGGCGCCGGGAGGGATAGCCTTAACGGCGGCGCTGGCGATGACACTCTCACTGGCGGCGACGGAGCTGACAGTTTTGACTGTAATTCAGGATATGACACGATCACTGACCTGGGCAAAGGCGGTGATGCGCTCCATGTCAGCGGAGGGCATGTCAAGGCCTTTCTAGCGGCCGACTGGAATCCCGATTCCGAAAGTAACAGTGACGGCGAAGTCATGCTGATCGCAAACAACCATAACGTGAATTTATCCGGTGGCAACATTTATGGTGAGGCAGTCGAAGGCACGGCCGGTTGGACCATCACCAATGCGGGGGGGTAAAAAGGGTTTACCTTGTTGGCTCGCCGAACAATGACACGCTGATCGGCGGAACCGGGGATGATTTCCTCGACGGCGGCGCTGGCGATGACACTCTCACTGGCGGCTCGCCGCGGCGCAGGAAGCGCAGCTGGTGGGCTGGCTCTCGAACCGGTTGGGTTGGCCGCTGGTGGCGCCCGATCTGGCACCGCTTGGCTACAGCCTGCTGGGCGGACGGCTGCTGGCGGGTGCGGCGGGGGACCCGGCGGCGCAGCTGATGTATGCCGGGCCGGGTGCCGAACGACTGACCGTCTATCTTCGGGCCGACCGGGCCGGCGGCGCGGGCACCGAGTTCCGCTTCGCCGAGGTGCCGGCGCAGGGTGTTGCCGCCTTCTGGTGGGTGGACCGGGGCTTTGGCTTCGCCGTCGCCGCCGACGGGCTGGAGCGTGAGGCGTTGCAGCGGGTGGCCGAAAGCGTGCAGCGGCAGGTGGCCCGGTCCCATGCGTTGTGACCAGCAGGACGTGTTTGCCCAAAATCGCGCCGTCACGGCACGGGCGCATACTATCACTCTGCCCTTCGCCAATGGTGAGCGCCGCTGGCGGCACCGAAAAGCAGGCCCTGCGCTACTTCATTGAACGCGAGAGGCTTACGATGGAGGGCAGCGATGCTTCCATGGGCTGCACCGCCAGCGCCTCAAATGGTATGGCCCTTACCGCAATGCCCAACGAGATCGAGACGCCCCTGGTGGGCGCTGCAGGCGGCCTGGGAAGGGCATTCAGGAGGTGGTCAGCTTCCCAGGGGACTTAACTCAAGGTCCGTCCTGCAGGATCAAGAACCTCGAAAGCCATTCACGATCCATAATGCAGTACGGCCAGTGCCATAGACTAGCGCTATCGGAACCAACCAAATTAACAGTAGAATTGGGAATTCTTCTTTGAGAGAGGCGCCCCGCAGTGCCCACACTTGGCTCATTGATAGCTCGATGGAAGGAGGACAAGATCTGGCTTCTCGCCGCTGCATTCGCACCTGAAATTGGCACTCATCTGCCGCTCGTGCTCCTTCTTTCATCTCAGTATGCCATGATGCGTCGACGGGCGGTCCCCACATAAGTATCCATTTAGGATCCCAGATTTGGCTGTTTGGAAACGAACTTACGCCCAACGCTGTCCATAGCACAGCGGCAACCAAAAAGAGCCTGAAAGAACCGCGCCTGACGTCCATGACATCCGGCTTAGCAGAGGTTTTCGACCGCTTGAAGTCTGCGGACTTATTCCTCCTTGAAGCCGTATTCTGGGATGCCCTGCTCGGCGCCGTAATATTTGTAGGGCAGGAATTTGCCGGACATGGAGATCTTCACCCGGTCGCCCTTGGCGTGCGGCATGCGTTCGAAATCGAAGTCGAAATCGATGGCGGACATGATGCCGTCGCCGAATTCTTCCTCGATGAGGGCCTTCCAGGCCGGGCCATTGACCATGACCATTTCATAGAAGCGGTAGATCAGCGGGTCGGTGGGGGGCATTTGGGTGCCGCGATAGGGCACTTCGTTGAGCATGCGCTCCTCGGCTTCGGAGAGCCCGAAGAGTTTAGCCGCCTTGGCGGCCAAGGGTTTGACGAGTTTCATTTGGCCCAAAAGCGCGCCAGTGACGAGCGTGGGCGACATCCCGCCAATCTCTTCGTTGATATACTTCCAGGTCCAGCCCTTCTCGCGCTTAATATCAAGAATTTTCTCAGTAAGATCAGAACGCTTCATTTTATGTTCTCTTTCTAATCGAAGATGCAAGAAACTGAGTTTCTTGCCGGGGTCCTAGGGGCAGAGCCCCTAGCCTGCCGGCGAAACCTCAGGCGGATGCCGCGGATCATAATCCCTAGGCGCGACCCCGGCCAAACTCCGGCTCCGCGTGATCAGGAAATCCATGATGTGGTCGCGCAGCTCGTGATAGCCCGGCTGGTGGTGCAGGGTGGCGCGCACGCGCGGCTTGGGCAGGGTGTTAATCACCACCTCGGCCACCCGGGCCATGGGGCCATTGGTCATCAGCAGGATGCGGTCGGAGAGGAGGATCGCCTCATCCACGTCATGGGTGATCATGAAGGCGGTTTGGCCGGCTTCGGTGACGAGGCGGGAGACTTCCTCTTGCAGCGCGCCGCGGGTCAGGGCGTCGAGCGCGGAGAAGGGTTCGTCCATCAGCATCATCTTGGGCTCGACCGCGAAGGCGCGGGCGATGCCCACGCGCTGCTTCATGCCGCCTGAGAGTTCTGAGGGTTTTTTGGCGCGGGCGGCGCCGAGGCCGACTTTTTCCAGGGCGCTGCGGGCGACATCGCGCAGCCGGCCGGCATCCCAGCCCTTGTGCTTGCAGCCGAGGGCGAAGGCGACATTTTGCTCGGCGGTGAGCCAGGGCATGAGGGCATGGCCCTGGAAGATCACCGCGCGCTCCAGCGAGGGGCCGGAGATTTCGCGGCCATCGGCCAGCACCACGCCGCCGCTGGGGGCATCGAGGCCGGCGAGGATATTCAGGATGGTGGTCTTGCCGCAGCCGGAATGGCCAACGAGGCAGACGAATTCGCCCCGATTCACGCCAAACCAGACATTGTCGAAGACGGTGAGGCCAGGGAATTTGCGCGAGATGCCCTCGACGCTAACATAGGGCTTGCTCATTCCTGCCACGCCACCGCGCGGGCCAGCAGGCCCAGCAGCCGGTCTAGCGCCAGGCCGACCAGGCCGATCATCAGAATGGCGATGCAGATATCGGCGATGGAGAGGTTGTTCCATTGGTTCCAGACCCAGTAGCCAATGCCGGTGCCGCCCACGAGCATTTCCGCCGCCACGATGACGAGCCAGGCGATGCCGATGGAGATGCGCATGCCGGTGAGGATGGTGGGGGCGGCGGCGGGGAGGATGACGCGAAAGGCGGTGCGCCAGGTGCCGGCCTCGAGCGTGCGGGCGACGTTCAGCCATTCGCGCCGCACGGCGGAGACACCGAAGGCGGTGTTGAGCAGCATCGGCCAGATTGAACAGATAAAGATCACGAAGACCGCCGAAATAGACGAATCCTGAATGGTGAAGAGCGCCAGGGGCATCCAGGCCAGGGGCGAGACCGGCCGCAGCACCTGGATGAAGGGGTTCAGCGCCGCATTGAGCAGCGGTGACATGCCAATGACGAAGCCGAGCGGGATGGCGATGAGGGCGGCCATGCCAAAGCCCAGCAGCACCCGGCCCAGGGAATAGGCCACCTGGATGCCGATGCCCTGGTCATTGGGGCCGCGGATATAAAAGGGGTCGCTCAGCAATTGGAACAGCCGGCGGCCGATTTCGCTGGGCTTTGGCATGGGCGTCTGGCCGCCGCTGGCCGCGGCCTGGCCGAGAAGGGCGGCGTATTCAGGGTCGATGGCCGCGCCACCGCCCTGCCCGGCACCTTGCAGGGCGAGCTCCCAGGTGCCGAGGAAGCAGGTGAGGATGATGAGCGAGAGCAGCGTCGCCCGCCATGCAGAGACCGGTTTTTGCATGGGGCTAGCGCTTGATGGCGAAGGAATTCAGATAGGCATCGGGCTGCGCCGGGTCGAAGCTGCGGCCCAGAATGGTCTCGTTGCGCATCGGGTTGGCCGGCACCGTCAGCCCCAAATCGCGCATGGCGCGGCCGGCATCGAGGGCGAGGAAGACCTGGGAGGCGACGGCGGCGTAATCCACCTCGCGCTGCAATTGGCCCCAGCGGCGCATCTGGGTCAGAATCCAGATGGCCATGGAGTGATAGGGGAAGGGCTCGAAGCCCACCCGCTCGGGCACGCGCTGCACCTGGCCCAGGCCATTGGCGAAGGTGCCGGTGAGCACCTGCTCGACCACGGTTTGCGGCTGATTGAGGTAGTTGGGGCCGGAGATGGCGGCCGCCACCTCGCGCCGATTGGCGGGGTTGTTGGAATACGCGGTGGCCTCGACGATGGCCTTCATCAGGGCTGCGAAGGTATTGGGCATCTCGCGCGGCATGGCGGCGGGCACGGCGAAGGCGCAGCAGGGGTGGCCGTCCCACAATTCGCGGGTCAGCAGGTGGATGAAGCCCACGCCATCGAAGACCGCGCGCTGGTTGAAGGGGTCGGGGCCGAGGAAGCCGTCGATATTATCGGCGCGCAGATTCGCCACCATTTCGGGTGGCGGCACGGCGCGGATCTGGATGTCGCGGTCGGGGTCGAGCCCGGCCTGGGCGACATAGGCGCGCAGCAGGTAATTGTGCATTGAAAAATCAAAGGGCACGGCGAAGCGGAAGCCGCGCCAATCCTTCGGGTCGCGCTTATCACGGTGTTTATTGGCCAGCGTGATGGCCTGGCCATTGATGTTCTCGATGGCGGCGACGGACCAGGGCTGCGGGCTGGCCACACCCACGCCGAGTGACATGGCGAGCGGCATGGGGGCGAGCATATGGGCGGCGTCGAATTCACGGGCGATGGCGCGGTCACGGATGACGGCCCAGCCGGCGGTGCGCAGCACCTCCACATTCAGGCCCTGGCGGCGATAGAAGCCCATCGGGTCGGCCATGATGATGGGGGTGGCGCAGGTGATGGCGATGAAGCCGATCTTGAGGTCGCGCTTTTCCGGCGCAGCGGGGGTTTGGGCGAAGGCTTCCCGCGCATCGACCAAGGGCAGGATATCGCCGATGGCGGCCAGGAGCGTGGCCCCGCCGAAGGTGTTGAGCATGGCGCGGCGGGTGGCGGCTTGCGGAAAGACGGCGCGCAGCACGGCCTCTTCCACCACCTGGCCCATGGCGCCGGTGCCATCGGTTGGCATGTCGCATGCCATGTCGGCATGGTTGCGGCCGCAACCGCATGGGTCGTAATCGGTGGTGAAAATCCGTGCCATGTCTATCCGCCTCCAGCTTTGACGGACAGATGCCGGCTGGTGCGGCAGGGGGCAAGGCGTGCCGGGCGCCTGCCGCGGGGCGGGCGGCCGGGTTCTGCACAATTTTCGAGCATATCAGGGCGCGAGGCGGCCCGGAATGGGCAGGGCCGCTATTCGACCACAATTGCGCTCGGCGCCCGAGCAGGCTTAAGGCGCGCGCAAGCGGCTTGGCCGCTGGGCCGGCCGATCCGCGTGATTTGCCCCACGCGGCCGGGCGCGGCGGATGACATGCTGGAGCGCCTGCTGCGCAGCGTGTGAATAAGCACCGAAGTGGGACCTCCTACGAATTCTGCATAAGCTCTTGTAAGCTATTGCGGAATTTTATTTGGGGTGAGGTGCCGATCAGGACCCCATTTGAACGCCATATTTCTAATTCTTCTCAATAGGTTAGAAGAAGTTGCGGCCGGCGTCCCGCTACGGTGCCGCTCCACAACAGTACCTCTACCTCGTGGCCCCTCTTATTCAGGCCCGCAGCGAATCCGCCTATCGTGTGCTGCAACCAACCCGTCGCCTAGGCGTTCTGCGCGACGGTCGAGCACTTCGGGCCGGCGATGCAACACCGCGACCACGTTGGTGACGCCTTCTGCCAAATTGATCACCTCGACGGTGGCGGCGGGCGCGACTTCCTTCACGGTGGCCGCAGCCACGACGGCGCGAGGGTTGAGCGGCGGATTGGGCGGGGTGAACCAGAACGGGCAGCAGGGTTCCCGGCTTTATCCCCTCATGATGATGGCGCCGGAGGGTTCGACCTCGGCCGTCCAGCCCGGCGGCACCAGAGTGGTGGCGTCCAATTGCGTAATGATGGCGGGGCCGGAAATGCAAGCGCCTGCCCCCATGCCCGAACGGTCATAGATGGCGGCCCGGGCCTGGCCCCCCGGCAGCCGCATGCGCTGGTCGCCGATGGGCCGGGCAGTGCCCGGCGCCGGGCGGGCCGCGGCCGCGCCATGCAGTCGACCGGTGGCGGTGATCCGCAGGGTGACGATCTCGATGCCGATGCCGGGCAAATCGAAGCCGTAGAGCGCACGATGGGCCTCCGCGAAGGCCTCGCCCAGCCCGCTCAGGCCGGACCAGGGGATGGGCAGCTCGAAGCCCTGCTGCGCATAGCGCATCAGCACGCTGAGGGCACTATTCCGGTCGGCCGGGGGCACGGCTTCATCGGCGAACCAAGTCGCGGCGTCAGCGTCCAGCGCGGCAAAGCCGGCTTCCAGCTTGGCCGCGGCGGCTGCCGCCAGGGGCATGGTCACGCTGCGCGAAAACTCGGCCCGCAGATCCGCCGCCACCAGCCCCTGGGCGCATAGCACGCCGGGGGCGCGCGGCACCAGCACGGTGCGGATGCCCAGAAGCGTGGCCAGCGCTGCGCCATGCAGCGGCCCGGCCCCGCCGAAGGGTACCAGGGCAAAATCGCGCGGATCATGCCCGCGCTCCACGGAGACCACGCGGATGGCGCCGACCATGTTGTTGTCGGCAATGGCTAGGACGCCGCGCGCCGCCGCCTCCACGGACAGGCCGAGCGGGCCGGCGATGCGTGCCAGCGCCGCCTCTGCCCGCGCCGCATCCAGCGCCATGCGCCCGCCCAGCAGGCTGGCCGGCAGATGGCCGAGGTAGAGATGCGCGTCGGTGACGGTCGGCTCCTCGCTACCCTTCCCATAACAGGCGGGGCCGGGCGCGGCGCCCGCGCTTTTCGGGCCCACCGTCAAGGCGCCACCGGGCGAAACCCGGGCGATGGAGCCACCGCCGGCACCGATCGTCACCATGTCCAACATTGGCAGTGGCAGTGGCCAGGGGCCGACCCGACCGGATTGCGTCAGGCCTATCCGCCCCCCCGTGATCACGCAGATATCAGCTGAGGTGCCGCCGATATCCACGGTGATGAGGTTGTCGAAACCCGCCGCCGCGCCGTCCGCCCGCGCGCCTACCACGCCGGCGGCGGGGCCGGAGAGTGCGGTCTGCGCCGGCGCGCGGCGGATGGCGGCGGCACCGGCGACGCCGCCATTGGATTTCATCAGCAGCAGGGGGGCTGAGACCCCGGCCTCGGTCAGCCGCGCCTCCAGCCGCGCGATGTAGGTCGAGACGGCGGGCATCACGGCAGCGTTCAGAACGGTCGCCATCGAACGCTCATATTCGCGCACCACCGGCAGGACCTCGTGCGAGGCGGTGATGGCCAGGCCGGGCAGAAGCCCGCGCAGGAGGGTGGCGGCGCGCGCTTCATGCGCGGCGTTGGAAAAGCTGTGCAGGAAGCAGATGGCCAAGGCCTCCGCCGCCATCGCACGAATGGCCTCGGCCACGCCCGGCAGGGCCGCTTCGTCGAGCGGTGTGATTTCCTGGCCATCGGCGCCGATACGTCCGGCGACTTCAAATACATGCTCAGGCGGCACGGGGCGGCGCGGCTTCACCCAGGCCCAGAGATTGTCTCGCCGGGGCAGGTCGGCGCGGCCGATTTCCAGCACATGGCGGAAGCCCTGGGTGGTGATCAGCGCCGTGCGGGCGGTGCGGCCTTCCAGAATCATGTTGGTCGCTACCGTGGTGCCATGCAGCACCCGGCCGACCTGGGCGGGGTCCCGCCTGGCCTCGGCCAGCGCCATCAGCACGCCGGTCAGAAACCCCTCGGAGGGGTCATGCGGGGTCGATGGGGTCTTGGCCGTCCAGGACTCGCCGGTGGCGACATCCTGCAAGGTGACATCAGAAAACGTGCCGCCGATATCCACAGCAACGAGAAGCGGGCGCTCAGCCGAGGACATCGGCGTATTCCCCACGGTGGAAGGCTTTGGTGGCTGGGCGAGGGCCGTTGCGAGTGCCATCGCGCAGAACGCCGTAATCGCGCGCCGCCGCCTCGGCACTGACGAAGCCGCCGCGGATATCGGCCAGCACGGCCTCTACCGGGCGATCATGCGGGTGGCCCCAACCACCGCCGCCGCCGGTGAACAGCCGCACGATGTCGCCCCGCTTCAGCCGCGTGCCGTCCGAGAGTGAGGGCAAACGCCGCTCATCTGGCCGGCCTGGATTGACCACGGCACTGCCCACGCCGCCGTTCATGCCGCCCGCCACGCCCCAGGGCGGGTTCAGCACGGTGTCGATCCGCACGGCGAGCGTGGCGCTCTCGGCGACGATCTCGTAGTCCCGCTCCACCCCGCAGCCGCCGCGATAGCGCCCGGGCCCGCCGGAGTCGCGGTGAAGCGCGTAACGCAGCAGCCGGATCGGGTAGGAGAGTTCCATGAACTCCACCGGGTAGTTTTCCTGGGCGACGAAATAGACGGCGTCGGTGCCATCGGCGAAGGGCCGCGCGCCATAGCCCACCCCTACGCCATCGCTCATCAGAAAGCCCTCGTCGCGCAATGTTAGCACGACGTAGGCGGAATGGGCGGCGGGCGCTTCTCCGGCGCGGGCGGTGGCGACCAGGCCATGGAAGGCCGCCAGCAGCCGCATCATGGTGATGCCGCGCAGGCCGAGGGGCGCCGGCGCCCGCGGCGCCAGCAGCGAACCGGGGCGCAGCCGCACCTCATCCAACGCGCGCGGGCCGCCGGCATTCAGCACCTGGCCTTGTTCGCCCTGGAGGAAATAGAGCCCCAGCGCCATGCCCGGCACGTCGGGGTGCATCAGCAGGTTGACCGGTCCCGCCGCCTGGTCGTCCGTTTCGGTGGTGTCGAGGATGAAGCGGTCATCCTCCGTGCGGGTCAGAGCCAGACGCAGCCGGAAGGGGCCGTTCCCCTGACCGTCTGAATCGATCGCGTCGGTGAAGCGGGTAACACCCACCGGAAACGTCGCGCGCAGCTTGTCGCGCACCACGGTCTCGGTACGGGAGAGCAACTGCGCCAGCGCATCGGCCAGCACATCGGGGCCGAAGCGCTGGGCGATTTCCTCCAGCCGCTTCTCGCCCAGGCGGACGGCGGCCATCAACGCGCGGGTGTCGCCCTGCGATTGCATGGGGTAGCGGCCGTTGCGCCAGAAGACTTCCAGCAGCGCCTCATTCGTCTCGCCGCCGCGCATAAGCCGCACGGGGGGGATGATGATGCCCTCCTGAAAATGATCCGTGGCATCGGGGCTGAGCGAGCCGGGCCGCAGCCCGCCAATATCGGAAAAATGCGCCCAGCCCATGACGAAGCCGATGCGCTGGCCGTCTACGAAGGCGGGGGCCAGGAACACCTGGTCGTTGGAATGAGAGACGGCACCGCGACTGCCATAGCAGTCATTGTACCAGTAGAGATCGCCGGGGAG
>Ga0209189_1003006_pt1 | contig 11508 bp, 20 predicted proteins | sample C_130820_EF_Meta_FD_187308 | JGI IMG/M metagenome (GOLD analysis project Ga0209189, IMG submission 187308) | Freshwater microbial communities from Lake Croche, Canada to study carbon cycling - C_130820_EF_MetaG (SPAdes) (version 3) | ecosystem: Environmental > Aquatic > Freshwater > Lake...
CTATGAGATGTACCGATTACAATCTCTCTTGCCATGGTAGAAATACCACTTGTCATTCTAATGTCGTCGCACATAAACAGGATCTTTTTTCTTTGATCCTTTGGAATGTAACCTTTAATCATTGTTGTAACTTATTTTATAGCGTTAATAATTTCTGATCCAGTGTAGTAAGTATTGTATTGCTCGTGCATCTTTGCTCTGAAGCCAGAATCAGTAAGATACATATACATCGATCTCTCCACTATGTCTTGTAAGTTCATCTTAGTTCTTATTGAGGTGATCTTAAAGTCCTCGTATAGATTCTCGGGTATCTTTACAGACGTAATTACCCTTTTTGTTTTGCTAACCATATTATAATTTATTTACTATAAATATGTAGATAAAGAGTAAATATGAATTTATAACAAAGCTTTTTTATCTTTACGGTCGCATATATCTGGCTTGTCTTTGAAAGGGCACCACTTGCAGCCATCCAAATTTTTAGGGTATTCTCTATCGATGTACTTATTGTCTGTGGTAAAACACTCTTTGACAAACGACTCGAAGTCTGCAACTGCGTCTTTTACTTTCTTGGTGCCTTGGGCTGGAATAAACTCTTGAACGTATTTGGTTGGGAAATCAGGACTAATCCAAGGTCTTCTCTTTACTATGAAGAACTTTACTTCTATCTTGTCTATAGGAACGTTTAGTGCTCTTGAGTAGAAGTGTTTGTATAATAGAAGCTGACTTATCTTGCTCTTGTCCTTCTTATCGTTATCGTTCCAACCTTTGGTAGAAGTTTTAATGTCGTAGATCTCGTAGGTCTCGGTGTTCTTGTTAAAGAATATCAAGTCAATAGATCCGGTCATTATCACGTTTGGAATCTCGTCTACTATGTATTGCTCGATTGGAATTTCTATGCCTATAAGTTTGGTAGTCTTAAGATTGAAGTATTCAGATCTTTTCTTTTTAAGGAAGTCTAAGATAGTTATGCCGTCTTGAATAAAATCTTTGAACTCTTCTGGTTTTATAAAGTGTTCGCCTTTTTGTTCTTCTAAAGACTCTTTGTAGTTCTCGTACATTCTCTCTTTGAGTAATTCTCCTAAGTCCATCTCTTCTGCTTTCTTTGCGGACTCTTCGTACATTACTCTCAACCACTCTTGTATAGTTTCGTGACATGCAGTACCAAAGGTTAAGTACACTGAAGGTTTAAATATCTTTAGTTTCTTAACGTAATTCAAATACCATTGATATTGGCATTGCTTGTATATAGAGTACTGCGAATAGGACACAGACTTTTGATACGCGTAATTTACTCCCCATACATGTTTAGGCATTGTTTTATTTTTTACCGTCTATAGTAGACTTTATTTTTTGCAAATACAGCACAGCATCCATGTGTTCCTCTATTGCGTGTTGTAACCATTGAGATAAAGATAAATCTTTTCTATCAAGATCAGTGCGGTATTTTAGTTTACCAACTCTTGATCTGTCTATGAATTGATCTATGATACCATCAACAATAGAATCTGTTTTTAAAACCTGTCTTGTATTTTCTGATGTGTATATCACGCTGTCTCCGTATATTTCGCTATTCTTGCTCATCTGCTTTTGACAATTCAGAATTCAGGTGGATAAAAATCTTTATTAACGTTTCCGCATTTTACGCAATAGAAAGTTTGGACTGGAGCCATACCGTCTTGTGCATCACCTGATAAAAATCTACTTACCTTACGAAGTAGCAATCCTGCGTTAAATACATTGTGACCGCATTCATCACATAACCAAGCCGTAGTTTTAGTAAGATCTACTTTTACTTGAAGTTGTTTTTGTTGTTGATTCATTTTTTATTTTTTAGATTCCCAATATAATTGTCTTACTTTAGCTCCTAACTCTTGATCGTTAGGCGTACTCAATACAGTATACTCAGATACAGTAAATAGATTTCTATGAGAGTCCAAAGAGATTGGCTCTTCGTCTTTATTAGCACATTTATCGCATAACTGACCTGCGCCTTCTACGTAATTGAAACGATAGTCGATGTGATCGTTAAATCGGTACTGAGTATCTACTCCACATATAATGCATTTTTCAATGGGATTTTTATATGGCTGTCTATCTATAACAGCATCACCAGGACCATATTCCATTTTAACATACTGTTGTTTTTGTTCTTTCTCTAATGTACAAGAAAGATGGTCTGTACCAGAAAGATAATCGTATTCTACTTCTGAAGTGTCTTTGCCGCAGAATTGGCAAGTGTAGGAGGTTTCCATAGCGTTTTATTTATAACCTAAATGTAACAATTATGGAGAAGATGGAGAAATAAAAGTTTAAAGTAAAGCTGTTGTTCTTGACTTATTTTTTATTTTTTGTTAATTAACTTTGATTCTAATTTGTCTAGTCGAGAGTCCATTATGCTGTATATAGCTTGTTCTGATTCTGTTCGACTTCTGTGAACTTGTTCTATCTCTGAGGATATTACTCTATTTGTTTGAGCGTCTATTTCAAAGACGTCTCTATTAAGGTCTTCGATTCTTTTTTCTAACTTTATGGTCTTAACGAAGGCCGTAACAGCAACTACCGCTAACGCGATAACCGCCACTAGGCTCATCCCTAAAACGAATGATAGTGTTTCCATATTTTATTTCTCCTATATGTCAAAGAACAACAGCTTGCTGACAGGACTGGATTCGAACCAATATGCAGCGATTCAATAAAAGGCACAAATGCTCGAGCTTGTGGTCAACCCATACCTTTTATCTATTTCGTTCTCTGCGCCCACGAGACGAGCGGGTGTGTATGCCGTGCGTACGCTTTTCACCACCTGTCAATATATTAAATCCAATGATTATTTTGTTTTTCCCACCAAAAAGTCAAATCTTGTTTAGTGTCATCGTAGTATTGCGCCACAAAATTTGATTTAAACTTGGAGTGTACGTTTTCATAAAGCGATACAGTTATAACTGATTGTGTTAATTTTAAATCGTTTCTTATTATGTCTAACACCTTTGTATAATTGCCGCCTCTAATAACTCCAGCTTCAACTAGTACTATATTCTTCGTCTCTACGTTATTCAATTTAAACATAGCAATAACACTGTTTAAATACTGATCGTTCCAAGTTTCGTCAGGGTAAGGCACTTCTATTCCAAAGCCATCGCATATTTCCCCTTCGTAAGTCAGCTCGTGTCTTAGTACTTGTCCAACAATAGAAGAGTAATCGGTGGATACAGTAACTATAATAGAATTAGATGCGTTGTACCCTTCATTTAATAAGAGATCTTTTATTTTATCTATGAGTCTAAATTCTGTTTCTTTGTCAACCATCAGTTCTGCTCTCATCTTTAAATCGTTTGATTTTATTAATAAATTCCGTCTTCTTCGTCTATTCTAATATCTAGTTTAGTCTGATCGATTCTGGCTTGTTCAGCTTCTTTGTACCATCTAATCCAAGTTAGAGACACGTCGATAGGAGCCAATACCCAAGCCATCACTACAACCATAACAGCGTCTAACTCAGGAGAATTGTATTCTGTTCCTGTTTTTCTATATCTCTTGTTTAGTTGATAGAAACAATAGATAATGCAAATAAAATAATAACCTAATAACATATATTTAATTTTTAAAGTTGCCCCTCAAGGATTCGAACCTCAACAAACTGTACCAAAAACAGTCGTACTACCGTTATACTAAAGGGCATAATAGTGTAGTAGGAGCTAGCATCCTTGTGGTTACTACACGTTTTATCCACTTTGGTAAAAGGCCTACTCTGTGCGCCCTGATCGCGGGAAGGGGAGTAAACGTCTTTTGCGGAAAGACAGGGATTCGAACCCCAGATACAGTTTCCCGTATTCTTGTTTTCAAGACAAGTGCATTAAGCCTCTCTGCCATCTTTCCGTTACGGTGGCGACAATACTTAGACTAGGGCTGCAGACCCTTGGTATTGCGTTTCTTCAACCACCAACCACCGGCTTAAGACGTCAATGCCAATGGTCCTGTTTATTTTATATAAGACGTTTACAGCTAACGTCTTTGTCGGTTTAAAATTATCGCAATATTAGTACTATGAATACTAATTTTTGACTTTTTTTAAACCAATAAGGTGCCGGTGGAAGTATTTGTTTAACTTCACGGAGTCCTTTTCGGTCACTCCACCACTTCGAATCAGGTACGTCTCAATGCTACTCGTCAGTATACATTGTTTATTCCGCCACACCGGCATATTAAGTTTAGGAAAGGCGAGGATGGTTCAGTGGACAACTCCTTTTATGATTGGCATTACTAATGATGGTTTAAACTCCGATATAGTCGGCCAATGCTTTTTGAGCGCCACCAACAGGCTAACCTATATCATTCCCCAATCAACCCAAAAAATTTAGGAAAGCAGAAGATGGGTGCGTGGACATCTGCTTTTACGATTGGCATTTCTAACCGCGAGGTATCCGCCCTTTCTACAGTTAAAGGATACATTCCAATCAACCTTAATATTGAAACAAACTACCCACAATTTTTCAAAGTCGCCATCCAAGTCATTGCTCTGGTTAAACCAGCGGCAGGTAGTTGTGTTTTTATGCTTTGTACATTTTAATTCGATACAATTTGAATTGCTTGTCTTCTGGATTAATAAGAATATCGATTCTCTTTCTCCAACGTTTGTTCATTAGATCTTTGACCACGTAAATTCCGCTGTACTTTCCTGCGCCCATAATTCTTACCTTTTGTCCGAACTTAAATTTTTTATTTAAGTCCCTACTAACTGCTATAATTCTGTGCTTCTTTGGATTGTTTTCTGTTAACCTCATTCCGGTTGCAGTCACATCTCCATTAGGATCGTTTTTAAATTCGTTCACCTTGTAAGTGGTGACAGTTACGAATTCAACACTACTCTTTTTATGAGGCACGAACTTCTTACCCGCTTTTATGGGGCTTGTAGCCAATACACTCATTAAAATAATACTAATCATTTTCATAATCTTTATTTTTGGTGGAGCATATGGGACTCGAACCCATGTCTCCGTAATGAACAATAATACCAACGTCTCACACGCTTAGATCTGTTTTTATCCTGATCAGTACGGGTCGTATGGTTTTTGGTACTTACGATATCCACCACTTGGTTTTATGACTACCAAGAAACTCCCAGAAGGAGCAGAGCTATAATACTGAGACTATAGCGGGGTTTTCACTTCTTTTTAAAGTCCCATGAGTGATACGGGATGCGACTAAGCAGCGTATGCGTACTCGTCAGCACCGATGAAACTCATAAGAGAATCAAAGGTCATAGTAGATAATTCTACAGTTATTGTTTCGTAAGGTTTTAAGGACTTATCTTACTTTGTCCGCGTGTGGTATTACCTCCGAATTACGGATCAATTCCAAGGATGCCCCATGTGAATATATAAATATACTAATTTTACGAGAATAGAATATCGGCCTCTTCTTCATCGAATCCATATTCTCCATCATGAAATTCAACTTCGAATAGATTGTCTACTGTCATATCTGTGTCTATGAATCTATTCTTGTCAAAACAATTGTAAGGTTCAGGAGCGTCCAATTCCCAGAAAATATAATTGCCTTTTGGTGTGGTTCCCAATACTGTGTAAAATGCGTCCTCTACTAAAATACCGGTATCGTCGGCTTTAATGCATTTAACTTTTCTATAACTCATAACTTATTAATTTAAAAATAAAAAGACGTTTCCACGGTAGTCTGTCCAGGCGTAGTTACCCCTGACCCCCACTGTTAAGTTGATTATTTAACAGCTGTTGTATCAACGATAGCTGCAGTTGAATCTACTGTTGTAGAATCAGCTTTAACTACTGTTGAATCAGTTGTAGTTGTAGCTGCGCTGTTTCCTGTTCCGCAAGCAGCCAATACTAATGCTGAAGCGAAAGCGATCATGATTTTTTTCATGGTTGTTTTCTTTTTTGATTAATGAATAGGATGTAATATACACAACTCCTTTGATATAAAAAAATATTTAAGCTAGTTTTTTAGATATTATTTTTTGTAATATATAACGCATTGGTTATAAATTCAATTTGCTACCAATCATGAAAGATCTTATTGGTATGCTTCCGTCTGCGGTACCTAACATCACCTTAAAGTTAACGTTAAGTTTAAATTTCCTAGTGATTTTAAAGTCTGTAGCGAAGCCGGTTAAGAACGTTAAGTCCCTACTTCTTGTTTGGTATCCATCTTTTAAAGAGATTCCCCACGGAGCAGCTATCATAAATAGATCTGGCGTTACGGTCTTTCTGCCTACAGTTATGGGATACATGGCGAAGCTGATTATTGAAGGGGATAGACTAATTGATCCGCCTTGAATGAACGCAGTATTAGCGCTTATATTATAGCCTGTGATTAGTTTGTCTATTGGTTGAATGTACGTGTAGGCTGGAAATATCATGTGATTAGAGAAGTCTGTGAAATAAGTAGTACCGAAGTTGTGCATAGCTTCTAGTTGACCTCTACTATTCATTTGACTCTTTGTGTAACTTCCGCCTACCGCTATTTTACTAAAGTCTAAGAATACACTAGCGTTAGCACCAAAGTTGGAAAGTCCTGTCATCGAAGACTTGGAAACTCCCATATTCATTGTTGGTACTAGCTTTCTATTAGGCGCTTGTTCAGCTACACTTAAATCAGCAGAAAATATCATTGGGTTTATGGCTGCAGCTTTTTTCTTCTCTTCTTTCTTTTTTTCTTCTTTCTTCTTCTCCTCTTTTTTCTCTTCAGACTTTTTCTCTTCTTTCTTTTCTTCTGATTTATCTTCTTTCTTTTCTTCTGATTTAGTCTCCTCTTTTTTCTCTTCAGATTTGGATTCTGATTTAGACTCTGATTTAGATTCTGATTTTGTTTCTGTGCTTGAGCTCTTGCTCTCTGAACTTGAGCTTGAGGACGACGAAGATCCAGAAGAAGACGACGATTGGGAGGACGATGACGATTGAGACGAAGTTGGTGGCGCCGCTGATGATGCTGCAGAAGTCGATGCTGTGGATGCACTTGATGACGCTGCGCTTGATGCACTCGAACTTGCTGCTGATGAGGCCGCAGAACTTGCCGCACTTGAAGCTGCAGAGCTTGCCGCCGAAGCAGCTGCTGATGCCGCCGCTTGAGTTGCCGCGTTTGCTGCTGTGGTCGCTATTATAGTCGTTGTTTGTTGTGATACTGGACATGGGGTTGCGAATATGGATTTGATCCATGTGTCTACTGTGCCTGATGCAAAGTCTGCGTAAGTAAATAATCGAGATTTTCCCCTAACTATAACTAGAACTCCGGGATAATTGGAAGCGATTGGTGCTATGAATGTGTAAACCTTACTATCGCATGGATCTATATAGGAGATACGAATGTGTAAACCTTGCTATCGCATGGATCTACGTAAGTGTTAACAATATTTTGCCCTTTAGCATTCAGAGCTAATAAGGACAAAACCGATATCGTAAACGTTACTATCCATTTTTTCATTATTTCAATTTAGCTAAGATCGCTAAGTTGCTGTCTACTAATTGTTTTTTCTTAATACCAGAGCGTACGCTGCGCATTGCTCTCTTTTTTGGTTTTGCGTTTGCCATATTATTTGGTGAATACACCTTTTTTAACCATTCTTGCTAAAATACGAGAACATGCAATATCTAATGCTTTTTTAGTCGCTATTGAAACCGTTGATTGATTGAATTTAACTGGGTCCACTGTTGCATCTGATAATAAAGTTAACTCTCTTGTTGTCTTTGCTTCACCCAAACCAGAAGCCGCTATAATCTCGCCTGTCTCTGCGTCTGTGAATCTTACTTGTAGACCTAAACGAGTTACCATTGTGTTCTTAACTCCATTAGATAGATTTACCTCTTCGTCGTCTGATACTGACCAGTCGTAGACTTCGATCTCCACAAAGTAGTGAGCCAATCTAATCTTGCCTCTACCGTCCAATTTATCTTGAGAAATTCCAGCTGCTGATGCCTGGAATTGTTTTACCATTCTATTTTTTATTTCCGTCTTATCTTCTGTGAATGTGAATCTGTTTAAATTCTCTAAGTACTCTAAAGATATATTAGCAACGCCAAGACCAACTCTTTTTTCTTTTAATTCAGGATATTGTTCGTATACTTCTTCACCTATGCCGCACTTCAATATCTGAATTGGAATAGTTGGACCTGAATAGTCCATGTATTGACTTATGTCTATCTTGGTTTCAAAAGAAGCTTTGAATTGTTCTGTAGTAGTTTTACCTATAGTTTGAGCAGAAAGTCTAGTTGCTGCGAATAGAGCTAGCAATAAAGTCAATCCAACTATTAGTAGTATTTTTTTGTATTTAGATTTCATATTATTTATTTTTAATAATTAATTCCCCTAATACTTCTAAGCGACCTACTTCTTTTTGAAATTCTACTGGGGACATACCTAATGAAATCTTCTTTAGAGTTTTTTCAAATTCTTTTTTAGCATCGTCAATATCTAACTTTCCCTCTTTAGCTTTTTTATAATAAGGTAATTTAACTATAAAGTGGTGATAAGTTAACATTGAGACTCCGCCTTTTTCATGAGCATTATTGGCAATCTTTTCAGCGCCACTCATTCTTTTATCTGCAAACTCTTCGAATGCTTTGTCTTGTACTACTTCTTCTTTTAGTAAATCTGCTAATTTTATCATTTGAATCTTCCGTCTAATTTCCAAGTTAATTCATTGCCTATCTTTGTGGCTAATTCAGGCTTTACTAACGTCAAAGTTAACATTGTAACTTGAAACGATAGTGCGAATACGGTCCACGCAAAAACTAATTTTACGAAGCATAGAAACGCTTTTTCTTTTACTTTATTCATATACATTTTTTATATAAAAGGGCCTTTCAGCCCTTTTTTATTTAAGAGTCTTTTTTCTTAGCAGTGAACTTATCCACTGTATCTGCTCCCATGCCAATTCCTGTGATTACCATTACGGCGTTTACTAATTCAGCAGCAGGTTTGAAGTGCTCTTCAGTAAAGCTGTTTGCTAACATAGTTCCGCAAAGAAACAATGTACCAACGAAACCAATAACTGGTTTAATTGAAATTGATCCTCTTTCGTCTTTGAAAAGGTCAATGATCCATTCTTTAAAAGTCATAGCATTTAATTTTTTTGTTAATTAATACCTTTATTAGTGACTTTCGTCCCAAGACTCTTTTAACAATCCACAAGTTTGACACTCTAAATGACCATCGTGGTCACTGTCTCCCCAAATATGTTGACATTGTCTATGCGCGTGATGTTCAAATTCTAATTTTTCCATTTCTTGTTCATGCTCTTGTTGATCTTTAGCTAACTCGAAATTTTGTTTACCTTCAGTTATAGCTAAATCTCTTGCTCCTGCTGCGCCTTGGACAAATGCATCTGGAATAATGGGTGCGTAGTTATGGTCGCTCTCTTTCATGTCGTTTGTGTCAGAAAGACTTACGCCGTCTTCTTCATCCATTTTTTGAACTAGCATTTTATCCTTGTCAGTATCGCTAAACCAATAATCTATTATTTTGCCATAAGAACCAATAAAAGCTCCTAATAATAACATTAATAACTCCTTCCATGCTGCTGCCATTGGTGTTTGTAAACTAACAGCAACGAATATGCCTGCTATAATTAACATAAATCCGCCTAATACTAATGCCGTAATGTACCATCTACGGCTCATCATTTTGTTTAATAACTGCTTAAATCCGTCTGGTGTTTGATCTGCCATCTTTTATTGCTTTATATGATAATAAACTAATTAATATAATAAAGAACACTACTGTTCCTATCTTATATCCTACCATTGTGCTGGTTTTTCTTTAAACTCATCAGCCTCTTTCTTTTTAACTGGAGCTGCTGGTTTGGCGTCTACTGCTTTCTCTTTAATGATTACAGTTTTACCTCCGCTTGCTGCAGCTTGTTGGTTAGAATTTGTGATATTAATTACTGGAGCTGCTTGTTGTGTTGGAGTTTTTTCTTCGTCTCCACCGCCTGTTAATTTGTTTGTGATAAAGCCACCAACGCCCAAAGTAACTGTGCTTACTAGGGTAATGATAATTCCTTTGAAGGATTTACCGGTTGATTCTTGTTCTACTTCTTCTGACATATTATTTTATTTTATAATTATTGGATATTTTGTTTCTTTACCCGCGATATCTATAAATATCAAATCGTAGTCCTTTTTAGCCAACGTTGAAAGATCGTAAACTTTCTTCGTGGTGATATCCATTGCTGTGAATCCGTCTTTTTTAACGGGCTCATCGCTTCCAAAAGGAATGATTTGAACCGAGTACTTTGCTCCTACAGTCGTTTCGAACTCTGCGGTCACAGTATTGCCTACTTGATATATAGACTTGATTGAGGTTGAAGTCGATTTTACTCCCAAATCAATTGGAGCTGGCATTGGTACTGGAGTGATCTTAGTACACGCAGCTAAAAATAAAACCGATATTAATGTTAGTTTTTTCATGTTAAAAGTTGTTATAGCCAGTAAGTTTAATGTTAGTCATATTCAAAACTACGCCCAATTGATTTCCTTTATTATCGCTAGCATCCATTGTTTGAGATACTTTTAAAGCGGTGATAATATTTACCCCATCTCCAATTGTTGAGAACTTTAATTTGAAAGGAGTTGAAACGCCTTTGATAGAGGTGGAGTTGTTTTGATCCAATGCTCCAAATTTAACTACGCCGTTTTTAGAGTTTGCAAAAACATACCATGAATTAGGAAGTGTAGATGCTAATTCTTCGAACTTAATTTTATTAGGATCGTATACAAACTCTAATTGTAAACCTCCCACGCTATTGCCTTTAGTATCAATGTTAACAGGTATTTCAATTACGTTTGATGTTACTGTTTGATTAGAAAGGTTTACGTCTATTGAAGTGTAAGCAAAGTCAGTGTTAATATAAGGTCCTGTGCTTGACATCGACATTTTTTGAGTCGATTCATTAAACGCTACATTCATTTGTAAACTTGGAATAGCGTTTGTTTGAACTGTACTTGAACCATTTGAAACTGTTACTACTTGAGATGAGTGAGATCTATTAACGTCTCCCCATAAGAGATACTTTAAATCTAATATTGCGTTTGCGCCTGCTGTGCCGGTTTTAAAATAAGTCTTAGGATAAGTGATGCTATTCCAGTTTGAGGTTGTAATAGCTCCCCAAGAATTGTTAACAGACGTATTGAATTCAAACTCTGCTCTAAAATTATAATCAGTAGTGTTCTGTCTTATATAAGCAGCGTATGTTGAAGTTCCGTCTGTCGCTTTAGCGAAAGATGAAGGCACTTTATATAAAGCCCAAGTGCCGTCTTCGCTTACGTACTCAACTGGTCCAGTATAAACATCGAATAACTGAATACTTTTAATTTGACTTGGAGTAGTTCCGGTTGGGAATTTTCTCATGTCAATACGTAAAGCACTAACTCCTGCAGAATAACTGTTTGGAGAAACATATGCCCATTCTACTTGACCCCATACAGTAGTAGCGTCTGCTGCTCTCCAAGTTGGTAAACTCATCCATCCACCACTACC
>Ga0209189_1003009_pt1 | contig 11492 bp, 11 predicted proteins | sample C_130820_EF_Meta_FD_187308 | JGI IMG/M metagenome (GOLD analysis project Ga0209189, IMG submission 187308) | Freshwater microbial communities from Lake Croche, Canada to study carbon cycling - C_130820_EF_MetaG (SPAdes) (version 3) | ecosystem: Environmental > Aquatic > Freshwater > Lake...
TTAAAAGTATCAATTATTCTCTGTCTATCTACAGAACTAACTCGTTTCCTTAATGGATCTAATGATTTACGCTGTTCAATTATCCATTTATGAATATCTCTAATATCATAACACTTACCATTTACAGTTATTCTATATTCAGGTGGACGATCTAATAGATTTTCTAAACCAATTGGATCTTGATAATTTTCTGTAGGAATAGGATCACATTCACCACCTATCTGTTTCTTTAAGGCTAAGTATTTACTTTTATATTTTAAATATTTTTGTTTTAATGACATATATATATTAAAATATAAAAAAATAATTAAATTTTATACTTTTATCTATTTATAACAGCTGCTAATATATCAGGATCATTTTGTAGCTCTACTGATGCATAACGTAATGCTTGGCTATTATTTGTAACAGCAGCTAATACTATTTCTTTATCTGCTCTTAGATTTTCTGATGCTAATTGTAATACTAGTCCATTTCGTCTAACAGCAGCTAATACTATTTCTCTATCTGCTCTTAGAGTTGGTGATGCATATTTTAATATGTTACCTATATTTGTAACAGCAATTAATACTATTTCTCTATCTGCTTTAAGATCTACTGATGCATAACGTAATGCTTCGCTATTAATTGTAACAGCAGCTAATACTATTTCTCTATCTGCTCTTAGCTTTTCTGATGCTAATTGTAATACTAGTCCATTTTTTCTAACAGCAGCTAATACTATTTCTCTATCTGCTCTTAACTTTTCTGATGCATATTTTAATGCACCTCCATAATTTGTAACAGCAGCTAATACTATTTCTCTATCTGCTTTAAGATCTTCTGAAGCATATTCTAATGCATCACCATTTTTTTTAACAGCAGCTAATACAACATCTCTATATCCTCTTAGCTCTACTGATGCATAATGTAATACTTGGCTATTATTTGTAACAGCAGCTAATACTATTTCTCTATCTGCTCTTAGCTTTTCTGATGCATATTTTAATGCACCTCCATAATTTGTAACAGCAGCTAATACTATTTCTCTATCTGCTTTAAGATCTTCTGAAGCATATTCTAATGCATCACCATTTTTTTTAACAGCAGCTAATACAACATCTCTATCTGCTTTAAGATCTTCTGAAGCATATTCTAATGCATCACCATTTTTTTTAACAGCAGCTAATACAATATCTCTATCTGCTCTTAGCTCTACTGATACATAATGTAATATATGTACATGTCCACCTCGTCTAAGAGCAGCTAATACTACATCTTTATCTGCTCTTAGATCTTCTGATGCATATTTTAATGCAATACCATCTTGTCTAACAGCAGCTAATACTATTTCTCTATCTGCTCTTAGCTCTTCTGATGCACGACATAATGCTAATCCATCTTGACTACTATTTACAGCAGCTAAAACTACAGCTTTATCTGCTCCTAAGTTTACTGATGCATATTGTAATGCATCACCGTTTTGTCTAACAGCAGCTAATACTATTTCTCTATCTGCTCTTAGCTTTTCTGATGCATATTTTAATGCTTTGCTATTATTTGTAACAGCAGCTAATACTATTTCTCTATCTGCTTTAAGATCTTCTGATGCATATTGTAATGCATTAACATCTTGTCTAACAGCAGCTAAAACTACTTCTTTATCTGCTCTTAGTTCTTCTGATGCATATTGTAATGCATTACCGTCAACTGTAACAGCAGCTAATACTAAATTTTTATCTGCTTTAAGATCTTCTGATGCATATTGTAATACTATTCCATATAGTCGAACAGCAGCTAATACAACACCTCTATCTGCTCTTAGCTCTTTTGATGCATATTGTAATGCAAATGGACTTTGTTTAACAGTATCTAATGTTATATTTCTATTTGATCTTATTTTTAAAGGTGCATTTTTATAATCGTTTAATTTACTATACTTTTTACTGTTAATAATTTCTTGTTCTTCTAATGTTAATGGTATTTTAAAAGTATCAATTATTCTCTGTCTATCTACAGAACTAACTCGTTTCCTTAATGGATCTAATGATTTACGCTGTTCAATTATCCATTTATGAATATCTCTAATATCATAACACTTACCATTTACAGTTATTCTATATTCAGGTGGACGATCTAATAGATTTTCTAAACCAATTGGATCTTGATAATTTTCTGTAGGAATAGGATCACATTCACCACCTATCTGTTTCTTTAAGGCTAAGTATTTACTTTTATATTTTAAATATTTTTGTTTTAATGACATATATATATTAAAATATAAAAAAATAATTAAATTTTATACTTTTATCTATTTATAACAGCTGCTAATATATCAGGATCATTTTGTAGCTCTACTGATGCATAACGTAATGCTTGGCTATTATTTGTAACAGCAGCTAATACTATTTCTTTATCTGCTCTTAGCGTTGGCGATGCGTCTTGTAACATGTTACCTATCTTTGTAACAGCAATTAATACTATTTCTCTATCTGCTTTAAGATCTACTGATGCATAATGTAATGCAAATCCATCTTTTTTAACAGCAGCTAATACAACATCTCTATCTGCTCTTAGCTCTACTGATGCATAATGTAATGCTGTGCTATCATTCGTAACAGCAGCTAAAACTACTTCTTTATCTGCTCTTAGCTCTTCTGATGCAAATTCTAATGCAAATCTAGCTAGGTGATGATTATTAATAGCAACTAAAACTACTGCTTTATCTGCTCTTAAGTTTACTGATGCATATCTTAATGCATCACCATTTTGTCTAACAGCAGCTAATACTATTTCTCTATCTGCTCTTAGCTTTTCTACTGCATATTCTAATGCACCACCATTTTGTCTAACAGCAGCTAATACTATTTCTCTATCTGCTTTAAGATCTTCTGATGCAAATGCTAATGCACGACCATATTTTTTAACAGCAGCTAATACTATTTCTCTATCTGCTTTAAGATCTTCTGATACATATTCTAATTTAAATAAAAAATCTGGAATTTTTTCAATAGCAACTAATGTTATATTTCTATTTGATCTTATTTTTAAAGGTGCATTCCTATAATTGAATCCACGATACTTTATTCTGTTAATAATTTCTTGTTCTTCATCTAATGTTAATGGTATATTATTAAAAGTATCAATTATTCTCTGTCTATCTACAGAACTAACTCGTTTCCTTAATGGATCTAATGATTTACGCTGTTCAATTATCCATTTATGAATATCTCTAATATCATAACACTTACCATTTACAGTTATTCTATATTCAGGTGGACGATCTAATAGATTTTCTAAACTAATTGGATCTTGATAATTTTCTGTAGGAATAGGATCACATTCACCACCTATCTGTTTCTTTAAGGCTAAGTATTTACTTTTATATTTTAAATATTTATTAAAATATAAATTCTTCATTAATTAACTTGATAAAATATTATTTTAATAAATCAGCTACAATAAAAGCTAATTCTAAAGATTGCATACCATTTAATCTGGGATCACATTGTGAATAATAAGCTTTATTAAGATCTGATTCATTTATACCATTAATTTCTCCACCAGTACATTCTGTAACATCTTCATTTGTGAGTTCTAAATGTAAACCACCTGGATATGTGCCCATTTTTTTGTGAATATTAAAAAACTCTATAACTTCATTTTTAATTAAATCAAACTCTCTAGTTTTAATTCCACTAACTGTTTTTATTGTATTTGCATGCATTGGATCACAACACCATACTACATTTAAACCATTATTTTGTATTATTCTAATTAATTCTGGTAACTTTTCTTTTAATTTAATAGCACCCATTCTTGTTATTAATACAATACGTCCTGGTATATTATTAGGATTTAGTAATTTAAGTAATTTAATTAATTCTTCACTAGATATTTTATCAGATAATTTAACACCTATTGGATTATTTATTCCTCTCATAAATTCAATATGTGCACCATCTAATTGCCGTGTTCTTTCTCCTAACCAAAGCAAATGTGCAGAACAATCATATGGTTTATTAGTACGTGAATCATATCTAGTTAATGATTCCTCATAATTTAATAATAGACATTCATGACCAGTATAAATATTTGTTGCAATAAACTTATCATCTCTAGTATTTATTCCTAAACCTTGAATAAATTGTAAACTTTGACTAACTTTATCTGCTAATATACGATATTTTGATCCTTCAATTGTCTTTTCTACAAAATCTAAATTCCATGCATGAACTCTCTTTATATCTGCATATCCACCGTAAGAAAATGCTCTTAAAATATTTAATGTTTGTACAGACTGATAATAGGCGTGTAACATTCTTTGAGGATTTGGTGTTCTGTCATTAATATCATTAATAATATCACCCCTATAAGTTAATAGTCCATCTGTATCATATTCTTCAGATCTAGGTTTAGCAAATTGTCCTGCCATTCTGCCTATTTTAGTTACAGGTAAACCTGAACCATATGTTAAAATTAATCCCATTTGTAATATTAATCGATACGTATCTCTAACTTTATCAACTTTAAAATCTTTAAAACTTTCTGCACAATCACCTCCCATTAATAAAAATCCTTGACCAATACTAATTTTTGATAATGATTCTTGTAAATTATCACACTCTCCTGCAAAAACTAACGGTGCTACTTTAGATAATTCTGATTCAACTTTCATTAATTCTTCTTTATTTGGATAAGATGGAATTTGTTTTATATTCTTTGATCTCCACGATATTTTAGTCCATGCTAAAGAACTATTAAATAATTCAGACAAAATAAAATATATCAGACAAAATTTCATATATTTTATATATTGGTCTATTTTTTAGGACATTACTTATTTTTAAATCATTATAAACAAATTATTGGATAAAAATATATTTATATTATATAATAATGAGTAAATTAGATGAAGTTAATATAATAATGGATTTAGAAATTAATACAAATAAATATTTAGCTAAATTAATAAAAAAATATAAAAATGAATTAAATGGTTTTACTTATTTACCTGATATAAATGATATAATTCAACAGAAAAAAATATTTATTAGATATATTAGTGTACAAGGATTATTAGGGTTTGGTGGATTTTATAATAAAGTTATTAAGAAAAATAATAAATTTTATATATTACTTGTAAATCAAAATAAACAATTTTGGGAAATAAGTTTCGATGATAATTTTATTTTTTATAAAAATATAGAAAATAATAATGATCAAAAAAGAAATTTTTTTACTGATTTATTAAAAAAATATACTTAAGCTTCTGATTTAAGTAAAAACATTGATAAAATAAATATAATAAAAACAGCAATAATAGTTGATATTAATGATTGCATAGATGTAGTCATCATAGTAATATTTTTACCATCTTTATCTTTATTGGTACTATTATACCATGAATTAATACCCCAGTTTGTAAAAAAAACTACGAAAAGAATTGCAATATGATCCATAAAATTCATTTTATATATATATTAATTTAGAAATTTTATATATTTTTTCTAAATTATTGATTCAACATTTAATTTTTGTTTACCTTTTTTTGCAAAAAAATATAAAGTACATAAGTTATTTTCTAAATTATATGTAGCACCATTAATATCTCGTTTATTAACTTTATTAAAACATTCATCTTTAGTTAGATTTGTGTTATTGCTCATAATAATTGACTTTTCGTCCATTTCAAAATTTTTTTCATTATAAACAATTTGTTCAAATTTTTCTTTTATTTCATTATCTTTTGATGGATTTTTAAATAAAATTATAAGAATAAATAAAAATACAATTAAATAAATTAAAATATTTTTTATCATTTATTAAATTATATAAAATATTTTTATAAATGCAATATATCATATCAAAGAACTACTTTTTTTAATAATAAATATTTATTTTTATATTTTAAATATTTTTTAAGATAATTAATAGAAGGTTTTTGCTGAGCGATTAATTCATATGATGGTCTTGCTTGATAAATACGTGTATTTTTCATTTTAGATCTAATTATAGAAAAATTATTATTATCTATTTTTAAAACTTGAGGTGATCTTCCTAATAATATTTCTTTTTCATCATTGATATTATTAATTTTTTGACCTAGTAAATAAGTTTGATCTTGAGCTCGAGATGAACCAATATCAACTCTATATATTAATTGTTCATTATTATGGGCACAACCCATACTTATACCATATATTCTATTATTTACCACATTTTGAGGTCCTTCATCTGGTGGACCTATAAGTACTTCAACTTTTTGAGTAGAATGATCTACAACTGTAAATGTTTTCATATTTCTATAAAAGATATTTTTTTGTTGTATACAATGTCCAATAAAAGTTTTTATACTATGAACAAAACTTATTTGTTCTGGAGTATAAGGTTCTGAAAATTCAAAAAAATTATATAAATTATTAATATGATCATTACATTTTTTAGGATTTAAGTCTTCACCAATATCTCTATCCCATAATAAATTATCCATATTTACTAATTCTGGCTCACCATATTGGAATTTACCTGAAAATCTATTAAATATTTTACGAATATTTTCAGAATTTTGTTGAGGATCATTTAAAATATTATTTATTTTTTTAATTAAATTAAAAGAAACCTGTTTAATTGATGCATGAACAAATATATAATTATTAATTTTTAATAAAATTCCAATACCGCCTTCTATAAGTAAATTATATCCAGAATTACCATATTGAAAACATAATTTTCTATTTTCTGTTTGTCCTGTTATTCTATTCTTATAATAATTTTCAACACGAGATAATCTTTGAAATGTTTGATTAATATAGGCTCTATCTCCTAAAATATTAGCTATTTCATGATTACCTAATAATTTATAAATTTTACCTCCCGATAGCAAAGACATTTTATTTATTGAATTTATAAATCGTAATAATTTTACTTCTAATTGATTATAATCATGAATAGTTGTATTTATTCCTTCTATATATTTTTCCAAAAAATTTATATCTTGACCTCTACTACCATCAATTAGATCACCAATAATCACAACAATACTATTATTACCACACCATTCATAACCTAATGTTTCATCATAATTATAATCTTCTGAAAAAATATTTAAATTTAACATTTCTTCTAAATATGGATCTGAATTTTGTGGTTTATATTTATCTGGACCAAAACTATCTAAATTTGGTAATTCCATACCAGATCTCTTTCTAATTACACCTGCACAATCTCTTAAACTAATTATTAGAGCATGAATATCTGCATGAACATCTGAAAATAAATAGATTGGTGTTGAGGAATCAATATTTATATCTGTTTCATATGTATTTGATGATAATATTTCAAATATCTCACTATTTGTAAGATAATCTTTTTTTACTTGTGGTGTATTAGTATCAAAAGCAGACATTATATATTAAAACTTATATTTTTTTATATAAAAAATTTATTATTTTTTGATGGATTTTTAAATTAAATATATTTACGCCTTTTTTTAGTTTGAATGTTAGTTGTTTATTATAATAAAGTTCCTATAGTATTATAATCAAGTTCCTGTAGTATTATAATCAAGTTCCTGTAGTATTATAATCAAGTTCCTGTAGTATTATAAAAAAGGTTTTAACTAGAAATTATATCTACCAACATAACTAGGAAACCAAAATCTATTATCATCCTGATAATTACCATGACATAATCTAAAACCGTCCCCATCTCCACTTAAAGTCCAAGACCCTATTACTATTTTATTAACATATAATGTTCCACTTCCACACCAAAGATCTTGTGCTGCAAATGATCTATATTCATTTAGATTATTTGTTTTTCTTAAGCGTACCCATTGTGTTGCATTATCCCCGTCAGCTGATATTGTTGTATTATTAGGTAAATTTAATAAACCTTTAATTGTGGTATTACCATTAATTTGTACATTATCATACATTGTAATTCTTCTTGCTTCACCAGGTTTGCCTTTCCCAACAATATTTAATGAATCGTCCCAAATATTATAACCTATTTTACCTGCATTTCCTTCTCTTGTTGTATCACCTGCACCTAAATCAATAACATTCTTTCCTGGTATTGATAAATTACCATTAATTTGTACATTATCCCATAAAGTAACTTTTCTATTAGGTGCTGTACCTTGACCAACGATAGATAAACTATTAGTATCATATGTTGAGTCTGATATGGATGATGATATACCATCAGCTGATTTACCAATTAATAATTTATTTGTAACATTAAGTGCACCTGGCATAGTTAATGTATTATTAGTTGTTAATTGTGTAGCAATATTTGATAAATTTCTTATTGCTTCAATGTCAGCTAAGTATCCTGTAGTGGTACTTTGAAAGTTTTCACGTTTATAAATATAAATCAAGTAAAAGAACATTATTATTGTTATAATAAAATAACAATCTGATTTATCAAGCATAATTAAATTACTAAATAAAAAAATTATATAAATAATTAATATTATATGATTTAATGTCAAAATTAGAATTGATTACAAAAGATTTAAAAGAAGTCATAGGTTTGAAAGAACTTGAAGAAAAAATAAATAGTGGAAAAGAATTAAGTGCTTATTGGGGAACTGCACCAACAGGTAAACCACATGTAGGATACTTAGTGCCAATGATTAAAATAGCCCATTTACTTAAAGCAGATTGTAATGTTAAAATTTTATTTGCAGATTTACATGCGTTTTTAGATGCAATGAAGTCAACATTTGAACAATTAGATTATAGAACAAAATATTACGAATTTGTTATTAAAGGTTTATTAGAATGCTTAAATGTAGATATAACTAAACTTGAATTTGTTAAAGGAAGTGAATATCAATTATCTAAAGAATATACATTAGATGTATATAAAATGATGTCAAAAATTACATTAGACGCTGCTCAAAAAGGTGGTGCTGAAGTTGTTAAACAATCAGATAATCCTTTATTAAGTGGTATGGTTTATCCTATATTACAAGTTTTAGATGAAGTTTATCTAAAAACTGATATTGAATTAGGAGGTGTTGATCAACGTAAAATTTTTATGATGAGTAGAGATCATTTACATAAATTAGGATATAAACCTAATATACATCTTATGAATCAAATGATTCCTAATTTAACTGGAAAATCTATAGATGAAAAAATGAGTTCTTCTGATATTAATTCAAAAATTGATCTATTAGATACACCAAAAGATATTAAAAAAAAAATAAATAAAGCATATCTTGAACCAAAAAATATTGATTGCCCATTATTTATGTTTATAAGATATGTTGTATTTCCAATTTTAGAATTAAAAAATGAAATATTTATAATTAATCGAGATGAAAAATGGGGGGGTCCAATGACTTTTAATGATTATGAAGATTTAACTAATAATTATATTGAAGATAAAGTAACACCTCCAGATATTAAATTGGGTGTGACTGAATTTTTAATAAAATTATTGGAACCATTAAAAATAAAATTTGATAATAATAATGAAATACAACAAATTATTAAGATTGCTTATTCATAAATAAAAAAATATTTTCATCATCTAATTTTTTTAAAATATCAATTGATTTACTTGTTATAAACTCTCTTTCATTATTATCTAATAAATTATGTAATTCATCAATATAACAATGTTGATCATAGACAGTTTCATTAAAATGTTTTAATTTATTTATTTTTATATGTTTTTTCATTAAATAATATGAAATCCAAATATCATCATGAAGAAAAATAAATTGATATGATTTTATTTTTTCGTAAAAATTAATAATACAATCTAAACAATTTATTGGTAAAGCAAATATATCAACTCCTTGACCAATAATTAATCCATTCCAATCATATGAATGAAATGTAAATGCATTTTTATTATCTTTTATATTTTTATAAATAATATCAAATGCATATGTTTTATATATAACATCATCATCAACAAGTAGTATAAAATCATCATTATGAAAATCATTCTTACTTGTTAATATTCCTAATAATTTTGTACCTGGTCCATAATCATCATCAATAATATTTATTTCTACCATTGATTTATATTTAGTTTTTATTTTTTCTAATTCAAACATTTCAGGTGTTAAATTTGGATAATAGCTTAAAATTGTTTTATTAAATCTTTTATAATATTTTGGTATATTAATAAATATTTTTTCAGGTAAATATGATTGTGATAATATTGAATCAATTGTTTTATAAATATAAAAAATTCTAGAAGGAATTGTTGTCATTGAAACATAGAATTTCATAATTATAATGTTTTATATATTAAATAATAAAAAACACATTCTTAATTGTATTGTTTTATATATTTAAAATTTGTGGTAGTGTTAAAAACTCTTTAATTATATTTGATGTTAATTTGGTATTAATTACACGTTTTATAAGCAAATTAGTAAATAAATAAGCTTTTTTATATTTTTTATTTTCAATATACATTTTAATAATTTTTTTTGTTTCAATCACACCACTTAACGGTATATTATTATCATCACTATACAAAAAATTTTTGATTTTATTCTCTAATTCTTTGAATTCTTCTTTATTATAAGAACATTTTCTATTAGCAGATGTCAAAGCAATTGCAATTGCTTGTTTTTTATCTTTAACAATTTTATCATTACTGAGTTTTAATTCTTTTTTATTAAATTCTTTAATTGTTTTTTTTATTATATTATTACTACATTTTTCATGATTCATTATTATATTTTACAAAATAAAATCTAATCATTATTAATATTATGAATATTTTGGATTATTATGTAATCCACATGGAAAATAAAAAAGATAGATATGAAAATATTAAAAATATGGAACAAAAATTAGGTATTCCGATTGAAATTTTTTATGGTATTGACGGAAATACTGTTAATACTAATGATATATCTAAATTTGATAGTAATTTAAATTTAAAAAATAAATTTGATTATAATGGAATCATTGGGTGTTATTTAAGTCATTTTTTGTTATTAAAACAAATATACAATAACAATCTTAATAATGAATATTCAGTTATATTTGAGGATGATTTTGATATTCAAGTTAATGATTTAAATGATAAAATAAATGATGCAATCAATAATATTGATATTGATTTTGATTTTATATTTTTAGGTATTGAAGGTTATACTGTTGGTGATAATTATAAAAATAATTTGTATTTTATTAATAAAACAAAAAAAACTTGGGGATTTCAAGGATATGTAGTTAAAAATAAAAATATTTATAAAATTTTAAAACAACTTTATAATATTATTTTTGAAGTTGATATCCAAATATTCAATAAAATTAAAAGTGGTGATTTAAATGGATTTTTTATATACCCTAATTATATTAATCAAAATAAAGATTTTGTATCATTAATTAGACCATCTTCCAAAAATAAATATATAATTTTACTAAAAAAAAATTGTATTGAAAAATCTACTAATACAGAACCAAAAAAAGTAAATACAGTACCAAAAAAAGTAAATACAGTACCAAAAAAAGTAAATAAAGTACCAA
>Ga0209189_1003015_pt1 | contig 11489 bp, 10 predicted proteins | sample C_130820_EF_Meta_FD_187308 | JGI IMG/M metagenome (GOLD analysis project Ga0209189, IMG submission 187308) | Freshwater microbial communities from Lake Croche, Canada to study carbon cycling - C_130820_EF_MetaG (SPAdes) (version 3) | ecosystem: Environmental > Aquatic > Freshwater > Lake...
CCCAGTCCCCGGTCCCGGCCCAACGGCCGTGATCTGTCGCCGAAGCCGAGGCCGCAGCGGCGTTCCGGGCCGCGCGCGCATTGAACCCGGTCGGATTGACCAGGGTCAAGCTACGAAAACATTCGGGGCGACGAAGGGCCAAACGGGCGACAAACTCGGCTGACAGCGAGAGCGCCAGGACGTCAACCGCACGCTCCCCTGTCGATTCATAGCTTGCGTCGAGGACTGATTCGATCGCATCCACGAACATCGCCCGGTCATAATGACGATCGGTACGATCAGAGAGTCCGAATCCTGGAAGATCGGGTGCCCAGACCTGCCGATCGCTTTGCATGGCCTCGAAGATCGGCTTGATCTCGTAAGCCGAGGCCGCGGCGTTCATGCTATGAATCAAAACGAGAGGCGGACCATCTCCTGCCACATAGACAGTGAGCGGCCCGACGCGCCCATCAAGCACTCGCCTCGATGCGTTGAGCGCGGGGGGCAACGTCGGGTACACCGTCAGCTCGTCATTGGAAAAAATCTTTTACGCGATCCATAAAGGACTTTGCAGCGGGATTGTGGCGGACATCCTTGAGCGATTGTTCGAGTTCACGCAACAAGACCTTCTGTTTTTCGGTCAGCTTGACCGGTGTCTCAACGGCGAGGTGGCAGTAAAGGTCGCCCGGGTAGCTGGAGCGTATCCCCTTAATACCCTTGCCGCGCAAGCGGAAAGTCTTGCCCGACTGCGTTCCTTCGGGCACATCCATTTCAGCTCTACCGGCCAGAGTAGGTACTTCGATCTTGCCCCCCAATGCGGCCGTGGTGAACTGAATTGGAATCTCACAGTGCAGGTCGTCCCCGTCTCGCTGGAATACCCCGTGCGGCTTGATCTTGATTTCAACGAACAGGTCGCCCGATGGCCCGCCATTGACACCCGGCTCGCCGTTGCCGCTGGATCGGATTCGCATCCCTTCATCGATGCCCGCGGGGATCTTGACCTCGAGTGTTTTGTTCTTCCGGGTCCGGCCAACGCCTTCACAAGCCGTACAAGGATCGGGAATGATTCGGCCCGAGCCATGACAATGCGGGCAGGTTTGCTGAATTGAAAAGAACCCCTGCTGGACGCGAACGGTTCCGCCCCCGCCGCACGGCCGACAGGGTTGCGGCTTCGTGCCCGGCTTGGCGCCAGTACCCTTGCAGGTCTCACAAGCTTCCCAGCTCGGCACACGAATCTGGGCCTCGTGCCCATTAGCGGCCTGTTCGAGGGAGATTTCCATGGTGTAGCGCAGATCAGATCCGCGATACACGTTGGAACGCCCACCGCCGGCACCACGGGCGCCCGCCTGCCCAAAGATGTCGCCAAAAATATCGCCAAAAACGTCGGCGAAGCCGCCAGCGCCAGGACCGCCGGGGCCCCCGCCCATGTTGGGGTCAACACCAGCATGGCCGTAGCGGTCATACGCGGCCCGCTTTTGCTCGTCGGAGAGCATTTCGTAGGCTTCTTTGACCTCTTTGAACTTGCCTTCGGCTTCTTTACTATCCGGATTGCGATCCGGATGGTATTTCATCGCCAGTTTGCGATACGACTTCTTAATCTCTTCGTCAGAGGCGTTTTTCGCGAGGCCGAGCACCTCATAGAAATCCCGTTTCGCCATCGGTGCTTATTCACTCATGTTGACCGGTCGAGACGACCGGTCAGGTTAAACGCTGCAGATTAGCCTCGACGCACTTCCTTGAAGTCGGCATCGACGATGTCATCGTCTTTAGGGCGCGAACCACCTGCACTGCCCGAGCCGCCACCTGAGCCACCCGATGCACCGCCACCATGTCCACCGTTTGCCCCTGGACCGCCAGGACCTGGCCCCATTCCGTCGCCTTTCTGCATTTCGGCCGCCATAATCTCACCAATCTTCTGTGAGGCAGTCATCAGTGCCTCGGAGGCGGCCTCGATCCGGGCCTTATCGTCGGACTGGATCGCCGCTTCAGTTTCCTTGATAGCCTCTTCAATCTTGGTCTTTTCGGCTGCATCAATCTTGTCGGCATGCTCGGTCAGGCTCTTGCGAACCTGGTGGACCATGGCATCGGCTTGATTGCGGGCCTGGGCTACCTCGGCAATGCGACGATCTTCTTCGGCATTGGCCTCGGCGTCTTTGACCATGCGCTCAATTTCGGCCTCGTTGAGGCCCGAGTTGGCCTTGATCGTGACCTTATTTTCTTTGCCGCTCGCTTTGTCCTTGGCCGACACGTGCAGGATGCCATTGGCATCGATATCAAACGTCACCTCGATCTGGGGCGTACCGCGCGGGGCCTGGGGAATGCCCTCGAGGTTGAATTCACCGAGCAACTTATTGCCAGCAGCGATTTCGCGCTCGCCCTGAAAAACCTTGATCGTGACGGCGGGCTGGTTATCGTCCGCGGTTGAGAACACCTGGGCGTACTTGGTCGGGATCGTCGTGTTTTTGTTGATCATTTTGGTCATCACGCCGCCGAGGGTTTCGATCCCTAGGGACAGTGGCGTGACGTCGAGCAAGAGTACATCCTTGCGCTCGCCGGACAACACCGAACCTTGAATCGCGGCGCCGACCGCGACCGCCTCATCGGGGTTGACGTCCTTGCGTGGCTCTTTGCCAAAGAACTCTTTGACCTTCTCCTGGACCTTGGGCATCCGGGTCATACCGCCGACCAAAATGACGTCCTCAATGTCGCCGACTTTGACGCCCGCGTCTTTGATCGCAATCCGGCAGGGTTCGATCGTGCGCTGAATCAGTTCATCGACGAGCGCCTCGAGTTTGGCCCGCGTCAACTTCATGTTGAGGTGGCGCGGCCCCGAAGCGTCTGCCGTGACATAGGGCAAATTGATTTCGGTCTGCGCTGAGCTCGACAGCTCGATCTTGGCTTTCTCGGCGGCCTCTTTCAGGCGCTGCAGGGCCAACACATCGCGCGCCAGATCGACACCGGACTCTTTCTTGAATTCACCGATGATGTGCTCAATCAAGCGCTGATCGAAGTCTTCACCGCCCAGGAAGGTATCGCCGTTGGTGGAGAGCACTTCAAACTGCTTCTCGCCATCCACGTCAGCAATCTCGATGATCGAAATATCAAAGGTGCCGCCACCGAGGTCGAACACAGCAATCTTGCGGTCATGCTTGGATTGCTTGTCAAGGCCGAACGCCAGCGCGGCGGCGGTCGGTTCGTTGATGATGCGCTTGACTTCGAGCCCTGCGATCCGACCGGCGTCTTTAGTGGCCTGACGCTGGGCATCGTTGAAGTAAGCGGGAACCGTGATCACCGCTTCGGTGACGTCTTCCCCAAGGTAGTCCTCAGCGGTCTTTTTCATTTTGCGCAGCACTTCGGCCGACACCTGCGGGGGCGCCAGCTTGCGACCACGTGACTCGACCCAGGCGTCACCGTTGTCGGCTTTGATGATCGCGTAAGGCATCAGATTGATGTCCTTCTGCACTTCTTTTTCGCCAAACTTACGGCCGATCAAACGCTTCACGGCAAACAGCGTGTTGGTTGGGTTGGTCACAGCCTGCCGCTTGGCGGGCGCGCCCACTAGGATCTCGCCGTCCTCCATGTACGCAACGATGGACGGCGTGGTGCGGGCTCCCTCGGCGTTTTCGATCACGCGCGGCTGACCGCCTTCCATGATGGCGACGCAGGAGTTGGTGGTGCCGAGGTCGATGCCGATGATCTTGGCCATGATTTGGTTCTCTTGAAGTAATTAACTGGATACGGTTTAGATGGGGACAAAGCCGGCAGGTTTCAAGCCTGCCCGGCGGGGCCGCTGGAGACCGTCACGAGCGCGGGTTTGAGCACCCGATCGGCGATCACCCAACCCTTCTGGAGCACAGCCACAATGTGTTGCGCGGCGACTTCAGCGGAGGGCACCATCGAAATGGCTTGATGCCGGTTGGGATCAAAACGATCGCCCTTGGGATCGATTGGGGTCAAACGAGCCTTTTCAAAGGCCGATAGCAGCTGGCGCAGGGTGATCTCAACCCCGGAGCGCATCTGCTCGGGCGTGGCCGCCGGCGTTGCGAGCGCGGCCTCGAGGCTGTCGATTACGGGAACCAGCGCTTCAGCAAAGTTTTCGATCGCGTACTTGTGCGTCTTGGCAATGTCTTCTTGGGCGCGACGGCGGATGTTTTCCATCTCGGCCTTCGCCCTCAGGTAGGCCTCGTGGTACTCGGCCACACGGGCTTGCGCCTCAATCAGCGCGATCGCATCGGAGGCGACATGAAGATCGGCGCCATCGACGAGACCAGCTGGGTCTACCCCCACCCCTGGGCCCACCCCGGGACCGACCGCTGCTCCGACTCCCGGGCCCGCCGCAGCATCCGACGGAGCCGAGGCGACTGGAGGCGCAGTTGCCCCGGCGCCAGACGGCGATGGCGATGGCGCAGACTCGTGTTGTGGCAACTCGGGATCTGAAGCTGAGCGGGCATTGGCCATGGATTTTGTATCCTATTTCTAAACTTGGAGCTAATTTGAGGGCGAGTTTAGGGGTTTCAAGTCCCCCATCGCAAAACCAACACAGACTCGGCGTACACGAGGGACGATGGTCTGCGATAGCATCAAAACCTGCCCTTTAGCCTGCCCGAAAGTGCCCACCGCCGCGAGGAGAACATCCATTGATCGTCAAGCAAATCTGGACCGCCAACGCGTATCGCAATTTTAATTACCTGATCGCTTGCAGCGAAACCGGTGAGGCGATTGCAATCGACCCACTCGACAGCGCCCAGTGCCTCCAGGTGGCGCGCGAAGCAGGGTGGGAGATCACGCAGATTCTTAATACCCACGAGCACCATGACCACACCGGGGGCAATCAGGCGGTGGTCGATCAAACGGGGGCCAAGGTTTTGGCCCATGCCCGCGCAAAAGGCAAAATACCGGGGCTATCGCGCGGCCTGGTCGCGGGCGATATCGTGCGGGTCGGGAAGACTGTCGAGCTTGAGGCGCTGGATACGCCTGGCCATACGATGTGCCACATTTGCTTGCGAGCCCATGGGCAACAATCCGCGATCTTCACCGGGGATACGCTCTTCAATGCCGGCGCCGGCAATTGCCATAACGGTGGAGACCCGCAGTCGCTCTACAACACCTTTGCCGAGCAACTCGAAAAGCTACCCCCAGAAACTCGGGTCTACCCTGGTCATGATTATGCGGAGAACAACTTGCGGTTCACCCTAGACCGGGAGCCGGACAACGAAAAGGCTGCGGACTTACTCGATCAGGTGACCGGTCAGGATCCGGCGAACGCCTCCGTCAGCACGATCGCTCAAGAACGCGAGGTGAATACGTTCTTTCGATTAAGAAGCCCGTCGGTGATTGCTCAATTACGTGAGCGCTTTCCAGACCTGCCTGAGCATCCCGATCCGCGCACCGTTTTCATCAAGCTCCGGGAACTGCGCAACAGTTGGTGATGTAGCCAAACGCCGGAAAACCCTAGGCCAGCGCGCCTAGTGCAATTGCGCGCTGGGCAGCAGCGGCGCGTTCGGCAGCATCGGCGGCCTCTAAGGCTGAATTGGGCTTCGTAATGTCCCATCCGCCGGTATGTCGCTCGACCAAGCCGACAAGCGTCTCGACCATCGCGGGGGAGTCATTTAGACAAGGCAGGTAGTTGAACTCTTTTCCGCCTGCGTTGAGAAATGCGTCGCGCGCTTCCTGGGCGATTTCTTCGAGGGTCTCGAGGCAATCCGACACAAACCCCGGGCAGACGATATCGACCCGCCCAACCCCCTTGCGGGCCAGGGCCTCGAGCGTCGGCTCGGTGTAGGGCTCGAGCCAGGCAGCCCGGCCAAAGCGAGACTGGAACGTAATCATCCACTGGTCCTGGGTCAGGCCCAGACGCTGCGCGAGCAAGCGAGACGTCTTATGACACTCACAGTGATAAGGGTCGCCCTCCATGAGCGTGCGATGCGGCACCCCATGGAAGCTCATGACCAGCCTATCGGGCCGTCCCTTTTCATCCCACGCCCGGCGAATATTCGCAGCGAGGGCCTCGAGGTAAGCGGCATCGTCATGGAAATTCCGAATCAACCGGAGCTCTGGCAAATTACGCCACGACTGAAGCTCGCGGGCGATTTCATCGAAAACGGTTCCGGTGGTCGCACCGGCGTACTGCGGATACATCGGTAACACGAGCAAGCGTTGCAGGTTGCGGTCGCGCAAGGACCGCATCACACTGCTCATCGAAGGGTTACCGTACCGCATCGCCATCGCCACCTCGACCGCATGGCCGCGGGCATCGAGTGCGGCCTGCAAACCCTGCGCCTGGCGATCAGTGTGGACCCGCAACGGCGAACCTTCGGGCAACCAGACGGATGCGTACTTGGCCGCAGATTTGGCGGGACGGGTTCGCAGAATCACGCCATGGAGCAGAGGCTGCCAAACCAACGAAGGAATTTCGACAACCCGCGGATCCGAGAGGAATTGCGCCAGATAACGCCTTAAGGCCGCTGCGGTGGGCTCGTCGGGCGTACCGAGTTGCACCATGAGGACCGCCGTCAACGGCGGTTTCCCGTGGGCGAACTGTTTCGGCGAAGAAAATCTGGGCATGAAGCAAAAAGCCTGTTAAGCGCCGGGACTCAGTTTGCCGCGCTCAGCGCAGTCGAAACCAGGCGTGCTGTGATGTCGACAATCGGGATCACCCGTTCGTAGTCCATGCGGGTTGGGCCAATGACCCCGAGCGTACCCACGACGCGACCATCCACCAGATATGGCGCAGTCACTACACTCATCTGCTCCATTGGAACGAGATCGGATTCGCCTCCAATAAAGATCTGAACCCCCGATGCGCGCCCCGATGCATCCATCAATTGAATCAGACGGGTCTTCTGCTCAAACAAGTCAAACAGCGAACGCAATCGATCCATATCCGCAGTCAATTCGGTCACGCCGATCAGGTTTCGCTCGCCAAAAATAACGACATCGTCGGGATGATTCAGCATTTCGCCACTAGCGGTTACAGCCCGTTGCATCAAAACCCCAATGTCATCGCGCAGTGCGGAGAGTTCGGCCGAGAGGGTGCCTTGAATTGAGCGAAAGTCCTGCCCCGCGAAGTGGGCATTAATGATGTTGGCGGCCTCAATGAGCTGTGCCGGAGAGTAATCGCGCTCTGTCGCAAGAATTCTGTTCTGGACGTCGCCATCAGGGGTTACCAAAACCAGTAGGGTCCGTTTGTCGCCTAAGCGGATGAACTCCACCTGACGAAACACCGAAGCCCGCCTCGGGGTCTGCACCACGCCCGCAAAATGAGAGAGGCTCGAGAGCAACTGAGCTGCACTGGCCAATACGCGTTGTGGCTGATCGACCTGAAGCTGGCCCTGCATCGCCTCGGTATCTTCAAGCCCTAGGGGCTGGACCGTCACCATGGTGTCGACAAAGAGTCGGTAACCGCGTGCGGTCGGGATCCGCCCCGAAGAAGTATGCGGACTGGCAATCAGTCCAAGCTCCTCGAGATCAGACATCACGTTACGGACGGTCGCGGGAGACAGGTCAAGTCCGGACCAGCGCGAGAGGGTCCGTGAGCCGACAGGCTGACCTTCAGCGATGTGTCGCTCAACGAGCGTTTTGAGTAGAGTGCGGGCACGGCGATCTAACATAGATGCTGATTCTAGTGCGCCCGCGCCAGTGTGGTGTAATCGGAGCTATGGGAGCATTTCAAACGGTGGCCTTGGTAGGACGGTTTCGCTCAAGCGGGATCGTGCAAACCCTTGACCGGATTGAAATTTTTCTTCAGGAACGCGGACTGGAAGTTTTCCGGCCTGCCGGCAGCGCCGAGCACGCGAGTGACGTCAAATCGATCGTCCATCGGTCTGGCTCGAGCACCGAGCCTCCCATTGACCTGGCAATCGTTGTCGGCGGCGATGGCACGATGCTTGGGATCGCGCGAGAACTCGCCCCGTGGGGCGTGCCGGTGATCGGGATCAATCATGGTCGACTCGGGTTCATGACGGACATTCCGCTCGACCGATGGACGGACGCCTTGGCTGCCATTCTCGACGGCCACTACGAGGCGGAGGAGCGCACGTTGCTCGACGCGTGCGTGCTGCGCGACCCGGATTCGTCGATCCCGTTTGCGGCACGGGCCCTGAACGATGTCGTCATCGGACGCGGCTTGGTTGGGCGCATGATCGAACTCAATGTCGAGGTCGATGGCAAGTTCATGTACACACAACGTGCGGATGGGCTGATCATTGCCACGCCGACTGGTTCGACCGCGTATGCACTATCGGCAAACGGCCCGATCCTGCATCCGCAACTGAACGGAATCGTGTTGGTCCCCGTAGCCCCGCAAGCGCTCTCGAACCGCCCCATCGTGCTGCCGGATACTTGCAAGGTGACTGTGCGGATTGGCGATGAGACCGATGCGCGGGTGAATTGCGACATGCAGACCTTCTCGGATCTGCACCCGGGCGACCGGATTGTGATTGAGCGCTCGGCGTATCGAATCCGCTTTCTACACCCAAGTGGATATAGCTATTTCGCGACCTTGCGCGGCAAACTGGCGTGGCAAGCACTCCCGGTGCTCAACGTCCGCCCCCCGTCGCCCTGACTCGCTAAAACGCCCGAGAGAACCTCATGCTCCGCACACTTCGATTGCGCGACATTGTTCTGGTCGAAGTGGCTGAAATTGAATTTGGTCCGGGTTTCAACGTGCTCTCGGGCGAAACCGGAGCCGGCAAATCGATCTTGCTTGATGCACTCGGCCTCGCGCTCGGACATCGTGCGGATGCCAAGCTCGTGCGGGAAGGTTGCGCGCGCGCCGACGTGGTGGCTGAATTCGCCAGTCACGAGGGGCTCGATGCCTGGCTTGCCGAGCGCGAGATCGCCGGCGACCCGGGCACAGTCCTGTTAAGGCGAGTGCTCGAAAGTGACGGTCGGTCGCGGGCCTTCGTCAATGGTCAACCCGTGCCGGCGACATTACTGCGCGAGACGGGCGAACAACTGCTGGATATCCATGGGCAACATGCTCATCAGCGTTTGCTGACTGGATCGGCTCAGCGCGCGCTCCTGGATGCTTTTGCCGGAATTGAACCAGAGGTCTTGCGCTTGCAGAATGGCTGGGACACCTGGCAGGACGCCGAATCCGTGCTGGCGAACGCTCGCGAAGCAGGCGACCAAATCCAGCAGGACCGTGAGCGGCTGAATTGGCAAATCGATGAACTCGCTGCATTAAAACTGGCCCCGGACGAATGGCAGGAACTCGAGACCGAGCAGAAGCGCCTGGCGAATGCAGCGGCCCTGATTGAAGGGGCTCGTGGCGCGGCCGAAGCCCTGCAAGAAGATGATTCCGCCATCAATCGGCAACTTTCCCGTTTAGTAGCGCGCCTTCGCCCTCTGGCGCTGATCGACCCCACGTTGACGCCCCCTCTCGAACTTCTGGAAGGGGCTGCGATTCAGGCTGCAGAGGCAGCGGGCGCAATGTCTCATTATGCTGACCGGATTGATCTGGATCCTGAACGACTGGCGGAGGTCGACCGTCGACTTGGGGCGATTCATACGGCGGCCCGCAAGTATCGACTCTCTCCTGAGGATCTGACGGTCGAACTGCATCGACTCCAGGAGCGCCTGATCGAACTGGACCGCTCGGTCGATCTGAAGGGGCTGCAAGAGGCAGCCGACCGCGCGCGGCAGCAATACGATCAATTGGCGCTAAACATCGGCGTGGCCCGACGCGAAGCGGGCGGGCGTCTTGCGGCCGCAGTTAGCAGCGGAATCGCTGGACTTGGCATGGCCAGCAGTCGGTTCGAAGTCGCAATTGATTCAGTAGACCCCGGACCCGCGGGGACCGAACGCGTCGAGTTCCAGATTGCCGGGCACAGCGCGAGTGCGCCCCGACCACTGGCCAAAGTCGGATCGGGCGGCGAACTGTCCCGAGTGGGTCTGGCGATTACGGTCGCGGCCGCGACGACCCAACCGGTTGGAACCCTCGTCTTCGATGAGGCCGACAGTGGCGTCGGCGGCGCAGTCGCTGAATTAATCGGCCGACTGATGCGTCGCCTGGGCGAAGTGCGTCAAGTGCTATGCGTCACCCACCTTCCGCAGGTGGCAGCTCGCGCGCATCAACACTTTGAAGTGATTAAGCGAACCGCCGATGGCCGACCGTTGACCTCGGTCAACGCGCTCGATGAAGACGCACGGATCGAAGAAATCGCCCGAATGCTGGGCGGCGTTGAAATCACGGCCACAACTCGAAGTCACGCCCGCGAGTTACTGGCCCCCTGAATTAGCTCTCTGAATTAGCCCTCTGAAGTCCCGACCGGGAGCGCGCCGGCGCCAAGACGGTGTTGGCAATCGGGTTTGACGCACACGGCATAAAGCGAAAGAGCGTGGTCCTGAAGCTCAAAACCGCGTTCAACGGCAATGTGCTGTTGACGCTCCTCGATCTGAGGGTCGTAAAACTCTTCGACATGTCCACAGGTCACGCAGACGAGGTGATCGTGATGGCCACCCTCTTGAAGCTCGAAAACGGCCTTGCCTGCCTCAAAATGGCTGCGCGTTAAGAGACCCGCTTGCTCAAATTGGGTCAACACACGGTAGACCGTTGCCAGACCAATATCATGTCGTTCGCCAACCAGCACGCGGTAGATATCCTCAGCCGTGAGGTGGCGACGATCACTGCGCTGGAAAACCTCGAGGATCGTGCGACGCGGCACGGTGGCTTTGAGCCCGAGATTTTTCAATTCGTTAGAGCCAGTCATTCAGACACCAAGGATTGGGTTTGAGTCAACGTTCGCATTCCACTCAGAGTCCGTATGATAGGCAGTCATTGCTTCGGATTGGTGAGACCCGTGTTCTTGCGCGAATTGATTCCTCATAAAATCAGTCATAGTTGCAGCCTGGCGTTGGCGCTCTGCGTCGCCCTGTGCTCTGGCGCCTGTTCGCCCATGCTGCCGTCCCTGCCCTCGCTCCCGAGCCTAAGTGGTCTGACCGACAGCAATGTGTTCAAACCTTTCCGGCTCGATATTGCGCAGGGAAACTACCTGACCAACGACACCCTCGAGCGGGTTCGACCCGGCATGCGACGCCAGGACGTTCGGTTTGTCTTGGGTAGCCCGCTGTTGCTTGATCCATTTCATCCCAATCGGTGGGACTACATCTTTCGCTTTCAACGCGGGACGGGAGAATCCGTCACCCGCCGGGTCACGATTCACTTTGACGGTGACCGGGTCGAGCGGATCGAAGCCGACGCGCTACCGGCCCGCGATGAAGCCAATGATCCTGCGCTACCGCGCAATCGACGCAGCTAGGTTCTAAAGGGTTAGAGGCCGCAACCATGATGAACATTGCGATCGCCGGAGCCGCCGGACGAATGGGTCGAATGCTCATTGAAGCGGTTTTGAACGCCCCCGATGCCCAACTAACAGGCGCCCTGGAGGTCAATGGGTGCCCGGCGCTAGGTCGAGACGCGGGCGAGTTTATGGGCCGAGAGACTCGGGTCATGTTGACCGATGCGACTGATGCCCCCGACCTCGCACTGGCCAATGCCAATCTGCTGA
>Ga0209189_1003020_pt1 | contig 11469 bp, 9 predicted proteins | sample C_130820_EF_Meta_FD_187308 | JGI IMG/M metagenome (GOLD analysis project Ga0209189, IMG submission 187308) | Freshwater microbial communities from Lake Croche, Canada to study carbon cycling - C_130820_EF_MetaG (SPAdes) (version 3) | ecosystem: Environmental > Aquatic > Freshwater > Lake | place...
GTGTACGACTCCACCGCTTTTATTAACACCTCTATTTTCGAGGTCGTCAAAACCTTGGTCGAGGCCTTGCTGATCGTTACCGTGGTGATTTTTCTATTCTTGGGCAGCCTGCGTGCCGTGCTGGTGCCGGTGATTGCCATGCCGCTGTCGCTCATTGGCACCTTTGCCATCATGCTGGCGCTGGGCTATTCCGTCAATTTGTTGACCCTGCTGGCCCTGGTGCTGGCGATTGGTTTGGTGGTGGACGATGCCATCATCGTGGTCGAAAACGTGGATCGCCACATGAAGGAGGGCAGCTCGCCGCTCCAGGCATCACTCATGGCGGCGCGCGAGTTGGGCAGCCCGATTTTGGCCATGACCGTGGTGCTGGTCGCGGTGTACGTGCCGATTGGTTTTCAGGGCGGGCTAACGGGTGCACTGTTCACTGAATTTGCGTTCACGCTTGCCGGGGCGGTAGCGGTGTCGGGCGTCATTGCACTCACCTTATCGCCCATGATGTGCTCGCGCGTGTTCCGCCCCGAACAAGACAGTGGCCGTTTTGTGCAGGCCATAGACCGCGTGTTTGACCGTGTACACAGTGGCTATCAGCGTGCCCTGACCAGCTTACTCGCCACTTGGCCAGTGTTGATCGTCATGGGTGTGCTCTTGTTTGGTCTGCTGTTGCTGATGTTCAAAATGTCGCAATCCGAGTTGGCACCCGAGGAAGACCAGGGCATCGTGGCCTCACTTATCAATGGCCCGCCTACTGCCACAGCCGACCAGATGCAAACCTATGCGGATCAGGTGTTCAAAGTGGCCAAGGCCATGCCCGAGTACGCGCAGATGTTCCAAATTACCGGCGTGCCCACGGTGAACGCGGGTTTTGGTGGTGTGCTGTTCAAAACCTGGGACGAGCGCAGCCGCAGCGCCCGCGAGTTGCAGCAAGACTTGCAGGCCAAGTGGAACCGCATCGCGGGCGCGCGGGTGGTGGCGTTCCAGTTCCCGCCCTTGCCCGGCGCGTCGGGTTTGCCGGTGCAGTTCGTCATCAATACCACCGAACCGTTTGAAAACCTCAACGGCGTGGTGGAGCAGGTGATGGCCAAGGCCCGTGCCTCAGGCAAGTTTTACTTTGTGGATACCGATCTCAAGCTGGACAAGCCGCAAGCGACCGTAGTGATGGATCGCGACAAAATCACCGCCTTGGGCTTGAGCGGACAAGACGTGGGCACGGCCCTGGGCGCGGCCTTAGGGGGCGGCTATGTGAACTATTTCTCCATCGCTGGGCGCTCTTACAAGGTGATTCCACAGGTGCAGCAAGTCGATCGACTCAACCCTTCCCAGGTATTGGATCTCTACCTCAAGTTGCCTACCGGTGGCTTGGTTTCGGCCAGCACCGTGGCCAGCCTAAAGTACGACGTGGTGCCCGAATCCATCAACCGCTTCCAGCAGCTCAACTCGGCCACCATCTCGGGCGTGTCGGGCGCCTCGCAAGGCGAGGTGCTGGCCTTTTTGCGCGATACGCTGAAAGAAGTAGCGCCCACGGGCTATACCGTGGACTATGCAGGCCAGTCGCGCCAGTTCGTGCAGGAGTCGGGTGGTTTTGTAGTCACGCTTTTGTTTGCGGTGGTGATTGTGTTCCTCACGCTGGCGGCGCTATTCGAGAGCTTCCGCGACCCAGTGGTGATTTTGGTCTCCGTGCCCTTGGCGCTGTTTGGTGCCATGGTGTTCATCTTTCTGGGCTGGGCCTCGATCAACATCTACACCGAGGTGGGTTTGGTCACGCTCATGGGCCTTATTAGCAAACACGGCATTTTGATTGTGGAGGTCGCTAACGACTTGAAGCGGCACGGCAAAACCAAGCGCGAAGCCATCATCGAAGCCGCCGCCCTGCGCCTGCGCCCGATTTTGATGACCACGGCCGCCATGGTGTTTGGCGTGCTGCCCTTGGTGCTGGCCTCGGGTGCCGGTGCGGCAGGCCGCTACGCCATGGGTTTGGTGATTTTTACTGGCCTGTCAATTGGCACCCTATTCACCCTGTTCGTGGTGCCCGCGATGTATGTGTTCATTGCGAAGGAGCATTCGCCGCTGCCGACGCCGACCTCGCTGCCGGTAGTGGCGTAGCGCTGGCTGCTGCGGGCACTGGGGCGCTGCGTGGCTTCACGGTTACCGTAATCTCGGGTGCGTACTCCCAGAAGGCACCAGTGGCCATGTCCACGCCGGACGTGACCACGCCAACCTCGGCGCCTACGACGGCCCCAGCAGAAGCCCCCAAGGTGATACTGATAGGGCCGGCGACGAATATCGCTGGCGGCCATAGCAGGAACAGTAAAGCGCCGACACCAGCACCTATGCCCATGTTTGTTCCGAAAGTTTTGACAAAGCTTGTGTCTGCATCAATCTTAGTCGTCTGAGCCATGACCCATTGCTCGCTTTCGCAAACTATAAACAACTGACGCTCGGAGCGATCCACCGTGATCTTGCCGGGCGCGATAAGGTTCCATTGATTCTCTTTGGTGTACACCTTGCACGGAATGGCGGTGACCGGGTTCTTGGCCTCATCTTGTGCCTGCAAAAACAGCTCTTGCGATGTGCCTTGGGTCATCGTGGTGCAAGCGGTGGTGAACGCCAAACAGGCGCAAGCAGCAGCCCGCATAGCGTTACGGAAACTCGTTCTCATCGTCTCTCCTCGGGTAGTTGACGCCTGGGATAATATCCTTAGAAGCTGCCCGCTCCAGCACGCGTAAATAGCAGCTTTAGGGGCCGCGCTTTTAAGGCTTGGCAGCTGACCCGCTTACTCTGATTCAATATGAACCCAAGCCCCTCTCAAACCCCCTTGGTATGGCTGTCTGCCGATTACCGGCTGCTAGGTGAGGGGGTGGACGCCTCGCCGTTTGCGCTGGTGGGGGACGAATACACGCTGGCGCTACGGGATTGTGCGCAGGTGCAGCCGCTGCTGTTTCCCCATGCGCAGGTGGCGCAACTGGGCGCGCTGTTGCAGCGGGTGGATGGTGTGCTGCTCACCGGCTCGCCATCCAATATCCACCCCAGCTACTACGGCCAAACGGTGCGCGATACCAGCCTGCCGCAAGACCCCCAGCGGGATGGCCTGAACCTGGCCTTGGTGCGGGCCTGCATCGAACAGGCGGTGCCTTTGCTGGGCATTTGCCGGGGTTTTCAGGAAATCAATGTGGCACTGGGCGGCAGCCTGCATCAGGCGGTGCACCAAGTGGTCGGCTTCATGGATCACCGCGAACCCAAGGGCCAGCCGCTTGCGCAGCAATATGGCGCTAGCCACACCATAGACATTCAGCCGAGCAGCCTGTTGGCCCAGTGGGCGGGCACCAGCCGTGCCGAGGTGAACTCCTTGCATGGGCAGGGGATTGACCGCTTGGCCGCGCCGCTGGAGGCGCTTGCCTGGGCGCCTGATGGCTTGGTGGAGGCGGTACGGGTGCGTGATGCACCTGCTTTTGCCTATGGCGTGGAATGGCATCCCGAATGGGCCTGCCTGGACAACGCCTTTTATGGCGCCATATTGCGCGCCTTTGGCGACGCCTGCCGTGCCCGTGTCGCCCAGCGCAGTGTTTAAGTCGCGCCATCATCCCTCAACTCCAAGCTTAACCGTCCAAATTGCTGATGAACAAACGCCTGTTGAACCGTCTCGCCTTGGCCTTACCCTTGGCGACCTGCTCCCTGCGCACGCTGGCCGCAACACGCACCGCCGATGCCACGCCTTGGCCTACCCGGCCCGTTCGCTTGGTGGTTGGTTTTCCCGGTGGCTCCTCACCCGATCTGGTGGCGCGTGCGCTGGCTGAGGCCATCAGCCCGGCGCTGGGCCAGCCGGTGCTGGTGGAAAACAAAGTGGGCGCCGCAGGCGGTATAGCCGCCGATTGGGTGGCCAAGGCCAGCGACCAGCACACCCTGGGCTTGATGATTAACGGCAACCTCACGATTGCCAAACTGCTCAACCCCGCCATACCCTACGACCCGGCGCGTGACTTTGCACCGGTCTCGCTGCTGGCCACGGCGCCCTTGGTACTGGTGGGCGCGACCTCGGTGGGCGCCGACAGCGCGGCAGACTTTTTGGCGCGTGCGCGCCAGGCTGGCCCACAGTGGAGCTATGGCTCGCCCGGTGTGGGCACGGTGGCGCATATCGGCATGGAGTTGCTCAAGTCGCGCGCTGGGCTACAGCCCGTGCATGTGCCATATCCCGGCAACCCACAGGTGGTGAACGCCTTGATCGGCGGCGAATTGCAACTGGCCTTGTTGCCGCCCGCGTTGGCCATGGCCCAGGTGCGCGCGGGCAAGCTGCGCGCCATTGGCCTGAGCTCCGCGGGCCGCAGCAGCCTGGTGCCGGAGTTGCCCAGCCTCGCCGAGCTGGGCGTGCGCGACTTCGAATTGGAAATTTGGAATGCGCTGGCGGCACCGCGCAGCCAACCCACCGCCCACCTGGCGAGCCTGTCCCAGCTGGTGAGTGACACGGTGCGCAGCCCGGAGATGCGCCAGCGCCTCAACCAGCAGGGTTGGAACGTCGTCGGCTCCAGCGCCCAGGGGCTGGCGCTGCGTATCGCCGCCGACACCCGCAGCCTGGGCGCGGTGATCGCCCAGCAGGGCATTCGCGCGCAGTAGCGTGGCTGCATGGCACCATGCCACCGGTCTGAAGCGCGTCAAGCGGGCCGCTGCGCTGAACCCACTCGCCAGCAGACTCACCCAGGCGGGCAGCCTGCGTTCGGTGGGTTTTGCGAAGGTGGGTGGCGCCTGGGGCGTCGGCGCGCCTTGCCAGGCCACTGCATGACGGCACACCAGCGCACGGCCAAGCTCGGTTTCTGGGTTTTTCACAGGCAGTCTTCACATGGCATCTCATCAAAAAACGGCTCCACTGCGCACGACCCCGTTTGAGCCCGAGTTCATAGCCGGGTTGACGGCAATTTTTGAGGAGCGCATTGTTTTCAACCGGGTGCTGGGTTTGAAAATGACCCTCATTCAGCCCGAACGGGTGGCTGCCAGCATTCGCATGAAGCCGGAACTGATTGGGCATTACGCGCACAACCGATTGCACGGTGGCGTGATTAGCGCCGGGTTGGATGCGATGGGCGGCTTGGCGGTCATGGCAGCACTAGGCGCACGCCACATGGACGAGCCGCCGCTTAAGCGCCTGGAGCGCTTTGGCAAGCTAGGTACCATCGATTTACGGGTGGATTACCTGCGCCCTGGCATTGGCGACAGCTTCGACTTGCACGCCCAGGTGATGCGCCTGGGCTCGCGCGTGGCCTCTACCCGCATGGAATTTGTAGGTGCAGACGGTCGATTGCTCTCCACTGGTGCCGCCGCCTACATCGTTTCTTGATCGCTAAGGGTTCCGTCCTAGGCGGGGTATAGCCCCTATCTTTCTTGGCGCTTTGGCCCGACCCAATACCCGCTGCGGTTGGGCGTTCGGTCTGGCAAATCGCACCAGCCGCTAAAGCGGCCAAAGCGGCTAAAGCGGCCAAAGCGGCCAAAGCGGCCAAAGCGGCCAAAGCGGCCAAAGCGGCCAAAGCGGCCAAAGCGGCCAAAGCGGCCAAAGCGGCCAAAGCGGCCAAAGCGGCTTTAGCGGCTGGTGCGGCTGGTGCGGCTGGTGCGGCCCGCCGTCGCGTGCTTCAAGGCTTCACGTATTCCGAAATCACCTTCCACTTACCGTCCTGGATTTGCGACAGACGCGACAGGTCGCTACCCAAGCGCTTGGTGGGGCCGTAGCTGAGTTCGGCGCTGCCGAACATATCGGGTGGCACCACCAGGGTGTCCATGGCTTTGATGAAGCTGTCAGTGCTCAGGTTGGGACCCGCTTTTTGCGCGGCGCGGATGAAGGTGTCGATGATGTCGTAGCCATAGACCGAGAACACGGTGGGGTCTTCATTGAACTTGGTCTTGTACTTGTTGGCCCAGAAGTTGATGGGTTTGGAGGCTTCGTCCAGGTAGGGGTGTTGCACCGTCATGGTGGCGTACAGACCGTCCATGGCCTTGCCGCCCAGCTTGTGAATCAGATCCGTGTAGGCCGCACTAGAGCCAAAGAACACCGGATTGAAGCCGGTTTTGCGTGCCTCGGCAATTGTGCCTATGGTTTCGCGGATGATGGTGCCTAGCACCACCAGTTCGCAGCCTGCCGCCTTCATTTTGGCCACTTGGGATGAGAAGTCGGTGGCCCCGCGCTTGTAGGTGGTTTTTTCTACGGTTTCCATGTTCAAGGCTTTGAGGGCCGCTTCCATGCCCCGGTGTACCTCGATACCGAAGTCGTCATCCTGGTAAATCGAGCATATTTTTTTGACGCCTTTTTCCTTGACGAGTCGCGGCAGCGTCAGGCGAATTTGGTCGTAATAGGTGGCGGCAAAAGCAAACTTGAGCCGGTGAAAGGGCTCGTACATGTCGCGCGCGGCGGTAATAGGGAAGAAGTTGATGACGTTTTTCTCAAACTGTACCGGCATGGCAGCGTTGTTCTGCGCCGTACCCAAGTGGCCAGCCATGATGAAAATTTTGTCCTGGTTGACCAGCTTTTGCGCCGCCAGCACGGCCTTTTTGGGGTCGTAGCCGTCATCCTCTGCCAGCAGTTTGAGCCTGCGGCCATGCACACCGCCCTGTTCGTTGAGCTCGTCTATGCGCAGCAACATGCCATTGCGCGCTTGTTTGCCGTAGCCCGCCAGCGGGCCGGATAGGTCTTGAATGGTGCCGATAAGCACTTCAGTCTTGCTCACGCCCTGGCTTTGCGCCAAGGCCCCCCAACTGGCAAGTGCCAGCGCCAGGGCTGCAAACGGTGTAACGAATTTCATGGTGTTGTCTCCTAAAAAGAGGGGGGATAAACGGGGGCGCTTTAGGCGCGGTACATGGCCTCAATGGCTTCGCTGTATTTCTGCTGCACCAGTTTGCGCTTGAGCTTCATGGTGGGGGTGAGTTCTTCGTCCTCGGCACTTAACTGAGTTTGCAGCAAGTAGAACTTCTTGATTTGCTCAACGCGGGCGAACTTGCGGTTCACCTGATCGATCACGCCTTGAACCAGGTCTTGCACCTCGGTGCTGCGCGTCAGGCTGGCGTAGTTGCTAAAGGGCACATCATGATCTTGCGCGTATTTTTCTACGTTATCTTGGTCGATCATGATGATGGCTGTGAGGTAAGGGCGCTTGTCGCCTATCACCACGGCGTCGGTGATGTAGGGCGAAAACTTCAGCTCGTTTTCCAGCTCGCTGGGCGTGACGTTCTTGCCCCCGGCAGTGATGATGATGTCCTTCATGCGGTCGGTAATGCGGAAGTAGCCGTCCGCGTCCATCGTGCCCACATCGCCGGTGTGCAGCCATCCGTTGGCGTCTATGGTTTCGGCGGTTTTTTCGGGCTGGTTCAGGTAGCCCATGAACACGTTGGGGCCGCGCACCAGGATCTCTTGGGTGCTGGGGTCTAGCCGCACCTCGTTGAAGCGGGCAGCCGGGCCTATAGAGCCGGGCTTGATGCGGCTGGCGGGCACACCCGTGGCCGCGCCGCAGGTCTCGGTCATGCCCCAAACCTCCAGCATAGGCACGCCCAGCGCCAGATACCACTTGACCAAGTCCGGCGCAATAGGGGCCGCGCCTGTCACGCAGTAGCGCGCCCGGTGAATGCCAATCAGTTTGCGCACGTTGTTCAAGGCCAGAAACTGCGCAATGCGAAACTGAAAGCGCAAGCCACTACTCACCGGCTGGCCGGCCAGCACCTTGTCCGCAATGCGCATGCCCACGCCAATGGCCCAGGCATAGGCCCACTGTTGAACTGCACTGGCTTCCTTGAGCGCAATCATCACGCTGGAATAAAACTTTTCCCACACGCGCGGCACGGCGGTGAACACGGTGGGCGCAATTTCGCGCACATTTTCGGGAATGGTTTCTGGGTTTTCCACGAAGTTCAGCACCGCCCCCGTGTAGAGCGAAAAGTATTCGCCACCCATGCGTTCGGCAATGTGGCACAGCGGCAAAAAGCACATGCGTTCATCGTGTTCGTCTTGCGCCACCAGGGTGTTGTAGCCGCGCGCCGCATACACCAAGCCGCGGTGGCTGTGCATGGCGCCCTTGGGCTTGCCAGTGGTGCCCGAGGTATAGACCAGAATCGCCAGGTCTTCTGGGCGGCAGGCGCCGACTCGGTGTTGTACGCATTGCGGTTGTGCGGCCAAGTGGTCGCGGCCCAGCGCCCGCAAGGCATCCAGGCTGATGATGCGCTCGTCGCTCAGCTCGCGCAGGCCTTCCATGTCAAACACCACCACCAGGCGAAGCTGGGGCAGGGTGGGCCACACTTCGAGCGCCTTGTCTAGCTGTTCGTCATCCTCGACAAACAAGACCGTGGTGCGCGAGTCTTCACACAGGTAGTGCACCTGGGAGGCCGCGTCGGTGGGGTAGATGCCGTTGGAGACGCCACCGCAACTGAGCACGGCCAGATCGGCCAACACCCACTCGATCACCGTGTTGGACAAAATAGACGCGCATTCGCCAGCGCCAAAGCCCAGACTCATTAAACCAGCGGCCACTTCAGCGACGGCCGTGCCGGTTTGCGACCAGCGCCAACTGCGCCAGATACCCAGCTTTTTTTGCCGCATCCACACCCGCTCGCCGCGCTCGCGCACCGCGTTCCAGAACAGGCTGGGAATGGTGTCGCCCTCCAGCATCACGTCTTCGCGTGAAACAATGCGGCTCAAGTCCCAGAGTTGGCTCATAGCTGCGTTCCTGCGCGGCAAGGGTGGTGGGGCATCAGCGCCATGTTTTTTTCTTCTTCCAGCGGCGTTCGCCGCGCACACCGGCGTCTTTCATGCCGAGGTAGAACTCTTTGATGTCGTCCTTCTCGCGCAGGCGCTCGCAACTGTCTTCCATCACGATGCGGCCGCTTTCCAGCACGTAGCCGTAATCGGACACATTCAGCGCCATATTGGCGTTTTGCTCCACCAGCAAGATGGTGGTGCCACGTTCGCGGTTGATGCGCAGCACGATCTCGAAAATATCGCGCGTGAGCTTGGGGCTCAGGCCCAGGCTGGGCTCATCTAGCAAGATCAACTCGGGTGCGGCCATCAGCGCGCGCGAGATGGCCAGCATTTGCTGCTGCCCGCCCGAAAGCAGACCCGCGTCTTGGTGGGCGCGCTCGCGCAGGATGGGGAAGTAGCTGAACGCAGCTTCCATGTCGCGCGCAACGCCATCGCGGTCTTGGCGCGTGTAGGCGCCCATGAGCAGGTTGTCGCGCACCGACAGCAGCGGGAACACTTCGCGCCCCTCGGGTACATGGCTCAGGCCCTGGCGCACGATCAGCGCCGGGTCGGCGGCGGTGATGTCACGACCTCGAAAGCTCACCGTGCCTTTACGCGGGTCGATGATGCCGGAAATGGTTTTCAAAATGGTCGTTTTGCCCGCACCATTGGAGCCCAGCACGGTGGCGATCTCGCCTTGACGCACGCGCAGGCTCACGCCGCGTATCGCCTTGATAGGGCCGTAGGCGCTTTCGACGTTGAGCAGTTGCAGCACCGGCTCGTCGGCGATCGGGCTCGTGGCTTGGTTCATACGCGGGCCTCGCGACGCAGTTGCTGCACGTCGTCGCTGGAACCCAAATAGGCTTCGATCACCCCCGGGTGCGACTGCACCTGGGCCGGTGTGCCGCTGGCTAACACCTCGCCCTGGTTCATGGCTAGCACCCGGTCGGACACCTTGGACACCAGGCTCATGTCGTGCTCCACCATCAGCACCGTCACGCCCAGTTCGTGCTGAATGTCTTGAATCCAGAACGCCATGTCCTCGGTTTCTTCCACATTTAGGCCCGAAGAGGGCTCGTCCAATAGCAGCAGCTTGGGCTCGGTGCACAGCGCACGCGCCAGCTCGACCACCTTGCGCACGCCGTAGGGCAGGCCGCCGACTAGGGCGTCGCGGTGATGTTGCAAGTCCAGAAAATCAATGATTTGCTCCACTTTTTCGCGTGCAGCGATTTCCGCCGCGCGAACCGTGGGGGTGAAAAGCAGCTCCTGCCAGAGCCGGGTGCGGTGGTGGGTGTGGCGGCCTATGAGCAAGTTGTGCAGCACGGTAGCGTGCTCAAACAACTCGATGTTTTGAAAGGTGCGCGCAATGCCCAAGGAGGCAATTTGGTGCGGCTGCGATTCGGTGAGTATGCGCCCGTCGTACTGGATGCTGCCACTGGTGGGCGTGTAGATGCGGCTGATGAGGTTGAACACCGTGGTTTTGCCCGCACCGTTGGGGCCGATCAACGTAAACACCTCACCCCGACGCACATCAAAGCTGACTTTGTTGACTGCCAGCACGCCGCCAAAGCGCACGCTCAATTCGCGCGCGCTCAGCAGCACGTCGGTGGAACTGGCAGGGGCCGTATTCATCGCAGGCGATCCGATTTCTGAAAACTCTTTTGCCGCTTGAACAAACCCTTGCGGTAAAAGGGAAACAGTTGCAAGTAGGCGCGCACCTTCAGCCAACGGCCATAGAGCCCCAGCGGTTCAAACAGCACAAAGGCGATCAACACCGCGCCATAGACCACGCCTTGCAGGCCTGGCGCCTGGCCAATGGCATCGGGCAAACGGTCTTTGAACAAGGCAATGGCCTGCGGCATGCTGATGAGAAAGATGGCACCTAAAAAAGCCCCGTGCACCGAGCCCAGCCCCCCAATGACCACCATCAGCAGCAGGTCTATGGATTGCAAAATACTGAATTGGTCGGGCGAGATGAATTGCAGCTTGTGCGCATAGAGCGCGCCGCCTATGCCCGCCAGTGCGGCTGATAGCGCGAAGGACAAGGTTTTGTAGCGCGCCAAATGAATGCCCATGCTCTGCGCGGAGATTTCGGAGTCGCGAATGGCAATTAGAGCGCGCCCGGTAGGCGAACGCAGCACATTCAAAATGGCCAGCGTTGCCCCCACGGTGATGAGCAGACATAGAAAATAAAACGCAGGCCCCGAGTCCAAGGCCCAGCCAAACACCTGGGGTGACTGAATGTGAATGCCCGCGTTGCCACCGGTCACGCCCTCCCAGCGCGCCAACACCTCTTCCACAATGAATCCAAACGACAGCGTGGCTATGCCCAGGTAAATCCCTTTCACGCGCAGCGCGGGCAGGCCCACCACTACGCCTACTGCTGCCGACAGCAGCGCCGCCGCCAGCAGTGCCAGCACAAAGGGCACGCCCGCATGCGTCAACACCGCTTGCGTGTAGGCGCCCACACCCAAAAAGGCCGCATGACCAATCGAGAACAGCCCGGTAAAACCAGCCAGCAGCATCAGCCCCAAGCCCACGATGGAGTAGATCAGCACAAAAGTGAGTTGCGCTAAAGCGTATTCAGGAAACAGCCAGGGCGCGGCCACGAGCAAGAGCATGAGCAGCGCATACCAAAACACATGGCCGCCGTGTTTGGCCAGGCGAATGTCTTGCTCGTAACTGGTTTTGAAGAGAAATCTCATACCTTCTTGCGCAGCTTCTCGCCAAACAAGCCATTGGGTTTGAGCACCAGCATGACCAGCACCACG
>Ga0209189_1003021_pt1 | contig 11468 bp, 9 predicted proteins | sample C_130820_EF_Meta_FD_187308 | JGI IMG/M metagenome (GOLD analysis project Ga0209189, IMG submission 187308) | Freshwater microbial communities from Lake Croche, Canada to study carbon cycling - C_130820_EF_MetaG (SPAdes) (version 3) | ecosystem: Environmental > Aquatic > Freshwater > Lake | place...
TCAAAAGGTAAAAAGCTTCCTTTGACGAAATCCCACCCGATCATGTCATCAATAAAACCATTGCCATCCTTGTCGACCCCATTTGAAGGCCACTCGGCATGTTTACGACGTAGGTTGGGGGCTACTTCGGGATGATTGTAATTAATTCCGCTATCGACCACGGCGATGGTTGTTTCGGGATTGCCTTCAGTTTTTTTCCAAGCTGCAAGAGCCTTTATCTTTTTCAGGTGCCAGGCTTTTTTGATTAAAGGATCGGATTCCGTCGGGCCGGATTTCCAAGGGTGTTGCAGAGGGGGAGTTTGAGCATGAGCGAAAGACAACACAATCCCAAGGTGCAAATAAAGAGTTATTAATTTCATCCTGTCTCCGTTGCCGAGATTTTTAATATGCGTGTATTATGGAATAGATGGGGTCTGCGTCAAGTTCATAAATAAGAGTTTTTCATTAATTTTTGAGGGAGAAATTGAATATGGAAAAAGGGCAATTTGAAAGCGCTGCAAAAGAGGTTCAAAACCTGACAAAGAGACCTTCCAACGAGGAGCTTTTGGCTCTTTATGCTCTCTATAAACAAGCCACGGAAGGAGACGTGAAAGGTTCTCGTCCAGGAATGTTGGACCTCAAAGGGCGGGCGAAATACGATGCTTGGGCTAAACAAAAAGGAAGAAATACCCAGGAGGTTCAACGGGAATACGTAAGTTTGGTCGATTCACTAAAGAAGAAGTACCTCTAAACTATCTCCAACTATCAGGGTCGATTTTGTTTCTGTTCTTTGAAACCCGATATCGATTTTTTAAGTAGCCCACCAACATGGGAGAGAAGAACAGTAAATAGGGGAAAAGGGTTAAAGCAATAAACAGTTTCCCTAGAAGGCTTGCGAAAATAAACTTATAAACAATGAGCCCCCCAGCTAGCATGGCTAGCCATTTAGCTTTTACCGGCAAAATAAAATAGATGTAGAGTTCCAGCTCGGGAAAAAGTGTTCCGAAAGCGAGACTGACATTTTCAAGAATATAGAACCAGATCGAGATGGGTTGCATGGTAATAAAACTGGCGGCCAAAGCCGAGAGATAGCCCAAAAGTAAAAAGACGGTTAAGGGGCCCGGTCCCCATTGTGATTCCAGGGAGTTGATGACGAAATACAAATATAAACAATAGAAAACTAAGTAGAGAGGGTTATCTAAACCATCCGAAACGGGAAATCCGAAAAGTCGCCACCATTCACCCTGTAAGACCAAGTAGGGGTCGAAAAGAAATCGTTCCATGGAGGCCCCACCCATGGCTTTTGCTGCAAATGCTAAGATGGCCATCCCACAGAGTAAGGGGGCTAAATTAGGAATACCCAAAAAATCAAGTTTGTGAACACAGAATCTAAGCCATTTTGGAAAACGAGAATCCATGGAGATGCCTCAGGTTGTATTAAAAGGCGCCAGTCGACTTTTCACACCTCAATGTTCTTATATTCGGGATACACCTTTATCTTACACTCAAATTAATTATAGGTGTGAAAAGTCGACTGGCACCTTTTAATTTAAATCTTTCCCAAGCTCAATCTTATAGGAAAAGGCTATTTCACTCCAGTCAACAACACGGGGATAGCCATAAAAGTGGTAAAAAAAGAGAATTTTTCCTTGGGCTGGTTCGCCGTCGTTGAAGACAGCACAGATAATTTTTCCTTCTTGGTTTTTTATAATTTGAACCGATTCGGGCACTACACCGGTTTGAAAATAGGTGTTTAATACAGCCATTCGGTTTTTAGTATAAGCAGAAGGTGATGTGTTTGCGCTTCCGAGCCATCGAGTAAACTCCTCGACATCGGTCGGTTTCAAATCCTTTGGAAGCTCTTTTCGGGCAAATGAGTAGAGCGATTCCATTTCGTCCACAAGAGCTTTGGCTTCTGGACTTTTGGGTTCCATTCCGACAAAGTTTTTATAAAGCATCAAAACAGAAAAATGCTGTTGGCTTGTAGAGCGGATCTCCGAGTGTCCCGCGGCCCTAGCCAGTTCGAACAATCTGTCTCTGACATGTCGAAAAATTTGGGGAGGCAAACCCTTGCCAGATTGATCGGGTTTTAATCCTTTGTCAGTTTCCGGGGCGAGTGGGTTTTTTAGGTTAAGATTATCAACCAATAGAGCTTGAGGATTTTTAGCGTACTCGAGCAACATAACTTTCATGTAACGCTCGTAACGGACAAAACCTTCGATTTGAACTGCTGATTTATGGGGTATGTGATGAATTAATATTTTGAAGGGCCCTGCTTTTTCTTCAACCTCTTTAACAAACTCCTCAGGAAACAGATCTGCCGCTTTGAGGCTTAGATTTTGTTCTTTAATGCTCCAGGCGGGAAAAGAGGAGGGGGAAGGTGTTGAGGGTTTAGGTGTTAGTTTAGCAAGCTGTTCCTCACAGTTGGCTAAAGATGTATTCGCCAAACTAAGGCCTAGAAAAACGATACCTAAAGTATTTATTAACCTACCCACCACAACGCTCCCTATCCCATTAGTTGGGCGAAGGGGACTATGCAAGGGGTGATGCCAGCAGGAATACGCATGGGCTAAGCTTGGTGTTTGTCTAGCGTTAAGGCGTTAGGCCAAAAATGGCACTGGGATAGGGCCTCCCCGACCTATTTCCCACACAAACTCAAAAAATATTCATGAACCAATGTGGAATCGGTAAGTTCGGGGTGAAAAGTCGAGGCCAGGCATTTTCCTTTTTGAACCATGACCGGTTCGTGAGCGTGTTCGAAAATGACTTTGATATCGGCAGTTAGGTTTTTGATTTTGGGGGCCCGAATAAAAACCCCTTCTAAGGGTTGGGTGGCAGTCGAAAATTTTTTCCATTCAGAAGTGGGTACTAGCACATCAATAAAACTTTCGTTTTGCCTTCCATAAGCATTTCTTTCCACTGTGATTTTTATTGCCGCTAGAGACTCTTGAGCGGGATGAGTGACTGTTTCAGCTAAAAGAATAGCACCCGCACAGATGCCCCAAGTGGGTTTAGTTTGAACAAACTCTTTTAACGGATTCCACAGTTGATTAAGTTTCAACAAATGGATCATAGTGGTGCTTTCTCCTCCAGGGAGGAGAATTCCATCTAGATCCGCAAGTTGTTCCGGATAGCGAACTTGTACCGACTCGACGCCAAGCTTTTTAAGCTTTTCTTCGTGAGGTTGAACCGCCCCTTGAAGAGCTAAAATCCCCACCTTCATATTTTTACCAACCTCGTTCGGAAAGTCTTTCTTCGGGCTTGAGAAGATTTATGTCGAGTCCTCTCATAGCAGTTCCGAGTCCTCTGGAACATTCAGCGACTATTTTGGGGTTCTGATAATTGGTAGTAGCTTGAACAACAGCATGGGCCAATTTCTCTGGATCGGATGATTTGAAGATTCCGCTTCCCACAAATACCGTTTCTGCCCCTAAGTACATCGCTAAAACAGCATCAGCAGGAGTTGCGATTCCACCTGCAGCAAAGTTAGGAACGGGCAATTTTCCCTCCTTAGCTACCCATTGCACCAAAGCTAAAGGAGCGCCTAACTCCTTGGCTTCGTTCATGAGCTCTTCAGAACCTAAAGTGGTGAGACGGCGAATTTGTGAGCGTAGAGTTCTTAAATGTCGAACAGCTTCGACGATATTCCCGGAACCAGCTTCTCCTTTGGTTCGGATCAGGGCGGCCCCTTCGCCAATTCTTCGGAGAGCTTCCCCTAAGTTTCTAGCTCCGCAAACAAAAGGAGTTTTAAAATCCATTTTATCGATATGATATTGCTCATCAGCAGGGGTTAAAACTTCGCTTTCGTCGATGTAATCGACGCCCAAAGATTCCAGCACCATGGCTTCAGCGAAATGACCAATTCGGCACTTAGCCATCACGGGAATCGAAACGGCATTCATGATCTCTTCTACCATTTCGGGAGGCGACATTCGGGCCACTCCGCCCTCTTTACGGATGTCAGAAGGAACTCTCTCTAGAGCCATAACAGCGACAGCTCCCGCTTTTTCAGCAATAATCGCCTGTTCACGGTTGACCACATCCATGATCACTCCGCCCTTTAGCATCTCAGCTAGTCCGGTTTTTAATTTCATTTCGGTTCCTACAATCTGGTTTGCCATTTTTTAGCCTCTTTTTGAGTTCAGAAAATAAAATTCCAGCCTTTATTAACGTATCCCCACATTCAAATCAATCTTTTCACGAAAAGTTAAAAAATATTCGTGCTTTGGCCTCTGAGTAAAGCTTGCCAAAATAGGGCTATTTCGAATAAATTACCTTCTCAACGTGACCGAGAATAAACACAAACCATCCCGTGGTTCTCATAACTCTCTAGGTATTAAATCCCTTTTAGGTACTGAATTTTTAGATAAAAGCCAAATAGAACAAATACTTAAGCATGCTTTCCTTTTTAAGGAATGGGTAGACTCCGGCAAGCCCGTTCCTCAAACTTTATTGGGTAAAACGGTCATTCTTCTCTTTTTTGAGCCTAGTACCCGAACTCGAAGCTCTTTTGAGCTGGCAACCAAGAGACTTGGGGGAAATACCCTGGTTCTTACCAAAGAGGGAAGTTCGGCTGAAAAAGGGGAGACGTTGGTTGATACGGCAAAAACGGTTCAAGCTATGCAACCGGACGCTCTTGTGCTTCGTCATTCCTCGGCCGGTTCCCCTTTTCACTTGGATCAGATTTTAGATCTTCCAGTGGTGAATGCCGGTGATGGGTTTCATGAACACCCCACTCAAGCTTTACTAGACCTCATGACTATCCAGCAGTTCAAAGGAAAGATCGAAGGTCTTAAAGTTTTGATAGTCGGAGACATTGCTCACAGTAGGGTCGCAAGATCTAATATCTATGCGCTTCAAAAAATGGGGGCTCAAGTTTCCGTTTGTGGTCCGCCCACTCTGCTTCCTCCTAAAGTCGAACAGATGGGAGTGGGAGTGTATTACGAATTGGATAAAGCTGTGAAAAACAAAGATGTCATCATGACTTTAAGAATTCAGTTCGAAAGATTAAATGCGGGGCAAAGCCCTTCTCGAGGAGAGTATTCCAAATTTTATGGAATTTCCGAATCTGTTTTGAAGTCGGCTAAGTCTGACGTTCTCATTATGCATCCAGGACCTGTGAACCGCGGAGTTGAGATCTCTCCTGAAGTCGCAGATGGATCTCGCTCGGTCATTTTAAATCAAGTCGGCAATGGTGTGATTGTGCGAATGGCGGTTCTTCATCTTCTTACTGGAGGAAAATTGCCTGAGGGGTTGGTATGAGTGCAGATTTAGTCATTCGACGAGCAAGAATTTTTGATCCTAGTCAAAACCTAGATGTCGTGGGAGACATTCTTATTCAGAATGGAAAGATTCAAGCTCTAGGAACACAAGTTGTAGTTCCTCAGGGAAAATCTAATCCCGAATTGGATGCGAAAGGTTGGTTAGTCACTCCTGGGTGGATCGATATTCACACCCACTTGAGAGAGCCGGGCCAAACGCACAAAGAGACGATTCGAACAGGGACTGAAGCTGCGGCAGCTGGCGGCTTCACATCGATTGCGTGCATGGCCAACACCAAGCCTGTGAATGATTCGAGTTTTATTACGACTTACATTCAGCAGAAAGTGGCTACCGAAAGTTCAATCAACGTTTACCCCATCGGAGCGATCACTAAAGGGCTCGAGGGTCAGGAGTTGGCCGAGATAGGCTCCATGTGGGAGGCCGGAATTGTCGCTATTTCCGACGATGGAAAAACGGTCATGAACTCGTACCTCATGAGAAAAGCTTTGGATTATTCTAAGCGATTTAATTTAGCGGTCGTTTGCCACGCCGAAGACGCCCACTTGAAAGGGCGAGGGGTGATGAATGAGGGATTTAATTCGGCACGATTTGGCCTGAGAGGAATTCCTAAAGCTTCTGAGGAAATTATTGTCGCAAGAGATCTTTTATTGACCGAATTAACTGGAGCACGACTTCACGTAGCCCATGTGAGCACAGCTGGAAGCGTTGCGTTAATTCGAGAAGCGAAGCGGCGAGGAATCCAAGTGACCGCGGAAGTGACACCGCATCACCTGACTTTGACGGATGAAGTAGTTGGGACCTATGATACTAATACAAAAGTGGCGCCGCCACTGAGGGAACCTCAAGATATTGAAGCTGTGACTGAAGCTTTAGCAGACGGAACCATTGATGCTTTAGCTTCTGATCATGCACCTCATTCAGTCGAGGATAAAGAAGTGGAATACGATCACGCAGAATTTGGAATGGTGGGATTAGAGACTGCATTTCCTCTTTATTATCGAGTCGCACTTCAAAAAGGGGTTTCACTTAAAAGAATTATTTCAGCCATGACCCATAAACCGGCTGAGATTATCGGCATTCCCAAAGGAACTTTGAAAGTCGGAGCCGATGCCGACATCACTATTTTTGATCCTGAAATGAAATATCGAATTGATAAAAATGAATTTCGTTCCAAAAGTAGAAACACCCCTTTTGACGGCTGGGATGTCCAGGGAAAGGTTCGATATACGATCGTGGCCGGCAAAGTAGTTTATAGCGATGCCCAAAAAGAGGCCCAAGGAGGTCTCCGATGAGTTTTTTTGAAGCGGCCCTATACTTAGAAAGAGGGCATCTTTTCGAAGGAAGAGGATTTGGCTCTGAAGTTTCCAAAGGCGGCGAAGCGGTATTCAACACAGGAATGAGTGGCTATCAAGAGATCTACACCGATCCTTCCTATTTAAATCAAATTGTCGTTATGGGCAGCTCTCAAATTGGGAATACAGGAATCAATGCCGAGGATTTGGAGTCGTCGTCTCTTCTTTTAAGCGGAGTGGTTGTGCGGGAGTATTGTCCCATTCCCTCAAACTGGAGATCGGTGCAGACTTTGAGCGATTATTTAGCTATGGCAAAAGTTCCTGCTATCAGTGAAGTGGACACGAGAGAGATCACACAGATTTTGCGGGATGAAGGGGCTCAGCGAGCCATTATTTTTCCGACCGCTAAATTAAAAAAATTGGATTTGAAAAGCCATGCTGAAAAGTTGATTCAGTCGGTCTCTCCAATGGAGGGGCTCGATCTAGTTTCGCGAGTTAGCTGCAAGAAGCCTTATCTGTTTACTGAGGAAGGATGGAAGCAGGATGCGGGCACGATTGTAGTTTATGACTTTGGTGCCAAGTGGAATATCCTAAGGCATTTCGGTAAACGGGGATTCCAAGTCCAGGTTGTTCCGTACAATACCCCAGCAGAAGAAGTATTAAAATATAATCCCAGAGCGATTTTGCTTTCTAACGGTCCAGGGGATCCTGCAACCGTTCCCGACAGTGTTCAGGAAATTCAAAAGCTGATAGGTAAAGTTCCAATTCTTGCGATCTGCATGGGCCATCAGCTGCTCGCAAGAGCGGTGGGGGCTCAAACTTACAAATTGAAATTTGGCCATCATGGTATCAATCACCCTGTGAAAGATTTGAGTAATAATAAAATTATCATTACTTCCCAGAATCATGGATTTGCTGTTCGGCCTGAAACATTGCCGGGTAAAGATGTTCAGTTGAATCATATCAATTTAAACGACGGCACGGTCGAAGGATTTTGTTCTGAGAGCCTTAAGTTTTACAGTGTCCAATTTCATCCAGAAAGTGCTCCCGGACCAAGTGATGCGAGTTACATTTTCGAACATTTCATTAGAGGGTTCATCCAATGAGTCAAGTCACAGAGTTAGCAACAGGACAAATTTCGGGCATTGTTCATCCGCAATTTGAATCTATTGTGGATAGAATTATCAAGGTCACCAATAAGGAAACTTTGGCCGATCTTCGACGAGATTTTCATAATCGCTTAAGGATCACTCTCACTCACCCAGATAAGGCTGAGTTGATTGAAGACCTATGGGACTTTTTTTATGACTGGTGTGTCTTTGAAAAGAGATTGCCAGATAATATGAGTGATTTACCCCAAAACATTCAAACTGAATGGGCCCACGTTAAAGAAGGGAACACTCGTGGTCTTTATGAGGTTTCCAAAGTGACAGATAAGATTTTAAAAGCGAAAGAGTTGTTCACTGGAAACACTGTGGAGCTTCACTGCCGCAATTCGACCGACTTTTTGGGAATTACCAAAGGGGACATAATCGAGAGTCGATTAGTAAAAGAGGGAGAAGCTAAAAAACAGTATTTTAATTTTGTGAGAAAGCCCTCTTTTCACCCAGTTGAAGTTCACAGTTACATCAAAAGAAAAGTAAAAGAATTTAAAAAGAACAAAGACTTTGAAACTTATCAAACTTGGCTGTGGTTGTTAGTGGGGATGTATCTCAAACATCGAATCTATGATCATATGCCGATTGATAAAATTTATGACGATAATAGCCGAATTTAAAATTTATGCCTAAACGAACTGACATAAAAAAAATCCTTCTTATTGGTTCAGGTCCTATTGTGATTGGGCAGGCCTGTGAGTTTGATTATTCGGGAACTCAAGCCTGTAAAGCTTTAAGAGAAGAAGGGTATGAAGTTGTCTTAGTGAATAGCAATCCTGCAACTATCATGACCGATCCCGATTTTGCAGATCGTACTTATATCGAACCGCTTACTCCTGAATATTTAGAAAATATAATCGATAAAGAAAGGCCCCAAGCTATTCTACCAACGATGGGTGGGCAGACAGCTTTAAATTTGGCTATGGCCCTTTCTGAAAAAGGGATTTTAAAGAAGTATAACGTGGAACTCATCGGCGCTAAAGAACGGGCGATTAAATTGGCTGAGAGTCGAGAGAGTTTTAAAGGGGTTCTAACTCAAGTTGGCGTTGATTTTCCTAAAAGTGGACTCGCTAAAAATTTGGAAGACGGGATTAAAACCGTCGAGCGGATTGGTTTCCCGGTTGTCATCCGGGCATCTTTTACTTTAGGTGGGACTGGTGCCGCCTTTGCTTATAATATTGAAGAGTTTCGAGTTGAGTGCGCCAAAGGGTTAGAAGCGAGTCCCGTTAGCGAAGTTCTCATTGAGGAATCGGTTTTAGGTTGGAAAGAGTATGAACTTGAAGTGGTCAGAGACTCTAAAGACAATGTTGTGATTGTCTGTTCGATAGAAAACTTGGATCCGATGGGAGTTCACACGGGCGATAGCATTACTGTAGCTCCTCAGCAAACTTTGACGGACAAAGAATACCAAGTGATGCGGGATGCTGCTTTAAGGATTATTCGAGCTGTAGGAGTCGATACCGGGGGATCCAATATTCAGTTTGCAGTCGACCCTAAAACGGGAAGACAAGTTGCGATCGAGATGAATCCGAGAGTTTCTAGAAGTTCTGCTTTAGCTTCTAAAGCGACAGGATTTCCTATAGCTAAAATAGCTACCAAACTAGCGGTGGGTTACACCTTAGACGAGATTCCTAACGATATTACTAAGAAAACCCCATCTTGTTTTGAACCCAGTATCGACTACGTGGTCACTAAAATTCCTAGGTTTGCTTTTGAAAAATTCCCCAACTCTGATCCCAGACTTTCTCCCGCCATGAAATCGGTAGGAGAAGCGATGGCCATGGGAAGAACTTTCAAAGAGTCGCTTCAAAAAGCGATGCGATCCCTAGAAAACAAATGGTGGGGCTTTAATCCTATATCTGAGCGAAGAAAATTAAGGTCGGGCACTAGTTGGATTGAAGGCATTCGGCAATATGTAGGAACTCCAAAAGCTGATCGTTTAATTTGGTTAGCTCAAGCTTTTCGAGAGGGCATTTCCCTCGAAGAATTGCATGTGTTGACCCATATTGACCCCTGGTTCTTAAGAAACATAGAGGAGATTGTTCAAGAGGAAAAAAAGATCGCCCATTGGGCAGGTAGACTCAATGATTTGACTATAGAAGATTTGCGCCATTGGAAGCGAATGGGTTTTTCTGATGACGGTATCGCTTATTTCTTAAAATCATCAGCCGAACAGGTGAGAGCTAAACGGGAGCAGTTGCATTTGAAGCCGGTTTATAAAATGGTAGATACCTGCTCAGCAGAATTTGTTTCGACTACCCCCTATTATTATTCCTCTTACGAAAATAAAGGTGATGAGTTTAGGTCGTCTGGCAAATCTAAAAAGATTATTATTCTGGGTGGTGGACCCAATCGCATCGGCCAGGGAATAGAATTTGATTATTGCTGTGTGCAAGCCTCTTTCGCCCTGAAAGAAGAGGGTTATGAGAGCATCATGGTCAATTGTAATCCCGAGACTGTGAGCACCGATTACGATATTAGTGACAAACTTTACTTTGAACCATTGTTTCTTGAAGATATTCTTCACATTATTGAGAAGGAAAAACCGGAAGGCATTGTAGTCCATTTCGGTGGTCAAACCCCACTTAATTTGAGCCGAAAACTGGCGAAGTTAAATGTTCCTATTGTAGGCACTTCCGCTGAAGCTATTGAGATAGCAGAAGACAGAGATAAATTTAGAGCTCTTTGTTATAAGCTGGAAGTGAAACAGCCCGAGAGTGTCACCGTTTCGGATCCTGATAGAGCCCTCGAAGCCGCCGAGCAATTGGGTTTTCCTCTTTTAGTACGCCCTTCGTTTGTCTTGGGTGGCAGAGGCATGGAAATCATCTACAATAGTCGAGATTTTCAAAAATGGCTTCTGAAAGGAGCTGAAATCTCCGAAGAATCTCCTCTGCTTATCGATCGCTTTTTAAACAGTGCCACTGAAGTTGACGTGGATGCGATCTGTGATGGTGAAGATGTGATCATCGTCGGGATGATGGAACAGATTCAGGAAGCTGGTGTTCATTCGGGGGACTCAGCCTGCTCGCTTCCTCCGATGACTTTGACGAAAGAAGTACAACATGAACTTGAGAGGCAAACCAAACTCATTGCGATAGAGCTTAAAGTTAAAGGGTTAATTAATATCCAGTTCGCGATCGAGAATGGTGAAATTTATGTTCTTGAAGTAAACCCAAGAGCTTCTAGAACAGTTCCTTTTGCTAGCAAGGCCAAAGGTGTTCCTTTCGCGAAGATTGCGATGAAAGTGATGTTGGGCCAAAAACTTAAAAACTTAAAAGTCTCCGAGAAAAAAATGGACTTAGTTTATGTGAAGGAATCGGTTTTTCCCTTCACCCGCTTTACAGGAACCGATGTGATTTTGGGGCCTGAAATGAGGTCCACGGGTGAGGTGATGGGGCTTGGAAAAACCTTTGGTGAAGCTTTTGGAAAATCCACTATTGCAGCAGGTTTTCCTCTACCCAAAACGGGTAAGGCCTTTCTGAGTGTCAAAGACGACGATAAGGAAGTAGTTAAAAATATTGCAGTTCAGCTCTCAAGTTTGGGTTTTGAACTCTGTGGGACCCGGGGAACGGCTGACGCTTTGACTCAACAGGGAATTAAAATTACCACCGTAAATAAAGTCAACGAAGGGCGCCCACATGTGGTAGACCATATTAAAAATGGGGAGATTCATTTAGTGGTTAACACTTCGGCTTTGGGGGTTCACGAGGTCGGAGCGGCTTATGAGTTAAGACGGGCCACTTTGATGCGAAATCTT
>Ga0209189_1003024_pt1 | contig 11467 bp, 10 predicted proteins | sample C_130820_EF_Meta_FD_187308 | JGI IMG/M metagenome (GOLD analysis project Ga0209189, IMG submission 187308) | Freshwater microbial communities from Lake Croche, Canada to study carbon cycling - C_130820_EF_MetaG (SPAdes) (version 3) | ecosystem: Environmental > Aquatic > Freshwater > Lake...
CCAGAATGGAAATTGGCTGTATTGGAAAGCTCAACATGTTCTGGATTTTACCTTTAGCTTCTGCCAGTTCCGGTGCACCCGTCCCCGCTGCGGCAACGACTTTTTTTCAGATCGGTCCGCTACCTGTGACCAGCAGCATGGTCGCGCTTTGGGGGGTGGCTCTTGGGATCCTGCTCGTGGTCACGATTGGAACCCGCAAAATGTCTTTGATTCCATCCGGCTCCCAGAATTTTGTCGAAGCCGTTGTCGATGCGGTCAGGGGAATGATTGCCGGGTTGCTTGAACCCAAAGTCGTAGGTTGGGCGTTCCCGCTGATTGCCACCTACTTCATTTTCATCGCGATTTCGAATCTTGTCGATTTGATGCCGGGTGTTGGAAGCATCGGGTATGGTCATCCCAAGGAGGGAGGACTTCCTTTCGCGGTTGATCACGTGGAGCGTCCGTTTCTGCGTCCCCCAACAGCGGATGCGAATCTGACTGTCTCCATGGCAATTATCTACTTTGTCATGAGCACCCTTTGGGCGATCTGGTACAACGGACCGATCGGGCTTGTGAAACATATTTTCGGGGTGAAGGGAAAAATCGGTGGATTCCTCCTTTTGCCGATGACGGTGATCTTCTTTGTGGTCGGGATTGTGGAGTTGATTTCGATTTTGATCCGACCGGTTTCCTTATCGATGCGACTCTATGGAAACGTGTATGGGGGAGAGAGCGTGTTGACCTTGATGTTGAAAATGCTGCCTTTCGGTTTGGCCGCCGTACCGTTTTATTTTTTGGAGCTGATTGTCTGTCTCGTGCAGGCGATCGTCTTCACCATGCTTTGTGTGGCTTTCACGGCCACGCTTTGTTCGCACTCTGAAGAGGAGGGCGGACACTAGAAGGACTTCTTAGAGGGTTTGCCCCTTACGGCCTGTGTGGGTCGGGGAGGTGAATTCGGAAGTTCAAGAAAGGGACAAGAACTATGATGCTGGCAGAAGCAGGACAAGTTACCTTCAACGGAATGCAATTGGCAGTCGCGCTGGTCGGTGCGGGCGCGGCGCTGGGCGTCGGACTGATTGGCGGACGTGCGGCGGAAGCCGTGGGACGTAATCCTGGGGCCTTCAACCCCGTGTTGATCATCAGTCTTCTGGGGATGGCGTTTGCCGAGGGTCTCGCGATTCTCGTCTATTTCGTCGTCAACAAATAACCCGGAACCGGGAGGACCGCCATGCTGGCTAGTTCCCTTGTCGAAACCGGTCACCAGCTCGCCGAGCAGTTGGGGATCGATTGGGCGAAATTCACCGCCCAGACGATCAACTTTCTCATCGTTTTGGCGATTCTCTGGCGTTTTGCCTACCGCCCCGTGCTCAACATGTTGGCGGAGCGCAAACGGCTGATTGAGGAAGGTCTGGCGGGCGCCGAAAAAGGGCGCCAGAGCCTAGCTGAAGCCGAAGATCAGCGCCGGAAAATCCTGCGGGATGCCGAATCCCGTGCGGAAAAGATGGTTGCAGAAGCCCGTTCGGCTGCCGACTCCCAAGGGGCCAAACGTTTGGCTGAAGCCCATGCCCAAGCTGAAACGTTGGTGAAAAAAGCCCAGGAAACGATGGACCGCGAACGAGCCCAACTGGAAGCCGAGATGCGCAAGGAACTCGGCCGTCTGGTGGCCCGAACGACGGAAAAGTTGGTGGGTCGTGTGCTGACCCCGCAGGACGAAGAGCGTCTGCGGAAGGAAGCGGTCGCCCAAGTGACCCGCTGACCGCACCCTCCGAAGATGAAAATCAACCGAGCTGCCCGGGCTGAAGCCAAGACCTTGTTCCGGATCTGCCGTTCGGAAAAAGGTCTCGATGAAGCCCGACTCCGCAAGGTGATCGGAATCATCTCGAAAGAACGTCCCCGTGGGTATTTGCAGGTCCTGGGAAGATTGGGGCAGTTGGTGCGTTTGGAAGTGGGACGGGCAACGCACGAGGTGGTATCAGCCACCCCGTTGGAGGATGGAGGGAAAGCGGTTTTCGCCATCCTGGAAAAATATTTTGGAAAACCCTTAGCACAGCAGGTCGAGGTTCGGCCGGAAGTGCTGGGGGGTTTAAGAATTCGCGTGGGCAGTGATGTCTGGGACGCGACCTTACGCGGGCGCTTGGAGGCGCTCGCTCGGTCGGCCTAAGTCCTGCCAGAAAGCAAGGAGCCAGAACATGAGTGGAATCGTCGCAGAAATCGAAGCCGAGATCGGGAAACTGAAGTCGGAAGTGACCAAGAAACACACCGGACGGATCCGCGAAATCGGGGATGGAGTCGCAAAAATTGAAGGCCTTTCGGGGGTGGCTTTAAATGAAATGATCGAGTTTCCCGGCGGAGTGACCGGATTGGCTCTCAATCTTGAAGAGACGGAAGTTGGCGCAATCATCATTGGTGATTTCACCCACCTGAAAGAAGGGGATGAGGTCAAGGCGACAGGAAAACTTTTACAGGTTCCCGTAGGGAAGGATCTTCTTGGCCGAGTGGTCGATGCCTTGGGCGTCCCACTCGACGGGAAGGGTCCGATCAAGTCGAAGGAATCGTATCCCGTGGAAAAAATTGCTCCCGGGATCATTAAACGTCAGTCGGTCAATCAGCCCCTTCAGACGGGTATTCTGGCGATCGACGCGATGATTCCGATCGGTCGCGGTCAGCGTGAGTTGATCATCGGTGACCGAGCCACAGGAAAGACGACCGTGGCGATCGACACGATCATCAATCAGGCCCGAATCAACCAACTCAATGAAAAGCTCGGCGACAAATCGTTCCGTCCCGTTTACTCCATCTATGTCGCGATCGGACAGAAGAACTCGAGTCTGGCCCGCACCTTGGCTGTGCTGGAAGAGACCGGAGCCCTCGCTTACACGATTGTGGTGGCGGCGAATGCTTCCGATTCGGCTACCTCGCAGTATCTGGCGCCGTTTGCCGGGTGCGCCATGGGCGAATGGTTCATGGATAACGGTATGGACGCCTTGATTATTTTTGACGATTTGTCGAAACACGCGGTGGCGTATCGGCAGGTCTCACTGGTGTTGCGCCGTCCTTCGGGTCGTGAGGCATATCCCGGCGACGTATTTTATCTCCACTCCCGACTGCTAGAGCGAAGCGCTCGGCTCAGCGAGAAGGCGGGTGCGGGTTCGTTGACTGCTTTGCCGATCATCGAAACGCAGGCAGGCGACGTGTCGGCCTACATTCCGACTAACGTGATCTCGATCACGGACGGTCAGATCTATCTCGAAACTGATCTATTTTACCAAGGGGTACGCCCTGCGATCAGCGTGGGTCTTTCGGTTTCCCGCGTCGGTTCTGCGGCACAGATCAAGGCAGTCAAGCAGGTCGCCGGCAAGATCAAGCTCGAGTTGGCCCAGTTCCGCGAACTGGCGGCCTTTGCTCAGTTCGCCAGTGATCTGGATGCGGCCACGAAAGCCAAGCTGGATCGTGGCGCCCGGATTGTGGAGGTCTTCAAACAGACCCAGTACAAACCGTTACTCGTCGAACTCCAGGTGGCGATCCTTTGGACGATCCAGAACGGGTATTTCGACACAGTGCCGGTGGACAAGGTGAAGGCGTTCCAGAGTCGCCTGACCGAATATTTGACCACCCGAAAGGACAACATTCTTTCGGCGATCCGGCAAAAGAAGGCGGTGGATGATGCCATTGCAGCGGATTTAAAGGCTGCATTGAGCGACTTCGTTGCCAGCCAACCGTCGGCCTAAGGATTGATCAATGGCCAGCACACGTGACATCCGTCGCCGGATCCGCTCGGTAAAAAATACCGCGCAGATCACCAAGGCGATGCAGATGGTGGCCGCTTCTAAGATGCGTAAAGCGCAGCAGGCGGCGCTGGCTGGTCGTCCGTATGCCGAGGCGATGAACCGGGTGCTCTCCTCGTTGGCAAACCGAGTGGGATCGATCTCCCATCCGTTTTTGGAAAAGCGAGAGATTCGGCGTCCCTGTGCCCTTGTGATCAGCACCGACAAGGGGTTGTGCGGTGCCTTAAATACGAATCTTTTGAGGGAAGTGGCGGCCTTGCCCAAGGAAACGGTGTTTGTGACGGCGGGAAAAAAGGGAAAGCAGTTTGTCGCACGCATGGGGCGTGAGTTGTTGGCCGACTTTGAGGTCAAAGACGATGCTTCGAGCTACAAGGTGAAGCAGATCAGTCAATTTTTGATCGACCAGTATTTGGAAGGGAAGATCGACAGTGTCAGTATCTTTCACACCCGTTTCGTAAACACGCTAGTGCAGAAGCCTGAACGGAACGATCTTCTGCCAATCGGAAAGCTCGAGAAGCTGGAAGCGGGAACGGGGCAGCATGATGTGGCGGAGATCCGGGCAGACGAGAATTTACAGTATATTTATGAACCGAGCGGGGATGAGGTGCTTTCGGCGCTTCTTCCCGCCTATATCCATTTCCAGGTGTACCAGCTGGTGCTGGACGCCAAGGCCTCCGAGCATTCCGCGCGGATGGTGGCGATGAAGAGTGCCACCGACAACGCGAAGGGAATGATCAAGGACCTGACCCTGGAATACAACAAAGTCCGGCAGAGCGGCATTACGACCGAACTGCTGGAGATCGCCACGGCACAAATGGCCATGGCCTGACGGATAAAGGAGAGCAGTTATGGCAACCAAAACAGCAAACAATGTAGGATCGATCGTCCAAGTGATCGGACCTGTGGTGGACGTGGAATTTTCAGGAGATGCGAGCATGCCGGCCCTGCTCTCTGCCCTCGAGGTGAACTACGAGGTGGAGGGTAAGAAGACGAGTGTGGTTTTAGAAGTGCAGCAGCATCTAGGAGACGACTGGGCCCGTGCGGTGGCCATGTCTTCTACGGAAGGTTTGAAGCGGGGCATGCCGGTGAAGGACACCGGGGCACCGATTTCCGTTCCCGTGGGGGAAGGGGTTTTGGGGCGGGTGCTGAATGTTTTGGGCGAACCAGTGGACGAGCGTGGTCCGGTCAAGGAAGCGAAGAGGTACCCGATTCATCGTCGCGCTCCCACGTTGGTGGAGCAGGACACGCAGGCCAAGGTGCTCGAAACGGGCATCAAGGTCATCGATCTCATCTGTCCCTTCACCAAGGGGGGGAAGGTTGGAGCGTTCGGTGGTGCGGGCGTGGGAAAGACCGTAGTTATCATGGAGTTGATCAACAACATCGCCAAAGGGCACGGAGGATTCTCCGTCTTTGCAGGGGTGGGTGAGCGGACCCGTGAAGGAAATGATCTTTATAATGAAATGTCGGAAGCGGGTGTCATCGATCTGAAGGATATTTCGAAATCGAAAGTGGCCTTGGTGTACGGACAGATGAATGAACCCCCGGGTGCCCGTATGCGGGTAGCGTTGAGCGGCCTGGCCATTGCGGAATATTTCCGTGACGAGAAAAACCAGGACGTGCTGCTCTTCATCGACAATATTTTCCGGTTTAGTCAGGCAGGTTCGGAGGTGTCGGCGTTGCTGGGTCGTACCCCAAGTGCAGTCGGCTATCAACCTACCTTGGCGGCCGAAATGGGAGATCTGCAGGAGCGGATCACCTCGACGAAGAAGGGGTCGATCACCTCCTTTCAAGCGGTGTATGTGCCAGCGGACGATTTGACCGATCCGGCACCGGCCAACACCTTTGCCCACTTGGATTCAACGATCGTGTTGGAACGTTCGATCGCCGAGTTGGGAATTTATCCGGCGGTGGATCCGCTGGCTTCCACCTCGAAGGCTTTGGCGCCGGAGATCGTGGGCCAGGAGCATTACGAGGTAGCACGTGGCGTGCAGCGGGTATTGCAGAAGTACAAGGATCTTCAGGACATCATTGCGATTCTGGGCATGGACGAATTGTCGCCCGAGGACAAACTCACCGTGTATCGGGCCCGTAAAATCCAACGTTTCCTCAGCCAACCTTTCCATGTCGCCGAGGTGTTCACCGGCACGAAGGGCGAGTATGTTTCCGTTGCGGAGACGATCAAAGGGTTTAAGGAAATTCTCGAAGGGAAACACGATGACGTGCCTGAAGCCAATTTCTACATGAAGGGTGGCATCGGGGCGGTCGCGAAGAGCTAAAGCCATGGCAGGAAAACTTCGGCTGGTGGTAGTGACTCCGGAAGGCAAGACCTTCGACGATGATGTCGAGCAGGTCGTCATGCCGGGGGTAGAGGGGCAGCTCGGTATTCTGCCGGGACACGTTCCCTTGCTGACCGCTATTCAGCCTGGTGAGTTGGATTTGAAGGCAGGCTCGCGTGGGGACGAACTGGCGGTGGGGGGAGGCTTTGCGGAAGTGACGGGGGATCGTGTAACGATTCTGACCGACATGGCGGTCAAACCGGAAGATATTGATGAGCATGCGGTGGAAAAAGCTTTGGAAAGTGCGAAGCAGGCCTTGCTCGAGAAGAAGGCGGGGCCGGAAGCCGAGGCCTTGATGGCGATGATCCAGCGCTCGACCGCCCAGCTGAACTTGAAGCGTAAACGGCGCACTCACTCCTAATTTTCCAAAGGAAAATTAGACTGGGGATGTTGGCCTTGCCCTGAAAAGGGAAGGAGCGGAAGATTGAGGTTGTGAGTTCAGGAGCCCTCTTTCTTTCCCTTGCGGAAAAACTGGTTGCCCACCCCAAGCGGATTGTTTTTCCAGAGGGGACCAATCCACAGGTCGTTCGGGCGGCGGCACGATATGCTCATCTCCGGCTTGGGCCTGTCGTTTTACTCGGTGAACCCGGTCTAGTCAGACGTCAGGCGAAGATGCAAAAGGTCGACCTCGACCGGGTCATGGTTTTGGATCCTGTTGAGGGCCAGGACCGGCAGATGTTCAAAGATCATCTTCGGACCGAAGCGAGCGGGACGAATCTCACCTTAAGCCAGATCGATGACTATCTTTCCGATCCGATTGTTTACGGGACGTTGATGCTGCGTTTTGGGCAGGTGGACGGGCTGGTGGCAGGAGTGGGGGCCTACTCTGGAAATGTTTTGCGACCCTTGATCCGAATGATTCCCAGGCTTCCCCATATTTCACGAATTTCCAGTGCCACGGTGCTCGAGTGTCCCCGGACCGACACAGGAGATGGGGGTCTTTTGTTGGCGGGGGATGCCGCGGTCGTACCCAATCCGACGTCCGATGAGTTGGCGTCGACGGCTGTGGGGTTGGCTGGGTTGAAGGCCCGGTTGACAGGTCGCAAAGCCCGGGTGGCACTGCTGTCTTACTCCACCAAAGGGAGTGCGGGTTTGAGTGAAGCAACTGCGAAGGTGATGGAGGCCACGAAAAAGGCACAGAGCTTGGCCAACCGAATCGGATTAAAAGCGGACTTTGACGGCGAAATGCAGTTGGACGCGGCTTTGGATCCTCAAAAAGCGAGTCTGAAGGCCCCTCAATCCACGGTCGCTGGAAGGGCCGATTGCCTGGTTTTCCCGGACTTGAATGCCGGAAACATCGCCATCAAAAGCATCCAGCATTTCGGTGGGGTGAGAACGTATGGGAATATTCTCCTGGGATTGAGACTTCCTGCGGCGGAGATCAGTCGCGGGGCGGATGAGGAGGAGGTGCTCGGCGTGGCGGCCATTATCGGGTTGCTGGCGGTGGAATACCGGAGGCTTTATCCCGAGCCGAATTCCCCTTCCGTTGCCCGCGGGGCATAAAATGTCCGAACTTAATTTGGTCACGCCGCGGATGTATGTCGCGGCCACCCGGCAAAACGACGGGAAAACCACATGCTGTCTCGGATTATACGCGGCGCTATCGACCAAGTTTAAAAAAATCGGCTACACCAAGCCTGTGGGACAACGTTTTGTCGAGGTGGAGGGAAAAAAAGTGGATGAGGATTCGGTGCTAGTCAGTAATACCTACGGGGTCAATCTACCGATCGAAGCCATGTCCCCGATTGCCGTCGATCGGATGTTTACGCGTGAATATCTCGATAAAGGGAATCTTCCGGCGATGAAAGCAACGATTGAATCGGCGTTTAACCGGGTGGCCTGGGAACACGACTTTGTTTTGATCGAGGGGACTGGACATGCCGGGGTGGGCAGTGTGTTGGATCTTTCCAATGCACAGGTGGCGAAACTACTGGGAAGCCAAGTCATCATTGTCGCGATGGGGGGAGTGGGAAGACCCGTGGACGAGGTGAGCCTCAATCTTGCGCTTTTTGAGAAGCACGGCGTGAAAGTGGCAGGAGTGGTTTTGAACAAGGTTTTGCCGTCCAAGATGGAGGAATTACGGCCTTGGGCGGAAAAGGCTTTTGGCCGAATGGGATTACCCATTCTGGGGATGATCCCCTACCAAGGGGAGTTACGAAGGCCGACTTTAGGGCAGGTGTGTCTTGAGTTGGGAGGGGAGTTCTTATCCGGGGAAAACTTTAAAAGGCGGAAGGTGAGATCGGTTGCGATCGGGGCAATGACGGCGGCCCGTCTTCAGAATCAGCTTAACCCCGGGGCTCTTTTGATCACGCCGGGAGATCGGGAGGATCTTCTTTTGGCATCTCTGGAATTTCAGGGGAAAGGGGGCAACGAGGCGAAACTGACAGGAATCATCCTGACGGATGGTTTAAAGCCTCAATCCGGTCTTCTCAAAATGCTCCATGAACGGGGACTACCTACGGTAGCGGTTGCAGGGGACAGCTATGCGGTGGCGGCGAAAATCGAGAGAATGACGGTCAAGACCGACCCGGGCGACAAGGAGAAGATCAAAATGATTCAAGATGTGGTGGCGAAACATTTGGATGTGGATGCGGTGATTCGAAGCAGCCGACCAGTGCTGGGGCAGCCTTAAGCGACGCGGGTATTGGTCTCGCTGAAGACTGGGCGGATCACGGGCGAAATCTGGGGGATCTCTGCCGAGGCGGGAGCATAACGGAGGAGAAATTCCTCCTGAACGCGCCGCCGCGGGGTTCCTTCGGTTTGCGGAACACGGGTGTACAGGCCATTTGATCCTAGTAGGCGGGTTTTCGTGTTGTCGGCAAGGTAAGTAGGAACAAGGATCTCGATGAATTGGCGGCGAATTTCCGGATCCAAGACAGGGAAAACAACCTCAACGCGGCGATGTAGATTGCGGGGCATCAAGTCGGCGCTTCCGAGATACACAAGGGGGTCACCTCCATTCGTGAAGACATAGATCCGGCTGTGTTCCAGGAATCTGTCCACGATGCTGCGAACTTCAATATTCTCGCTCAGGCCGGGGACACCTGGCCGAAGGCAACAAATTCCACGGATGAGCAATTGGATTTTAACGCCCTCCATCGAGGTTGCGTAAAGGGCTTGGATGAATTCCTGATCGACCATGGCATTCGCCTTGATGAAGATCCCTGAAGGCCGGCCGGCCCGGTGATGGGCCCGCTCGCGATGGATAAGTTCGAGCAGGCGTGGGGCAAGATTGAAGGGGGCCACCAGAAGTTCATCAAAGTGAGCGGTTTCTGACATGCCGGTCAGAACATTGAAAAGGGAGGCGACCTCGCCGGTAAGAGCAGGGCGGGCTGTCAGGAGGCTCAAGTCGGTGTAAAAACGAGCCGTCCGAGGATGATAATTGCCGGTACCAAGATGAAGATAGGATTGGAGATGTCCTTCTTCACGACGGACAATCAAAAGGACTTTGCAGTGGGTTTTGAGTCCCACCAAACCGTAGACCACGTGGATTCCGGCTTCTTCCATTTTACGGGCCCAAGCGATGTTATTGGCCTCATCAAAACGGGCTTTGAGTTCGACAAGAACAGTCACCTGCTTGTCGTTGTGTGCGGCAGTGATGAGGGCGTTGAGCACCGGGGAATCACCGCTCGTGCGGTAAAGGGTCATCTTGATGGCTAGAACATTGGGGTCGATGGCTGCCTGTTCGAGAATGGAGACGATAGGCTGAAAGCTTTCGTAGGGGTGATGGAGGAGGATGTCATTCTTTCGGATGGATTCGAAGTCGTGCGGGGTAAGGCTGAGGGACGGGGGAATGGTTGGATTGAAAAGTGGGTCATGAAGATTCGGATGACTCCGTCCAGCCTCCGTCAGAGCGAAGAGTTGGGTAAGGTTGACCGGACCAGGTACCCGATAAACGTCTTCCGGTGTCAGGTGAAGATGGGTGAGCAGATACGATTCAATTTCCGCAGGGCAATCCTCCGTCAGTTCAAGTCGCACAGCAGCTCCACGGTTTCTTTTTTGGAGTTCTTCCTCAATGGTTAAGAGAAGGTTGTGGGCTTCTTCCTCGTCGATATAGAGGTCGCTATTGCGGGTGATGCGGGTGGGCCAAGCCCCTTGGATGTTCATCCCGGGGAAGACCTCCTGGACAAAATACCGAACCAGTTCGGAAAGAAGCACGAACTCCCTGGACTCGGATTTTTCCGAAGGAAGGGGAATGAGTCGGGGAATGCCACGGGGAACCTGAACAAAGGCGTGGCGGAGGGTTTCGCGTTGAGAGGGTTTTGAATAGAGAACAGCGAGATTCACCGATTTATTTAAAAGTTGGGGGAAGGGATGGCTGGGGTCGACGGCGAGAGGGGTCAGGATGGGGAGAATATCCCTGCGAAACATGTCCCGGGCCCAGTCAATGCGGGTGGGATCCAACTGCTGCATGGGACGGAGATAGATCTTTGCTTCGGCTAGGGAGGGAAGAAGCGTTTCATGGAGAAGGCGGTACTGGTCGCCAAACATCCGAAGGACGCGGGTCCGGATGGCGGTGAGGACTTCGTGAGGGTGAAGCTCATCAGGTCCGGGAACATCGTTGCGGGTTTCGACAAGCTGTTTTAGCGCCGCGACACGGATTTCAAAAAATTCGTCGAGGTTCGAGCTGACGATCGTGAGAAATTTGAGACGTTCGAGGAGGGGCTGGGTGGGGTCTTGAGCCTCTTCAAGAACGCGCTGGTTGAATTCCAGCCAACTGAGCTCTCGATTGAGATAAGAGGAGGACTTCAAAGGCATGAGAAATTATGTCAGAAAACGGGGTTCAGGGCGAGGCGAGGAATGCGGAATTCCATTTCTGTCCTGTCCCTTTTGGGGTCAAAGGCAGGGGATAAGATGGCCTCGGGAAAAACTGACTATCGATTGGTCCGAGGGTTCGTGCCACTGGATGGGGGGATGGGTTTTTGCGCGAAGGTTTTCACCGGTAAGGAGTGTGTGGAGGACTCCAACTCCGTCGAAATAAAACCCATTTTGGTTTTTGCCGAGGTGCTGGAAAAACTCAGGGAGTTTTTCGGTGGAGGCGAGACTCCATAATTTCTTCTCCCAAGATGACACCTGAGTTTGAACTTTTGCATCGGCGGCAAAGGGGTGCAGAAAACGCGGACCAACGTGACATCCGTCGATACTGGCGATCCAAGCGGTATCCCGGTCGTAGGGAATTTCGGCGAGGGCCTTGGCAAATAGGAATTCCCGGGAAGTTGAGGATGGGGGTGTCCCCATCTCTACTGCATCTTGGAAACCCCCGCAAAGAATGGGGAGAATCGTGAAGGTGCGATTGGGGAAAAAGAGATCCCGCAGCGCTTGCAGCCAAATAACGACGAATTCAATCGAGTGTTCGCCCTGAAATCC
>Ga0209189_1003029_pt1 | contig 11459 bp, 10 predicted proteins | sample C_130820_EF_Meta_FD_187308 | JGI IMG/M metagenome (GOLD analysis project Ga0209189, IMG submission 187308) | Freshwater microbial communities from Lake Croche, Canada to study carbon cycling - C_130820_EF_MetaG (SPAdes) (version 3) | ecosystem: Environmental > Aquatic > Freshwater > Lake...
CCAAAAAAAAACGCTGGAACCTGGGAGTAATTGGGGCACCTTGATCCTTGATGCAACCTGATTACCCGATGATATTCCTCACCCAGTCGACTGGAGGCTGCTAAACGAAGCGAGAGAAGTAACGGAGACAATAATTGATATGCTGTTCAAGCAACTACAGGGCAAAATCGACCGCAAGCCTCGCTGTAACCGCGACAAGGCTCGCAATCTTTTTCTCGCCGTCATCAAAAAGAAGAAGCCTAAGAAGGATGAAATTCAAGAGGCTAAACGGTTCCAGCTGAACGAGATCAAGAGGAATCTGACTGCAATTGATCGTATGATTCATTGTGGCGCATTGCTTTTGGGGCTTGGAACGCAGTTGTATCGCAAGCTGCTCATCACCAGTGAACTGTACCGGAAACAGCAAGAGATGTATGACGAGGAGAAGTGCCGTATTGATAACAGAATAGTGAATCTATCGAAACCGCATGTCCGCCCCATTGTACGAGGGAAGGCAGGCAAGAAAACAGAATTTGGCGCAAAAATCTCGATATCAGACGACAATGGATTCGTGGACGTGGACCGAATTAGTTGGGATAACTACAATGAAGCAAATGATCTGATCGAACGAGCAAAGCAATACAAGGAAGAGCGTGGATATTATCCTGCAAGAATCTGTGCGGATGCAATTTATATGACTATCGAGAACAAAAAGTTCTGCTGAGAGCATGGGATCCGGCTCAGTGGTCGCGCACGCAAGAAGGAGGCAGCAGATCTCACAGTGCAGTCAACGGAACAACAGGAGCTGTTTAAATCAGACCTGAGAAAGCGGTCAGTGATCGAAGGCAGAATCGGCACAAGCAAGAGAAAATATGGACTAGATCGGATTCTGACGAAATTTATTGCAACTTCTAGATCGGTAATCGGGATGGCGTTCTTTGTGATGAATTCCGAGAAAATCTTGCGCTTGCTTCGCCTTTTCTTGGCTCTGTTTGTATCTGTGTGCATAGCAACTATGTTCTTATTCGCCCCTGAGCGCCGAACAGCGCTGTTGGGTGCGTTTTAGACAACTCTATTGAGTCAATCCTTGATAGAATGACCAAGTGCAGGCGATCCAGCGCATTGCCCATGATGCGTCCTAAGCCCAGGAAAACTTTATTCAGCAAGCCCTACAGAGATATAAGTTAGACTACCAAAGCAAATTGAGACTGCGAAGCAAATTGCGATTCCAATCACCGGCGCCTGACGGAAACAAGGTATCTGTGCAGGAATCTGTATAGAATCGGAGGCAGAACATCCTTGATCAGGGGCCTGAGTGAAGAATCCGACGCTGAGACGCTAGCTCCGGTAGCTGCAGCCGAGGACAAGGGAGCATCAGGCAGATCATACTTGCTATACCTTACAATCCAAGACAGAATAAGCTGGGCCAGCGGGTGCTGATAGGCAGCTAAGGCAGAATGAAACTTTAGCAACTCATCCCTATCAAGGGACTGAAGATGCTCAGCAAAGAACGACTCAATTGGGGCTTGGTCGCCAGGCATTAGATCAAATGCATAAGAATAAAATAAGGACTGAACCTCCATCCATTGCTCTTTGCTGTAGTCACCCAGTTGGGCGGTGATCTGGATATCGTGTTTACGCAGTACACCAAGCACGGCGGGAAGATAAATGATAGAGCCACTGGAATTGAGCTCTGCCATGATGTGTTGCTCAAACAAGTTCGCCGAATAACCCTCCAGAACTGGCAGCTTTGCCATGGCCGCCCGCAAGGCTTCTGTACGGAACATGGCAACTGGAGAAAATCCTGGCAGGAAATGCGTCAGCCATGGAATAAGGCAATGCTGGGGGACTGAAAATGGCGAAGCGTGGTCAAAATCCATTCGAAATGGCGGAGGCCCCCACACCGAGATGAGCAGTGATCGAATTCTGTCCACATCCCTGCCATATAAGGCATAGCCGGCAGTGGCCACTGCGTAAGGATCGCGATTCAATGCTGGAATCGCAGCGGCCCCAAAGCCAGGGAAGAGATAATCATCATCCTGAAGCCAGCTGAAATACTCAGTTTCACACCCGGCAAGCACCGCCCGAAAATTCTCCACTGCCGGAACAGTACTTGGATGCCTAAAGTAGCTGAAATCAATAGAGGGATCGGAGCAGGTAATTTCACTGGTTTTATCCGAGGAACAATTATCAGAAACAATGATGCGATCAGGTTTCAGGTCTTGACCGACAGCCGAAGCCAGCGATTGTTTCAATAAATGGTAGCGATTATAGGTTGGGATTCCGATGGTCCAGCCAGCCCTAATAGCCCTTTTCATCCTCAATCATAATCAAATGATTAACATTTTACCACGAGTTTGACAAGATCGAGAACATGGATAAGATACGAGAGCAGCAGGCCACCATTTTGGCCGCCAAGCGAGCTTCTAAAACGACCCGATCGACAGCATGGACGCTTGGTGATGCCAACTCGCTGCGGCTTGCAGGATCAATTGACACGACAAAGCTTGCACGATGGTCACATATTCCCTTAGGAGTAGCCAAGCTCGGATGAGATCAAACAACGCTGAACAAGCTGCACAAGAATCGATGGGAAACAACATTGCGTTTGTATTTGCCCATTACAGCACATCTGGATTGCTGGACAGAAGCTCTCGCAACCTGCTTGAGAGTCTACGCAAAGCAGGGCGGTTGATTGTCGTATCCACCAATCTCAGACCAGAAGAAGCGTCTTCGCTGCACTCAGAGATAAGAGTCATCACGCGAGACAACCAGGGTTACGACTTCTACTCCTACAAGATAGGCCTAGAAGCAATAGCAAATCCTGCCAGCTACGATTATATTGTAGTATTAAACAGCTCATTCGTCTGTCTCGAGCCTGAGAAGCTTGTTGCAACACTCAAAACGAGCCTGGATAGCGATGTTGTTGGCCTCACCATGAGCAAAGAGGGTACGCAGCATTTGCAGTCGTATTGCATCGCCTTTTCGCGACACGTCCTGTTGTCTGCTCCGGTTCTGAACTGGTGGGCCGAGCTCGAACCGATATCAGAACGACAGTCCGTGATCGAGAGGTATGAATTCGGGCTATCTCGCTGTCTGCTCGCGAATGGATTCAAGATCAAGGCTGTATTTTCCCCTTCAGCAAAGGCAAGGTGCCAAGCACTTTGCCAAGCGGTTCCTTTAGGGCTGTATGAGCCAAGAGTCCTACCCTTCGCACGGGCTCTGCTTGATTTACGGCATTCAGATGAGCTCAATCCAACTCATTTCATGTGGGAAGAGCTATTGGAGCACCTGGGGATCATCAAGCGAGATCTTATTGAAAAAAATCCCTATCAGATCAATCTCACAAAGCTGCGTGAGCGTCATGGCGAACGCATTGAGTACTTGATGCAAGAAGGCATGCTACTTTGACCATGATGGCTCTAGCATTTGAACAGGCCCCCCGATTTCTGGGAAAATCAATTACCGGCACGACACACCATGCTCGGCAAAGTGTGCTTCGGTTAACAATCGAAGTGATTATCGTGGGCAGAAGAAGACTATTCTTGTTTACTTGCTGAAAGGCTGATCCAGCAAAGTCATCGTGTGTGGGCCGGGCCCTCTCTTGCCAACCAGGCCATATTTGGCTCTTATGGTGCAGGGATCGCTGCTAACCCGGCCTCAAGAAAGAAGACAAATCACCAGCAAGGAAGGCGGTCACTCAAGCCTCTCGGCAGCTTAAACAGAGAAAGTTCAAGGCTAGGCACATAAGGATGCTCCTAAACCTTCCGCCTCAAATACCCATCAGGAGCCACACTGATCAAAAGCTTGTTGTCTATTTCCTTATCGATTTCAAACCCAGGGTGCTGCTTCAACCACTCATTGACGGCTGTTTTGGGGTTGTTGCCTACATCCCAGGGGCGGTCCAGGAAGGAACCTGCAGGGAGATTTTCTATCACCGTGTCAAACACGATGCAATAGCTGCCAATGGAAACCAAGTCTGCATAGGCATTGAGCTCAGCAAGCACATGATCATGCGTATGGTTGGAATCCAAGGAAACCAGAATCTTCTCTACCCCAACGGCATGGCTGCGCACTTGATTGATGATTGCAGGGTCAATAGCTGATCCCTCAATCAATTCCATTTTAAAGCGCAATGGATGCTCGTCGAGAGCCTTGCGATTGTGGGGCCTGATATCGATATCAACTCCCACAACCTTGCGGGGAGACTTGCGAGGGTCAAGGCCCTCCATCACATCCAGCAGGCAAAGCAAGGAAGCTGAAAGGACCAATGATCCACCGTGAGCAATTCCGGTTTCGATAATGAGATCAGGCTTGACAGTGGAAACGATTTCCTGAAATGCAACAATATCCTGTGGATACTGAATGATGGGTCTTGTCAGCCATGAAAAGTTGTAGGAATATTGAAGCTGGTGGCTACGCTCAAAGAATTTAGCGGCCGGACTCGTAATTTCGGAATCCTTTGATTGATTCCTTGCTCGATTTACTGAATCTTGCACATGTTGCTGGATGGGGTCAAAACTCATGATTGAGATGGCTGATGGGGTTGAAGGGCCTTGAATTTATTCATTTGAGCCCAAAACGCAAGGGGCTCATCTGAACGATCAGGATAAGCACCCCGATCAAGCTTTATACTACTATTGTTAGACGAGACCAACTCTTCAGCAAGTTCGAGGACTGACCTAGGATGGCCAGATCCACCATTATATATGCCTGTGGCACTCTTAGCAGTAGCTAAAAAGAGTAGCTGCTTTGCAACATCTTCTACAGATACAAAATCACGCAACTGCCTACCGGAGCTCATTGCAAAAACAGGCTGATCTCCATCTATTGCACGCTGCAGAGAAGGCAGCAATGAGCTTTGATTTTGACCTAAGCCATAGGGATAAAAAACACGCAGCCAGCACCACTGAACTTCACTTGCAGAACAGCGCAATGCCAAGACACGGCGAAGAGTGTCTTTGGCTATTGCGTAGTAGTTCAACGGATCGGTAAAAGCGTCTTCCTGCAAGGGGCCATTTTGCATTCCATACTCATAGCAAGTTCCTGCGACCACAATTTTAACTACACCTGCGGAGATGAGTCGCTCAATCAAATCAATGGAAGCCGGAAGATTTCTGGTCACATGAAAAAGTTCGCCATAGTTAGGCAAGCCCGGCCAACTGAGGAGAACGACATGACTAGGCCGATGCTCAAGCAATCGATCCCAACTCTTAGGATCGAGGAGGTCGAAGTGGTGATTGGGATCAGACTGTGAATGACTCCAACAGTGAAGAACATCTCTACTTACTTCTCTTTGCAGGGCCCGACCAATAAAGCCTTCACTGCCAATCAGGTGAATGGATGGCATGTCAGTGAAGCGTGGAAGGAGCCAGCAAAGGTTGCCATCTCTTCAGCAGCGGAATTGCTGTTACAAGATTCCTTTCAGGAATCTGTTCGCGGAGTTCCTCAATCAGATTCCAAGGCAACACCAACAAGGCATCTGGAGACTCAGTTTGCAGCTGCTCAGGGCTGATTACAGGGATGTGGCTACCGGGTAACAACTTGCCCTGCTTGCTCGCCGCACGATCAGCTACCGCCGGCAGCAGATCAGCCCGGATGCCGGCGTAATTAAGCAGGGTATTGCCCTTGGCAGCCGCCCCATACCCCAGCACCCGCTTTCCTTCGCGCTTGGCCTGCAGTAGATACTCCAGCAAAGCGTGTTTCGCGGCCTCGGCCCGCTGCTGGAAGCCCTGATAGGCCTCAAGGCTTTCCAGGCCCGCCGATGCTTCTGCCGCCAACACCAGTTCCACCGCCTCGGTGGCCACAGCAGCTCCCTGAGAAGCAAGCCACACCCGCAGGCTACCTCCATGGGTGGGTATCTCCTCCACATCCACCACCTCCAGCCCAGCCACCTTGGCGATGCGCTGAACTACCCGCAGGCTGAGGTAGCTGTAGTGCTCGTGGTAGATGGTGTCGAACTGGTTGCCCTCCAGCAGCCGCAGCAGATGGGGGAACTCGATCGAGGCACGACCTGTTGGCTTCAATAGCCGGGCAATGCCGGCCACGAAGTCATTGATGTCTGGCACATGGGCCAGCACATTGTTGGCCACCACCAGATCAGCCGCCTTCCCTTCAGCCACCAACTCCTCAGCCAGTGCCACCCCGAAGAAGCGCTCAATCGTGGGAATTCCCAAGGCCCGGGCCGCCTCGGCCGTGGCGTGGGTGGGTTCGATTCCCAGGCAGGGAATACCGCGCTGTTGCACATACTGGAGCAGATAGCCATCGTTCGAGGCGAGCTCCACCACCTGGCTTTCAGCTTCCAGCCCCACTCGCTCCACCGCTGCCGCCACGAACCGCTCGGCATGGGCACACCAGCTGCTGGACGTGCTGGAGAAATAGGCATAATCAGCGGTGAACAGCTGCTCGGCGCTGGCATGAGCAGGCAGCTGCACCAGCCAGCAGCTCTTGCAGACGAACACCTTGAGCGGATAGGTGATCTCAGGTTCCGCCAATTGCTCAGGCGTGAGATAGGCATTGCTGGGTGGCTGATGGCCCAGATCGATCACCGTGTGCTCCAGTGGGGATCCACAGTATCGGCAGCAGGCCTGACTCATTGGGAAATTTCTAGCAGGGGCAGGCCGAGATCCCGCCCGCTGAGGCCCAGCGGTGGCAGTGGCCACTGAATCGCCAGCTGCCGATCATCAAAGCGCACCCCGGTTTCCGCTTCAGGCACCCAGGCGCCGGAATGCAGATAAAGCAGCTCGCTGCTGGCCTCCAGCACCTGAAACCCATGGGCGCAGCCCTCAGGGATCAGCAGGGCGTTGCCCCGATCCGGGCTGAGCTCCACGGCGTGCCAGCGGCCCCAGGTTGCAGAACCCTGCCGCAGATCCACCGCCACATCCCACACCCGGCCCCTTAGGCAGCTCACCAGCTTTGCTTCGCTGTGGGGCGGCGCTTGCAGATGCAGGCCACGGACCGTGCCCACCGCTTCGCTGCGGCTCAGGTTCACCTGGGCAATCCCCCTTTCTCCCCAGGCCTCCTGGCAAGCGGGCTCGGCGGCCCGGAAGGCATTGAGGAAGGCACCGCGATGGTCGGCGAAGGGCTGGGAGCGCAGCTCCAGCACGCCATGAATCGGGGTAGGCTGCAGATCAACGGGCATGAGCTTCCACGTAGGCCTCCAGATCTGCCAGACAGTAGGCCAGCGCTGATGTTTGCCCCTCCCGCACCTGCCGGTACCAGCCCACGGTGCGCTCCACCGTGGTATTGAAATCCCAGCGGGGGCTCCAGCCCATCGCGTGGTGGGCCTTGTCGACCACCAGGTTGAGCAGGCTGGCCTCGTGGTGGGCCTTCGGATCGCTTTGATCCTCCCAGCTGCCGGGCCAGTGGCGCAGGGCCTCCGCCACCAGCTCACGCACGCTGCGGTTGGCCTCCAGCTGGGGGCCGAAGTTGAAGGCATCGGCCAAGGAAGGATCGGCGCTGAGGCGCTCCGCCAGCAGCAGGTAGCCGCCCAAAGGTTCCAGCACGTGCTGCCAGGGACGCGTGACCGCCGGATTGCGCACGCCAATCGGCTTGCCTTTCGCTAGCGCCCGCATCGCATCCGGCACGATCCGGTCGGCTGCCCAGTCGCCACCACCGATCACGTTGCCGGCCCGGGCGCTGGCGATGCGCAGGTGGGGGCTCTGGTGGGGCAGAGAGCCGCAGAAGCTAGAACGCCAGCTGGCGATCGCCAACTCCGCCGCCGCCTTGCTGCTGCTGTAGGGGTCATGGCCGCCGAGCGGGTCGTTCTCGCGGTAGCCGTAGATCCACTCACTGTTGCGATACACCTTGTCGGTGGTGATCAGCACCGCTGTGCTGGGCTGCTCCAGGCGCCGCAGGACCTCCAGCAGATGGATGGTGCCCATCACGTTCGTGGCCCAGGTAGCCGTGGGCTCGGCGTAGCTGCGGCGCACCAGCGGCTGGGCGGCTAGGTGAAGCACCAGCTCTGGGCGTGTTTCGGCCACCAGCGCATCGAGCAGGGCGGCATCGCGGATGTCGCCGAGGCGGTGATCAAGCCGCCGCTCCAGCTGCAGTTGGGCAAACAGGCTGGGCTCGGTCTCCGGCGGCAGCGCCAGGCCGGTGACATGTGCCCCCAGCTCCAGCAGCCAGAGGGCTAGCCAGCTGCCCTTAAAGCCGGTGTGGCCCGTGAGCAGCACACGCCGGCCACTCCAGAAGGAAGCATCGGGGTTCACCAGCGTTTCCAGGGGGCCTTGCCGCTCTCCCACAGCTCTTCGAGGTGCGCCTTGTCGCGGAGGGTGTCCATCGGCTGCCAGAAGCCGTGGTGGAGGTAGGCCTGCAGTTGCCCCCCGGCTGCGAGGCGCTGGAGCGGCTCGCCCTCCCAGCTGGTGTCATCGGAGTGGATGGTGTCGAAAACACCAGGCTCCAGCACAAAGAAACCGCCGTTGATCCAGCCGCCATCGCCCTGGGGTTTCTCCTGAAATCCGGCCACTTGATCTCCCTCCACGAGGTTCAATACCCCATAACGGCCCGGCGGTTGCACGGCCGTGAGGGTGGCCAGTTTGCCGCTGGCACGATGGGTGGCGATGGCGGCACTGATGTCCACATCGGCAACACCATCGCCGTAGGTGAAGCAACAGGTTTCATCACCCACATAGCGCTGCACCCGCTTCAAGCGACCGCCCGTAAGGGTGGTTTCACCGGTATCCACCAGGGTGACGCGCCAAGGTTCAGCCATACGACTATGAACCTCCATGGAGTTGGAGGTCATGTCAAAAGTGACATCACTGGTATGCAGAAAATAGTTGGAGAAATACTCCTTAATAACATAACCCTTGTAGCCACAACAGATCACAAACTCATTGATGCCATGACTGCTGTAGATCTTGAGAATATGCCACAGTATGGGCCTGCCTCCGATCTCAACCATCGGTTTGGGCTTGAGGTGGGTTTCCTCGCTGATGCGGGTGCCCAGGCCACCCGCCAGAATCACGGCTTTCATGGAAGGGCCTGCTGGCAGGGCATTTCAGGGGGCAAGGGCTTCAGCCTGGCCAGATACCAAGCGAGCTTAAGGCCAGCTTCCAGCCCAAAGGCCGGCTGGGTACGGCCGGTGGGCCTGCAGCGGCGGTTCAGAGGTGCCAGAAACCTGGTGTATAAAGGGTCTGGGTGATTGATATTCCAGCCTCCTCCCCGTCACTGCTTGGCCCATCCGATTCGCCTTTTTCGACGCCTGGTGCGCCATGGCCTGGCGCCCCTCCGAGATCCGCGGCCCGCTTCGCGGCTGATCCGCCAGACCGCCCGCAAGGAATGGAAGGTGCTGAGCTTCAGCATGATCTGCAACCTGTTCCAGGCTGCCGCAGAGGGTGCCACGCTCGGGGTGGTTTTCCTGGCCGTGGACCTGCTCTCCAAACCGGCGGGCCAGGCGATCAATTGGAGCAGCAAGGGGTTTCTCGCCTCGCTGCCTCAGCTCACTGCCGGCCTCAATGCCATGCCGCGCAACGAGCTCTTCCTTTTGCTGATGGGGCTGGCGGTGCTGCTGAAGCTGTTGCAGAGCGTGGGCATGTACCTGGGCTCGCTGGCGATGGGCTACTACAGCGCCCGCACCTCTTCTCGCCTGATGGCGATGATCCACTCCCACATCCTGGGCTTCAGCTTCGCCTGCGCCAGTCGTTACCGGGTGGGCGAGCTGCTTTATGTGGCCGGTGCCGGCCCCAATGCCGTGATGACCGAAATCAACGTTGTAAGCGGGATCACGCTAACAATCTTGATGATGCTCACCTACCTGGTGGTGTTGCTGAGCCTCTCGCCCTGGCTGCTGGTGGCGGCCGTGGTGATGGGCGGCTTGCTCAGCCTGGTGCAGCAGCAATTGCTGCCCCGCATCCGGGAGCGCTCATTCATCGGAACGGAACTTGAGCAAAATCTATCCAGCCGGATTACCGAAAACATCCAGGGGCTGCGGTTGCTCCATACCAGCGGAGAATTGGATGAAGCAGACCAAGGGGTGTATAGCCGCATCAGCGACATAGAGGTCAACAGACGTGCCGCCACCAGACTAAACTCCATAACTGGGCCCATCAACACCTTCCTGCCCATTCTGATGATTGCCGGAATCGCCAGCCTCAGCTTGCTGCTCTTCGGTTCCCGCAATTCCGGTGTACTACCCAGCCTGGTGACCTTCGTGGTGGCCCTGCAACGCCTCAACAACACCTTCGGCACGATTGCAGCATCCCTGGGCTCCCTTAACACCAATGCCGCCCCCCTGGAGCTGCTCAACAAACTGCTGGAACCAGCCGATAAACAATTTCGCCGCCGCGGTGGTATTTCGTTCAAGTCGCTTCAGCAAGCCATCAGCCTGCGCAATCTCACGCTCCAGTACAGCCCAGAACTTCAGCCAGCCCTCCGCAACCTCAACCTCGACATACCCAGGGGCAGCACTGTGGCCCTGGTGGGCAGTAGCGGTGCCGGCAAAAGCTCGATCGCCGATCTCCTTGTTGGCCTCTATGACGCCACCGAAGGCCAGGTCCTGATCGATGGCACGCCACTCCCGGATTTCGATCTAATCAGCTGGCAGCAGCACCTTGGCGTGGTCAGCCAGGACACCTTCCTGTTCAATGCCACGATTGGTGAGAACATCAGCCATGGCAGCCCCAACGCCAGCAGGGCCGAGATCGTGGCCGCTGCCGATAAAGCCCAGGCCGCTGGCTTCATCGCCGGTCTACCTGATGGCTTCGACACCCTGATCGGCGAACGGGGCTATCGGCTCAGCGGCGGGCAGCGCCAACGGCTTTCCCTGGCCCGCGCCATCCTTCGCGATCCAGAGCTGCTAATCCTGGATGAAGCCACCAGTGCCCTCGACACTCAAAGCGAAAGGCTGGTGCAACAAGCCATCGACCAATTCGAACGGCAGCACACCGTGCTGGTGATTGCCCACCGACTCAGTACTGTTGTAAAGGCTGATCTGATCTGCGTTCTCGATAAGGGACAGATTGTGGAGCAGGGCAATCACAAAGAGTTATTGGAGAGGGAAGGTCTGTACGCAGGCCTCTGGCGACAACAGGTGAACATGGCCGCCAATACAAAAAATCTAACTAATTGATTTAACAATAGCATAAATCATGCTTCATTTAGATGGGATATTGGCTCTCCAGTCGCTTTCAGGCCTATAGGTGGTATGGCCGGATCGCAAGTGGGGATTAGAGTTCTGAGAATGACGGTAAATAGGGGTGATTAGGCCTAGCTCATTGAGAGCTAATATGCATCCTGCATCTCATAAAAATCAGGCTGCACGTAATCTTTGCGCAGCGGCCAGCCCTTCCAATCCTCGGGCATCAGCAAGCGTTTGGGATGGGGGTGGCCCTCGTAGGTGATGCCGAACATGTCGAAAGTTTCGCGCTCCTGCCAATCGGCGCCGCGGAACAGGCCGTAGAGGCTTGGGATGGAGAGAGCGCCATCACGGGGAAGGAACACCTTGAGCCGCACCTCTTCGGGACGCACATCCGCCGGAA
>Ga0209189_1003030_pt1 | contig 11455 bp, 3 predicted proteins | sample C_130820_EF_Meta_FD_187308 | JGI IMG/M metagenome (GOLD analysis project Ga0209189, IMG submission 187308) | Freshwater microbial communities from Lake Croche, Canada to study carbon cycling - C_130820_EF_MetaG (SPAdes) (version 3) | ecosystem: Environmental > Aquatic > Freshwater > Lake | place...
AAAAATAAATATACAACTAAATACTATGATAAATTTATATAGTATAAAGTTTATACTGACTATTCATTCACAAATGTATAATATTTGTTTTAATTATACACATTCCAATAGTTCGCATTTTAACATAATATATAGTTTTGTATTTTCAACTTATTTTATTTGTATGTTTTATTTAGTTTCACTACTATTTTATGTCAACTATTTGATGTTTTATTTTGCATATTTACATAGACAACTGAATGAAGAAAGATTTTTACAATACTCTTTGCAAAGAGTGTTAGAAATGCAAACCCAGACGCAGCAGCAATCGCAAAATTCAACATCTAAAAGTAATAAAATAGATATTTTGAATTTTTATAATAATATATATATTAAGGAATGTCCTTTATGTTATGAAACTGCACCTTCCATCCAAACAAATTGTATACATTCTTTTTGTGAAAAATGTTTTATTACATATATAAAATCACGAATAGAAAATGAAAAATATTATGGAGAACTTGTAGAACCTTGTGTTCCTTGTCCTATGTGCCGGCAAAAAATAACATATATCATGCATAATAATGATAAATCTCTTTTAGATAAAATAAAATTTTATTGGCATAAATAAATATTATATAATGTTATAAATGTTATTTCTCTCTTTTATAACATTTGGTGTAACATATGCGTTAAAAAAAAATACTTTTATTAAAATGAAAACTATCGATGAACTGGTTTCACAAAAGGACTATATACATCAGTCTACATATGGCTCTCTAGTTAAAAACATATTAGATCATAAAGTTTCTAAAATATATTTCACAAAAGATAATGCTGACGTTATTTCTCTACATAAAAACAACTATGATTCAAATATTGATGCAACAATATTTGATTATGATATTACGCATATTAGTCCTTATGTTATTAATAATTTAGCAACTACTTCTGTAAAAAATGATGTAGAAACTATTTTTTTAAAAGATCCATATCCTAGTTATATTCAAACTCAAGCAGTAAATATATTTAATTTTGCGTATTCATATGTATATCCATTTTTTTTGTTTTCCGCTTTATTTTCTATAGTTTCAAACATATTTAACAGAAATAACATATTTGGTATGAAATCAGGACCAGGACCTTTTCAACAAGGAGGAACTTTTCAACAAGGAGGAATATTCAATAAAAATTCAAATGTTTTAGAGAAATATAATATTTCTCTATCTAGTTTTGCTGGAAGTCCAGAAATTTTAGAAGAATGTTTTGAAGTTGTTTCTTATCTTAAAAATAGCACATTATATAAACATGTTGGTGCTGAAGTACCTAGGGGTATTCTTCTAGAAGGACCCCCTGGTACGGGTAAAACACTTTTAGCCAAAGCAATTGCTAGTGAAACAAATGCTAACTTTATTTCTGTATCTGCAAGTGAATTTATTGAAATATTTGTTGGGGTGGGAGCACTAAAAGTACGCAATTTGTTTAAAACAGCACGCGAAAATAAACCTTGTATCATTTTTATTGATGAAATTGATGCTATTGGTAAACAAAGAAGTACTGGTTCACTATCTAATGATGGTAATGATGAAAGGGACCAAACGTTGAATCAACTTCTAGCAGAAATGGACGGATTTGCAGATAATGAAAATATATTAATAATGGCAGCAACAAACAGAAAAGATATATTAGACAAAGCTTTATTGCGTCCTGGAAGATTTGATAGAATTATAACTGTACCTTTCCCAGATAAAAAATCTAGAATAGAAATATTAAAAGTTCACTCTAAAAATAAAAAATTTGATTCTAGTGTTAACTTTGATTTTATTGCTGATTTAATAAATGGATTTTCCGGAGCACAAATTAAAAACTTATTAAATGAAGCTGCTATATTTGCTGTAAGAACAAAAAATCAATTCATTAGTCAAGAAAACATTTTAAGTGCTTTAGATAAAATACTAATTGGAATAATAAAGAAGGTTGACATGCGTAATGAAGATACTAGAAAACGAGTAGCTATACATGAATCGGGTCATGCTTATTTAGCAAAACACTTTAATGAATATTTTGACTTGAAAAAAGTTAGCATTCAAAGCACATATAATGGTGCAGGTGGGTATACTATTTTTCAAGAATGGAGTAATGTTACTGAAGGAGGGTTATATACTAAAGACATGCTATTTAAAAGACTAGTTGTAATTATGGGAGGAAAAGCAGCAGAAAGTTTATATTATGGCACAGACTATGTTAGTTTAGGTGCTATCCAAGATTTGAAACAAGCAAATACGTTAGCACAAAGTATGATAGAAAATTATGGAATGGGAGAAAAATTAGAAACTTTTTTTAATGAAAAAAATAATTATGGTTTTTATAGTTTATCTGAAAATACAAAATATTTGATAAATAAAGAAACAAATAGTTTAGTAAAACAGGCATATGAAAAAGCAAAACATATACTTACAGAAAATAACATTATAGTTGACAAAATTGTTGATAAATTACTCAAAAATACAACTCTTTATGATTTTGATTTTTTTTGATTTTTTTTCATCAATATATATAACTATGAAATTGAATATATATGTTTGTGTTGTTGTTGCCTTTGTTTTATTTATATGTTTAAAAGTGTATAGTGAATCAGATGTATATAATTTAAAATGTATCATTTCAAACGTTGATGGTAACAAATATTGTGTAAGAGAAAGAGAGAAACTTAGCGAAGCAGCTGATTTATTGGCAAGTGTAGTCCAAAAATGTAAAGAATTAGTTTCATATATGAAAAATAAATATCCTAATGATGAACGCGTTATTAAACTTCATAAAGGTTTCAATCCTAATAGTATATCTGAAACATTACCTACAAGTGAACTAACTGCTTATAGTGAAAATAAAGGAGAGAAAATAGCTTTCTGTTTAAATAAAACAAAAGATGGAACCGAGTTAATTGATCCTAATACTCTCACTTTTGTTGCTATTCATGAACTAGCACATATTATGACTACATCTATCGGTCATAAACAAGAATTTTGGCAAAATTTTAAATTTTTATTAGAAAATGCAAAAGAAGCCAACATACATCAACCTGTTGACTACAGCAAAAAGTCGCAATCATATTGTGGAATAAATATAACTGATAGTCCTTATTATGGAATTGTATAAAATTTTATTTACTTTTGAAATTTATACTTTATAAAAAATGTGTAAAACCTATGAAAAATGTGTAAAACCTATGAAAAATGTGTAAAACCTATAAAAAATGTGAAAAATGTGAAAAAGTTATTTTATGTATAAATTATATATAAAATAGTTAATATGGAAAATCTTAGTCAACAAATTATAAAAGTAAATTACATTAATAATAAGTCAAACATATATTCCATTTTTGTTTTTTGTGGTAACTTGGACTATGAAAACCTTTTTAAAACAGATCCATATAATGAAATTTTTAAATCCATATTTAATAATGAAGAACTCGAGCATATTCTAAAATTAAATATACGAGTATATTTTATTAATGAGTATATTCATTTAGATGACACTATTGACGAAATAAAGAAAAAAATAGTTATTTCTTTCTCTAAACATCAAACCGAAATATTTTTAGAAGAAATATATTTATTTTGTTTGAGAATGCAAACTTTAGATTCAGCAAACATTTATGAAAAACTAACACAAAATAATAAATTACCCATTACACGCACTAGAATGGATGAATTTTTATTGAATATTTTGAGAGATGAAAATGGAAATATATTAAATTTAAAACTTCCAGATCAAGATGTTTATAGTTATGATTCCATTTTATCTCTCGATTTAAATGATAAAAAATTCTGGGTATCGAATGTTTTAGGACAAAAGTTCTTTATTGATTACTCCTTTGTTGTTAATCCATTTCAAATGATATATGATGATTTCCTTGATAAAGCTTCATACAAAATTATCTCTACATCTAACAGTAATCTATTATTAAACAACGGACCTATTATACAAAATAATATTTATTTATGCTTGGCTAAAGATGTTTTAGAGTCTCAAGATAAATCTTATGAAGAATTTATTTTGAAAGTATACTTTCCTCTGCTTTTTTATAATGATAATCTTGATCTGAAAGTAACTTCTCTCAATTTATTAAATGAAAAAAGAGAGAAACTTATAAGTCATACTAAATCTATTATTACATCTTCTACTTTGGAATATTTTAAAATTGTTGATCTATTTTACAATTCATTTTATGAAAGAAAAAGAAACTTAAATTATTTGAAAAAAGGAGTAAAAAATATTGTGTTTACCTTATTTCCACATCATAAAATCAACTTTCCTTTGGATGTAATATTTAAATTGATTCATGCTTCTCTCACTTGTCCTCTCATTAAATTCAATAATGATAGAGATATTAAAGTAAAGCAAGATAAAATTTATAGGTTGTATAGTGATAAAATAGCTAAAGATGGAAGAAAAATACCATACTTATCTAAATCTAAAATATTTTCACTAATGAAAGAATTAGGTAAATTCAAATCTGTGACAGCATATATTTTATATAATGATGATACTTTTATAGAAAGTAACCCTTTACCTAGCAAATCAAAGACACCTGTTTTTTCTCTATCTTGCATGTTTTTAGAGAATGGAAATATTGTAGTTTCTTGTGAATCGCAAGATGAAATAATAGATATTCAAAGACTAGATAATATTATTAAATCTGCAATTAATCCTGTTATTAACGAAATTAAAACATACTTTGACATTAATGGATATAACATATCTTTATTCAATAGTTTGTATGATGAAAATATTGAAATAAACAGAATGGATTATATGTGCGTTATTGATATTAATAAAAGTTTCAATATTCAAAAATGGAAAAAATGTATTGGTGCTATTTTTGTTATTGAAAATGAAAATGATATGCGTTTTAAAAGAGTGTCTAACTTTAATAAAACAAATAGTCAACAAGCTTTTATTTTTGATAAAATCAAACAAAATAGCAGTCAACGTGAAATTATTGATGGGCTAGTTAATTCTTACATGTTAACTGAAAATGAAGCAAATCAAGTATTTGCTAATTATGTTAATGAACTTTCTAGAAATGCTGAAAGAGGTTTTAAGAGAAACTTTGAAATCAAAATAAATCCTGGATTCAAAACTACTTTCTCTATATCAAATAAAACAAATCTTACTATTAACGTGGAAAATATCAATAATATTCATTATTTAAACACTTTACCAATTTATTTAGATTCAGTTGTTCGTATAACTCAAGATAAAGAGAGTATTACAAAATTATTCAAAGAAACATGTAAAGGTAATGAAGAAGTGGATGAAGGAGAAGCTATACAAGACATATATATTGACCCCAACACTCAGGCAGAGTTTGGTGTTTTAGAAGAACCTTTATATCCTGTTGAAGATAGGCTCATTATTTTAGAAAATAATGAAGACTATGAAGATGAAAAAAAAATAGACGACTTTTTTGATTTGATTGGTATATCTGAAGAAGAAGAAGAAGAAGAAGATATAGAAGGAGGTAATGGTGACAAGTTTCAAAACATAGATGGCATGCCTATTACATATAACTCTAATCCATTTTTTAATAAAATGCGAAAATATGATAGTATTTTATTTTTGAATAAAAAAGAAGGTAAGTTTAATGCTTATTCTAGAACATGTCCTTCATCAGCACGAAGACAACCAGTTTTATTAACTGAAGAAGAAAAACAGCAAATTGATTTAGAACAACCTGGATTTTTGAAACCTCAAGATATTATTAAATACGGCTCTGATCCAAACAAGCAGTATTATTATATATGTCCTAGATATTGGTGTTTAAAAACAAACTCTCCAATAAGTCCTGAAGATGTAGCAAGTGGCAAATGTGGTAAAATTATTCCCAGAGATGCTAAAAAAGTGACAGAAGGACATTATGTATATGAATTTTTCGGTAAAGATCATGGAACACAAGATAACTATATTCAACATTATCCAGGATTTATAACTGGAAAGCATCCACAAGGTTATTGCATTCCATGTTGTTTCAAAAATTGGGATACAAAAGGACAAATAGAAAGGAGAAACAAATGTTTAAATACAACCGAGTCTCTAAAAGAAGAGGAAGAGGAAGAGGAAGAAGAGGAAGAAGAGGAAGAAGAGGAAGAGATTGAAAAAGAGAGAAAGGAAGAGAAAGAAGAGAGAGAAGAAAAAAAAGAAGAAGAAATAGAAGAGAAAAAGGAAGAAGAAATAGAAGAAAAAGAAGAAGAAAAAGAGTTGACACAAAAAACAAAAGGCAAAAAAATAACAGTTTTAGCAAAAGAGGAATATATTAAAGGACCTGAAAAGTTCCCTTTAGATCCTAAGAGATGGGGATATTTACCTCCTTCTGTTGAAATGTTTTTTAAGCAAGAAAATATAAAATGTCAAGTTAGTCAAACAAATACAAATGTGAAACCTAATCATACATGTTTACTGCGTCATGGTGTTGAAATAAATGAAAACCAATCTTTTATATCTTGCATAGCAGATGCTTTATTTTTTGGTATTGAAAATGTCAAGTCTATTTCTGCTATGAAAAAAATTATAATAGAGTCATTAGATATTGATAACTATATAATATATCAAAATGGAAATTTAGTTCCCATATTTCTAAATAAAGAGAGAAAAGAAGATATACAAATATCTAATTATGAATCTTCACAACTATATTCTAATTATAAAAATAATAAAATTCAAGAAGAAATATTCAAAAATATAATCAACTCATTTGAGAATTTTATTGAATATTTGAAAAATGATACACTTATGATTAATTATGAATATTTGTGGGATATTATATGTAGTCCAAATAAAAAACTATTTGAAAAAGGTATTAATCTGATAATACTTGAAATAGTGAATAACGATAACACTAATAATATTGAGTTTATTTGTCCTTCTAATTTTTATTCAAATGAAAAATATGATTCAAGAAAATGCACTTTATTCTTGGTTAAAAGTGATGACTATTATGAACCTATTTATAGTTACCGCATAGAGAAAAATAAGTTATTTGTGAATAAATTTTTTTGTGAATATGACCCTACTTTACCACCTACTTTATCTTCTTTATTTAAAAATGTAATAAAACCTATTATTAAATATAATTGCCTTCCTTATTCTAGTATGAGTAATAAAGTTTATACATATAAAAGACCATTACTATTAAATAATCTTGTAGAGTTATTAAAGAAAAAATATACAATTAAAAACCAAGTTATAAACTATCAAAATAAAGTTATTGGAATTATAATTAGTTTTCCAATTATACAATCTTCTCTTGCACTATCTCAAAAAAAGGTTGATAAACCTAGAAAAGTTATCAAAGAGATTAATGCTTTTATTCCTTGTTTTCCTTCTTCAATATTTAAATATTTAGAGAAAAGTGCTCCACTTTTATTTATGGAAGATGTTGAATACAATAACTATGCAAATACTATTTACTATTTGAAAAAAATAAAACAACAAATAAATGAAATAAATTGTTTACCTGCTTTTAAAATAGTTGAAGAAGAACATGTTGTTGCAATTTTAACAGAAACAAATCAACTTATCCCTTTATCTGAACCTATTTCTCTCAATAATATTGTAAATGAAGAAGACATACCCAATTTAAATAACTCCAATTACTTAGTTTCCACTCCTGAAGTCACAAGTGATTTGGAAATATTTAAAGAATCATTATCAAATGATGTTGATTTTGAACGAGTAGAATATATACGCAAAATTAAACAAGAAACAGAGTACTATAATTTGTTTCGTAACACCCTTCGTATATTGCTGAATGATTATAAAAATTTTGATACTAGAGAGAAAATTTCCGATATAATGTCTAACTCTTATATGATGTATAACATTAAACTAGTTTCAATCATTTCTCTACTGAAAGATATTAGCAAAAACAAAATAAAATTTATTAATGGAAATATTGAAAATGACTTTACCGACCATATTGTTTACATACCTAAAAATAATTTGTCTACAAATAAAAATGATAATGAAAAATATTACTATGGTAAACTAGCAGATGAATTAATACGATACAAAAGAATCAACTCATTTATATTTAAACCACAAGTGTATTTATCTTTTGGAAATATTGGATATAATTTGAGAGAAAATGAAGTCATATTGATATCATCACAATTGACCCAAGATTATTTCAATAATCTGATTCCCGAAGTAGTTAATAAGTATATCAAAAATAATACATATGATACTGCTGAACCTATCCAAAAAATATATAATGATAATAACATAGTTAAAATTAACAAAACAGGAGTCATAGTAGAAAACAAAAAAGAAACTTTTAGAGAAAAAGAAGTAAAAGAAATATCTTCATCTATTTGGAAAAAATGTTTTCGTTCAAAAAAATTTAATGAAGTCGTATATAATGATGGTTTCTCTCTAATCAAAAATATTATATCACAAATTCCTGAAGAAAATTCCGAAACATTTATCAAAAATGAATTATATTTGCAATACTTTAAATACTTGGAAAACTATGAAAAAGAAATACTTGACATTTTGATACAAGAAGGAAAAAAGACGCTTGGTGATTTAGTGAAAGACAAAAAATTGACATTCCAAGAAATGATTTTCTCTGATAAATATTTTATTACCAATTTTGATTTATGGGTATTACTAGCACATTATAAAATACCTTCATTATTTATATCCACCTATAACATATCTCTCAATAATATTTTCCCAACTGAAAACAACGATGATAAAAAAACAGCATTTTTTGCTTTTGGTAAAGAATCTGACAACTTTTTATTTATATTTTGTCCTGCTCTTAGAGCAGATGTTATTCCCAAATATAAAGTAGTTCAAGATGCAGAGAATGAAATATATTTTCCTTTAAATACTTTTTCAGGTGAATGTGTAGACTATGTTAATAAAGCATATGAAAGAAAACTATCTATTTTTGATTACTTAGTTATTAAAAAACCTATAGCTGAAGGGGAACTATTTACTATGCCTTATTTAACTGGAGATAATAAGAGAAAAACCAAAAAAATTAAAGTAATTGTCAGAAAAACTATCAAAGTAAAAAAACCTGTGTAAAAACCAAGCACAAAAAATATTTTATATTACAATAATCGAGTAATATAAAAATAATAAAATACAAATTACAAAACTATAAAAATAATAAAATACAAATTACAAAACTATAATAATAAAAATGTTAACTTTCGTCTCTTTCTCTAAAATCCAGGATTATAACTATTATTGTCTCCATAATCTACATTTTTTATATTTGCTACATTATTTTGAATTGTCAGATTATTTGTGCTACATTTATCATCACTTATATTCAAACCAAACATTTGTTCTATCATTTCATTTTCACTCATTTTTTGTTCTATTATTACTTCTTCCAATTTCTCCATTTCTTCCATATTTAATATTACTTGAAAAGCATTTGTTCCATAAAGTCCTTCTTGTCCGCACATTACATTTGCTGATACACCACGCATAGTATCTAGTTCAGCATATCTTGCTGCTTTCAAAAACATTTCCGGTGTCTCTTCAAAAGAAGCTTTTGCAATTGGACCAATATTATCATTATTAATTCCATGTCTGTAAATTGAAATCAACTTGTGTGAAAAGGTCATACGGTCACATAATACACTTAAATGATGATAGTTTATATATGTACCAGCATCTTCCATTACAAATACAAATTCATTATATATAATTTGTCTTGCTGCTTCTATACCAAGCACATTATATATTTCAATAATATCATTACTAAATGTGCGTGTTGAATCTATGTAGTCTAAAGCCAATACATCTTTTAAATTTGTTCCAATCGTATCCAAAACCCATATATCCTCCTTTTTATAGGTTCCTGCTACTTCAACTACATTATCTTTTATTTTTCGAAGAATAACCTTTTCAATATTTTTTACACCACGAATAATTATGTTATTTAATAAATTCTCTTGGAAATTTTTCAGAATGTAAATTTGATCTGACTGGTCCAAAGGATTTACTTTTTTCTTATTTTCTTTAGACTTTTTGATAACATTATTCATGCGAATACGGAATATCAACTTATCAGCATTATAGTCACTATATACACAAGTTATTTCATCATTATAAATATGTTTTAATGTAAAGTTAATATCATCCATCGTAATATTTTTCTCCAACATCACTTCTGGATCCATTTCCATACGAAGAATCCATTTTGACTTTTCTGTACCTGTTGGAGTAGGTATATGGGATCCTTCATTTATACATTCATCTATCATATTTTCAAAAGTTCGAAATTGTATCATCGTATTTGTATCTTCTTCTATTAAAGTATTCAAGTCATCCGGATCAAAACATATTTCTATATATTTTACTATTTCTGCCATTTTTGTGTGTTCCAACATATACATATATGTTTGTGCTTTTTGTCTATCTGTTTGATCTTCTGGTTTTAAATAAACCGTCAGAGAAGGATTATTGGGATTTGCTGATAATGTTAGGATCTCCTCAATACGAGGCACACCACGAGTTACATTTGATTTGCTTGATATTCCGGCCGAGTGAAATGTATCTCTCTGGCATAGACCATTATAGCAGTCAAAATTTCGTGTGTCTTCAACTGTCAAATCATAAGCATAGTTTGTTGTATTTGAAACTTCTTCAATATTTAAAATTTCATCAAATACAATATCAGGATATAAACCATTACGCGGTTCAAGTATGGTTATACCATTTACAATATTTGGAACTTTTAAAAACACTCTATCATATTCATATTCAAAATCTTGTATCATTAATTTTTTTATATATTCTTGTTTGTATTGCAATTTCAGATTCAAGATACATGCTAACTTTTGTCCCTGTTTTCCAGATACACGTAAATTGTAAGGTTGATGAAAATTTTCTGGAAGAGTTCCACGATTATTATGTGTTCGTTTTTTTGTAGTATGAATATTGGAAAATATACCTAAATTTTTCATCATAATTTGGGTATCTAGTAGAAGATTATATGATACAGAACTTATATTAATTGCGTTTGTTTTGTATATATTTTTATCATTTTTATTTATTTTTCGTTCAACGCATCCATCTCCACCAATATAAGCGTCCAAAAATCCCAACATACATTCTTTATTTGAAAATACTATTTTATCATTAATGAACTTGTTATGACTTAATTTTCCGCATAAATTTTCCAAAATTCTGCATATTAATGTACTGTAAATTCGCAAATCCTGGCTCGTCCATCCTTGTTCTCCTTTATTTTCATGTTTATATATTTTTGTTGTCAAATTCCATTCTTTACAAAGTTCCATAATAGGCGCAAAATATTCTGCATCGTTGTTAGCAATTGAAACTTGAAATTTTGTCATACATCCTTCAGCTGCATAAGCACCTAATAAATAACCAAAGTTGTAATTCAAAGGTATCTTTTCGGGAATATCATAACTCGTTGTTGTAATAT
>Ga0209189_1003031_pt1 | contig 11453 bp, 25 predicted proteins | sample C_130820_EF_Meta_FD_187308 | JGI IMG/M metagenome (GOLD analysis project Ga0209189, IMG submission 187308) | Freshwater microbial communities from Lake Croche, Canada to study carbon cycling - C_130820_EF_MetaG (SPAdes) (version 3) | ecosystem: Environmental > Aquatic > Freshwater > Lake...
ATTACTCTAACCAGCGTCCAATCAGGATCAAGTATCCAGTCTAGCAACATCCAAGCAGAAGCTGAGTAAGTCTTACCCATGGATGCAGCACCAAGTATGTTAACAAGGTGATGATCCTTGATACCTTGCCATACCATTTGCACAGATCTTGGTTCAGCAGTAAATGTTTCTGGTCCCCATAGCAATGTGGCTGCTGCTTCATAGTTTCTTTGCATTAAAAACATGTGCAGATAGGTAAATGCTATACTGTACAGGTCTTTTTCTGTGATTAGTTGTATTTGCTTATCACTTTTTTGTAATAACTGTGCGAAATTTGTGTCTTGTAACATTAACACTACTGCGTCTGTCAAATCCTTGAAACGGTTTGAGTTGTGCGGATCTTTCGCACGCTCCAAGATCTCGTTTATAGAAGCTAAATGTGTTTTTTCTTCCTTTGTCATTAGGTATCTTTGTGTATGTTAGGCTTTCTGCCTCTGCTACCCGATTTCCATTCATTAAAACCGATCTTTTCTCTCGCACGCTGCGTTTCAATAGCCTGACAAGCATCACACCTCTGCGCATATAGGTTCCTAGCAGCCCCACAACGCACGCATTTGCCTTCAGCAAGCCGTTTGTTTTGCCAACGGCGTTGCCTAGATAGTTTTTTAGTTTTATCCAAGGGGTTTTCATTCTCCATCTGTGCCTTTATTGTCCGATTTGATGTCAATTACTGCAGAAAGTGGTTTCTCTGTCTTTTTACTCTGTATGTTACTAATCAAGATATTCAAACTTGTTAGCTGCTTTAGGTTTTCTGACGTAGCTTCAGCATTGATACCCTTGTTTGTACTTAATAAACCAATAACATTAAGATCCTTTGCCATATCATATGCACCTTTTCTGATTTCATTAAGCAAAAACACTTTGTCCTGTATCAGTTTTTGTCTTTTTGGTCTGCGTTTAACATTACCATGATCATCTTTTTCCAATTCATCATCAGGTACGTCATTTGGATCAGTTGGTAGCGTACTTGCTTTGTTAGCAAGGTCCATGTATTGGTTAGTGAACAGTTTACTTAACGTATCAATTGTTTCTATAATACGTTCATCAATAACTTTTATTTTATTTAACCTACGCTCATTCTGTGCAGTAGTTAATAAATTAGCACTGTTCAAACGCATCTGTTCCCAATTGCGATCCTGTGCATACTTGACCAAGTTAATAGGGCTAATGTGCAGTTCACGTGCAATGTCCGTAAGGTTCAAGCGCCGTGGATCATTCATGAACATGTCAAAAGCTTTTATGTAACGTGCCTCAGATATTTGTTTGGCACTTTGGATCTTTGTTTCCGTTTGCTGATCCATTGTTACTGTTTGTTTTTCTTCCATTATAGTAATCCTTGCTGTCGCAGATAGCTTTTAAATTATCTAGTGCCCAGTCAAGCACATTATTATGTGTCTGTTTAGCTACCCATTCAAATTGTTTTAAACGTGTCTTAGATATTATTAACTTGAATATGATTGGTTGACCAAAGTCCAAATACGCAGCGTACTTTTTTTGCACCACTTGGAATTGATGACGTGCATATGATGGCAACACATTGTGCTTCTTGCATGCATCGAGTATTGTTGCACCTTTTTGTATTTCTTCGTACACAGGTATTAATAACTTACCATGTGTTATGCGCCACTGCTTGAGCTTACTGTTACGATGTACTTCAGGTTTCTTGATCTTGTACCTTTTGTGTATGTATTCAATTATGCTGCGATACTTTCTACCTTTGCGGTTTTTTTGTACATCGACACCAAAGTATTGTAAAATAGCACTAACTGTCTTTTGTGTACACCCTGCCTTTGTGGCGATTTCATTAGTACTTAACTGATTGGTATTGTAATCATCGTATACATCATAAGCGGTCATGGTGTTGTTACCAATGATATTGTATATTGGGTTTGGTTTGTACCTTGTGATCCCAAGTTCCTTTTTTACCTTACGTACATAGTTATAGTTAACATGTAGTATTTTGTTTATTGTGCGGTATGTGCACCTTAATCCAAGTAACCTCTCTACCTCGGAACGCACATAATCTTTTGTATATGTGTTATTGACCTCTTGTTGCTGCATAAGTCAATTTTAAAAACCCTGTCAGATGTGTCAAGCATATTAATTACTGTCGTTGTAATTAATTGTTTTGTTATTTGTTATTGGCACATTACTTTTTGCAACGATGTACAACTCAAACTATATTGAATCAATTAACAACACACTAAGCTTGCTTGAACGGCATGCTGCCAAAATCATCAAAGAGGATGAAGCATTTAACAAAAAGATTAACTATGCTGAATACAAGGATGCAGTTAACAAAGCAAAGTTGCTTGGCTTAATAACCATTAACAACAATGCACCCAAACTAAAATACATTAAGGTAACAAACCATGTATTACAGACCTGCTATGAACTGTACATGCAAGGTCTGTCGCGCAAACAAATAGCACACAGGGTCAATCTGCCTGAAACCACTGTGGCCTCACGACTGTCCCTGTACAAGAAGCGTATGAAGAACGCTGCTGCTCAATGATGGTAACCGTACCCATCAGTGTGCTTGTGCGCTGATGTGTGCGTGTGTTCCATCTTCTCTGTCTTGGCTGACTCACCCATCTCGTGACGTGTGTTGCTGGCCAAGATAGCATGAGCACGGTGCTTTGGCATACCGTGTGCCTTGGACATGTGGGCTATGGCGTGGTGTAGGCCTGGGTGCCCATGGTGCATCGAATGTTTGTGTTTCATATGAATGTGCCAGCAGTGTAACCCATAAGCATAATGCACTGCAACAATGTTTTTTGGCACAGGGTATACCAACATACCCACCATATGGTCAAATGCCCGTATAAGGCATTACAGGTACCCTAGCACATATAATATTAACAGTACCACAGTGCATGTAACATGGGCGGTGTCAAGCACACTAATAGGACGTAGGCACATGGTGCACGTGCAGGGGGGGGGAGTGATCAAATATGATTGGTTACAGGTGTTAAACACAAGCAAGTGATAACATATGATCACTTGCAACAGGGTCACACGTGCATCGTATGCATGGTGTGCATTGTGCATGGTGTCATGCCTCATAATGTGCATGGAACATGGGTTACTGGTGGGAGTGTGGGGGGCTAGGGGGTGGCATGGCAGGTCGGGGGGTGGCTAGGGGGCAGGGGTAGGGGTGCTAGCCTAGGCACTGCAAGCAGTGCAAGGCAGTGCAAGGCAGTGCAAGCAAAGCAAAGTGCATGATTCATAGTTCACTTGCTTGGAATGGTTCGCAATGGTTCAGTGCATTGGATCAGTGCATAAAAAAACCCACTCGGTTAAGAGTGGGTTCAGTGTGTGTGCTAGGTTAGGTTTTAGTTAGTTTCTAAGAATAAAAGTACTAGGCTATAAATAGCTAGCACGGCTAAAGCTGAGTAGATGTATATATAGTCAATATTCTTCATAAGACCTCTAAGCTAGTAACATATTTTATTTAATACAATCTTTATTTTCTTATAATATATACTTGCAGTGTATTTCTTATCTGATCTACTAGCAGTGTTCCTTGATATAACTGCCTAAGTGAAGTGACGGTCATTTCCTGATCTGATCTTAGGTTTCCTATTAAAGAACACTCTTATAACAATCAAATAACAATAATACAATGAGTCACGAAATACACGAAAACGATATAGTACAATTAGGAAGTAATAAAGTAGCTTGGCACGGTCTTGGCCGTGTTTGGCAAGGTCTATTAAGCCCACTGCGTTGCTTCATTGAGGGAACAGGCGCACGTAGCATGGAACAGACTAACGTATACACTGCACACGGTGTTAAGATTGAAGGTTACAAGGCTATTGTCGGTAACTATGCTAAAGGCTCTACTGCTCTTAGTGTAGTGGGCGAAGGTTATGGTTTGATCGATGATGAAAGGTTCTTCACCATATTAGACAAGGTGTACGGTGGCAAAGCATGCGTTGAAACGGCGGGAACACTGCGCAACGGTAGGCGCATCTGGTCACTAGTGAAACGCGACACCTGGTGTGTAGCTAAGGATGCAATCAACTCATATGACCTATGGGTCAACCGTCATGACGGCTCAGGTTGCTTTGAATTGCATAGGACAAACGTTAGGGTAGTGTGTCAGAACACTTGGAACTCGGCAATCGGTAATAACCGCAACAGAGTCTTCGGTGTCAGGCACACTGTTAACGTTGACGCTAATGTGTCGCAAGCAATTAGGTTAGTGGAACAGGTTGATTTACATAACAGGCAAGAACAGGAAAAGTTGCAGTCACTAGCGGATCAAAAGATCAACTCACTGACTGCTAATGACGTGTTCTGTGAGTTATTAAAAATTGATCCTTACATTCCCGTTGCTGAAATTAATACTAAGACACTAAATGATCTCAAGGTGCTTAACACACTGTTTGTACGTGGAACAGGCAATAGCGGACAGACTAAGTGGGATGCTTACAATGCAGTCACTGAGTTTGTCGATCACACACGTTCAATCAGAGTTACTAATGGGCGCAGTCGGTCGGAGTCACGGTTTGAATCAGTGTTACTTGGATCAGGCGATGATATCAAGGCAAGAGCCTTTGAACTGTTAACTAACTAATAATCACAAACCCCTAGCTAAACCCTAGGGGTTTTTTTGTGCCCATATGGTTCACTCTCGCGTGCGTGTGCGTGTGCGTGTGCCAGTACCAATAACAATGCCAGGCTACTTGTTTAAAGCAACCTGGCATGTTCTTATGAATGACAATATATACAATGAGACAGGGACGAACAACTGACTCAAGGCAATGTTAGTGTGTTCCACCTAGCATGAGCAAGAACCAAATAAGAAAAAAACGGATTGATCATTGATTGGCATTGGATTGGATTGGCAATTGGATTGGATTGGCATTCGATTCGCATTGGAACAATTCGCATTGGATCATTAGAGATTCTAATTCGTTATATTAACTTAACTTTATTATAAATTAATGCTTGAATTTTGTAAGTAATTATTTCAAACTGTGTTCCTCTTATGAAATCCAATATTAATAAAAAACTAACAAAAGATCAATTGAACGAAATAACCGGAGGTTTGTCTAAACCTTCTAAGATGCCTTGCCACTCATGGAGTATCTCGGCTGAACATTGCAAAACAGGTAGCAAGCTAGCACAAACAGAAGGTACAGTTTGTTTAGAATGCTATGCACTCACTAACTTTTACAACATGCCTAGCACACAAAATGCAATGGCAAGGCGTTTAAAGGCACTGTACTCGCCTTTATACATTGAGGCAATGATTGAGACACTCAAACGTTTTGAAAAGAGTGGTTACTTTAGGTGGTTTGATTCAGGCGACCTTCAAAGTGTTGACCACCTTAAAAAGATAGTGGCTATTTGTGAAGGCACTCCGCATTTGAAACATTGGCTACCAACTAAGGAATACGGATTTGTTAGGGAGTACATTGAGTTAGGCAATAAAGTGCCTAGCAACTTAGTCATTCGCTTAAGTGGCTACAAGGTTGACGGATTAGCACCGACCGCACTTGCCAAGAGATTAGGGGTTCTTGTCTCAAGTGTTAGTGAATCCAATTACACTTGTCCTAGTGGCAAGCAAGGTAACAAATGCTTAGAGTGCCGCCTTTGCTTCACTGATGCTTTCAACGTAACATATAAAAAACACTAACATGACAAACGTATATCGAACACACTGCGTTAAGGCTAAACGGTTTTACTATGGACCAAGACATAAGCATTCCATTGCATTCGTTGGAACTCGACAAGAATGCGCAAACTATATTAAAAAATCAAGTTCGCGCGTTTACTACTTGGCTCATAACGAACATTCACTCCCGCAATTGCGAATTGTCTTAACGAAGAACCTCAGCAAGCACCTTGCTTGGGAACTTAACGAATTGCGTTAACACCACACCACACACAGGGACACACTCGCAAGGTGTGTCCTTTTTCATGCCCTCATGCTTCGGCCACAATTGGTTCGGTTACCATGCACCCATGATCACATGCCTCGCGTGTACCTGCGTGTGGTCACATGGTCAATTGGTCAATTGGTCATTGGTTACTGTTACAATGGTCATGGTGGTCATGTGCTACGCGCATGCATGTGTGGGTATACCTTGTACCATGTACCTTGTACCTTGTGCATTGGGATTGCATTGGCATTGGGATTGGATTGGTGATTGGGTTCGATTGGTATTGGATTGGATACGAATTGGATTGGCCAATTCGATTGGTTCACATTGGCACATGGATTGGGATTGGGATTCGTATTGGGCGATTTCGCCCCAATTCGCATGGGCACAATGCTGGCTTTGGGCACATTGGTCACATGCATCACATTGGTCACATGGTTCACATGCACATGGATCACACTGATCATGTTGGCGCACGTAGCCCACACAGGGCGAAGGTGCGACAACCAGCACGTGCTACGGGTAACACAGTTCCCTCGCACATGCGACCCATTTGGGCATAGCTACCGCTTCTAATAATGATGTCGATGAATTGTAGCCTGACCTGATACACCCCTTGAGCATTGAGTGAAGCTAGCACATGTAACCAGCATGTGAGCGAGGTCTTCATGCAAGAGAAGCGGTCACTCAGGCATGCAATTATTGCGCTCTTAACTGGTTAACGGCCTAATCAGATGACTAGTCCATGGTTTTATGGTATCGTTAAACCAAGAATTACGTCTGTGATCAGGGGACACAAAAAGCCCCACATGTCTGGAACCATGTGGGGCACTTGAAGCACCAACAAAATGAACAGTGGTTCCAGCCAATGTGACCACAATGTATCACATGCAAGAAACCTATGTCAAGGTGCATGTTTATTGTGCACTACGCAAGCACAAAAAACCTGTGTGCACCTTTATGCACATGTTACTGCTCATGTTCCCTGTTTAGCCACAGTGCTATTTCCACAATCGCCTTGCGTGGCACCATGCACAACCATATGCACACGTCCAGTGCCAGTGCTACTATGGTCAGTGCAATTAGGACACCTGTTCTTATGATCTGCATGGTGCTATTAACCATGTCGTTTTATGCATTCTGGCACCTGCACTGTTGCAAGTTGTTTGTAATGTGCTGATAATGTGTCCTTTGTGACCATGTTATGCATACGATGCACAACTGACACTGCTTTGGTGTGGTGTGGTGACAGGTGCTCTTGCAGTTCTGTGACACGTTGTACCAGTAGCTCGTTGGTTGCTTCCAGTTCCTTGATGCGCTGGTGCAGTGCCTCTATGTTATGTTGCTGGTTCATGCGCTAGTGCCCTTTCCTTGGCTTTTACGGGCATTTGTGGCCGTGACCCATGTATCTGGTGCCTGTGCTGGTGTTATCATGTTAGTGTTTGATGTTATATGTGATGATTTGTAACCCACCGCCAAACTTGATGTTGAACAGTGCAGCTAACTCGTACGTGTTAAAAGCAATTAATTGTCGGCCAGTGTTACTTGGTAACCATATTGCATAGGTGTCATTGTTGGTTGGCATCGGTGTTGATCCTTGGTAGTTTACTTAATTGGGCGATTTCTGTGGTAATGAGCCGTGGTCGCTCAATGCCAGCATCCTTATACAGTTGCTCCAACCACTCATTGTTGTTGATTATGTCCAGTAGTTCTTGATCTATGTTGTTATTATTCATGGTGTTGTTCATCTATTATTGCCTCGGCAAGTTGTTCTCTAGCTTGTTCTTCCAAATCCCAGATGATTTGTTCTAGTGCATCTAATGCATCTTCACCTGTTGATTTATGGTTCTGTAATGCTAATTGTGCTAAATACTTAGCTATGTTTTCTAGGTTCATGGTGTTAGTGAGTTATTATCCAGCCAATCATGCAGGTCATAGTCATTGACGTGACCAAATATGTCCACGCTCAGTGTCTCATTGTACTTGTCGGTGACCAGTATGTTGTGCACATGGTAACCGCTCTCTGTGTAGCCATACTTCTTGAGCACCTCAAGGGTCTCTTTCTGCATGCCCTGTTTCAATAACCTTTCTGCATCAAGTCGGTTCATGTTATTTGTCTCCGTAAAACACTTCACCATTGTTATCAAGGCGCAGTGATCTTGTGTCATTAGTGCTTTGCAGCACTGCCATCATGTGAGCATAAACCTGTGCCTTGCTCTTGATGGTGCGTAAGATGGTGTTGATCATGAGGCTTAACTGTTCCTCACTGTAACCCTCTTGTATGTTCTTGTTATAAGCCAGTGCATCTGTTGATGCTGCGTTAACTATTGCTAGTGCTATTGTATTTATTTCTTTTGTATTCATAGGAGAATATGAATAGCGTGTATTATATTATAATTAATGCAAGCACATAATTATAATTATTTTTATCTGCACTAAATGTCCATCAAGTAACCAACCTCACGTGCATCCTTCTTATCACCCTCAATGATCATGTGACAGGTGTGGCATACGGGTAACCACATGGTCATGTCATTTAACCTGTCACCATGTCTCTTATTCATGTGGTGTATCTCTGTGGCTGCACGCACAGGCACATGCCCCTGATCCTCACATACCTTACACCTTGGGTGTGCTACTAGGTACTCCTTGCGTAGCACTGTGTACAGTCTGTTCTGTTTTGCGCGCTTCTTGCTCACGCGCCTCAGTGGTGTTCTTTTTAGTGCGGAAGATCGTTTCATAGTTATCCCTATATTGTGCACTAAAGCAGTTACGTGGGCGAGAACCTTTACCGTTCATACAAATGGATCACGTGGTAACATCATGAAACAGGTCAACACTACCACTGTGATGATTAATGCAATGATCATGGGTGCACCTGTCATATGTCAATTGGTGCATCAGGTGCTACCACTGGTAGCTCAATGACGATTGCTGATATCTTGCTAATTGGTATAATGACCTCATTGATCACCTGCTTTGTGTCACCATTGATCTGCTTGATGTGTAACAAGGTGTTACCAAAATCCAGTATTGTACCGCACAGTGACTTACCATCCTCCATGTGAAAGGTGTACGTGTCTGTTGTGTTAAGCTTATCTTGTAAATCTACGTTATTCATCTATGTTAATTAGGGTTAAGTCTCTTTCTGGGCGAATTTTGGTTATTTGGAAATCATAGTAGTCATCAATGTCACCATCTGACCACTGCACTGTATACATGCGCTCATAACGTGTATCAACTGTTTTAATGATCAAGCCTGATGGTGTAAAACGATCATCTAGCCATACTTTGTCACTTATTCCAAAAGCTTGCGAATTTTTGTGATTAAGGCTCATGCGTGTACCATAAATTATTATAGGCATGACGCACAACTATATTTAGGTAGATTTTTCAGGTCTCTTGCCACTTTGTATCCATTCAAGGCACAAAAGGTAACCATGAGCATCAATTATGTTATCCTCTTTGTGCAAGTGCATCTCGCGTGACAGTTTCATGCCAACCATCATAATTACAGCCTCCTGGGGAGTTATGTCAGCCTTTAGCTTATGCGCTAGTAACCCTGACCATATCTTGGCAGTCTTAGTATAGTCATCTAGTGGTGTGCCATAGTGTGCATTGCGGTCACCAAGTACCAGTTCAATAGCTTTATCTGCGTGATTCACGGTTCTCCTGTAAGTATGTGTTGATTCTGTATTTTAGTTCCTCATCAGCAATGTGACACCATGCTTCATTGAGCAGGTCTTCTGCTAGCTCAAGCCGACCCTTGTCATATGTCATTTCAGCCAATAACAGTTTTATTTGTGCACCTAGTGTTAGACTCATAACTCATGTGGTATACCATATCGGTTATTTTGTAAATATTCTAATCTGGCTAGTTCATCAAGCTCTGCCTCAGTGTATGGCTGCTCTGCTATTTCAGCATAAACTTCAGCTAGCAGTGCGTTTAATTCTTCATCAGTTAATTTATTTTTATCATTCATAGTGACTGCACAAAAAGCAATTAATTATAGTTATGCAACACTTTTTTTATAAAATAGTATTGACTTAGTTATAAATTATATACTTTGTGCAGGAGATGAAAGATAAATTCTCACTAGATAATCCAGAACTAATCGGTCTTGCTACGGTGCGCATAGCGTATCTTAACAGTGACCCTGAACAAAAACAAAAAGGTTCAATTTATGCAGACTGTGTGTTTACACCAGATCTAGATAGTAAAAGCCTTAAAGGAGAAAAAATAGAAGGTCATGTTTATTATGCTACTTTAGCAACTAACCTAATTATTTTTGCTCTTAATAATCCTTATTCACCAGAGTTAGAATATATTGTAAATATAATAAATAAATAATGCACTATCAAATAGAATGGTATGTTATGGACATGGTTGTACCATACACTGAAAAAGGTCATCCCATAAAAGCAGCTGCAATAGTTAAATGTGCTGGTTGCTTGTGGGTAGAAGCTAATAGCGAAGCAGACGCTATACACCGCATGATGGTTGTGACCAATAGATCAACTACAAGATGCAACGTAATTTCGTCAGAAAATAGAACATTAAAAACAATACAACATGGAAACAAAAACAAAGTTAGGTCGCCCTCGCATAGGCAGGGGCTTGAGAAAGATTCTCTCGTGCTCAGTGGACACACAAACACTTGAATACATAGAGAAACATGTACCTGAAAGCTACAAACGCACAGGTTATGTTATTGATCAAATGGTAAATAAACTTAAAGAAAACAAAATTAAATTATAAACATTATGTCTAAAACAACAACAATCGCAGAAATCAAACAGCTACCATTAGATGCATGGGTCAATGGTACATTCCAAGCACTTGTAACCGATGTTACACCAGCAGATGGTAAAAATTCTGCTAAATGTAATTTAGTTGATCCACAAGATCATTCATCAACCATACAAGGTACAACATGGGAAATTGATCTACAACGTTATGAAGGTATGATCGTTAGTTTTTATGGATCATTAAAGCGCAAAGAATTCAAAAATGTAGCACAAGTTGCCATCAATAAAGGTGCAAAGTTAAGCATTGTATCATCAGCTGGTGGTTCAGGTAATCCTGCTGGTGTTGCTGGTGTTCATATGCCAAAGCCAACACAAACTGTGACCACTGCACGCAACAATGTAACATTGCAAACATCAGTGTCACCAATTAATGTGCAAGAAGAATTAGGCAAGATTGCTGCACTTGCACTATTGTGCATGGAAAAAGCACAACTTGTGAAATCAATGAATGGATCATTCAGTGCACAATTTTATGAAAATCTTGCAATGAATATGAACATTGATGCACAACGAAAAGGTTTACAGAATCATTTACCAACAATGCAAGTTAAGCCAACAGATTTGAAACAGGTTGTCGTACCAGTACAATCTGAAGAAGATCCATTCTAAGATGTCATTCTTTGCACAATCAGGCCATTGGTACACAGTTACCGATGGAGTTATGGCTTCAGCGCATGATCTGGATCTCAGGTCTGCGCGTGAGGTTAACGC
>Ga0209189_1003032_pt1 | contig 11452 bp, 8 predicted proteins | sample C_130820_EF_Meta_FD_187308 | JGI IMG/M metagenome (GOLD analysis project Ga0209189, IMG submission 187308) | Freshwater microbial communities from Lake Croche, Canada to study carbon cycling - C_130820_EF_MetaG (SPAdes) (version 3) | ecosystem: Environmental > Aquatic > Freshwater > Lake | place...
TTAAATATAATTTAAAAAAATTTTCTCCTCTATAATAAAAATGTCTATCGCTACCTCCAACTTAACATCCGGTTTTATCGATCTCGCCACTTATGACGAGCAAGAGAAATACACATACGGTGGCTCGGAATCCATCGCCTACTTCGTTCGCGAAGTTCGCAAATCGACATGGTTTACGCAAGTGCCGGTCGTGTTGAGCAAATCGTCAGGCCAATCTGGCTTTGGCCAACAATGGTCGGTTTCCATCTCTCGTGCTGGTGATTACCTTCTCCACACCTGGTTGCGCGTGGTCCTCCCCGCTGTGACGGCCACGGCTGTTAACGGCACCGTGTTGGGCTCGACGGCTACCGTTGCCAGCGTCTTGCGTTGGACCCGCAACTTGATGCACAACTTGATCCAAGAGTGCAGCATCACGTTTAACGATTTGGTGGCCGCTCGCTTTGACAACTTTCACTTGGACTTTTGGTCGTCGTTCACGGTGCCCTCCGGCAAGCGCAACGGCTACAACGTGATGATTGGTAACGTCAACCAATTGATCAACCCCGTAGCCGCCAACCCCCTCATCTTGGTCGGCCAAGGCGGTGCCCAAACCAGCACAGTCGCTGCCGTTGCTCAACAACAAGTGTTGCCCTCTCAAGTGCTTAACCTTCCTCTTCCCTTTTTCTTTACGCGCGATTCCGGCATTGCTTTGCCCACGGCCGCTCTTCCTTACAACGAAATGCGTATCAACTTTTCGTTCCGTAACTGGACGGATTTGTTGATCAAGGACGTATACATTCCATCAGCGGCAATGGTTGGTAGCGTAAGTGCAACTCCCGCTTTTACAAGTTCTGCCGGTGGTGCCGTTACTACTAGAGCTGGATACTGGGTGTCTGTTCCCGCTCAACAAAGCGATGTGGTAACTGCCCCCGAAATCGGCAACTCGTGCCAAGTGTGGGCCAACTACGCTATCGTGTCGAATGAAGAGCGTAAAAAGATGGCTTGCGCCCCTCGTGATATCTTGATTGAGCAAGTGCAAACCGCTCCTCTCCAATCGTTCAACACGAATGGCACCATCAACACCACTGGTTTGATTGGTATTGCCAACGGTACGCAAATTACCCCCCAATTTGACATCCGCTTCTCCCATGCCGTCAAGGTGCTCTTCTGGGCCGCTCGTAACAAGGCCAACTACTCGGCCTGGTCCAACTACACCTCCGACCCGCAGTTTCCCCTTGGCCCTCACCAATCGGGTAACATCGCGGCTGATCCGACCGTCAGTGCTCTCTTCGGTGTCGTCGACTTTACCGCCGGCTCGGACCCCGTTGACAACACCTCGCTCATCTATGAGAACACCCAACGTCTCCAAAACATGGGCTCGGACTACTTCTCCCTTGTCAACCCCTGGTTCCACTCGCCGGTCATCCCGCTCGAGACCGGCTACCACAGTTACTCGTACTCATTGGATTACTACAATATTGATCCTATGGGATCCACTAACTATGGTAAATTAACAAATGTGTCAATTGTCCCCTTCTCGTCGGCTGCCCAAAACAACTCGTGGTACTTTAACGCAACGTCTGCCCCAGCATCAGGTGTTGCAACTGTCAACGCCGTCGCCACGAAGTACGATTTCATCACCACATGTGTCAACAACAATATTATCCGCATTTCTGGCGGTGCTCTCGGGTTAAAAAACTGGAAGCCCAAAATAGGAAGCTGCCGAAAACGTTACAATTCATCGTTTTCGGGTAAACAGTATAAGAATTGTACTCTTTTTACAAGAGTTATGTAACTTTCTAGTCCAAGTCTCTACGATTGGGCAAGATAATTTAAAATGACGGGAAACCCCTTAAGTCAATGCTACTAAACCAATCAGGAAACTGATTGTGTGGACAGGTTAATAGCCTCGTGTATAGTAATAACGCATTGAATTGGGCAATCCGCGGGTAAAGAACCTAAAATCGTTAATCGACTAGATTATGGTTCTCCCTCAACGACTACCGGATTATCGGTCTATGGATACTAGTCATATCTATATAGGTCTAAGGTATAGTCTACTCCTTTCCGAAAGGAAAGGTATTAGGAGAAATGTTCCAGTTCTCTAAAAGACCAAATATGGTCAAAAAAATTCAAAATCAAAAAAAAAACAAAATTTTCAATTTCATAAAATTGAAAATAAAATCAAAGACTTTATTTAAATTAAAAATGATTGGTTATGTTTATAGTATAACAAATACAAAAACATCTGACATATATGTTGGTTCTACCATTCAAAAACCCGCTTATCGTTTTAAAGCACATCGAAGTAATGCAAAATCTGGAAAGAATGGAAAATTATACGACCATATAAGAGAGATTGGCATTGAACATTTTAATATAAACGTATTAGAAGAGTGTTCTATTCAAAATGAGTCGGAATTGTGTCAGAAAGAAAGAGATTATTATACAAAATTAAAACCATCTCTTAATATGATAGCTCCTCGTATTTCAGAAGTTCATGAAACAGGCAGAATTTACAAGATGTTTTTTAAAAATAATGTATCGATGTTTTATATTGGTTCGACAAAGAAAACAATATCTAAAAGATTAGGTGATCACAGATCTGCTTCAAATGAAGGAACTACTCCTATTTATACTTTTATGAGACAAAATGGAAAGGATAATTTTGATATTGAATGTGTCGAAGATGATATACCGATTGATCAGTTAATTGTTCGTGAAAATCACTGGATTTCAGAATTAAAACCAACATTAAACAAAAATTTATTTTTATGTAGAACAGAACAAGAGCGTGATAAAGCAAAATATGTTAAAAATTGTGAAAAGATAAAAGAACGAGTAAATGAACGTCGCTTATTAAAGCGAGATGAGATTAATGCACAAAAAAGAGATCATTATAAACAAAATAAAGAAAAGATATCTGAGAAAAGTAAGCAAAAATGGTTGGAATTAAGAACAAAAGAAATAACACTTTATACACAAAACCCCAACTTTACAAAAGAGTTGCTATCAACAAATACAAACATTCAATTAAAAGAAATTATGAGAAAATTTGGATTTGATAACTCTCCAAGGGTAAAAGAAAAATTGATTGAAAGAATTTTAAAGGAGCAACAAACACTATTTAATTAAATTATCATTAAGATGATAATTTAAAAAAGTTTAATTAAACCATTGGCCCACAACGACTGATTTGTAATTTTAACTGCATATTTTCCAATTGTAAGTCTCGTGCCTGTTGTTCCAATCGACGAATCTTCATGGGCAAGTCGTTTTCGTCCAAGAACTTTTCGGTCATTTGCAAAAATGAGACAAGCTTTTTAGTGGATTTGTAAATTTCTTTTTGCTTGTTAAAGTCGGCTTGGTAAGGCAATAGAAAATCATGCAACATTTTTTCAATGGGTCGCCCAGATACCTTGAAAATTTTGATAAGACGCCATTGGCTATACATCGATTCGGACGACGTGTGTTTTTTATTGCGTTGTAGCATTCGACCGTCGGAGAAGCCGATTTTAAGCATCCCCTTGCCTATATAAGAGGCATAGATGACGGAATCGGTGGTATATTCTTCAAGTTTGACCTCTTCTTCAAGCACTTCGGCTTCAATGTCCATTTCGGTGAGCGTTGCAAAGGCTTTAACAGGCCTTTCAAGCGCGACGGAGCCGGTGGATAATAATTGTTGAATCCAACCTGTCACTACAACAGCAAATTTTGGAGAAACCCATTGAGCGATATGTATAGCAACTCGTGGGTGCACCCAAGTACATTGATTATTTCCCCCTTGATTAAGCTTTATTAAGTCCGTCCTTATAATTAGAAGAACGGTACTCAATTCCTCTAGAAATTCGTCTGTTTTTGAATTTTTATACCAATTCGAATATTCTTTTCCACCGGCTTTGCAGAGTTGAGTGGCATTGATATAACCGTCTTCAACACGTGAGATGACTTCGATGCCACCAAGTAAAATACGATCTTTTTGTTCCTTGTCTTTTTGATCATCGATATCTTTTTGTTTTAATGCTTGGATCAATTCGTCTTTTTGTAAATTGTTGTATTCAAGAAGCCCTCGATCTTTTGCAAGCAATTTTAATTTATTTAAACTCATATCAATATACTCAAATACACTATCTTCATCTTCTTGATCGACTATGATTTCACTGATCAACGTGTCCTTGTCAAGATTTGTTGAGATACCACGTTCTTTGGCAAGTTCTTTAAGTTGAAAGATGTTCATTAATTTATAATCGGGATCGCCTTGCTTGGAGTCGCTATCATCAAGACCCAATTTGGTCCAGAAACGTTCTCGACGTCTTTCGGTCATTTCAAACATGCGTTCGTGGATATTGGCGAGCGATTTAGAGTTTGCAACACCGACAGTAAAACCGTACTTTTTAGCTTCGTCGCCAAGCTTCTTTTTTGACATTTTTTTCCAAGAAGAAATAACAAGAGGGTCAATGGGCGTGTGAATTAGCTCGACAAATTTATACCATTCTTTGTTGGGAGAGACTTCACGTGCTTGATAGGGATCGTGATCGTCTTCGTCTGGATGCTCCATGACATATTTAAATGTTTCGACCCAGTTTTCAATGCTTGCGGCTGAACAGAAACCGCCTCCGCCACGTTTTGATTTGCCGTTAAACATACGTGCTGTCGCTTGTTTACCAACGGTTTCGTGTGCTTCAAGCAGTAAATCGTAGGTGACGGAGATTGTTTTGCATTCGCGAACGAATGATTTTGGATTTGACATTTTGTGAACGACCATCTTCTTTTATAAGAGTTTCTTCTTTTTAAGCTTTAATTAAGATTTTTGTTGTCTACAAGAGTTTTACAAACTGCGACAAACTAACTTTTGTTGCAAATTCTAATTATGAGTCGTCTAGTGGTGGTTTTAAATTGTATAAAATTGAAAATATAAATTATCAATTTTAAAAATGTAAAAAATGATACGCAAAGAAGATGGTTATATCAATGCCACTCAACTATGCAAATCAGGTGGAAAAGAATTTAAAAAGTGGCATAAAAATGATAAAACAAAACAAGTTGTTGAAAAAGTGTGCATCAAGACAAAAATTGATAAAGATAGTTTGATCCAAATAAATAAATCTGGTTTAAATGAAGAACGTTGCACGTGGGTACATCCTACTATAGGGCTTCATATTGCGCAATGGATTTCAACAGATTTTTTTCTTCAAACGGTTGACTGGATTAATGAATGGAAAATGGATAATGAAAATAATGAAAAATACAAAAAAGCCATTGAGACTATTATACCAGATAATGATACCAAAAAGATTGAAAAAATGCTACAACTGTATTATAAGACTCAGATGGGTGGAGAGATTGAAGTAGAAACGCCGTTTGGATACATTGATTTGCTAACCGGTACTAAACTAATTGAAATTAAAAACGCTTTACATTGGAAACACGCACTTGGGCAAATTTTGTCATATTCCAACTTTTTTCCATCTCATGAAAAATGGATATATTTATTTGATATGAAAGAATCGTTATATGAACCGATAAAAATGCTTTTAAAAAAATTTGATGTGCATCTGTTTAGTGTAAATAAAGAAGTGTGCTTGCAATAATTTTTTATAGAAATTTACAGAGCATGTTTATGAAAAGTTAACGTTTAAATTAACTATTTACACCACACTCGCGCGACATATAATTTCAATATTATATGTATTTAATTATTAGCGTGGAGCTAATTCATTCTTTTATACATAACGCTTTTTGGTAAAAAAAGAACGCGATATGTATAAAACAAAAATGTTAGTAAATATAAACAATGTATAAATTCTCGCCGACCGATGTTACAGATAGATTGGCTGCTATAAAAGATATAGCAAATATTACGGCAAGGGATGGTGGGCAACCAGTTGGCGTAGACGATAAAGGCAACGCGATTGATCTACCGCCTGAATTTCAGCAAATATGGAATTTGATAGGACAGGTACAGACCTGCAATGCACCTATAGAACTTATGAGTCAACTGGTGGGTCTTCCACAAGGTAGATTTTTTGGAAATTTTGTAAACAGAACGGGCGATGAAGATCCGCGCGAATATAGGTATATTATGAATTTTATTCTTGCAATGACATGCGCACCTGGCACATACGGCGCCCCCGATTTAAAGTGCGAGTTTAATCGCATTATTGGGAGAAACAAGTGTGTATACAACAGCATGGCGACGCCATCGATGCGATGGTACGATGTATTGAAAACCATTTTTACGTATATGAATAATAGTCCACGGTATACAGTAGGTAGATTTCAATTCAACCCCAATCCGTATCCAGATTTCATGAATCACACCGAGACAGATCCTATGTGCAACACTTTACCACCCGCATTTGTGCCCACACAAGTATGCAAGTTGCCTTCTCCATCTTCTCCGACAACTTCAATGTCTTCAACGTCTTTACATTGGGAGACAAAAAATTTGATTTGCGCATTAATAATTGCGCTTGTATTATTGGTTCTTTTTTTCAATCCTGTTGCTTTTAAATTGACAAACATGGCAGGGGGTTATACAATTAATTTACATGGTCCAACGGCGGTTGGATATACTGTACATGGTATTGTACTGACTGGCTTGCTTGTGTGTTTATACTTTTTCTTTCCTAGAAAATAAACTACCGCTTTTTTATAAAATACAAGGCGGTGGTTTACGTGTAGGCTTCAGCAAATTCCATATAAAAATCATCGGCATCGCCGTATAATGGTTGGCCGGCGGCATAAGCGGGGACACTACGCGTCCCGTTTCCAGATCCCATCGTGGCTTGCTGTTGATGACGAGGCGCTTCTTTGTTTGTAAACTTTTCTTTGGTTTGAATCTTGCTACTGACTTCAAAAATAAAACGCTTGACTTCGTTTTCGTCGTGAGGGCCGTCATAGCGCACGAAAGGCTTCCCGGCGACATATAAAATCATCAATGGCACGTATTTGATTTCGGAGATGGTGGCTTTACTCATTCCGATAATGTGTTTTTGTGCACTGACATTGATCATTGCAAATTGACAGCCTCCCAACTGGCCTGGCAATCGTTTGAAAATGGGGATTAGCTCGCGACTGTATTGACAGTTTATCGAATAAAATAAGACTAAACTGATTCCTCGTATGGAGTGACATAAGATTGGGCCTTTTTGCCCTTTTTGTACACAAAAATCTTCCGTTTGTAAAAATAATAATCCGCTCATTCTTTACTTTATTTATACTATATAATCTTTTTTAAATGGTATATAGGCGCGGTCCCGTCCGCGCGCCAACGGGTTTTAATACAGCCCTTTAGAAAAGGGCCGTACCCCCAAAACACTTTAAGCAATAAATCGACTCCGTCGCGCGGGAACGGGATCCCGCTTAAAATTGAAAATTTAAAAAAGAATAAATAAAATTAAAAGAAACCAGCCCAGAATGAACTTTCCAAATTTTCCGCTCTATGAGAGACTTGCTCACACTGACGAAGACTACAAGGAGCTTGCTGATGAGCAAAAAGATGCCCTGATTGATAAATTCAAGGGGATGAGCGATGAAAAACAAGAAATCGTGTATGCCCTTATCAAAGCGTATTATATGGAAGAGCAACAACAGTTTATGTCTACAAGTGAATTGCCGTATAGTGGCAAGGCGTTGAAAAATCGTTTAAAATTTGACTTGGATTCTATTCCAAGTAAATTACAGTATATTTTACATGAATTTTCAAATATGAAATGATAATAATAAAATTTGTTAATTCTATAAAATAAAATTTATAAACACCCACAAATTTTGTGGGTGTTGAAATCAAAAATAAAATCAAAAATAAATTAAAAACCATAATTAAATTTTTCAGAAATCTAAAAAATTTAAAGCATACCAGGTCAAACCTATTTTTTTGCAAAATTTTCAATTTATTATTTGTTTTTAATTTCTTTGAATTTCTTTTCTTTTTTTATATTTTCTTTCTTTATTTTTTATTTTCTTTTAAAATTTAAAAGAAAATGATTTATAATATAAATGGAGTGCACTCACTGTAATTTAACGTTCAAGACAAAATATACATTAAAATCTCATGTATTAAATAGCAAAACGTGTCTTAAAAAAAGAGGACTTACGCTTGAAACAAAATTTACGTGCGAAGCATGTTCTATGTCTTTTGCAAGTAATATTAATTTAAATGTTCATATAGATAGTTGTAAAAAATATATAATTTATAAAGCACAGCAAGACTATGAAAAAAAAATAAAAGAAAAAGACGCAATTTTACATAAACAGCAACAAGACTATGAAAAAATTTTACATAAACAGCAACAAGAAATTGAAGATTTTTCAAAACAACTAGCATACTATACAAAACTAGAATTTAAATACGATGCCATTGTACAACAATATGATGACATTAAACACATTAATAATGATCACAAAAAACTTTCCATTGAACATACAGAATTAAAGGTTTCATATAAGGAATTGACTAAACAACATGAAGAATTAAAATCACAACATGAAAAAACAATTGCAAAGCTAGAAGTAAAAATAAGTCAATGTGACTTGATTTTTCAAAATATGGCTCAACATCAATTATATAATGAGGCAGTTATTGAATTAGAAGAAAATACAGAAATTGAAGATGCTATTGAACAAGACTATAAATTACAACCACTTGATCTTGGCAATGATATGTATATTGAAAGCAGAGAAGATGGGTATATCAATATAACAAACCTCTGTAAGGCTGGTGGCAAATTATTCGGTCATTGGAATTCACTTGAAAGAACAAAAGTGTATCTCAAGGCACTTTCTAGCGATATCGGGATCACGATACCGGAACTAATTACCCATCAAACAGGCTCGGGATCTAATCAAGCAACTTGGGTTCATCCCTATGTTGCTATTAATATTGCTCAGTGGATTTCACCTCAATTTGATGTAAAAATATCATCATGGATATACGAGGTAATGATAACTGGAAAAATTGACATTAGCAAAACAAAAAGTTTCCAACAATTACGTTTGGAAAACAAGGAACAAAAAATTAAAATACAATATTTAACTAAAAAATATGTAAAATCACAACCACGTGTCCAATACACAGAACAAAATGTTATTTACATTCTTACGACGCCTTCACATAAAAAAGAAGGCAAATATATTCTTGGCAAGGCTACCAATCTAACAAATAGGCTTTCTGTCTATAACAAGACAGATGAACACGAAGTGATTTATTACCAATCGTGTGGGGATGAAGAAACGATGTCTATTGTAGAACAATTTGTCTTTCAAAGACTGAAAGACTACAGAGAACAAGCCAATAGAGAACGATTTATTTTACCCGAGGGAAAGACAATTGACTTGTTTATTGATGTTATTAAAAAAACTATTGGATAAATTTTAACATTATATAGTGCACTTCTTTTATATTTTAATAATTAATGCGGGTCTAAATAGTTAATTTAATTGTAGCGTTTTTGGTACCGCTTTTTCTGAAAATTAAAGAAAGCGGTGTAATGTTAAATTAAATATTTAATTTAATATAAATGGACATTATCGATTTTTTGCCATCCTATACAGAGTTTGATAAGGATGTACAAGCCATTTTAGGTTCAGATTTAGTTGACACGACCTCTCTGTATCATAAAAAAGAGTTTTACGATGTAAGACTTCAGCCCATCGAAAAACGCCCTGAAAAGCCCGGTGAATACATGAATCATCAAATCATTATGGCGCGATTTTTAAGCTCCTATACACCGTATAATGGTATTTTAGTGATGCACGAACCGGGTACAGGTAAAACGTGCGCGTCTGTAGCCGTTATTGAAAAAATTCGGTCTGAAAAATCGTCCTTTCGAGGTGCCCTTATTTTGATGAAAGGTAAAAATTTGATTGAAAATTATAAAAAAGAACTTGTTGAAAAGTGTACAGATGGCAAGTATAAAGTTAAGGATGACGAAGAAGATGATGCGGGCGATACAGAAGATAAAGAAGAAAAAAAAGTGGGGTATGACAATCCTGGTAGTTTAACCGCCAATAAAGTGCGACGACGTATTAACAAAAAATTGGCAGAATTTTACCAATTTCAAACGTTTGAAACCTTTTCAAAACAACTATCAAAAATGCGCGACGAAGATATTATTAAAAATTACAGCAATATTGTCATTGTGATCGACGAAGCCCATCATCTTCGTATTGTGAATGAAAGAGGAGTGGTTGACAAAGAATTAAAGGGACAGTATACTAATATACATCGATTGTTGCATCTTGTCAAAAACACGAAAACGATTTTAATGACAGGCACGCCAATGATTGATTCGCCTTCTGAAATTGCAAGTTTGATGAATCTTATTCTGGGTATGGATAAGCAATTACCGACTGGTAAAAAATTTGAAGAGTATTATATGAAAAAACAGGCAAATGGCGATTTTGTTATTGATCCAGATAAGGCAAACGAGTTAAAAGATAAATTGCATGGAAAAGTCAGTTTTTTACGTTCGATGCAAAGTTCTGTCAAGCGTGAATTTGTGGGACAAAAACTTGACTTGCATTATTTCAACCAATATGGATTGGAAATGAAGCCATTTCAACAAGCTTATTATAAACTTGCACTGCAACGAGATAGGGAAGAAAAGGGTATTTATACGTATAGCAGACAGGCAAGTTTGTTTGTTTTTCCAGATGGAAAATATGGGGCGGATGGGTTTAAAGATCATACAAAGATTATAAAAGATAAAATAACTGGAAAAAGCCTTGTAAAAATAGACAAAACAATGACAGATGTTTATAAAGGTAAATCCGTTCCTGAAAAATTAGAGATACTTTCCACATTTAGTGTAAAATATGCGACATGCATAAAATTGCTTTTAGAGAATAAAGGCAATCATTTTGTTTATATGGATTTTGTACAGGGAAGTGGTGCCATCATTTTTGCGGAATTATTAAAAGAGTTTGGATTTAGTCATTTTATGTCTGGTGGAAAAGGACCAAAATTTGCCCTATTAACAAGCAAGACGTCTTCGGATATAAACGATGCAATTCGTTTATTTAACAGTGATACAAATATAAACGGTGAACGAATAAAGGTTATTATTGGTACAAAAGTTATTAGCGAAGGATTTACACTTAAAAATGTACGTCATGTTCATATATTAACGCCTCATTGGAACTTTAGCGAGACGGACCAGGCGATTGCGCGTGCATTTCGCTTGTTTTCGCATAATGCGTTAGAAAAACAAATACCCGATATTGTTGTTAAAATATATTTATATACGGTTTTTATGGCAGATCAAGAAAAGTTGGAAAATGTGGATGAATTTTTATCAATTGATCGATACATGTACAAGTTTTGCGAAGATAAAGACATTTCAATTAAATCCGTTGAACACTTGCTGAAACAAGTTAGTTTTGACTGTAGATTGACAAAAGAGCGCAATCGCCTTCCTTCTATATTAGACATGTCAAGAAATTGTGAATACCAAAAATGTGATTATATGTG
>Ga0209189_1003033_pt1 | contig 11450 bp, 7 predicted proteins | sample C_130820_EF_Meta_FD_187308 | JGI IMG/M metagenome (GOLD analysis project Ga0209189, IMG submission 187308) | Freshwater microbial communities from Lake Croche, Canada to study carbon cycling - C_130820_EF_MetaG (SPAdes) (version 3) | ecosystem: Environmental > Aquatic > Freshwater > Lake | place...
TTTCGGGACCGCTTCGAATGAGTTCGTTGCGGTCAGCTGCGGTACTCGCCGTGGCAGGCATCGCACGATTTCTTCAATTCGCCGACAGCCGTCCGAGCCGCGTCGTAGTCGTTTTTCCCGGCGGCCTCCCGGGCCCTGACGGCGGCGTCCCGCATCCGCGTGGCATGCCCCCGATAGGTCTCGTCGTCGTGATACTCGTAGTCGGGCCGCTGGATCACCTCGCCGATCGCCGCCACGATTTCCACCTCGTGGAGGAAGGCCTCGACCTGCCGGCTGAAGTCGTCCTTGGAGGAGGTCGCCGCGGCGGTCCGCTCGTCAGCGGCCTCGAGCCTCGTCATCAGCGCCGGCCGGCCGGCCACCATGTTCCAGCGAAAGTCCTCCTCGCGATCGGTCCGGGTCTCGATGCCGCTGCCGTCGAGCAGCGACTCCAGATCGGCCAGTCGGGCCTTCGATTCATCGAACGACTGCTGCGTGCCCACCTTGCAGTTGGCGCCGACACGGGCGAAGAGATCGCGGGCTGTTTCGGCGTCGTTCTTCCAGCGGACATCGCCGTCGTAGGCCGCGATCACGCCGAAGCAGAGGGCGATCGAGCCGTATGCGACCCGGGCCTCGTCATATCCGCCCCCCTTGAAGTCGGAGACCGAGGCGACCGCCGTGGCGACGGCCGCCTTCTGCTCCTTGATCTCGTCGACCAGGGCGTCTCCGCCGATCAGCCTCGACCAGGCGAAGCCCTGGGCGTTCGCATTCGTGCCGCCGGCAGAGCCGGCCCCCGCCCCAGTTCCGGCCGCGGTGACGACCTGCGGCCGGCCGATGGCGGCAAAATCGGGCCGTTCACCTTCGAGCGTTGAAAAGGCGTCGTCGAAAAACGCTGTGGCGGTGCCCTTGTCGATCGTCGCCGGTGGTTTCGCTCGGCTGGAGGGCTGCCTGGCCCGCTGGCTCCGCGGCGACGCCGCAGCGGCAGGGCCGCCCAGTGGCGGGTGGAGGCCGGGGATCAAGCTGGTCGAGGCGGCGAGTGCGAGGCCGAGCAGGCGGCGAAAAAACCAGCGGTCGCCCGGCCGCCGATCCCGGCGGTCCGGATCAGGACGGCTCGAACATTCGGGACCTCGGCTCTCGGCAGACTCGTGTGGGGGCATGGGTGGATCGTTCCGCGACAGGTTCTCTGACCCTCAGCATCTGATGCCGGGCGGTTGGTGGCCTCGTCCGAAGGATACCGCAGCCCCGCGGCCTGTTCCCAAACTTCCCGATCTGCCGGGCGTTTTCCCCGCTGATTTCCCGACCAATTTCGCCTTGACCCAAACCGTCCGAGGCGTCAGTCTTCCCGCCCTTCGGCGAGACCGCCGGAATCGCCTTCCAGACGTTTGGAGCCCCGCATCATGCCCGCCTCAGAACGCCACCCATCGACCTCCGCATGGACCCTCTGGGCTGCCTGTTTCCTGGCCGGCTGCGGAACGCTCGCGGCCATCGGGCTCTCCGGATGCTCCACCGGAGGAGGCTCCGGGTCGTCTGCCGCGACGGAACCTGCCAAGGCCGCGGTCGTGACCTTCCTCGACGCCATCAAGCGGGGTGACGATGCGGCCGCCTGCGGCATGCTCACGAAGGTCGCCCGGGCCAAGACCCAGGAACTTGGGCTCTCCGTGGCTCCCCCGGTGAATCCGACCGCCGCCTACTCGATCCGCGACTGCGAGATGGTCGGCGATTCCGGCGATCTGGTCCATGTCGCCACCACCTGGACCGACACCGATGCCGACGGCTTCACGAGCACGGACAACGTCGTCTGGGTCGTCCGGCTCGATCCCGAGGGCTGGCGGGTCGTGGGCATGGCGATGAAGGTGTTCGACGACCTCGCCCCGCTGCTGCTGAACTTCGAGGATCCGGAAGATATGGTCGCCAAGCAGGAACTCGTGGCCAACGAGATTCAAAAGCGGTCAGAGCAGACGGCGGCAAAGGCGGCCGCCGAAAACCGCACCGCCCGGGGCGATTCGCCGACGACCAAATAGTCGCCGGCCAGCAACCCCATTCCCGCAGTGGCTTGGCGGCGGTTTGGGTGCTAGAATTCGTCGGGTAATCGTCAGGCTTCCCCGCTGAACGACCTTCCGGTCCGCGACCCCTCGGCATTGCCTTCGGGGTCGGCGACGCGGGTAACCCCTCACGGAATTCGTTCCATGGGTTGCTCGAATCGGTTTTGCGTTTGGCCATGTGCGGGAACTGCCGTTCTGGCGGTCGCCCTCTGCTCGACGGTCTGTTCGACGGCCTCTTCGCCGACCCGGGCATCTGAGCCCTCTCCCCTTCCGCTCGACTTCAATCGCGACATCCGGCCGATCCTCTCGGAAAATTGCTTCTATTGCCACGGTCAGGATGGCAACAAGCGTGAGGCTGGTCTGCGGCTCGACGACCGGGCGGCCGCGATCGAGGCGGGGGCGATCGTGCCCGGCGACTCAGGGGCGAGCCTTCTGCTCGAACGGATCCATTCGACCGATGCCGAGGTCCTGATGCCGCCGCCGAATTCCAATCGGCGGCTCTCCGACGACCAGAAGAAACTGCTCGACCGCTGGATCAGCGAGGGGGCGGTCTACTCGCCGCACTGGGCATTCGCGCCGCCTGCCCGGCCCCAGTTGCCGGAGGTGAGGCAGGCCGGCTGGGCGAGAAACGATATCGACCGGTTCGTGCTCGCAAAGCTCGAGCCGGCGGGTCTCATGCCATCGCCGGAGGCCGATCGGGCCACGCTCATCCGCCGACTGCATGCCGATCTGGTCGGGCTGCCCCCGACACCCGAGGAGGTCGATGCCTTCGTCGCCGACACCGATCCAGAGGCCTACGAAAAACTGGTCGACCGGCTGCTCGAGAGCCCCCACTACGGCGAGCGGATGGCGCTCTCCTGGCTCGACACCGCCCGCTATGCAGATTCCAACGGCTTCCAGCAGGACGGCGACACCTGGCAATGGATCTGGCGTGACTGGGTGGTGAAGGCCCTCAACGACGACATGCCGTTCGATCGATTTTCCACCGAACAGCTGGCGGGCGACCTGCTGCCGCCCGCCGACACGGAGCAGGCCACGACGGATCAGAAAATCGCCAGCGGATTCAACCGCAATCATCTGCTGAACGGCGAAGGTGGGGCGATCGCCGAGGAGCAGCGATTCAACAACCTCTTCGACCGGGTCGACACCACGAGCACCACCTGGCTCGGCCTGACGATGGCCTGTGCCCAGTGCCACGACCACAAATACGATCCGATGACGCAGGCCGACTACTATTCGCTGCTCGACGCCTTCAATCGCCTGCCGGAGTCGGGCATGCCGACCCGGTTCTCAGCGCGGATCCGGGTCGCACCGCCGCTGATCGAACTGCCGAGCGAGGAAAACAGCCGGAAGCTTGCCGAACTCGAGGCCGCCATGAAGGGGCTCGAGGCCGACGCCAGGCCGATGATCGACGCCGCCTATGCAGCCTGGAAGGCGGGCCTCTTTTCCGACGGCGAGGCGGCCGACGGCGGGAACCTGTCCCGAAATCTCACGCCGCTGTTGCGGAAGCCTGAGAAGGACCGCACCGAAGCCGAGAAGAAATCGATCGAAAACCAGCTCCGCAGCCATTTCGATGCCAACGTCAAGGCCGAGGTCATCAAGGATCTGCCGCAGGTCGTGAGGTACGAGGACGCAAAGAAGGCCTTCGACGAATACAAGGGGGATCAGCTGCCCCGGGTGATGGTGATGAGCGATGCGAAGCCGCGGGAGACGAAGATCCTCGACCGCGGCGACTACCTCTCGCCCAAGGGGGAGAAGCTCACCTTTGCGGCCCCCGTGTTCCTGCCGCCTCTGCCGGCCACCGCCCCGGCCAACCGGCTCGGCCTCGCCCAGTGGCTCTTTCTGCCGGAGCATCCGCTGACGGCCCGGGTTCAGGTGAACCGGATGTGGCAGCACTTCTTCGGCACCGGGATCGTGAAGACGACCGAAGACATGGGGGTCCAGAGCGAGTATCCGGTCCACATGCAATTGCTCGACTGGCTGGCGGTGGAGTTTCGCGACCGGGGCTGGAGCCAGAAGCAGATGCACAGGCTTCTGGTCACGAGTGCGACCTACCGCCAGGCGAGCAAAGTGACGGCGGACCATCTGGCGAAGGATCCGGAGAACCGGCTCTTCGCGCGGGCCAGCCGGTTTCGGATGCCGTCGATGGTGCTCCGCGATCTCGCGCTCTCGGCCAGCGGCCTGCTCGACCGGCGGCTCGGCGGCCAGCCCGTCTATCCCTACCAGCCCGACCAGATCTGGGAGGCGCTGGCGATCACGAAGGAGCGCGACTTCACCTATCCGGCGTCGCAGGGGGCCGACCTCTACCGCCGCAGCCTCTACACGTTTTGGCGGCGGACGGTAAACCCGGCCAACATGTTCGACATGGCCAATCGGCAGACCTGTAACGTCCGTTCCAGCCGCACGTGCACGCCCCTGCACGCCCTCACGACCCTGAACGATCCGACCTGGGTGGAGGCGGCCCGGGTGCTCGCCGAGAAGGCGATGCAGTCCTCTCCCGAGCTCGACCCGCGGCTCTCGTTTGGCTTTCGCCGGGTACTTGGCCGTACGCCGACCGACTACGACATGACCATGCTCCGCCGGATGCACGGGCGGCAACTGGAGGCCTTCAGGGCCGACCCGGGGGCGGCCGGGCAGCTCGTGAGCGTGGGGGAGAGCGATCGTGACGAATCGCTCGACCTCGCCGAGCATGCGGCCCTGACGGCCGTCTGCCTGGGTATTTTCAATCTCGACGAGGCGCTGACCCGGGAATGAGGCACCGTCCATGAACGACCTTCGTCGCGAAACCGTCGAGCGTTTCACCCGCCGGCAGCTGCTCGGCTCCGCCGGCATCGGCATCGGCGGAGTCGCGCTGGCGTCGTTTCTCAATCGCGACACGTCCGCCGCGGTTCCCTCGTCGGCCAGCCGTGGCATGCCCGGCCTGCCGGGGCTGCCCCATCATCCGCCCACGGCGAAGCGGGTGGTCATGCTCTGGCAGGGGGGCGGGCCATCGCATGTCGATCTCTTCGATCCCAAGCCCGCGCTCATCAGCCGCGGCGGCGAGGACATTCCGGAGAGCGTCCGCGGGGCGACCAGGCTCTCGACGATGTCGAGCGGCTATGCCAAGTGGCCGGTCGTGGCTCCGATCAAGGGATTCCGCAAGTACGGAAAGTCTGGCATCGAGATCAGCGAGATGCTGCCGGCCATCGGCGGCATTACCGACGAGATCTGCCTCGTGCGGAGCATGCAGACGGAGGCGGTGAACCATGCGCCGGGGGTGACCTTTTTCATGACCGGTTCGCAGGTGCCTGGCCGGCCGAGCATGGGGGCATGGGCGAGCTACGGCCTCGGCTGCGAAACCGACGAACTGCCAGCCTTCGTGGTGATGACCTCGTCCGACAAGGAGAAGAGCTGCGGGCAGCTGTTCTTCGACCACTACTGGGGCAGCGGGTTTCTGCCGAGCCGGTTTCAGGGCGTGCGGTTTCGCAACACGGGCGACCCGGTCCCCTATCTGGCCAATCCCGTCGGCGTCAGCCGCGAGTCGCGACGGGCCCTGCTCGACGACATCGCCGCCATGAACGCCGCCCACCTGGCCGACTACGGCGACCCCGAGATCGATACCCGGATCGCGCAGTATGAAATGGCCTACCGCATGCAGGCGAGCGTGCCCGATCTCGTCGATTTCTCGAGCGAACCGAAGCATGTGCTCGACCGCTACGGGCCGGACGTCCAGGTGAAGGGCAGTTTTGCCTACAACTGCCTGATCGCCCGCCGACTGCTGGAGCGGGGCACGCGGTTCGTGCAGCTGATGCATGCCGGCTGGGATCAGCACGGGAACCTGTTCACGCAGTTGGAAACCCAGTGCCGCGACACGGACAGGCCCTCCGCCGCCCTCGTGCAGGACCTCAAGGAGCGGGGCCTGCTCGCCGACACGCTCGTCGCCTGGGGGGGGGAGTTTGGCCGCACCCCGTTCGGCCAGGGAGATCCGGCCAATCCCAAGGGCCGCGACCACTTCGGGAAAGCCTATTCTTGGTGGCTCGCCGGGGGCGGTGCGAAGGCGGGGCATGTCTACGGTTCGACCGACGACTATGCCTGGAACATCACCTCCGACCCGGTGCACATCCACGACATGCAGGCCACGATCATGCACATGGCCGGCATCGACCACACAAAACTCACCTTCCGCTACCAGGGCCGGCAGTTCAGGCTCACCGACGTGCACGGACATGTGGTGAAGGGCATTCTGGCCTGACCGCCGGGCGAGGATGCCCGGCAGGCGTTTCAGCGACCAGCGGTCGCCAAGCAAAGCACGGCCGGAAGCCGTGGCTTTGCGTGAAACAGCCGTGCACGGACATGTGGTGAAGGGCATTCTGGCCTGACCGCCGGGCGAGGATGCCCGGCAGGCGTTTCAGCGACCAGCGGTCGCCAAGCAAAGCACGGCCGGAAGCCGTGGCTTCGCTCTCCCAGGCCGTCTGGTTCGCGACCTCTGAAGACCACGAATTTTCCCGAGATTTCGCAGTTTCGCGGTCCATTCTTGACAGTTTGGCCTACTCCGCTAGCCTAACACCCCAGATTCCCCAGGCGGAATCTCTTCGCCAACCCGCAACGCTTACAGGGGAGTGTTGCTGGTTGGCGGACATGGGTCCGCCTGCGGTTGTCTACCGGTTGATCAATCGTTCGCTGCGGTCCGGTGGCCGTCCCGGATCGGGGTTTTTTCGTGACGGCTTCAGGACGCATAGCGCGTTGTATTCCCTTCCCAGGAGATATGTGATGAAGCGTTTTCTCGGATTCGCGGTTGCGATGTTCTTCGCTCTCGTGGCCATCGCCCTCGTCGGCGGTGACACGGGTGCCGTTGCCGGCCACGGTTGCCACGGTCGGAAGTGCCACGGTGGCCTGATGGCCAAGCATCGTGCCAAGAAGGCCGCCCGCAAGGCTGCCAAGTGCCACGGTGCCGAAGCTGCTCCGGCCTGCGAAAGCGGCTGCGGCGAAGCTGCCCCGGCCTGCGAAGGCGGCTGCGGCGAAGCTGCCCCGGCCTGCGAAGGCGGCTGCGGTGAGGCTGCTGTCGTCGAAGGCGGCTGCTCCAGCTGCGGTGGCGGCGAGATGGTCGAGGGTGCCGTTTCGGGCGGCTGCGTCGGTGGCGGCTGCTCGGGCGAGAGCGTGATCTCGGAAGGCGTTCCGACCGAGGCTGCCGCCCCGGTTGCCGCTCCGGCTGCCCCGGCTTCGGGCACCTGATCCCGTCTGGCTCGTCGTGTCTTGCCTGCCCTGAGGCAAACGCGACCTGCCAGTAGCCTGAATGAAAAGAGACCGGGCCTTCCGCAAGGAGGGCCCGGTTTTTTATTCTCGAACGACAGGCTGAAGCCTGTCCCACGTCGGCAGGCGATCAGGGCTGCGACGGTGGGGCTGCAGGCTCGCCTGCTGGTGGGCGGCCGAGGCGTCTCAAGAGCCGGCTCCGCCTCGGTGGCGGTGCCGTATCGGGATTCTCTCCGCCAGCCGCGGCACGTTCGGCCCGCCGCTTGGCGACCTCGTCGAGCACGCCACCGACGAGGTCGATGACCGCGTCGGTGGATGGATCGCGGGCCACGTCGGCCGGCAGTGCCGACTTGATCCGCTCGAGCTTCTCGGCGGTCCCCTCCTTGGAGTCCGGGGCGGGTTCCTGTCTGGCAACCGGATTCTTGGGATCGGTGGCCCTCGTTTCCCCTGGCGCCGGCGGCCCCTGCTTCGTCTCGGACGTATCCTTGCCGTCGCGGACTGCTGCCGCATCAGCCTGGCCCGTTGCCTGAGGCGGAGTCCAGCTGGGGGCGGGCGGCTGCGACGGCCGGGCCGGCTGCTGCCCACCGCGGTTTCGCAGCCCGTCGATGAGGTCCGCAACCACGTCGCCGGCAGTTGCCCGAATCGACCCGTCGAAGTTGACCTTCGGCTCGCCGAGAACGCCGCCGATCCCGATCGAGATCGATTTTCCGGCGAGGGCAGCCAGCAGCGGGCGATCCGCGGGCAGGTCGCCCGGAATCGGCAGGGCAAACTTCAGATCGAGCACCTTGTCGTCGAGCCCGACGGAACCGCTCGACTGAACGTCGAGCCGCTGTCCGGGCTTTGCCAAAGGCACCCCAAACTCGAGCCCCTTGTGCCAGACCCGCCGCTCGGCCAGCTGAAACTCCACATTCGAGTCGTCGGCGACCCGGATCGCCGTCGGCAGCTGCAGCCTGCCCGGCAGGGCATTGATCATGTTGGCGACGAGCGGGCCGGGCCCGAGATCGACCTCGTGCATGGCCAGCGACCCCGAAAGCCTCGCGGCCTCGGGAGCCCCGACGGGAAACGTGCCGCCGTCGATCTTCAGCGAGAATCGGCCACTCGTTCGGGTGGCGTCGGCGAGCACCGGCGCGATGTAGGCCAAAACGCCCTGGGCTACGTTGGCCTCGAGCTTCGCATGATCGAGCAGCTTCACGCCGTCGATCTTCCATTCGCTGAAGTCACCGTCAGCGGACGGCCCGAGGGCCGCCCGGATGTCGGTCGGCTCGCTCTCCCACGGGTCTGGCGACCATGGCCCTTCGATCCGGGCCACGGCATCGTCGATCTCGAATCGCACCCGCACGGGGCTGCGTCGCGGCGAACGCGGGCCTGCGGTCTGCCCCTTGGAAGCAGTCGGCAGGAACAGGTCGCTGAGGTTCGAATTTCGATTGGCATCGAAGACCACGTCCGATCGCATGCCTTCAACCCGAAACCGGCCGAGATCGCCGAGCGAGAGCAGCATTCCGGCGAGGCCGTGGCTCCCCTCGATCCGGGCGATCGCAAGCGGCGACCGGCTCCCGTTGTGCGGCACGACCTTCACGTCCTCGAGCAGGATCGGGCCGATCCAGCCGATGCTGGCGCGGCCGATCGAGACATCGGCCTGGAGGCCCGGCACCGCCCTGGCGATGAAACCGGAGATCCTGGCCGGATCGGAGAGCAGCCAGGGCACGACCCCGACACCGAGCAGGACCGCGCCGACCGCCGTCCAGAGCGTGGTCGTCGCGAGGGACGACAGAAACCGCTTCGGGGCTTCCGGGGCCCTTGCTTCCGCGACACCAGACTGACCGCTCGGCTGACCATTGGGATTCGCCATCGACATGCACTCCGAAAGAGAACCGGAAAAGGACGACGCCAAGGAGGCGTCTCACAGAGATCATACTCCCATCCGCCACTGGCAGCCGCGCCCGGAGACCAGACTGCAAATCGGCCGAGACAGTTCGCTCAAACCTGGCTGGCTCCAGCCTCGAAATTCAACGCCGCCGAACTCGGCAGGCTGACGACCGGAAAGCAGGGTGTGGACGAAACCCTCGAGGCAATCCAGAAAAAGACCGTGGCGTTTCTCGCCTCGTAGTGACCGCGACGGGGTGCCACGCGACGCGCACACCCTGCATGTTGATTCTGCTAGACTCCGTCCAACCGCACTGAATGCCGAGGTGCATCTGGTGCTCGAGCGCCTGCCTTCTCGAAGCAGTCGACCGCCATGATGCTTTCACTGACCATCCGCCGGAGCTTCCTGTTCCGCGCGATCGCCTTCGCCTGCTACAGCTTCGCCCTTGCACAGTCGGCCACGAGAGGACGGCAGGCCCTTCGAACGTCCCTCCCGGTTCACCAACGTCTGGGTGCTCGAGGACGGAGCCTGGCGGTGCGTGAGCGGCCATGCGTCGGTGATCCCCAGGCGGCAGTGAGGTCCCGAGCCCCATGATCTGGTCGCAGGTCTACGATCCATTCGCCTCACCGCTGCTCTCGGCGCTTGTGGCGACGCTTCCGCTGGTTGCCCTGCTGGGGCTGTTGGCAGGGGCGGGATGGTCGGCCCACGCGGCGGCAGTGGCGGGTCTGGCCACCGCCCTGGCGATCGCCGTGGGAATCGTCGGCATGCCGGCCTCTGCGGCCCTGGCCGCCGCCCTCCACGGCGCCGCCTTCGGGCTTTTTCCGATCGGCTGGATCATCGTGACGGCCATGTTCCTCTACCAGCTCACGGTCGAGGCCGGGGCCCTCGGCATCATGAAGCGATCGGTCACCAGGCTCTCCGCCGACCACCGCATGCAGGCCCTCCTGATCGCCTTTTCGTTCGGGGCATTCCTCGAAGGGGCGGCCGGGTTTGGGGCTCCCGTCGCGATCTCGGCGGCACTCCTCACGGGCGCCGGCTTTCCCGCCCTCGAGGCGGCCTGCCTGGCCCTGATTGCCAACACGGCGCCGGTCGCCTTCGGCGCCCTCGGCACGCCGATCATCGCGCTGGCGAAGGTGACCGGCCTCGAAGAACAGGCGATCTCCCAGATGGCCGGGCGTCAGCTCCCCTTCTTCTCGCTCATCGTGCCGGCCTGGATGGTGGCGACGATGGCGGGCTGGCGGGGGCTCCTGGCGGTCTGGCCCGCGGTGTTTGTCTGCGGCGCATCCTTCGCCGTGGTGCAGTTTGCCATGGCCAACCATGTGGGTGCGGCACTCGTCGACGTGGTGGCGGGGATCGTCAGCCTCGTGACGCTCGCCGTGTTTCTCCGCTGCTGGCAGCCACGGGAGTGCTGGCAGCACGGGGCCGCCGTTGCAGACGGTTCGCTGATGGAGACAGTCCCCGTCGTCCCCGACTCCGGCCGCGCCATCGCCTGGGCCTGGGCACCCTGGGCGTTTCTTTCGGTGGCCGTCTTCTGCTGGGGCCTTCCCGCAGTGAAGGCCACGCTCGAAGGACGCTCCTGGCCGCTTACGGCCGGTGCGAACGTCGCTTCCGCACCGGCCCCGGGAAGCCTCCCGAAGAGCATCCTGGCGCCGGAACTCCCAGTGCCCATGCTCGATGGCCGCGTGGCCAAAGTCCCGCCGGCGACGCGGGAGCCCTTCGAAATCGAACGGGCCGTCTACCGACTCAACTGGCTCTCCGCGGCGGGCACTGGCATCCTCTTGGCGGCTCTCGCCGCAGTGCCCTGGCTTGGCATCTCCTGGCGGCGGGCGACCGTGATCTGGTGGGAAAACCTGCGCCGGCTCGGGCTCTCGCTCCTGACGATCGCGGCCATGCTGGCGTTGGCATTCGTGACCCGGTATTCCGGCACCGACGTCACGCTCGGTCTGGCCCTCACCCGGTCGGGCTGGCTCTATCCCTTCTTCTCCGCCCTGCTCGGCTGGCTGGGCGTGGCCCTCACGGGGTCCGACACCTCCAGCAATGCGATGTTCGGCAGCCTGCAACGCGTGACCGCCGAGCAGTTGGGCCTGAACCCCCTGCTGATCTGCACGGCCAACAGCACCGGCGGCGTGATGGGAAAGATGATCGATGCCCAAAGCATCGTCGTGTCTGCTACGGCAACGGGCTTGCGCCGCCAGGAAGGTGCGATCCTGCGGCGGGTCTTCCCGCACAGCCTGGCGCTGGCAATCCTCGTGGGGTTGCTCGTCTGGCTGCAGTCGGGTCCTCTGGCATGGATGGTGCCGGAGTGAGGGCCGCACATTTCCCATCCCGGGGAAGGTGGG
>Ga0209189_1003034_pt1 | contig 11446 bp, 9 predicted proteins | sample C_130820_EF_Meta_FD_187308 | JGI IMG/M metagenome (GOLD analysis project Ga0209189, IMG submission 187308) | Freshwater microbial communities from Lake Croche, Canada to study carbon cycling - C_130820_EF_MetaG (SPAdes) (version 3) | ecosystem: Environmental > Aquatic > Freshwater > Lake | place...
GTGTCGGAGGTCATATAGGGCGAGAAATGTTCGATGAAGGTCCGCAACGAGTCCGCCACATAGGCATCATGATTGCCCGGCACGAGACTGACATCCTCTGGTGCGCCCAACCGCGCCATGACGCTGCGGGCCTTGTCACACTCGGATGCCAGCCCGATATTGAGCAGATCACCCGTGCAGCTGATATGGGCGGGCTTGCGGGCGGCAAGATCGGCCAGCAGCGCATCCAGCACATCCATATTGTGGATAAACTGGCGTTTGCGCCGCCAGTTCAGATAGCCCGTCAGCCGCTTGTTGAGCAAATCGCGCCAAAGCGGGGCAGGGATCGGCCCCAGATGCGGGTCGGACAAATGGGCGAGGGTGAACAAAGCCGATGAATTCCTATGCGCTGCCGATCAGGATGCCCGTGATAAACACCAATACGCCGCCTGCGACCACCTGAAAAGCGGCTTGGAGGAACGGGGTATCCATATAGCGTGCCCTGATCCAGGCAATAGCCCATAATTCGACCAGCACGATCACGCTGGCAATCGAGGTGGCGATCCAGAAGGCATTGGGCACGCTGTCGGGGACCAGATAGGGCAGTGTATGGCCGATGCCGCCGATGGTGGTCATCAAGCCGCAAATGAAACCGCGCATCCACGGGGCACCGCGTCCGGTCAGCGAGCCGTCATCCGACAGCGCCTCGGCAAAGCCCATGCTGATCCCCGCCCCGATCGAGGCTGCAAGACCGACCAGAAAGGTTTCCCAATTGCTGTGGGTGGCAAAAGCGGCGGCAAAGATCGGGGCCAGCGTCGAAACCGATCCGTCCATCAATCCGGCAAGGCCGGGCTGGACATATTGCAGCACGAACATCCGGCGGCGTGTGGCTTCCTCTTCGGTCGCGGCCGTGCTGTCGCGGTGGGCCTCGGTCAGTTCACCGGCTTTTTGTTCGTGTCCGCGCTCGATCTCGGCCAGCCGCACCAGCAATTGCCTGACACCGAGATCACTGCATTTTTCGGCCGCTTTTTCATAGAATTGCGCAGCCTGCATTTCCATGATTTCCGCGGTCTGGCGCATCTGGTCGAGGTTGAGGCTCTCGTTCAGCCAGACCTGACGGCGCTTGAGAAAGCCTTTGACATCTTCGCGGGCGATCGGAGGCAGAAATTCTCCGAACCGTTCACGGTAGCAGGCATAGAGCCAGTCGCGATGCGCGCGCTCCTCAATGGCCATGGCATCGAAGATGCCGGCGGATTGGGGGTAATTGTCGCGCAGGCGGTCGGCAAAGCTCTGGTAGATGCGGGAATCCTCTTCCTCTCCGCCAATCGCCAATGCCAGCAGATCGCGTTCGGTCAAATCGGAAAATGCAAGACGTGCCATGGGATACCTCGTCAGGAGTGAGCCGGCCGGAAACAGAGCGGAAACTAAAATGACTGTTCTAGTTTTGAATCTTTCTAAAGTGATTTTGTGCCGGAGCAAGATATTTTTACGATTTTGTCCACTAGATTGTTTAAAAGGACTATGATCATGCCCGATTTCGCTTCCCTGAAGATGCTTGTCCGTCCTGTTCTGGCCCGCGTGATGCGGCGGCTGTTCCATTGGTGGTTTGTGCTTCGCCGTCCGATGACACTGGGCGTCAGGGGGATGGTGCTGGATGACCGGGATCGGGTGCTGCTGGTCCGCCACACCTATATTGCGGGCTGGCACATGCCCGGGGGCGGGATCGAGACGGGGGAGTATGCCATGATGGCTCTCGCGCGTGAATTGGAGGAGGAGGCACGGATCAGGCTGACCGGCACACCTGTCTGGCATGGCCTGTTTTTCAATGCCCATGCCAGCCCGCGCGACCATGTCGGGCTTTATGTCGTGCGCGAATTCGACATCATCGGTCCGCATGTGCCCGATCGTGAAATTGCCGAGATCGGCTTTTTTGCGCGCGATGCGTTGCCGCCCGGGACATCGCAAGGCACGATTAGGCGTCTCGACGAGGTATTTGCCGGCTTGCCTCCCGATCCGCACTGGTCATGATGTGACAATATAGACGCTGTGGGTGACGCGTGCTAAAGGCAATTGCCCGCAGGATTGACGATGATCGGTCCGGGGCATTTCTCGGAGAATGAGCGGAGATCGACCGTGCTGTTGCGACGACGAAAGGACCAGCGTTCGAATTGAAACACCCGTTTGACCGGCCAATCGGCCAATCGGCGGGGTCTTTGGTCTGTGCTGTCGGCAAAGGGCTGAATCAGCCTTGTGACAGCATCGAATGTGGGCAGCAAAAGCATGACAGATCTTCCTCTCGTCCTTCGCCATGAACAATCCTCCGACACCCCTGCCATCGCGCGGCTTCACGAACGCGCCTTCGGGCCGGGCCGCTTTGCGCGAACGGCCTATCGGCTGCGCGAGGGGATCGAGCCTATCCCGTCTTTGTGTTTCATCGCCCAGGTCGGCACGATGCTGGTCGGCTCGATCCGCCTGAATGCGATCAAGGCGGCGGGTGCGCCCGCGCTGATCCTTGGTCCTTTGACGGTGGAGCCGGCTTTTTCCGATCGCGGGATTGGTTCGCGTTTGATGGAGATGGCGATCAGCCAGGCGCGTGCGGATGGCCACCGGCTGATTTTTCTGGTTGGGGATCTGCCCTATTATAGCCGCTTCGGGTTCGCGATGGTGCCTCCCGGCCGCCTGACCATGCCCGGGCCGGTTGATTCGCAACGCTTTCTGGTGCTGCAACTGGTCGAAGGCGCCATGGCGGACCTGTCCGGCGTGCTGATCGGGGATGCCGGCGAATAGGCCGTGATGGCCGGACCGGTTTTGCAAGTCAGGTTTACGGTCAGACTTGCGTTCAGGCTCTCGGTCAGGCTTGCGATTTCTTGGGGAGCCTGAAACCGCTTTCGGCCCACCAGGCCAGCACCAGAGCCAGCAACAAAACCACCAGACCATGCCAGCCACTCAAAAGCGGCAGGACGGTGACCCCGCGGATGGTGGCGCTGTGATTGTCCTTGAGGGCGATAAAATCGCTGCCGTAGTACCGGCCCTGCCGGCCCTCGCGCAGGATACGGGGCACGGTGGGCGGGCTGTTCGGCGCCAGAGATACCCGCCGAACCACCCCGCCCGTTTCCGTGACGATCGGGTCCAGCACCGCGGTTGTTGAGGTGACATCGGAGAATTCCTTGGGATTGGCGGGGCCGACACTGACAAAGGCTGTCAGATCGCCATCCTTGAATTGATAAAGCCCCAGCAACTCGACAGGATGGATCTTGCGCGAGAGGCCGGGGCTTGCCGCATCGAGCATGACGGTCTCGCGCCGTCCGGCCGGATCGATAAGGGTGACGGGTTTGACCTCATCGGCAAGAGTTTGCCGTTCGATGACAATCTGGCCGTTTTGGGCCTTGGCCCGCAAGGCTTCCTCTTCCAGATCGGGCTGCTTCATCAGCCAATGCACCATCGGGCGCAACAGCTCGAGATAGGGGCCGCCGCCATTGACGTTGCGTGCCCACAACCAGGCATGGTCGGACAGCAGCAAGGCGATGCGTCCCTTGTTCTCGCGCGACAGAACCAGCAGGGGCTGGCCGCCCGGGCCGGTCATCGGCACCATGCCTTTACGGGCCTTGGCATTGATCAGCCGCAACCATTCCCCCCATTCGCCCTCGCTCTCAGTCAAGGCACGGGTGACGGGATGGCGGTGGCCCAGCGGGCTGATGACGGGTTTGAACGGGGTTTCGGTGACCGCGCCTGTCGGTTCGACCGGCAGGATGGCGGCCAGCGGGCCGGAGGCGAGACCCTGGCTGCCGCGAAACTCCGGTCCTGCCGCCACCAGCAAGGCCCCGCCTTCGCGCACATAGCGGACGATGTTGTTGAGATAACTGACAGGCAGAATGGATTGATGCGCATAACGATCGAAAATGATCAGGTCGAACTGGCTGATGCGGGTCTCGAACAGTTCGCGGGTCGGGAAAGCGATCAGGGCCATTTCATTGATCGGAGTGCCATCCTGCTTTTCGGGCGGGCGCAGAATGGTGAAGTGGACCAGATCGACCCCCGGATCGGCTTTCAGCATATTGCGCCAGACCCGTTCGCCGATATGCGGCTGGCCCGATACCAATAGCACTTTCAGCGTATCGCGGATGCCTTCGACGGTCACGACGGCGCGATTGTTGAGGGTGGTCAGTTCGTCGCTGGCCGCCTCGATCTCGATTTCAAACACATTGGTGCCGGCATGGGTGATGGTGATCGGCAGTTTGATGTCCTCGTCAGCCCTGATCCGGCCCTCGGCCACCACCACGCCATTGCGGCGGGCCACGGCTTTGACGGGCCGCTTGTCGCCGCCGACCTCTTCCATGCGGAAGCGCACCGCCAGATCCTTGCCGACAATGCCGAACCGCGGGCTGTCGATCAGCACGATCCGCCGGTCATGCTCTTGCGGGTGTCCGGTGACCAGCGCATGCAGCGGCGCTGTGAAGCCGAGGCTTTGTGCGCCCGCTTTGCCGCCTTCGGGCGTGTCATGCACCTGCCCGTCGGTGATCAGGATTGCTCCTGCCACCCGTTCGGGCGGCACATCGGCCAGAAGCCGGCCCAATCCGGCAAACAGGGAGGTGCCGTCGGTGTCATGGGTGGCAATGTCGGTGATGCGCACATCCAGATGCGGCAGCTGTTTGAGCTGCTGTTCAACCGCTGCCCGCACGGTCTCGGTCTGGCTTTTGCGCTGGTCGAGATCCTGCGAGCCCGAGCGGTCCACCACCACGGCGACGACATCGTCAAGCGCCTCGCGTTCCTCGATGATCATTTGCGGTTCCAGCACAGCCGCGAGCAGCGCCAGCACCGCCACCAGCCTGTACCAGCCGCCGCGCCGCCTGGCCCAAATCACCAGACCGGCCAAACCGAGGCCGATCACAGCGATCAGGGCAATCCAGGGCCAGGGCAACAGGGGAGACAGGCTGAAATGGGTCATTATTGGCCCAGCCTTTCCAGCAAAGCCGGCACATGCACCTGATCGGCCTTGTAATTGCCGGTCAGGGTATACATGACCAGATTGACCCCGCCCCTGAGCGACATTTCGCGCTGGCGAGGCATGGTCTGGTTGATCGGCTGCAACGGTTCGCCGCGGCGTCCGACTGCCCAGGCCGCGGCCAGATCATTGGAGGTGATCACGATCGGCGATACGCCGTCACCGGCGCGGGTCGGGCGCTCGCCTTTGCCCGTTTCGCTGCGCACAAGCGCCTCGATAAAGGTTTTGCCATCGGCGAAGCGGCCCGGAAACCGCTCGACCAGATAAAAGGTCCGCGTCAGGACATGGTCCTGAGGCACAGGTTCGAGTGCGGGGATCGACATGCCCGCCAGAATGGTCCGCAGCAATCGGGTTTCGGGGGACACCGCGCCGGAGCCGAAACCGGCATCGCGGGTATCGAAAATGATTGTTCCGCCATTTTTCATGAAGGCATCGATTTTGGCCAAAGCCGCGGCGGAAGGCACCGGCTGGCTGGCCGCCATCGGCCAATAGAGCAGCGGATAGACCCCCAGCTCGTCCAGTGCGGGATTGACCCCGACGGGTGCTGCGGGCTCCAGTGCGGTATGTTTGGCAATATAGTCGGTCAGGCCCGTCAGTCCGGCCAGACTGGTCTCGTCAATTCCGGCATTGCCGGTGATGATATAGGCAAGGCGGGTCGACAGGGCTGAATCGGTATCCTTGGGGGCCAACGGAGCGGCCTGCAACGGATGGGGGGGCATCAGCACCGCGCAAGCCATTATCACGAAAGCCAGCACCATGCCTGCCACCCATGGCTTTGTGCGCCAGACCCGCCAGCCGATCCCCGCAAGGATGATCACCGCCAGACTGTCCAGCGCGAACAACGCCGCGGCGATCCCGACCAGCCATGGCCGCAGATCGAGCGGGACGGGCGTTTTCAGCGGCACCAGCCGGGCGGGCAGGCTTTCCAGATCCAGCGCAACCATCCGGCTGCGCGGGCCCAGTATATTGACCGCCACCGGCGCATCGACCGAGCCGTAAAGCCCCGCCGGGTGGTCCTTGTCGGCCACCGGACTGTGTTCCGGCGCAGTGGTGTCGGGCTTGAAGGGCAGGGCGGTCGCCGGAGGGGTGCCGAGCTGGCCGAAACCGTCCAGGGTTTTCACGGGAGCCAGCACACTCGCTTTTTGGGGGCTCGCGCCCTGCAAACGGGTTGCGTTGTGAGAGCCGGACAGGTTGACGACCCGTCTGAGCATATCGACAAACAGTCCCGACAGCGGCAGCGTCGACCACAGCGGATCAGCGGTGACATGGAACAGCACCAGGATCCCCTGTCCGCGCGCCTGTGCGGTCACCACCGGTGTGCCGTCGACCAGATGCGCCCAGACCTTGCGGCTCAGTTCGGGGCCGGGTTCAGCCAGAATCTGGCGGTTGATGGTCACATCCTGCGGTATTTTCAGTCCGAAAAACGGGCTGTCGGCCTCGAACGCGTGCAGGGCGCGCGGGGTATCCCAGGCCAGAGCCCCGCCCAGCGAGCGTCCTCCCCGCCTTAGCGGGACCGGCACCAGATCATCCCCCGAACTGGCAAGGCCGGTGCTGGAGAAACGCACCACCACCCCGCCTTTGTCGATAAAACCAGCAATGGTCTGTTTGGCTCCTTCGGGCAACTGGCCGATATCGGCCAGCACCAGCACCGAGGGCTTTTCATCGAGCAGGCTCGCAATGGCTTCGGTCGGGGCCTGTTTCGACAGGCGCACTTCGGCAAAGGGCGACAAAGCCCGGCTGATATAGGTGAGCGGTGACAACAGGACCTGCGCGGCATCGCCGGCGGTCTCACTGACAATCGCCACCCGTCTGCGATGCTGGCTCTCGTCACTAAGCCAGACACTGCCAGCATTGCGTCCCTGATCGATCTCGATACGGGCGACATCCTGCCGCAATTCGAGCGGCAGCTTCAGGGTGACCATCTGGTTGGCATCCTCGTGCTCGAACAGTCCATCACCACGGCTCAGGATGCGCCCCTTCAGGTCGCGCGCCACCAGGCTGAACGCCTCGCTCTCGCCATCCCAGCCACGGCTGACCGCGACGGTGAGCCCCGCCTCATGATCCTGCCGGCCCGTCAGTGCCAGTGGTGCCTTATCCGGGTGGATGATGTCGAGCGGATGATCTTTGAGGAGCGGTTTGAGCAGGGCGGTGAACGACTCGGCCGGCGGGACGTCCGGCTTGGGTTGAACGATCTGCAGGCCGTCGGTGATCCAGACCAGCGAGGCCACAGGTTGATCGGACAAAAAGGCCCGCAAAGCCGGCAAAGCGGCAGACCGGTCGGGGCTGAAGGCGACAGGTGCCAGGCTGCGCAGATCCGCCAGCACGGCCCGCGCCTCCTTGAGCACCAGTCCCTGATCGGGGCGGGAGAAGGCGAGCAGGGCGACGGGGCGGCTTTGTTCTGCCGCCAGTTCGACCAATCCTTGCGCGGTGGCCTGGCGTTGTTCCCAATCCTTGGCACTGGCCCAGCCGTCGTCCATCATCAGCACAAGCGGCCCCCGGAGCAAGCTCGTGCCCGCTTGTTGCGGACGCCAGACCGGACCCGCCATGGCCACGATCAGCAGGCCAGCCACCAGCATCCGCAAGGCTGTCAGCCACCACGGCGAGCGGGCGGGTGATTTCTGGGCCGGCACCAGATCGAGCAGCAGGCGCAGTGGCGGAAAGACAATGGTTTGCGGGCGCGGCGGCGTGACGCGTAGCAAGAGCCACAACAGCGGCAGGACCAGCCCGGCCACCAGCAGCAGAGGATGCAACAGAGACAGCGAGAACCCGGCGGACATGGCCTAGAACCCCTCCGCTGACAGGTTGGCGGGCATGCTTGTTGCGCTCCGGATGATCCGTCCCGCCAGGGCGAGCAGGCCGGAGGGCAAGGGCCGGTCGGTATGATGCTTCAGCCAGGACCAGTTCTGGCTCGTACAGGCCGCTTCCAGTCCGGCATCATGATCGGTCATCCGCGCCTGATAGAGGGACCGGAAGGTTCCGGCATCGCCGATCTCCAGCCGCTCGTCGCTGTCGGGACTGACGAGTTCGCTCTGTCCGCGATAGGGAAAGGCTGCTTCGACAGGGTCGATGATGCGCAAGAGGTGGCCGCGTCCGCCTTGCTGGCCCCAGCGTTTGATCTGCTGTTGCCAGGGCTGCAAAGGGTTCAAAAAATCCGAGACCAGCACCATTTCGTGATGGCGCGACAGCGGTTTGTCGATCGGCATTTCCTGTTCCGCAAGGCCATGATGCGCCAGCCATTGCATGGCCAACTGGTCGATCACATTGCCGCCACTGACCGGTGGCCCCATGCCCCAGAGCCCGACACGCTCGCCCCCGCGCACCAACAGGTCCGCCAAAGCCAGCCCGAGAATGGCGGCATGGTCGAGTTTCTCGGCCAGAGCGGCAGGAGACCGGAACTGCATCGAGGGCGATGCGTCGATCCAGATCCACAATGTGTGGGCGGCTTCCCATTCGCGCTCGCGCACAAACAGCTGGTCGTCGCGGCTCGAGCGCCGCCAGTCGATCCGCTGGGCCGCCTCGCCCTGGGCAAAGGCCCGGAACTGCCAGAAGCTCTCTCCAGGTCCGGCCCGCCTGCGGCCATGCAGTCCGGCAAGCGTGGTCAGGGCAATGCGCCGGGCTTCCAGCGTCAGATAGGGCAGGCGGTCGGCAAGCGAACGCGCCTGCACACTGCGTTGCAGGGGTTGCGGGACTTGCGGTCTGGCGGCGTCGGCCATCATCGGGTCACGGCAGGCGGGCGACCAGACGGGAAATCAGTCCCGCCATGGTTTCACCTTCCGCACGCGCACTGTAATTGAGCGCCATGCGGTGCTTGAGCACCGGAGCTGCCAAAGCGCGGACATCGTCCAGCGATGGCGCAAAGCGGCCCTGGATCAGGGCGCGGGCACGCACCGCCAGCATCAAGGCCTGACCGGCGCGCGGGCCGGGTCCCCAGGCCAGATGGTCGGCAATGCCGGCAACCCCCTCGTGCGGGCGCGCCGCACGCACCAGATCAAGAATGGCATCGACAACCGTCTCACCGATCGGCAAACGGCGCACCAGTGTCTGTGCCGCCATCAACTGCCCGGCCGACAGGATGGTGCTGGCTTGGGTCTGCTGGTCCGATGTTGTTTCAAGCAGGATCCGCCGCTCGGTTGCCGCGTCGGGATAGCCGACATCGATTTGCAGCAGAAACCGGTCCAGCTGCGCTTCGGGCAGCGGATAGGTACCTTCCTGCTCGACGGGGTTCTGTGTGGCCAGCACATGGAAGGGGCGGGGCAGATCATGGGCGACACCGGCAATGGTCACCTGGTGTTCCTGCATGCTTTGCAGCAGGGCCGATTGGGTGCGCGGGCTGGCGCGGTTGATTTCGTCGGCCATCAGCAATTGCGCGAAAACCGGCCCCTTGATGAAGCGGAAATGGCGGCTCTTGTCGCTGGCTTCCTCGAGAATTTCACTGCCGAGAATATCGGAGGGCATCAGGTCGGGGGTGAACTGGATGCGGCGGGTGTCAAGCCCGAGGACCTTGCCGAGTGTGTCGACCAGACGGGTTTTGGCGAGACCCGGGACGCCGACAATCAGGCCGTGTCCGCCGGCCAGAAGGGTGATCAGGCTGTTTTCGACCACGCTTTCCTGCCCGAACACCTGTTGTCCGATGGCCAGGCGCGCCTGTGCCAGATGCCCGATGATGGTTTCCACCTCGGCCATCAGGCTTTGGTCAGCGGGGGCGGGGTGTGACACACCGGATGCCATCTCGTTCATGGGCAGGCCTTTTGTTCAAGCTTGGACAGGGCAGGGCCGATCGTTCGGTCCTGCGACCCGATTGTGTCCTGTCCCGGGAGATTGAACAATAGCCAGGCTTTTGGAAATACGCTGATTGCGCGCCCAACCCGCAAATATCGGGGATAAAATCGCTGCGGCTGATCGTGATGACGTCAATCGGCGGAAGGCAGTCGCCGCATGGTGAATTCGATCTGGCCGTCGTCCAACTCGCGCCACCACTCGATCTCGGTCATATAGGCGGCTTTGGGAAACCGCGAAAACCATTCGCGGGCTTTCTCGCGGGCCTCGGTTTTGGGCAAGGTAAAGGTTTCACGCCGCCAGCGGTCCAGCACCCCGACGGTATCGCGTTGCGAGACATGGCTGTGCTCCCGACGCTTCGCCATGCGGCGGGCGAGGTCGGCCGGTCGATAGTCGGTCGGACGACGATCAGGAGGACTCATGTGCTCATGCTCATCAACAGGAGGATTTTCAGGAACCCGACCACACTACAGCCAAAACGACCCGAAGGGGAGTCGAATCAGTGGCCAGAGCCCATTCAATCCATGATGTGCTTAACGGCCCGCTCAAGCTGGCTGTTCAGGATGGCCGGATCTGCGCTCACACCTTCGGCGATCCACAACCGTTCGGCCTCCAGCACGATCGCGCCGATTTCGGGGCCGGCTTTGAGGCCGCGGGCGAGCAGTTGCTGGCCTGAGAACGGGGATTTGGCAGGCACGGCTTCGATATCGGCCATCGCCTCGTCCAGCCAGTGGCGGGGCATAGCCGTGCGGCTGGCCGCCAGCATCACAGCCGCCCGCGTGGCATGGTGACCGATCCTGAAAGCAGCGTGGCGGCGTCCGACCGGTTCGTCGGGCGGGCCCAGCATGGCGCTGGCTCGGTCGATCTGCTCCAGGAGACCGGCTTGCTGGTTGGAGAGCCGCAACCCGTCGCGCAGGGCCTGCACAGCCGCGTGATCGGGGTTGGTCAGGGCGGAGAGCCGGGTCATTGCGTCGGCTTCGGGGGCCAGTTGCACCAACCGTGCGAAGGCATCGGGATCGATGGGGCGGTTGAGGATCAGTGGCAGGATGCCGCCCTGATCCATGGCGTGGACAACCTCGATTGCCCGCCGCGAGGTCAGGATCTTGACCAGTTCCGAACCGACCCTTTCGCGCGAGAGTTGGGCCAGACCGTCACGCATCGCCACGCAGGCCTCAAGGCCGGCCTGATCGATCTGTCCCTCGCCATAATCGGAGAAAAACCGGAAAAACCGCAAAATCCGCAGATAATCTTCGGTAATGCGGGTTCCGGCCTCGCCAATAAAGCGCACCTGTTTGCGGGCAATATCCTCGAGCCCCCCCGCATAATCATAGATGCGCCCGTCTGCATCGGCATAGAGCGCATTGATAGTAAAATCGCGCCGCATGGCATCATGGCTGAAGTCGTGCCCGAACCTCACGGTGGCATGGCGTCCATGGGTTTCGATATCCTCGCGCAAGGTTGTGACCTCGAACGAGCGTCCCTCGATCACCAATGTGACCGTGCCGTGGGCAAGACCGGTCGGCACGGCCTTGATGCCCGCCTGGCGGGCTTTGTCCATGACCATGTCGGGCAGGTGGGTGGTGGCCATGTCGATGTCGGTCACAAGGCGCTGCATCAGCACATTGCGGACCACGCCTCCGACCAGCCGCACGCTGTCGTTGGCGTCATCGAGCAGAGCAAAAATCCGCT